>Ga0255049_10000108_pt1 | contig 45082 bp, 37 predicted proteins | sample JV7_2_3_MG_FD_183615 | JGI IMG/M metagenome (GOLD analysis project Ga0255049, IMG submission 183615) | Seawater microbial communities from Jervis Inlet, British Columbia, Canada - JV7_2_3 | ecosystem: Environmental > Aquatic > Marine > Inlet | place: Canada: British Columbia | collected 2016-10-06 | reverse complement strand
AGTCCCGGATCGAGCTCCTGTTCCTTGCGAATCTCGTTCACTCGATCTTCTGAAAAAACAATCGACACCCAGCGCTTTTGAGCCGCGTCCTTTCGCCCGATCTTGAGGTAGTAGACGTAGTCCCATCGATCCCTGTGGAACGGATCGTCAACCATCGGCGTGCCAAGCAGAAAACGAATCTGGTTGCGGGTCATTCCAACTTCGACCTGGTCGAGGTCTTCCTGCTTGATCAGGTTGCCTTGCGCAATATTGGCGCGATAGACACAGCCGCTGGAAACCGCAAGTGCGATAAACACTAGGAATATGAAGGTAGATTTACGGTTTGCCATAGAGCCGAACTGCCAACTGCGCCATAATAGGCGCGCATCATACCTTGAAAGAGTTTGTCCATGCAGCAACGACACGAACTTCGTAAGGCCGGGCTGAAGATCACCCTGCCGCGCCTGAAAATCCTTGAGATTCTCGAGGGCGCGAAGCTGCGCCATCTAAGTGCGGAGGACATTTACAAGGACTTGCTGTCGTCGGGCGAGGACATTGGTCTGGCGACGGTTTACCGGGTTCTTACGCAATTCGAGGCTGCCGGTCTCGTTACGCGGCATAACTTCGAGGGTGGACATTCCGTTTTTGAACTCGATGATGGTGACCATCACGACCATATGGTGTGCATTGATTCGGGTGACGTTGTTGAATTCGTGAGTGAAGAAATCGAGCGCTTGCAGCACGCAATTGCCGATAAACACGGTTATGAGTTGCTGGACCACAGCCTGGTCCTGTACGTGAGAAAAAAGGGACAGGGCCGGGACTCAGACGATAGCTGAGTCAGGCGCGTTTCTTTGGCGCACCCGCCAACATTTCTGCGGCGTGTGCGAGCGTCTTCTGAGTAATTTCAACTCCGCCAAGCATGCGGGCCAGTTCCTCGACACGTTCGTCCTTGCTCAAAACATGTAATCGCGTTCGCGTGGACTTGCCATCGGTGACCTTGCTAACACGAAAATGTTGATCGGCGAGACTCGCAACTTGCGGCAGGTGAGTGACACATAGGACCTGGCGGTTGGCCCCTAATTCCTGCAAACGCCGACCGACCATTTCCGCGACACCGCCGCCGACACCACTGTCGACCTCGTCGAAGACCATGGTCGGGATCGCACTGCCGTCGCTCGCGATTACCTGGATTGCCAGGCTCATGCGCGACAGCTCTCCGCCAGACGCGATCTTGGCGAGGGGCTGCGCGGTCTGACCCGGATTGGCACTGATCAGGAACCCAATGTCGTCAAGGCCCCAGGGCCGCGCGGCTGATTCTTCGAGGGACGTCAGCGACACTTCAAATATGCCACCAGGCATACCGAGACCCTTCATCGCGTCCGTCACCGACGCGGCGAATGCTTTGGCCGCTTTGTGTCGAGCGTTCGATAGTGCTCTGGCCACCTTGATGTATTGCGCCTTGGCGGCCTCGGATTGCTGCGCGAGCTCGTTTCCGAGCTCCTCAGCGTGGCTGAGTTCGTCGTGTTCGTTGCGCAGTTTGTCCGCCGTTGCGAGCACTTCACCGGCGGCAACCCGATGTTTGCGCGCCACCGTCTGTATCGAATCGAGACGTTCCTCGACCCAGTCGCGGCGCCCGGGATCCATGTCGACCGAATCGACGTACCGGCGCAGCGATTCGGCTGCCTCGGTCACCTGGATACTTGCAGTGGTCATCAATTCGAGCACCGGCTCGAGCGTGGCATCGTATTCGACCAATGTCTCAACACTGCGAACGGCCTCGGCAATCAGGTTGTTGGCGTTCGCCGCATCACTCTCAAAAAGGTTGTGCAGCGCGTTGGCAATGCCCTCAGCGAGGCGGCCGCTGTTTTGTAGTTTCTGTCGCTCCGCATGCAGGTCATCGACTTCGCCGGCCTGCAACGCAAGGCTGTCCAGTTCCTGCAATTGGAAGCTCAGTAAATCGAGGCGTGATGCCCGGTCAGACTCCGCAGCAGAGAGTCGTTGCATACGATCCGCAATAGCATTCCAATCCGCAAAACTTTTCTCGGTTGCGGCGCGTTTATCGAGTAGGCCGCCAAAATGGTCGAGGAGGTCGCGCTGTATCGAACGTCGACTCAGCGACTGGTGAAAATGCTGACCGTGTATATCGAGTAGTTGCTCGCCCAGTTTTTTCAGTTGCGACACCGGAACCGCGTTGCCGTTGATAAATGCGCGGGAGCGCCCATCGGCATTGATCACGCGACGCAGGAGGCACTCGTCGTCCATATCGAGCGCCTGTTCTTCAAGCCAGGCGGCAGCGGAAGCCAGCTTGGAGACATCGAATTCGGCCGCGAACTCGGCGCGTCTTACACCGTCGCGCACGAGTTGTGCGTTGCCGCGCTCGCCGAGCACGAGTCCAAGCGCATCAACCAGTATCGACTTGCCCGCGCCGGTTTCACCGGTCAGCACGGTCATGCCCGACTCGAACTCGACGTCAATACGGTCGACGATGGCGAAATCGCGTACCTGCAGACTCATTAACAAATCAAGTGTCCCGCGAATCAGTCATTGCGCTGGCGATTGTCACGGCCCCACAGCAACTTGGAGCGGAGAATGCCGTAGAAATCGTAGCCGGGCGGATGAATGAGAACGATGCGTTGCTCGCTTGCCGCAATGATCATGCGATCAGCAGGCCTGATTTCACCCATCGAATGTCCGTCCACCGTAATTTCCGCTTTGGTATCGTCGCGCTCAAGCAGAACCACTTCGATGGGTTGGTCGGCCGGTATTACGAGTGGCCTGTCGGTCAGGGTATGCGGACAGATCGGAACGATTGCGACAGCATTCAATTGCGGTTCGATGATCGGGCCGCCGCAGCTCAGGGCATAGGCTGTCGAACCGGTTGGGGTTGCGATGATGAGGCCATCGCCGGAATGCGTATTGACGAAATGGCCCGCAACTTCGGTGGAGAAGTCCACCATTCGGCCTGTCTCGCGTCGTTGCAGGACAACATCGTTCAACGCGAACCCGGTGCATTGTTCGCCCGATTCCTTATGCAGGTGGGCCTCCAGGAGCATTCTCGAATCGCGGCTGTAGTTCCCGCTTAGCACTTGGTCAACGCTGGCGATCATTTCGTCTGTCGGTACGTCGGCGAGGAATCCCAAACGGCCGCGATTAATACCGAGGATCGGCGTGCCTGATTCACGCGCAAGGCGGCTCGCGTAAAGCATGGTGCCGTCGCCACCGATCGCGATCACGAGGTCCGCGTTTTCGCAGAGTTCTGCCGAGCTCACCCGGGTAACGGGAAGCTCCAGCGTCAGCGTATCGGCTGCAAACACCGTAATACCGGACTTGGTCAAATGCCGCGTCAGCAGCTGCATGGGTTCGGCGACTCTGGAATCGTCGTGGCGCCCGAGTATCGCGATGTTCGAAAATTGCGTGTTCATGTGGCGATTGTTGCAAACCCTTGACCGGCCGCCAAGCCGTTGCTAGCGTGTTGCTCAGTACCCTAACACAGCAAACGGGCCGGGGATTTCCCTTGTTTCTAGCGCATGTCAGCAGAAGCAACTAAACGAATACCGAGTGATCGCGGTCAGCGCTTATTGCGCACGCTGATCCAGCGTTACATACGTGACGGCCAGCCAGTGGGTTCGCGTACGCTGTCAAAAGACTCCGGACTCGACCTGAGTCCGGCGACGATTCGCAACGTCATGTCCGACCTGGAGGAAATGGGGCTGGTGTCTGCACCGCACACGTCCGCCGGGCGCATACCGACGCCCATGGGGTATCGTCTGTTCGTCGATACGCTGGTTCGTTATCGGCAACCTGGTCACGGCGACATAAAGAAAATTCAGCAGCAGATAAAAGGCGAGTCGGACAATACGGGCGCTTTGGTTACAGCGGTTTCGAGTATGTTGTCCGAGTTCACGAGTATGGCAGGCGTTGTTTCGGTGCCGCGAGCAACGCAGGTGACACTAAGGCAAATCGAGTTTCTGCCGCTGTCGGAAAACAGAATCCTCGTTATCCTCGTGACCAACGATCGCGAAGTGCAGAACAGAATTCTTCACACGGACCAGAATTACGATGCGTCCGAGCTGCAGCAAGCCCAGAATTTCATCAACGAGCACTACTCCGGTACAGATCTGGAATCGGTCCGCGAGCGGCTGCTGCACGACCTGGAAGACACGCGTAATTCGATGAACCAGGCGATGCATGACATTATCGCGGTCGCGCATTCTGCGATGGATAACGCCGGGCGCCCAAATGACGAATACGTTGTGGCGGGCGAAACCAATCTGATGGACTTTGCCGAACTCTCCGATGTCGACACGCTTAAGCGCCTTTTTGAAGCGTTCTCGCGCAAACGGCTGATCCTGGACTTGCTGGATCGCAGCATCAATGCTGATGGTGTGCAGATTTTCATAGGGGAAGAGTCGGGCTACGGTATTTTCGAAGACTGCAGTGTCGTGACGGCGCCGTATCACGTCGACGACGAGACGATCGGCGTACTCGGTGTCATCGGCCCGACCCGCATGGCCTATGATCGCGTGGTGCCGATCGTCGATGTAACCGCCAAGCTGCTGGAGGCTGCCCTGAGCCAGGGTCACTGAGTCGGAGCGCCGCAAAAAAGTCTCCGGGCCTCTTGATATTTTTCGCGGGGACCCCACACTCCGAACGTTATTTTCACGTTGGCCCCTGCGGTCGGCGACCTGAACGTTGATTTGGAGCACACGAATGACTGCAGAACGCCCCGACGAGGCGATCGACGAGGAACGCACCGAGGCCGAACCTGAGCTATTGGAGGCGACGGAGGACAATCCCGACGTCGCGCTTGCTGACGCCGAGGCGAAAGCGGCAGAGAACTGGGAGCGTTATGTCAGGGCGGCGGCCGAGGTTGAAAACGTTCGCAAGCGGGCCAGCCGCGACGTGGAGAACGCCCACAGATTTGCGATTGAGCGGTTTGCCAAGGAGCTGTTGGCGGTCAAAGACGGCCTCGAGATGGCGCTGGCGGCGTCGGAAAACGCCAGTGTCGAGAGTCTGCTTGAGGGCAGCGAGGCGACCCTGAAATTGCTGGGCTCCACGATGGAGCGCTTCGGCATTCAAGTCGTCGACCCGGAAGGTGAGCCATTCGATCCGCAGGTGCACGAGGCAATCAGCGTGCAACCATCTGATGACGTCGAGCCTGGTTCAGTCGTTGCTGTTGTGCAAAAGGGCTATGTTCTGAATGGGCGGCTGCTGCGGCCGGCCATGGTTATCGTCGCCGACGACTAGATGATTCGAGCAAAAAAATGCGCAAAAGCGCTTGAAACGGCGGGCTGGCGGCCCCACCTATCAGCCAGTTTAGGCAATTCCTACCGAATTTGGAGCTATAGAAAATGGGCAAAGTGATTGGTATCGACCTGGGTACCACAAACTCCTGCGTTGCAGTCATGGAGGGTGATACACCCAAGGTCATTGAGAACAGCGAAGGTGATCGCACCACGCCGTCGATCGTTGCGTTCACCAAGGACGATCAAGTGCTGGTGGGGCAGTCCGCCAAGCGCCAGGCGGTCACTAATCCGGAGAACACGCTTTTTGCGATCAAGCGCCTTATCGGGCGTCGCTTCGAGGACGACGTCGTGCAGCGCGATATTGACATGGTCCCGTACACGATCGCGAAGGCCGATAATGGCGACGCGTGGGTGGAGGCTGACGGCAAGAAGATGGCGCCGCCCGAAATCTCGGCGCGCGTCCTCATGAAGATGAAAAAGACCGCCGAGGACTACCTCGGGGAAACCGTTACCGAAGCGGTCGTTACGGTGCCGGCTTATTTCAATGATTCGCAGCGCCAGGCAACCAAGGATGCGGGCAAGATCGCCGGACTCGAAGTCAAGCGCATTATCAACGAGCCGACGGCTGCCGCACTCGCCTATGGCATGGACAAGAAACGCGGTGACGAAAAGATCGCCGTATTCGATCTCGGTGGCGGTACGTTTGACGTATCGGTAATCGAAATCGCCGAGGTTGATGGCGAGCATCAGTTCGAAGTACTTGCAACCAATGGCGACACGTTTCTCGGTGGTGAGGACTTCGACATGCGTGTCATCGAGTACCTGACCTCCGAATTCCAGCGCGAAATCGGTGTCGACATCAGCACCGATGCGCGGGCAATGCAGCGCCTTAAGGAGGCTGCGGAGAAGGCCAAGATCGAGCTCAGCACCCAACAACAGACGGAAGTTAATTTGCCGTACATTACGGCCGATGCGAGCGGTCCCAAGCATCTCAGCATCAAACTGACTCGAGCCAAACTTGAGTCGCTGGTCGACGAGTTGATCGCGCGCACCATCGCACCGTGCAAGGTGGCCCTGAACGACGCCGGTTTGAAGGTCAAGGAAATCGACGATGTCATTCTCGTCGGTGGCCAGACGCGCATGCCCAAAGTGCAGGAAGAAGTTCAGAACTTCTTCGGCAAAGAGCCGCGCCGCGATGTGAACCCGGATGAGGCGGTGGCCTTGGGTGCCGCAATTCAGGGCGGCGTCCTGGCCGGCGACGTCAAAGACGTTCTCCTGCTGGACGTTACACCGTTGTCGCTCGGTATCGAGACGCTGGGTGGCGTCATGACCAAACTGATCGACAAAAATACGACGATTCCGGCGAATGCAGAGCAGGTTTTTTCGACGGCTGACGATAATCAGACGGCGGTGACGATTCATGTTCTGCAGGGTGAGCGTGAGCGGGCACTGGATAATAAGTCTCTGGGCCGCTTTGACCTGGCCGATATCCCGCCGGCACCGCGCGGCTTACCGCAAATTGAAGTTACGTTCGATATCGATGCGAACGGTATTCTGAACGTGTCAGCCAAAGACAAAGCGACCGGCAAAAGCCAGAATATTGTCATTAAGGCCTCCAGTGGATTGTCGGATGACGAGATCGAGAAAATGGTCACCGACGCTGAGAGCCATGCGGAGGAAGATCGCAAATTCCGCGAACTCGTCGACACGCGCAACCAGGCGGACGGACTTATTCACGCTGCCGAGAAGACTCTCAGCGAATTGGGCGAGAAGGCCAGTGCCGAGGAACGTCAGGCCGTCGAGAACGCGATATCGGATCTAAAAACGGCGCTCGAAGGCAACGATAAAAATGTTATCGAAACCAAAACAGCCGCATTGGGCGAAGCGTCGGGCGGTCTAGCGCAGAAACTCTACGCCGAGCAGGCAGCTGATGGTGCCGCAGCTGAAGGCGGGGATGCGGGACCGAATGACGATGTTGTCGATGCGGAATTCGAGGAAGTTGACAAGGACGACACGTCGAAGTCCTAACAGGCTGACGCAGGAAGGATGAGGTTCGGGCGCCCAATGGGCGCCCGAACTATAGGGAATCATGGCGAAACGCGACTACTACGAAGTTCTGGGGGTCTCCAAATCAGCGTCGGCTGATGAGATCAAAAAGGCCTATCGTCGCCTTGCCATGAAGCATCACCCGGACCGTAACAAGGACGACAGCGAAGCAGAAGATCGTTTCAAAGTGGCGAAAGAAGCCTACGAAGTCCTTAAGGACGACGACAAGCGCTCGACCTACGATCGCTTTGGCCACGACGGCTTGCGCGGGGCCGCGGGCGGTGGTGCCGGTGGCTTCGGTGCCGAAGGTTTCGGCGACATCTTCGGCGACGTATTTGGCGACATTTTCGGTGGTGGCGGTCGTCGCGGTGGCGGCGGTCCACAGGTGTTTCGTGGTGCCGACCTTGGCCACGAACTAAAACTCGACCTCGAGAAGGCGGTTGCCGGCGACAACGTCAAGATCGATGTACCGACGCAGGTCGCCTGCGACACCTGCAAAGGCAGTGGCGCCAAGAAGGGCAGCGAACCGGTTCAGTGCTCGACCTGCGGTGGCGTGGGCCAGGTGCGCATGCAGCAGGGGTTCTTCTCTATTCAGCAGACCTGTCCTGCGTGTAAAGGCGCCGGCACGACGATCGCCGAACCTTGTACCGATTGCCATGGTCGTGGCCGTGTTCGCAAGACGCGCACACTGGCGGTCAAGGTGCCCGCAGGCGTTGATGATGGCGATCGTATCCGGCTATCAGGCGAAGGTGAGGCAGGGCGCAATGGCGGGCCGGCAGGGGATTTGTACGTCGAAATCCGCGTCAACCCGCACAAGATCTTTGAGCGCGATGGCTCGAACCTCTCCTGCGAAGTGCCCGTCAGTATCGCGACTGCGACACTCGGTGGCGACGTTGAACTGCCGACGCTTGATGGCAACGTCGCACTAAAGGTCCCGGCTGGTACGCAATCGGGAAAAGTATTCCGGCTTCGTGGCAAGGGTGTGAGAACCGTGCGCGATACGCGACAGGGTGACCTGTTTGCGCAGGTGGCGGTAGAAACGCCCGTTAATCTCACGACCGAACAGAAGGACCTGCTGGAAAAATTTGATGCTTCGGTGCAGTCTGGCGGTGAAAGACACAGTCCGCGTGCCGGGGGTTGGCTGGACACGGTCAAGCGTTTCTTCGAACGGATCAGTTAGAGGCAGCACACCTATCAAGTCACTGACCATTGGTATTGCCGGCGCCGGTCGCATGGGCCAGGCGATCGCGGCTTCTGTTGCAGAAAGGCCGGACCTGGAACTGGCGGGCGTGTGGGCGCGCGACGAAGATATCGACAAAGTCGTTGCTGCAGCCGACGTCGTGATCGACTTCAGTTTGCCCGAGGGCACGGCCGAGGTTATCGCGGCGAGTATTCGGCATCAGAAACCGCTCGTATGCGGCGTCAGCGGACTGTCCGACGCGCAGATCGATGCGCTGGATGAGGCTGCCAGGAAAATCGTCGTGGTTTACGATCGAAATATGAGTTTGGGCATCGCGGTCCTCGAGCGCTCGGTTCGCGAGGCTGCTGAGTCTCTGGGGCTCGATTTCGAAGTGCAGATATCCGAAACGCACCACGTGCACAAGAAAGATGCGCCATCTGGCACCGCGCTGAAACTGGGAGAGACCATTGCCGAGGCACGCGGCGAGAAAGATACCGGCAGCGTGCGCTTCGAGGTCGAACGTCGGGCCGAGGTGCCGGGCGATCACGAGGTCATAATGAGTTCCCCGACCGAACGCCTGACATTCGCACACAGCGTGACAACCCGGCAGGTGTTCGCCGATGGCGCCCTCAGGGCGGCGCGCTGGGCGGTCGACCAGAATCCGGGTCGTTACGCGATGCGCGACGTACTGTTCGGCTAAAAAAAACGCGCTTTGACTCTGGCGCGGGCTGTTCGCCTTGAGTAAACTACGCCGGATCGCTGGGTGTTCGGCGAAGTCGCAAGCGGGAGGCCACGTCCTTCCGCTTTTGTGCATCTGAAACAGACGCATGTCGCATTTGCTTGTCAGGATGTTGCGGCAGACACGCTGATCCTCGTTCGGTCTGGGTTTTGTTTTTCTACTGAGGGTCGCTCTTGGGCACGCCTGCGATACTTGCTCTACAGGATGGCACGGTTTTTTCCGGCACGTCGATAGGCGCCGACGGACAGACCATTGGTGAAGTCGTTTTCAACACCGCTATGACCGGCTACCAGGAAATACTGACGGACCCGTCCTATTGCCGCCAGATTGTTACCCTTACCTACCCCCATATCGGCAATACCGGCACCAACAGCGATGACATGGAGTCGTCGAAAATACACGCGTCGGGATTGATCGTTCGCGATAGCACCATGCTGACGAGCAGTTGGCGCTCGGAACGTTCCTTCAGCGAATTCCTGAAGCAGGGTGGAGCCGTAGCGATCGCCGATATCGATACACGCAAGCTTACCCGCATCATTCGTGAAAAGGGCGCCCAGTCCGGATGCATCATGACGGGCCGGCAGGATGCAGCGACTGCCATCGAGCACGCGAAAAAGTTTCCAGGCATTGCGGGATCGGATCTTGCGAGGTTTGTCACGACAGACAGTGCCTATCAGTGGTGTCACGGCACCACGTTCGGCCGCGAGCCGCGAGTGATAGGTCGGCGTATCGCTCGGTACCATGTCGTCGCCTACGATTTCGGCGTCAAGCGCAATATTCTGCGTTTACTTTCGGACCTTGACTGCCGCATGACCGTCGTTCCGGCGACAACGTCCGCGAAGGAAGCCATGGCGCTGTCGCCGGATGGCATTTTTCTGTCCAACGGTCCGGGCGACCCCGAGCCCTGTGATTACGCGATTGCCGCCATACAGTCCTTCCTTAAAAAGGGCGTTCCGGTTTTCGGTATTTGCCTTGGGCACCAGCTGTTGGCCCTGGCCGCAGGAGCCAAGACGGAAAAAATGAAATTCGGGCACCACGGTGCCAATCACCCGGTGCAGGACTTGCTGAGCGGTCAGGTCATGATCACGAGCCAAAACCATGGTTTCGCGGTGGACGAATCGACGTTGCCCGACAACGTCCAGGCGACGCACCGCTCGCTGTTCGATAACACGTTGCAGGGCATCGCTCTCATGGACAAACCGGCTTTCAGTTTTCAGGGGCATCCCGAGGCAAGTCCGGGGCCACACGACCTTCTGCCGCTGTTCGAGCGTTTTATCAAACTAATGGACACCAAAAAGCGCAGCGGACTCAAGGCGATATTGTCGCCATGAGAAATATAATTAATTCAGTAAGTTATACGGAATACTTAAACTGGTTTAGTACCTACGGTATCGAGCACTGAGGCAATGCCGAAACGCACTGACATAGAGAGCATCCTGATCATCGGCGCCGGGCCGATTGTCATCGGCCAGGCGTGTGAGTTTGACTACTCGGGCGCCCAGGCCTGCAAGGCGCTGCGCGAAGAGGGATTCCGGGTCATTCTGGTGAATTCGAATCCGGCGACGATCATGACCGATCCGGACATGGCCGACGCGGTTTACATCGAGCCTGTGCAGTGGGCCGCCGTCGAGAGAATTATCGCCAAAGAGCGACCGGACGCGTTATTGCCGACGATGGGCGGGCAGACAGCGCTCAACTGCGCGCTGGATCTGGTGCGGGAGGGCGTTCTCGCCGAATACAACGTTGAGCTGATTGCTGCATCGCGCGATGCGATCGACATGGCGGAGGATCGCGATCTGTTTCGCAAGGCCATGACGGAAATCGGACTGGAGGTTCCCAAAGCGGAGATCGCACATACGCTCGAGGAGGCGCTCGACAGGCAACAGAGTGTTGGCTTTCCGACCATTATCCGACCGTCATTTACGATGGGCGGCAGTGGCGGCGGAATTGCTTACAACCGGGAGGAATTCGAGCGCATCGTTACGCACGGGCTTGAGATGTCGCCGACGACCGAGGTGTTGCTCGAGGAGTCGGTTATTGGCTGGAAAGAATTCGAGATGGAAGTTGTTCGGGACCGCAATGACAACTGCATAATCGTATGCTCCATCGAGAATTTCGACCCGATGGGCGTACACACGGGTGACTCGATAACGGTCGCGCCGGCGCAGACGCTGACGGACAAGGAATACCAGCGCCTTCGTGATGCGTCCATCGACGTGCTGCGCAAAATCGGCGTCGATACGGGCGGCTCGAACGTGCAGTTTGCCGTCTGTCCTGATACGGGTCGGGTCCTGATTATCGAGATGAACCCAAGGGTGTCCCGATCGTCCGCATTGGCATCGAAAGCAACAGGTTTTCCCATCGCCAAGATCGCGGCCAAACTGGCGGTTGGCTACACGCTGGATGAACTCAAGAATGAGATCACTGGTGGCGCTACGCCGGCGTCTTTTGAGCCAACGATCGATTACGTCGTCACCAAGATTCCACGATTCACGTTTGAAAAATTTCCGGGCGCCAACGATCGGCTGACCACACAGATGAAATCAGTTGGTGAAGTCATGGCGATCGGCCGAAATTTTCAGGAATCGTTGCAAAAGGCGTTGCGGGGCCTGGAGACCGGAATTACGGGTCTCAACGAAGTCTGCGGCGCGGTCACAATCGACGTCGACCGCGACAACCTGCGCCACGAACTGCGGATGCCCGGGCCGGACCGGATTCTCTACATTGCCGATGCACTGCGCCACGGCTACTCGTTTCGCGACGTTGCGGAAGTCACCGGTATCGATCCGTGGTTCCTGGTGCAGATTGCCGACCTGGTCAATATCGAGGGCGAAATTCTCGATGGCGGACTAGCCGTACTCGATGCGGATCAAATGCGTGCGGTCAAGCGCAAGGGTTTCTCTGATGCACGCATTGCGCAACTAGTCGGCGTCAAAGAGGGCAAAATTCGGGCGCGGCGCCTGGAATTTGGCATTAAGCCGGTCTACAAGCGCGTCGATACCTGCGCCGCGGAGTTTGCGACGAAAACTGCCTACTTGTATTCCACCTACGAGGAGGAATGTGAAGCAGAGCCAACAGAACGAGCCAAGATCATGATTCTGGGTGGCGGCCCCAACCGAATCGGGCAGGGCATCGAGTTTGATTATTGCTGCGTGCATGCAGCACTCGCTCTCAAAGAGTCCGGTTTTGAGACGATCATGGTCAACTGCAACCCGGAGACCGTGTCGACGGATTACGATACCTCCGACCGATTGTATTTCGAGCCCTTGACGTTCGAAGATGTCATAGCGATCATCGAGACGGAAAAGCCCAAAGGTGTGATCGTGCAGTACGGCGGCCAGACGCCGCTGAAGCTGGCGCGCGCGCTCGCCGCCGCGGGCGCGCCTATCGTTGGTACGTCACCCGATTCAATTGACCTCGCCGAGGATCGCGAGCGTTTTCAGAAACTCGTTGAGAAGCTCAAACTCAAGCAGCCGCCGAACTGCACGGCACGCAGCAAGGAAGAGGCGCTCGACCGGGGACCCAGCGTTGGATACCCGCTCATTGTCCGACCGTCCTACGTGCTCGGTGGCCGCGCGATGGAGATCGTGCACAACGATGAGGACCTGGCCGCCTATATGGACGCAGCAATCGACGTGTCGAACGATAGTCCTGTGCTGCTCGATCGGTTTCTGGATCTCGCGACGGAGGTCGATGTCGACTGCGTGTGTGACGGTGAACGCATATTGATCGGCGGGGTGATGGAGCACATCGAACAAGCGGGCGTGCACTCGGGGGATTCTGGCTGCTCGCTGCCGCCATTTAGCCTCTCGCCTGAAGTGCAGAAGGAACTTGAGGAGCAGGTTGTCAAACTGGCCAAGGGTCTTAAAGTCGTTGGGCTGATGAACACGCAGTTCGCCATTCAGGGTGACGCCGTGTTCCTGCTTGAAGTAAATCCACGCGCCTCCAGGACCGCACCGTTCGTTTCGAAGGCGACCGGTCTGCCTCTTGCAAAGATAGGCGCCAAAGTTATGGTCGGACAGGGTCTTGAAAAGCAAGGCTTCTTGGACCAGCGAATGCCTGAGTATTTCTCGGTCAAGGAATCTGTATTTCCATTTATCAAGTTTCAGGGCAGCGACCCGATCCTGGGTCCGGAGATGAAGTCAACGGGCGAGGTTATGGGCATTGGTCGGACGTTTGGGGAGGCTTATGCCAAAGCACAGCTGGCTTCCGGTGTCATTCTGCCGCGGCACGGCGCTGCGCTTCTGAGCGTGCGTGAGCGCGACAAGGACGGTGCAATCGAGCTCGGCAAGATCTTGACCGATATGGGTTTTGACATTATCGCGACGCATGGCACCGCCAAAAGCCTCGCCAAGGCTGGTGTATCATGCCGCCGAGCGAACAAGGTTCGAGAAGGGCGTCCGCATATCGTGGATATGATCAAGAACGGTGAGATCGATTTGATTGTCAATACCACGGAAGGAAAACAGGCGATTACTGAATCTGTTTCTATTCGCGCCGAGGCAGTGCGCAAGGGTGTGACGTACTACACGACATTGGGCGCCGCGGTCGCGACCTGCCTCGCAATCGAACATTTGGACAATGGCGAGGTCAATCGACTTCAGGATTTGCATAACGAGGTGGTGGCATGAGCAAGGTGCCAATGACGGTACGCGGTCACGAGCTGCTGCAGGAAGAAGTAAAGCGACTGAAAGGCGTCGACCGGCCGGCGGTTATCAAGGCAATCGCCGAGGCACGCGCGCACGGCGACCTCAAGGAAAATGCGGAGTACCATGCGGCGAAAGATCAACAGGGCTTCATCGAGGGGCGCATTAAGGAGCTTGAAGGCAAGCTGTCGCATGTGCAGGTAATTGACGTCACCGAAATTGACGCCCGCGGAAAAATTGTTTTCGGTTCGACCGTGGAACTGATTGACGAAGACACGGGCAAGGAAATTACCTACAAAATCGTCGGTGAAGATGAAGCCGATATCAAGAATGGTTTGATTTCGTGTACGTCCCCGATCGCGCGAGCGTTGATCAGCAAGATTGAAGGCGACATCGTCGGATTTCGGGCGCCCGACGGCGAAAAGAGTTTCGAGGTAATCGAAGTTCGCTACGAATAGGCGGATACGTCTGATTTATTTCGACGGTAGTCGTATTCGTTTTTCAGGTTTCTTCTTTAAGTTGGGGCGATATACGAGAGCGACATTGCCAATTCGCTGGATTAGCTCGGCGGAGCTCTCCGAACACAGTTTATCAATGATTTCGTCACGTGCTTTTCGATCGCCCACTCGTACGCGTACTTTGATGAGTTCGTGGTGGTCCAGCGTTAATTCGTACTCCGCAAGCAGCGACTCGCTCAACCCCGAATCGCCAACCATGATCAGCGGTTTACGCTGGTGGCCGAGGCCGCGCAGGAACTTCTTATTCGATTCAGTCAGGTTCATGGGCGCGAAGTGTAGCAGCGTGTTGGCGCCTAAGCCCATGTTGCGAGGCGAATCAATATGAGCAAACCAAGACGTTCTGGCGGCAGCTGGCGTGATCGCCAGGAGCGTGATCCCTACGTGCAGCGGGCGCGCAAAGACGGGTGGCGATCGCGTGCCGTCTTCAAGCTCGAGCAAATCGACCAGAAAGAAAGGCTGCTAAAGCCGGATATGGTCTGTGTGGATCTCGGCTCAGCGCCCGGCAGCTGGTGCCAGTACGTCACAAGAACGCTGAAGGGCCGAGCGCGCATCATTGCGGCCGATCTTCTGGCGATGGATTCGCTGGAGGATGTTGAATTCATCCAGGGTGACTTTCAGGATGAAGCCATATTTGGGCAACTGCTGGAAGCCGTGGGGGAAACCGGAGCAGACCTTGTATTGAGCGATATGGCACCCAATATCTCCGGTTCTAGGGCCGTGGACCAGCCAAGATCGATGTACCTTGTGGAGCTCGCTCTGGACCTGGCTCGGCGCGTATTGAGGCCCAAGGGCAGCTTTGTCTGCAAGGTTTTTCAGGGCGAAGGATTCGATCAACTGGTTATTGATACCAGGCGCTCGTTTGAGCGCGTCCGGGTCATGAAACCCAAGGCTTCGCGGCCTGGTAGCCGTGAGGTTTACTTGGTAGCGAGGAACTACCGATTGTAGTAGTGTCAAATGGTTATAAGCCGCCACGGCCTTCCTAGCGCGGGCAATGTTTCTGTACGGAATCCGAATGTGAATGATTTAACAAAAAACATACTGGTCTTCATCGTCATCATCGTCGTGCTGCTTTCGGTGGTGCAGGGGCTGTCCGGTGTGACTACCGGCATGCCGCAAGAGAAAGACTATTCGGAGTTCCTGGCGCAGATTCGATCCGGGCAGGTCACGATCGCCGTTATCGACGAAGATCAGATCCGCTTTGGCAAAAGCGAACCGTTGCCGTACTACACAATCTCGCCAGAGACCGACAACAACACGTTGATCGGTCTGCTCGACAAGAACGGCGTGAACTTCACGGGCGCCGAGAAAGAACAACAGAGTTTAATCAGTCACTTGTTGATCAGCTCGTTCCCGATTCTGTTACTGATCGGCGTCTGGATTTATTTCATGCGCCAGATGCAAGGTGGCGGCGGTGGCCGTGGCGCCATGTCCTTCGGCAAGAGCAAGGCGCGACTACTCGGCGAAGACCAGGTCGGCATCACGTTTGCCGATGTCGCGGGAATCGAAGAGGCCAAGAACGAAGTGGCTGAGATCGTCGAGTTCCTGAAAGACCCGAGCAAGTTCCAGCGCCTGGGTGGCAAGATTCCAAAGGGTGTTTTGATGGTTGGCCCGCCGGGAACCGGCAAGACATTACTCGCCAGGGCGATCGCGGGCGAAGCCAAGGTGCCGTTTTTCACAATATCCGGCTCCGATTTTGTCGAGATGTTTGTCGGTGTCGGCGCGTCGCGTGTTCGTGACATGTTTGACCAGGCAAAAAAACAGGCGCCCTGCATTATCTTTATCGATGAGCTCGACGCGGTCGGTCGTCACCGTGGCGCCGGTCTTGGCGGTGGTCACGACGAACGAGAGCAGACCCTGAACCAGATGCTCGTCGAAATGGACGGTTTCGAAGGCAGTGAGGGCATTATCGTCATTGCCGCGACCAACCGGCCTGACGTTCTGGATCCTGCGTTATTGCGTCCGGGTCGCTTCGATCGCCAGGTTGTTGTGCCGCTGCCCGATGTTCGTGGCCGCGAACTCATCCTCAAAGTACACATGCGTAAGGTGCCGCTCAGCGAAGACGTGCGCCCGGGTATCATCGCGCGCGGTACGCCCGGCTTTTCGGGCGCTGATCTCGCCAACCTGGTTAATGAAGCGGCGTTGTTTGCGGCGAGAGCCAATAAACGTGTCGTCAGCATGGACGAGTTCGAACAGGCCAAAGACAAAATCATGATGGGTGCTGAGCGTCGCTCCATGGTGATGAGCGAAAAAGAAAAACTCAATACGGCCTATCACGAGGCAGGTCATGCGATCATCGGTTACCTCGTACCGGAGCACGATCCCGTATATAAAGTCACTATTATCCCGCGAGGCAGAGCTTTGGGTGTAACGATGTACCTTCCTGAAGAGGATCGTTACAGCATGTCGCGACAGCAACTGGAGAGCAGCATCTCGAGCCTGTTCGGCGGGCGCGTCGCTGAAGAAATGATCAACGGCGTCGGCGGCGTTACCACGGGTGCGTCGAACGACATCGAACGCGCGACAGAAATCGCTCGCAACATGGTGACCAAGTGGGGCCTGTCGGACCGGCTCGGCCCGCTGACCTACAGCGAAGACGACGGCGAGGTATTTCTTGGCCGCTCGGTAACGCAGCATAAACAAGTGTCTGACGATACGGCACACGCTATTGATGAAGAGGTCAGACGCATCATCGACAGCAATTACGAGCGCGCTAAAAATTTGCTGGAAGAGAACGCCGACAAGTTACATGCGATGGCGAAAGCGCTAATCAAATACGAGACGATCGGTGAGAGCCAGATAAAGGACATCATGGCGGGGCGCGAGCCACAGCCACCTGAGGACTGGGACGACACGATTGAACCCAAGAGCCCCGACGATGGTTCCGCAACGGCCGAATCCGACGCTACCGGTACAATTGGTAGGCCCGCGAGCGAGCACTAGCAGCGAAAAAAGAAATCGCGTGCGCCTGGGCCCACTTAATATCCCGGTACCTGCGGTCATGGGCATACTGAACGTGACGCCGGATTCTTTTTCGGACGGCGCTCGATACGATAATCCCCAAGACGCATTGCGCGAAGCGGCTACGATGGCCGAGGAAGGGGCCGCCATTATTGACATAGGCGGCGAATCGACGCGTCCCGGCGCAGCAAGCGTCGGCACGCAGGAAGAACTCGATCGAGTGATACCGGTTATTGAGTCGGTCAAGGGCGCGACCGACGTGACTATTTCTATCGATACCAGCAAGCCCCAGGTCATGCGCGAAGCCGTTGCGGCTGGCGCGTCGATGATAAACGATGTATTCGCCCTGCGCGCCGTTGGCGCGCTTGCAGCTGTTGCTGAACTCGGCGTTCCCGTTTGTCTCATGCATATGAACGGCAAGCCGCGCACGATGCAGGACGACCCGCAATACGAAGACGTCGTGGCCGAAGTTGGGGCGTTCCTTACCGAACGTGTCGACGCGTGCACAGCCGCCGGAATAGATGAGGACTGTACGATGGTCGATCCAGGTTTCGGCTTTGGCAAATCGCATCTTCATAATGTCGAGTTGCTCGCAAATCTGCGACAATTGCGAGCACGGGACAGGCCGCTTCTCGTTGGCGTCTCGAGGAAATCGACGTTGGGGGAGCTGACTCAACGTAAAGTCAGCGAACGCATGCCGGCCAGCGTGGCCGCGGCGGTTGTTGCGGTAATGCAGGGCGCGGCGATTATTCGCGCGCACGATGTCCGTGCGACGGTCGATGCACTCAAAGTCGCTCAGGCCGTATTGGAAACAGGCGGAGACGAATGAGCAAGGCGTATTTCGGCACTGACGGAGTTCGAGGCAGAGTTGGCCAGGACCCAATGACCGCGGACTTCGCGATGCGACTGGCCAGTGCGGCGGCGCAAGTACTTGTACCGACCGGTGGTACGGTCGTGATCGGCAAGGACACAAGGTTGTCAGGTTACATGTTCGAGTCGGCGCTCGAGGCGGGCTTCGTCGCGGCCGGCGCCGACGTTCTGTTGCTGGGGCCACTACCGACGCCAGGCATTGCGCGGTTGACGCAGGAGTTTAAGGCGGATCTCGGCGTAGTTATCAGCGCGTCGCACAATGCCTACTTTGACAACGGCATCAAATTCTTCGATTCGTCCGGGTCGAAGTTGACCGACAGTATCGAGCACAAGATTGAGGAACACTTGAAGGAGCGGGCGATTACGCTGGAGTCGCAAGCGCTCGGCAAAGCCAAGCGTATCGACACGGCACGAGTTCGCTATGAGGAATTTTGCACGGCCAGCATGCCCGATGGCATCAATCTCGACGGACTGAAGGTTGTGTTCGACGGCGCCAACGGTGCCGGCTATAAGGTCGGACCGAGAGCGTTGACGGCGCTCGGGGCCGAAGTCATTCCGATTGGCTGCTCGCCGAACGGCAAGAATATTAATGATGGCTGCGGTTCGACGGAGCCGGGCTTACTGCAGCTCACAGTGCCCGCTTTACACGCCAGCGTCGGTGTCGCACTCGATGGGGACGGCGATCGCCTCGTAATGGTCGATGAAGAGGGCACTCTCATAGATGGGGATCAGCTGCTGTACGTACTCGCAACGGCCCGTCATAAGAAAGGCGAGCTCAAGGGGCCGGTTGTTGGCACTGTGATGAGCAATCTCGGTCTTGAGCATGCGCTCAAGGCGCAGTCCATCGAATTTCGTCGTGCCCGCGTTGGCGATCGATACGTCCTCGAGGCGCTCAAGGATGCGGGGGGCGTGCTCGGCGGCGAGACATCGGGACACGTGCTGGTGCTCGACAAGACCACCACGGGCGATGGCCTGATCTGTGCCTTGGAGGTTCTCGCGGTGATGAAGGAGACGGGTAAGCCGTTATCCGAGCTCGCGGCCGGAATGCCCAAATATCCACAGACCATGGTTAATGTTCGCACCGAGCAGCGCATGGACCCGGGCCAGTCCGCGGAAATTCAGGATGCCGTGGCCGTCGCCGAGGACGAATTGGCGGATACCGGTCGGGTGGTGCTGCGCGCCTCGGGCACGGAGCCCGTCATTCGGGTCATGGTTGAGGGCGAGGACGCGGACCAGGTTTTCTCGCTTGCCAATCGGCTGGCCTCGGTCGTAGCCGCAGCGGCAACCTGACCGCCTGGTTTTGTGCGTTGATTTGCCGGGTAAGCCCCGGTATCCTTGCGCGCCTTTTCAATCTTTGGAGACAATCGAATGCGCGATATCCTGGTCGCTGGCAACTGGAAGATGAACGGCAGCAGGGCCGCCAATCAAGAGCTGGTTGCCGGAATTGTCGCCGGCGTGCCCGAGGGCGGTGGATTCCGCCTGTTGGTGTGTCCTCCCTATCCCTACCTGTCCGCGGTTGCGGCGCAAGTTGAGGGTTCCGTGGTCAAGGTCGGTGCGCAGACCGTTTCGGAGCACGAATCGGGCGCGTACACGGGTGAAGTGGCGCCCGCAATGCTCAAGGATATCGGCTGCGAGTATGTCATCGTCGGACACTCTGAGCGGAGGGCCCTGTACGGGGAATCCAGTTTCCAGGTCGCCGCCAAATTTCAGGCGGCACAGGTTGCGGGGTTGACACCGATTTTGTGTGTTGGGGAGACGCTCGAAGAGCGTGAGGACGGCGCGACTGAGCGTGTTGTCGACTTTCAGCTGAACGCAGTGTTCGACGCTGCCGGCATTGGGTCTTTCGAGAATGCCGTGATCGCGTACGAACCGGTCTGGGCGATCGGCACCGGAATGACCGCAACGCCCGAGCAGGCACAGGACGTACACAGACATATCCGCTCGCGGCTCAGCGACAGAGACGCCAGCATTGCCGAACAGGTCCAGATTCTGTACGGCGGCAGTATGAAGGGTGAAAACGCGGCAGGCCTGTTGGCAATGCCGGACATCGACGGTGGCCTTATTGGTGGCGCGTCGTTGAAAGCGAACGATTTCCTGGCGATTGCCGCAGCGGCAGCGCAGGGCTGAATAACTGGTTGAGAGTCGAATGGACACACTACAAAAAACGGTTTTGATCGCACATACATTGATCGCGCTCCTCATTATAGTGCTGGTGCTGTTACAGCGTGGTAAGGGTGCGGACGCCGGTGCCGCATTTGGTGCGGGAGCATCGGGTACGGTTTTCGGTGCGCGAGGATCGAGCAGTTTCTTCTCGCGCGCCACGGCGGTTTGCGCCACGGCTTTCTTTGTCTCAAGCCTCACGCTTGCGTACCTGAGCAGTCGCGGCTCGGCCGAGCCGAGCAGCCTCCTGGACGATGCGCCCGTTGTCGAAGTCGAGGCGGAAGCGCTGCCGGAACTCAGCGAAGATATGCCCGTCTCGGACCTGCCGTCGCTCGAGCCAACCGATGACAATATCGATTTGGCGAATGATTTGCCGACTATCGAGGAACCGGCTGAGCCGGATCCGGAGTAAACTGCTCAAAGGCTCTGGTGGTGGAATTGGTAGACACGCTGTCTTGAGGGGGCAGTGGCGCGAGCCGTGCGAGTTCGAGTCTCGCCCAGAGCACCAAACGAAAAGGGCCTGGCGTCGCGAAAGCAGCGCCGGGCCTTTTTTGTGCGTTACTTGCAGAGTTCGCCCAAAAAGAGCGCACAATGTCATTAGGGGCTATGTTCCGGGCTTCCGACACTGATACAATCGCGCGCTGATTGAGGCGCGATACAAGCGGCCGGACCAGCGGGAAATAATGTTACAAGAATACCTTCCTATCCTGATTTTCCTCGCCATCTCAGCGGGAATCGGCATGCTGCTGCTGGTTCTCGGTTTTCTGATCGGAACGGGTCAGAAAGACGAGGAGAAACTCTCGCCGTATGAGTGCGGCTTCGAGGCGTTCGATGATTCGCGTATGAAGTTCGACGTACGCTATTACCTCGTAGCTATCTTGTTCATCATCTTCGATCTCGAAATTGCCTTTCTGTTTCCCTGGGCGGTATCGCTCGATGCGGTTGGCAAATTTGGTCTGATTTCTATGGGCGTGTTCCTCGCCATTCTGGTAGTTGGTTTTGTCTATGAGTGGAAGAAAGGGGCGCTTGAATGGGACTAACAGACGCAACGGCCGTCAAGCAGACGAGCAGCGACGCCGAAGCGGCGGGCGGCAGCCTGCAAAAGAAGGGATTTGTCGTTACCAGCGTTGACTCGGTGCTGAATTGGGCGCGCACAGGTTCGCTCTGGCCGATGACCTTTGGTCTCGCGTGTTGCGCCGTCGAAATGATGCAGGCTGGCGCCGCGCGTTACGACCTCGACAGATTCGGCATCATTTTCCGGCCCAGCCCGAGACAGTCCGACTGCATGATTGTTGCGGGCACGCTAACCAACAAGATGGCGCCTCCATTGCGAAAGGTATATGACCAGATGCCTGAGCCACGCTGGGTCGTGTCTATGGGCTCCTGTGCCAACGGCGGCGGGTACTATCATTATTCATACGCGGTCGTCAGGGGCTGCGATCGTATCGTACCCGTTGACGTCTATGTGCCGGGTTGTCCGCCCACGGCGGAGGCGCTTATTTACGGGTTGATCCAGTTGCAAAACAAGATTCGTCGCACCAGCACGATCGCAAGGTAAGGGTGCGGGCAATAGTGCAATAGGATGAGTGAGCGTTACGACACATTGGCGAGCAGCATAGACGGGCGCTTTGGTGAGCAGATGCGCCGCGTCGCTTCAACTTGCGGCGAGCTAACCTACGAAGTCAACAAAGACGACTTGATCGAGGTCGCGACGGCACTGCGGAATGAGGGCGATTTCGGTTTCGAAATGCTTATGGACGTTTGCGGCGTTGACTACCTTGCTTACGGCGACGACGAATGGATTACCAATGACGCCACCGGTTCAGGCTTTAGTCGTGGCGTTGAGCGACAGCCCGTCATACTTGATGAAGCAGACGAGTTTGATCCGCGGCGATTTGCGGTCGTCTATCACCTGCTGTCGTTGCACCACAATTTTCGCCTGCGCCTGCGCGTGTTCACGGGCACCGATAATCCGCCGATCATAAAGTCTGTTGTCGACATCTGGAACGGTGCCAACTGGTTCGAACGCGAAGTCTTCGATCTTTATGGCGTGCTGTTCGAAGGGCATCCGGATTTGCGCCGCATCCTGACGGATTACGGCTTCATCGGTCACCCGTTTCGCAAGGACTTCCCGCTCACAGGTAATGTGGAAGTCAGCTATGACGCCGATGAAGGTCGTGTTGTCTATAAGCCCGTCAGCATTGAACCGCGTACGCTCGTGCCGCGTGTGATTCGCGATGACAATCGCTACTCAGCCGATCTCAAGGACGTGAAAGATGGCTGAGATCCAAAGCTATACGATGAACTTCGGGCCGCAGCATCCGGCCGCTCACGGTGTTTTGCGACTCGTGCTGGAAATCGAAGGCGAGGTCATACAAAAGGCCGATCCGCACGTCGGGCTTTTGCACCGTGGCACCGAAAAGCTGGCGGAGAGCAAACCGTACAACCAGAGCATCGGCTACATGGATCGGCTCGATTACGTATCCATGATGAGCAACGAGCACGCGTACGTAATGGCGATCGAAAAGCTACTCGGTGTGCAGGTGCCCATACGTGCGCAGTACATTCGAGTGATGTTCGATGAGATCACGCGAATATTGAACCACCTTATGTGGCTCGGCGCACACGGACTCGATATTGGCGCGATGACGATGTTCCTGTATTGCTTCCGTGAACGTGAAGATCTCATGGACTGCTACGAGGCAGTGTCCGGAACTCGCATGCATGCGACCTACTATCGTCCCGGCGGCGTGTATCGCGATTTGCCGGAGTCGATGCCGAAATACCAGGAATCGAAGTTTCGAAATAAGAAAGAACTGGATCGAATGAATGCGAACCGCGAGGGTTCTATTCTCGATTTCATCGAATCGTTTACGGATCGTTTCCCTGGCTGTGTGGATGAATACGAGACGCTCCTGACCGACAACAGAATCTGGAAGCAACGGACCGTGAATATTGCCGTCGTATCGCCGGAACGCGCGATGCAACTCGGCTTTTCCGGACCGATGTTGCGTGGCTCGGGCGTTGAGTGGGATTTGCGCAAGAAGCAGCCATACGAGGTGTATGACCAGGTCGACTTTGATATTCCGGTGGGCGTTCACGGCGACTGCTACGATCGCTACCTCGTGCGTGTCGAGGAAATGCGCCAATCGAATCGCATTATTCGCCAGTGCGTCGATTGGCTGCGCCAGAATCCCGGGCCCGTGATTGCCGATGATCATAAGATCACGCCGCCGACACGCGTTGAGATGAAGGACGATATGGAATCGTTAATTCATCATTTCAAACTATTCACGGAAGGATATTGCATTCCCGAAGGTGAGGCCTATGCGGCCGTGGAGCATCCGAAGGGCGAGTTCGGTATCTATATGGTTTCGGACGGCGCCAACAAACCCTACCGTGTGAAAATTCGGGCGGCGGGTTTCGCACATCTATCCGCCATGTCGGAGATGGTGGAGGGGCATATGCTAGCCGATGTCGTTGCCGTTATCGGTACACAGGACATCGTGTTTGGAGAAGTCGACCGATGAGCTACGTCCTGACAGATCTCGTCAAGGAAGAAATTGACCACTGGAAGACACGCTTTCCCGAGGGCAGGCAGCGTTCGGCCGTGCTCAGCGCGTTACACGCCGTGCAGCATGAGAACCACGGCTTCGTTACGGCCGAGCAAATGAATGCCGTTGCCGAGTACCTGGACTTGCCCACGATTCAGGTCTACGAAGTGGCGACGTTTTACTCGATGTTTCAAACGCAGGAGGTCGGACGTAACGAAGTGGCGATTTGCACCAACGTGTCCTGCATGTTGCGTGGCGCGGATGACATCGTCGAGTACGTGGAAAACAAACTGGGTGTCAAGCTTGGCGAGAGCACTGACGACGGCCGGATTTTTCTCAAGAAAGAGGAAGAGTGCGTGGCTGCATGTTGTGGGGCACCGGCCATGATGGTGAATCACAAGTACTACGAGAACCTGACCGACGAGCAGGTTGATGAGATTCTGGACAGGCTCGATTAATGGCGCACGAACAGAATCTTGTCTGCTTCAATACGTTTGGTTCTGACGAGTCATGGACGCTCGCGACTTACGAAAAGCACGACGGTTATAAGGCGTGGCGCAGAGTGCTCGCGGGCGAGCTGTCACCTGAGCAGATCATCGACGAGGTGAAGGCGTCCGGGTTGCGCGGTCGTGGCGGCGCCGGTTTTCCGACAGGCCTCAAATGGAGTTTCATGCCGAAGGATGCCGACGTGCAGAAATACCTGGTGTGCAATTCCGACGAAAGCGAGCCGGGAACCTGCCACGATCGCGAGGTCTTGCGTTACAACCCGCACGCGCTGATCGAAGGCATGGCGATCGCGGCTTACACGATGGGCGCAACAGTGGCGTACAACTATATACGCGGGGAGTTTTTGGACGAGCCCGTGCCGCGCTTTGAAGCAGCGGTCAAAGAAGCGTACGACGCCGGGCTGCTCGGCGAGAATATCCAGAAATCCGGAATCGATTTCGATCTTTACACCTTTGTCGGCGCCGGTGCTTACATTTGCGGTGAAGAAACGGCACTGCTTGAGTCACTCGAGGGCAAACAGGGTCGGCCGCGCTTTAAGCCGCCTTTTCCGGCGGGTTTCGGTCTCTATGGTAAACCGACGACGATCAACAATACTCAGAGCCTGGCGAGTGTGCCGGCGATTATTCGCAACGGCGCCGCCTGGTTTGCAGGTCTCGGTCCGGAGGGGTCGGGTGGTACCGCACTGTTCTCGGTGTCGGGTCATGTGGAAAAGCCTGGCAACTACGAATTACCAATGGGTATCCCGTTCAAGGATCTGCTGAACGATATCTGCGGTGGCGTGCTCGGCGGTCGCAAACTCAAGGCCGTGATACCGGGCGGTTCGAGTTGCAAAGTGTTGCCCGCCGAAATAATTATGGACTGCACGATGGACTACAACTCGCTGCAGCAGGCGGGATCGTCGTTTGGTACGGGTGCTGTGATGGTCATGGACGAAACGACCTGCATGGTAAGAGTCTTGCGCCGTATTTCGCGCTTCTACATGGCGGAGTCTTGCGGACAGTGCACGCCGTGTCGTGAGGGAACAGGCTGGCTGTATCGCATGTTGACACGCATCATGGAAGGCAATGGCGAAGAGGCGGATCTTCAAAAGCTCGTCGAGGTCGCCAATAAGATTGAAGGACACACCATTTGCGCGCTCGGCGATGCTGCTGCGTGGCCGGTGCAGAGTTTCCTGAATCATTACCTCCACGAATTCGAATACATGATTCGCAACGGCGGTGCCAGTATCGTTGATAGCGCAACGGAGGCTGCCGCGTAAGCGCCATGAGCGACGATATCGTAAACATTGAGGTGGACGGCAAGCCTGTCGAGGCCCGCAGAGGGCAGATGATCATCGAGGTAACCGATGCCGTCGGCGCCTACGTGCCACGCTTCTGCTACCACGACAAACTCAGTGTTGCAGCGAATTGTCGCATGTGCCTTGTTGAGGTCGAGAAAGCGCCGAAGCCGATTCCGGCCTGCGCCACGCCTGTGGGTGAGGGCATGAAGGTGTTCACCAAGTCGGCCAATGCTATTGCCGCGCAAAAAGCGACCATGGAGTTCCTGCTGATCAATCATCCGCTGGACTGCCCGATTTGCGATCAGGGCGGCGAATGCGAGCTGCAGGACCTTGCAATGGGCTACGGTCGCGACGTCTCCCGTTACAACGATCAAAAACGCGTCGTCAAAGACAAGGACATTGGTCCGCTCGTTTCGACCGACATGACACGCTGTATTCATTGCACACGCTGTGTTCGGTTCGGCGAAGAAATAACGGGCAAGCCGCAGCTGGGCACAATGGGGCGTGGCGAGAATGTCGAGATCAGCACCTACGTTGAGCAGAGCGTCGATCATGAAATGTCGGCGAATATCATCGATCTTTGCCCTGTTGGCGCGCTCAATAACAAACCCTATCGTTATAGCGCTCGTGCCTGGGAAATGGTGCAGCGGCCCACCGTGTCACCGCACGATTGCGTCGGCTCGAACCTGTACGCACATGTGTTGCGCGGTACGGTGAAACGAATGGTGCCGCGTGTCAACGAGGCCATCAATGAGTCGTGGGTTTCGGATCGTGATCGATTTAGCTACGAGGCAATCTACAGCGGCGACCGCCTGACGCAACCGCGCATCAAACAGGACGGCGAGTGGCGTGTTATTAGTTGGGAAGACGCATTGTCTGCCGCGGCCGAGGCATTGAAAGAGGCTGACGCAGAAAAAGTGGCTCTTATCGCGACCCCCGCGATCACCGTGGAGGAAGGCCATCTGCTGTCGCAGATTGCTGATCATCTCGGCTCGGCCAATATCGATCACCGTGTTGCGCGTCGCGATGTTGCGGATCAGGACGATGACCCGATCTATCCGTCGCTGGGCTGCAGCATCGCCGAGATCGAGGAGCACGGCGCCATTTTGGTTGCAGGCTCGAATATACGTGCGGAAGCGCCGATTCTCGCACATCGATTGCGTAAAGCCGCCCTGGCGGGCGCCAACGTCAGTTTTGTAAACCGCGCGGAGTATGAGTACTTATTCGACGTCGCGAACTACGAATCAGGTTCCGGTCTTGTAGAAATGCTCGCAGGTGTCGCTGTTGCGGCGGCTGGTCGCAAGTCATTGCCGGACTCGGTAAGCGATATCTGCGAAGACGTCAAAGCGAGTGATGGCCAAAAGAAAATCGCGGCGACATTGGCGGACGCTGACGTGGCGCTGGTGCTGCTCGGAAACATAGCCGGACGTCATGCTTCTTATACGGCGGTGCGTGCGCTTGCGGCAAGCATTGCTGAGCTAACGGGCGCCAAATTCGGCGGGCTATCCGAAGGTCCCAACTCTGCAGGTGCACATCTGGCAGGTGTGCTGCCAAACAGAACTCAGGGCGGCGAAAACCGGGAAACGACGGGACTCGACGTTGCTTCGATGTTGTCGGAAACCATGGACGCGATGTTACTCGTCAATGTCGAGCCGGATTCCGATATACACGCAGTCCAAAACGCGGTCGCCGATCTCGAGAGGCAGCGATTTGTCGTGGCACTGACGCCGTTCGTGTCGGACGCGTTGTTCGAATGTGCCGACCTGTTGCTGCCAACAGGGACCTTCGCTGAGACGTCGGGTACCTACGTCAATGTCGAAGGTACGTGGCAGAGTTTCGCTGGCGTTGCCACCCCGGTCGGCGAAGCCCGCCCGACGTGGAAAGTTCTTCGAGTTATAGGCAACCTGATCGATGCGCCAGGGTTCGACTACGTCTCGAGCGAAGATGTGCGCGAGGAATTCGCGGCACAGCTGGGCGATGTGTCTACGAGCAACGCCTATGAAGGCAATGGCAAGCTCGCTAAACCCAACGGCGGCGATTCGCCGTCCGACGAGATCGATGTACCGCTTTATTCGGTCGACGGGTTGGTGCGCAGGGCGACGGCGCTGCAATTGACTGACGAAGCGCGCCGTGCTGCCGGCGAGGACGATGCGTAATGGCTGAATTCTTCGCAGGACTTGTCCCCGGTTTCATTTGGAATATCTGGAATGCGCTACCCGCGCTGATCCAGTACCTGACGATTACGGTTTGGAAGATTCTCTTTCTCACGATCTGCATAATTCTCATCGTCGCTTATTCAACGTATTTCGAGCGCAAGGTTATCGGCAGCATGCAATCTCGTGTTGGTCCCAACCGCGTCGGGCCGCTGGGTCTGCTGCAGCCTTTCGCCGATGTCATAAAATTGCTGATCAAGGAAGTTATCGTTCCATCGCAGTCGAGCAAGTTCCTGTTCGTCATAGCCCCTTTGTTGTCACTCACGCCGGCGCTCGCGACCTGGGCCGTTATCCCTTTGAACGACTGGTACGTTATAGCGGATATCAACGCGGGTTTGCTCTACGTTCTTGCGCTGACCTCGGTCGGTGTCTATGGCGTTATTCTGGCCGGGTGGGCGACGAACTCCAAATACGCGTTACTGGGCGCCATGCGATCGGCAGCGCAAATTGTCGCGTACGAAATTGCCATGGGTTTCGCGTTGGTGGGCGTGCTTATGGCCGGTGGCAGCCTCAATCTCGGTGCCATCGTGGAGGCTCAGTCTGGCGGTGTTAGTCATTGGTTTCTGCTATGGCTGTTCCCGTTGTTCGTAGTCTACTGGGTGTCGGGCGTCGCCGAGACCAATCGGGCGCCATTCGATGTCGCCGAAGGTGAGTCCGAAATCGTTGCCGGTTTTCACGTTGAGTATTCGGGTGTGGCCTTCGCTCTGTTCTTCCTCGCGGAATACGCCAACATGGTGCTTATTGCGACATTGACCGCGATATTCTTCCTCGGCGGCTGGGCATCGCCATTCGAGGGTTGGACGTTTCTAAATGACATTTCCTGGCTCGCCTGGCTTGCAGCCGGCGGCCTGCATTGGTTATTCCTGAAAATGTGTTTCTTCATGTATACGTTCTTCTGGTTGCGTGCGACGTTTCCGCGTTACCGCTACGACCAGATTATGCGACTTGGCTGGAAAGTATTTATTCCCGTGACCATTGTCTGGATAGCCGTGGAAGGCACGATGGCCTGGTTTGAGATCGGCCCGTGGGCCGGCCTGAGCGGATAAGGCGAGCCAACTAATGAACCGAGCACTCAGTTACATCAAGACCTTCGCGCTCTGGGAGTTGCTTTTGGGTCTGTCCGTTACGCTCAGAAATTTCTTCAGGAAGAGTGTGACGCTCGAATACCCTGAAGAAAAGACGCCGCAATCGCATCGCTTTCGCGGCTTGCACGCCTTGCGACGCTATCCGAACGGCGAGGAGCGGTGTATCGCGTGCAAACTGTGCGAGGCCGTATGCCCGGCCTTGGCTATTACGATTGAATCCGATGTCAGCGATGACGGTACGCGTCGAACGTCGCGTTACGACATTGACCTCTTTAAGTGCATTTACTGCGGGTTTTGTGAAGAAGCCTGCCCGGTTGACGCGATCGTTGAGACGCGCATTCATGAGTACCACATGGAGGCGCCAGGCGAAAACATTATGACCAAAGACAAGTTGCTTGCAGTAGGCGACAAATATGACGCGATGATCTCGGCGGATAAAGCCGCGGACGCAAAGTACAAGTAGGGCGCACGATGTTGTTTCATTCCATTCTGTTCTACGTTTTTGCCGCGATCATGTTCGCGGCGGCGCTGGGCGTCGTGTTTTCGCGCAACCCTGTGCATTCGGTCATGCTGCTCGTTCTGACGTTCTTCAATGCGGCCGTGTTGTGGCTCATGGCCGAAGCGGAGTTCCTCGCGATTGTGCTCGTGCTCGTCTATGTCGGCGCCGTCATGGTGTTGTTCCTGTTCGTCGTCATGATGCTCGACGTCAATATTGAGGCGGCGACACGCGGTCTTACGCGCTATGCACCGCTTGGTATTGGCATTGCGCTGCTCATGGTGGTTGAACTGATTCAAGTCATCTGGCTGCGCAGCCAGATCAGCGATACGGCTGGCGGTTTCGTAGCGACGCCCGAGGGCTACAGCAACACCAAGGCCCTTGGCGCAGTGCTCTACACGGAACACGTCTATGCCTTTGAGATTGCCGCGGTAATCTTGCTGCTCGCGATAGTTGCCGCGATCACATTGACCATGCGTAAGCGCCCGGGCCTGAAGGTTCAGGACATCAGCGCGCAGGTGGCTGTTCGCGCCAAGGACAGGGTCCGCATCGTCAAGATGGATGCGGAGAAGAAGTCATGATTGGCTTGCATCATTACCTGGTTGTTTCGGCCATGCTTTTCGTGTTGAGCATCGCGGGTATCGTCGTGAATCGCCGCAACCTGATCTTGCTCCTGATGTGCATCGAACTCATGTTGCTGGCCGTGAATTTCAATTTCATCGCGTTCTCGCGCTATCTCGGTGACGAGACGGGGCAGGTCTTTGTGTTCTTTATTCTGACGGTTGCGGCGGCTGAGGCTGCGATCGGCCTCGCCATACTGGTCGTATTGTTCCGCAACAGGCGATCGATCGCCGTGCAGGAACTCAATACGTTGAAGGGTTGATATGTACAACTACTACCTGACAATCGTATTGGCGCCGCTTATAGCGGCGATTATTGCCGGCCTTTTCGGGCACAAGATTGGTCGCGCTGGAGCGCATTGGCTCACGATCCTGGCTGTTGGCGTTTCCTGCCTGCTGTCATTTGTCGTGCTCAAAAATATGTTTTGGGGCGGCGCGGCGCCGGAGAACATCAGCGTCTACAACTGGGCCGTGACCGACGGTCTGCGCATGGAGGTCGGTTTCCTGGTTGACCGGCTGACAGCGCTCATGATGTGCGTCGTTACGTTCGTTTCGTTGATGGTGCATATCTACACCATTGGCTACATGCACGACGACCCGGGTTACCAGCGCTTCTTCAGCTATATCTCCCTGTTTACGTTCTCGATGCTCATGCTCGTGATGTCGAACAACTTCCTACAGCTGTTCTTCGGTTGGGAGGCCGTGGGTCTTGTTTCCTACCTGTTGATCGGGTTCTGGTTCAAGCGTGAATCCGCGATTTTCGCGAACCTCAAGGCGTTCCTCGTCAATCGCGTGGGCGACTTCGGGTTTATCCTCGGTATATCGGGTGTCGTGATGTTTACGGGCTCGCTGGATTACGCCACGGTATTTGCGGGTGCCGAGGGAATCGCAGCTCAAGATATCGAGGTGTTCTCGGGAACGCCGTGGAATGCGATGAGCGTCGTCTGCATTCTGTTGTTCATCGGCGCCATGGGCAAATCGGCACAGGCGCCATTGCATGTCTGGCTGCCTGACTCGATGGAGGGCCCGACGCCGATCTCTGCCTTGATTCACGCCGCGACCATGGTCACAGCGGGAATTTTCATGGTGGCGCGCATGTCGCCGTTGTTCGAGTTATCGACGACAGCATTGGCCGTTGTGATTGTCATCGGTTCCATCACAGCATTTTTCATGGGCCTGCTGGGTATCGTGCAAAACGATATCAAGCGTGTCGTGGCGTATTCGACGCTGTCCCAGCTGGGTTACATGACGGTTGCATTGGGGGCGTCGGCGTACAGCGCAGCGATCTTCCACCTGATGACACACGCGTTTTTCAAGGCGCTGTTATTCCTTGCGGCCGGCTCGGTCATCATCGCGATGCACCATGAGCAGGACATCCGCAAGATGGGTGGTATAAAGAAATACATGCCGATTACGTACTGGACCGCGTTGGTCGGTTCGCTGGCATTGATCGGATTCCCCGGTAGCAGTGGCTTCTTCTCCAAGGACCTGCTCATCGAAGCGGTCAAGGAATCGCACTGGCACGGGCAGGGCGCCGTTTACTGGATCGCCTATCTGAGCGTGTTACTCGGCGTTTTCGTTACTGCATTGTATTCATTCCGCATGTTCTTCCTCGTGTTCCACGGTGAGGAGCGCATGGATGCAGAAACAAGATCGCATTTGCACGAGACGCCCGCGGTCGTGACGGTGCCTTTGATAATGCTTGCTATACCGTCCGCCATCATCGGCTGGTTCACCGTCGGACCAGTTTTGTTCGGTAATTATTTCGGCGATGCGATCTTTGTCATTCCGGCACACGACGCGCTGGCGCACATGGGCGCGACTATGTGGCACGGCAGCTTCAAGCTGTTCATGCACGCAATTTTGACGCCCGTGTTCTGGCTCGCAGCAGGCGGTGCCTCCACGGCGTGGTACCTGTATCTCAAACGTCCCGACATACCCGAGACCATCAAGAGCAAAGTATCGGTCCTTTACGATCTGCTCGATCACAAATATTACTTTGACGACCTGTACATCAAGGGATTCGCCGCCGGCGGACGATCGATCGGGCAGTTCCTGTGGCAGAAAGGCGACCAGTTGGTAATCGACGGCATGATGGTCAACGGCACCGCGAGAAGTGTTGGCCGGCTGGCAAGCGTCATGCGTCAGTTGCAGACCGGTTATCTCTACACCTATGCATTCGCAATGATCATCGGCCTGACAATGTTGCTCGGCTGGCTCATCTGGTTGAGGTAGTAACGGGTGCTGATGACAAATCTCCTAAGTACGCTGGTCTGGTTGCCGATTATCGGAGGCGCCGCCTTACTCGCCATTGGTGATAACGGTGACGCACGCGCGTCCCGAACGGCTTTCATGCGCATTGTCGCGCTCGCAGTCACCCTACTCACATTTGCGCTCAGCATCATCTTGTATGCCGCGTTCGACAATGCGGCGACCGGCATGCAGTTTGTCGAACGAGTCGCGTGGATTGAATCCCTGCAGGTTTTCTATTATCTCGGCGTCGACGGCATTTCGGCACCTTTGATACTCCTGACGACGTTCATCACGCCGCTCGTCGTGATCGCAGGCTGGGATTCAATCAAGGATCGACCGGCACAGTATTTCGCGGCCTTCCTGATCCTGGAAGGTCTGATGATCGGCGTGTTCTCGGCGCTGGACGGCCTGCTGTTCTATGTGTTCTGGGAAGCCATGTTGATACCGATGTTCCTGATCATCGGCGTCTGGGGTGGCGAACGGCGCGTTTACGCGACTCTCAAGTTCTTCCTGTACACGTTCCTGGGCTCCGTGCTGATGCTGGTTGCCTTCATCTACCTGTATCTGCAAAGCGGTAGCTTCGATCTCTTCGGATTTATGAACGTGCCGCTTGAGCTGTCGGTGCAGAAGTACATCTTTATTGCTTTCCTGCTTGCGTTTGCGGTCAAGGTACCGATGTGGCCGGTGCACACGTGGTTACCGGACGCGCATGTCGAAGCGCCAACCGGTGGTTCTGTCATCCTGGCGGCCATCATGCTGAAGATGGGCGGCTACGGTTTTGTTCGTTTGTCCTTGCCCATCGTCCCGGACGGCAGCGAGTACTTTTCCGGCCTGATGATCGCGTTGTCGCTGATTGCAGTTGTCTACATTGGCTTCGTTGCGCTAATGCAAACGGACATGAAAAAGCTGATCGCTTATTCATCGATTGCTCACATGGGTTTTGTGACATTGGGCATGTTCCTCTTGTGGCATATCGCGGCTGAGACTGGCGCAGGCCTCGGTATGACGGGCGCCATGGTGCAGATGATCTCGCACGGGCTCATCTCGGGCGCGATGTTCCTCTGTGTGGGCGTGTTGTATGACCGCGTGCATAGCCGAGAGATTGCCGACTACGGCGGCGTCGCCAACACGATGCCTGTATTCGCGGCCTTCATGGTGCTGTTTTCGATGGCCAATGCTGGCCTGCCGGGCACCTCGGGTTTTGTCGGCGAGTTCATGGTGATCATCGCGAGCTTTAAAGCGAATTTCTGGTACGCATTCCTGGCGGCCAGCACATTGGTCCTGGGCGCAGCCTACACGCTATGGATGGTCAAGCGCGTCGTCTACGGAGAGGTAGCGAACGACCAGGTGGCGGAATTGCAGGATTTGAATTCGAGAGAGTTCATCGTGTTGGCTATGCTCGCGATCAGCGTATTGCTGGTAGGCCTCTGGCCGGCACCCCTGGTCGACATGATGAACGTGTCGATCGAATTGCTGATTGAGCAGGTCGGGCAAACGAAGCTCTGACAGGTCGAATTATGAACTATATGGATCTAATTTCAGCCGCTCCCGAGATGACACTTCTCGGTCTGATCTGCGTTGTCCTGATTGCCGATCTTTTTATCGATGACGAGCACCGCGTTTACACGTTCTGGCTCAGTATGGCTTCACTGATCGTGACGGCGGCCGTGATCTACGCGACAGCGCCCGTGTCGCGCGTCGTTCTGTTCGACGGCAGTTACGTTAGCGATGGGTTGTCACAGGTGCTGAAGCTGGGCTCGGTCATCTTCGTCGGCCTGGCGTTTTTCTATGCACGCGATTATTTGCGTGTGAACGAGATTCACAAAGGCGAATATTACTTACTCGGCTTGTTCGGTTTGCTGGGCATGATGATCATGACGTCGGCGAACAGTCTGCTGACCATGTATTTAGGGCTCGAAACGCTCGCACTGTCGCTGTACGCGCTCGTCGCCATCGATCGCAACAACGTCACGGCCGCCGAGTCGGCCATGAAGTACTTTGTTTTGGGCGCCATTGCGTCCGGCTGTCTCTTGTACGGCATCTCCTGGGTGTACGGTGTAACGGGCTCGTTGCAGTTTCACGAAATCGCTGCGGCGATTACGGCCGACCCGTCGCTTAACAATCTGCCGCTTTGGTTCGGCCTCACATTCCTGATTGTGGGCATTGCATTCAAGTTTGGTGGGGTGCCGTTTCACATGTGGCTGCCCGACGTTTACCAGGGGGCTCGCACGCCGGTGACTTTATACCTGGCTTCGGCGCCGAAACTCGCCGCCTTGGCGCTGGCCCTGCGTATCCTGGTCGACGGACTGGGTGGCCTGCATGAGACCTGGTCGTCCATGATCATGGTAGTCGCGGTGTTGTCGCTTCTTGTTGGCAACATCGTTGCGATTGCGCAGACCAATATCAAGCGCATGCTCGGTTATTCGACCATCGGACATGTGGGTTTTATTCTGCTCGGAATTTTCTGCGGCACAGGCGAGGGTGACGCGGCGGCGCTGTTTTACACGCTGACTTATGTTGTTGCCGCGGCAGGCTCGTTTGGCGTCATCATCGTTTTGAGTCGTCGCGGCTACGAGGCTGAGAATCTCACGGATTTCAATGGCCTTAATGCACGCAGCCCCTGGGTTGCGCTGTTGATGATGTTCCTGATGTTTAGCATGGCTGGTGTACCGCCGTTTGTCGGTTTCTTTGGCAAGTTAAACGTCATAAGCGCCGTTTTATCTGCCGGCTACCCGGGATTGGCGGTCCTGATGGTGCTGGCGTCGGTGGTCGGCGCCTACTATTACCTGAAGGTCATCTGGTACATGTATTTCGAGGAGGCCGAGGACAAAGCGATTCTGCAGGCAAGCACGGATACCCGTTTTGTGCTCAGCCTGAACGCGTTGGCGGTGCTGGCGCTCGGCATCGTCCCTGGCTGGCTAATGGCGCTTTGTATTCAAGTACTTGGCTAGGGTTGTAAAGCCGAAAACTTGTGCGTAGTATCCCGTTCCTGCCGATGCGGGGTGGAGCAGTCTGGCAGCTCGTCGGGCTCATAACCCGAAGGTCGCAGGTTCAAATCCTGCCCCCGCTACCAAAATGAAAAGAGCCGGTCCCAGCGGGACCGGCTTTTTCATTTTTGCTATTGAGGCAGGGTTGGGTTGTGCGAAGCAGGTTCATTCCGAGGCCGACGCAGTCGGCCGACATAACTGAGCCCCGAAGGGGCGAAGGCAATCCTGCTAGCGGCAAGGGCAATCCTGCCCTCGCTACCAATCATAATGAGGTTCGCACCAGCCCAACTCGTCTGGCCGCGGTTTGGTATCCCGTCATGTCTGAAGTTAGACGATTGCCGGAATTCAAAAACCTCGTCACTGAATTGAACCTGGTCGAGTATTGGCGTGCCTATGGTTGGGCGGATGCTTGCAAGCCACTGGGTGACAATGATTTCACCTGCATATGAAACATCAAAATACTGCAAGAGTACGGCAGTGCTCGAAGATAATATCGAGACCCTTCACGGCCGGCAGCTCATAAGCAGTTTTCGACGGTTGTTTTGGCATTGGCCGGGCTAGCAGGTAGGCTTGTTGCAAGAGTGGACGCAAAGAAGCCAGCCTTTGTCTTTTTTTGACGAACTTAAGCGACGCAAGGTATTCCGGGTAGCTATCGGCTACTCCATCGCGGCGTGGCTGATTGCCCAGGTTGCGGCTCTGGTTGCCGCCAGCTTTTTGGCACCGGTCTGGGTGATGCAGATGATCATCACCTTATTGGTCCTGGGCCTTCCTATTTCACTGATGCTCTCCTGGGCATTCGATCTGACGGCTGATGGCATCAAGTGGGCCGATCATGGCGAGGTCACCGGCAGCCTGCTTGTCAGCAACAAGCTCATCTTGATTCTCGTTAGTGGGCTGTTCATCACAGTAGCTGTGACTCTCTACCTGACGTGGCCACGAGATGACAGGTCGATTGCCGTATTGCCCTTCGAGGATATTAGTCCGGGCGGTGATCAGGCGTACTTTGGAAACGGTATCGCCGATGAACTGCGCCTCGAGCTGCAAGGGCTGGACGGTCTCCGTGTTGCCGGTCGAACGTCCTCGATCGCGTCCGCACAAGAAGACAGCAAGACAATTGGTGAAACCCTGAATGTCGATTCGATCCTCGCGGGAAGCATCCGCAAAGAGGGTAACAGTGTTCGAATCAGCGTTCAGCTCACTCATGTGGCAGATGGATTCACAATCTGGTCGGAATCCTATGATCGCAAGCTGGAGAATATATTCGAGATGCAGGAGGAGATCGCAACGTCGGTAGCCGGGGCCCTGGGAGTGAGACTTGGGGTCGGTACAATTAACGCCTTTCGAGGCGCAGGCACTCAAAATGTAGAGGCCTATGAGGCTTATCTCCAAGGCCAAGACCGAAACCTGACTAACCAGGAGAGGATGCGCCTGTTCGAACGAGCCACCGAGCTTGACCCCGACTATGCGGCGGCATGGTCGTTGTTGGGACACCGGACGCTATCCACGATGTGGGATTTCAGCCTGGATCAGGCATCGGAAATTATGGATCGGGCCTACCCGCTCGCACTCCACGGGGTGCAGCTCAATCCAGAATCAGCCGCCGCTCAACGCAGCCTGGCAATGATTCGTGGTGCCCGGCTCGACTGGATCGGCGCGGAGCAAGGTCTTACGCGGGCAATAGAGTTACTCGCGGACCGTCAAATCGTGGGCACCTATGCCAGCACTCTGCTACGCAACGGCCGTACGGCTGACGCGCAAAAGCAATATGCCATTGCCGTTGCCCTGGAGCCACTGGGCGGGCTCCCCGTCCGTATGTCCTGGCACGCGAGCCTGGCTCAAGGACGGTTTGCCGAAGCTAGAGAAATCTCCGACTGGCCGGGTGCAGCTAACCGTATCGAAAATTACCTGGATATAGCGTTGAATGAACGCGACCCGGAAGAGCTCAAGGCGGCTATTCAGGCGATGCCGAAAACGAATATCGCTGTTATCGCGCTTTATGCGCCGGTGCTGGCTGAGTTTGATTCGCCCGAGCGAATCCTGTCCATGCTGCGGGACGTTTATCGGGATGAGAATCTGCAATGGCCAAGAAAGCTTCACGACATTGCAATGGTGGCGGCGTATTTCGGCGATCCGCAATTCGCACTGAAAGTCAAAGGCCAGGAGGTTCGCGCCGCCACAGTTCGGTTGCACGCGATCTGGTATCCCGTCATGTCTGAAGTTAGACAATTGCCGGAATTCAAGAAACTCGTCACCGATTTGAACCTAGTCGAGTATTGGCGTGCCTATGGCTGGGCGGATGCTTGCAGGCCACTGGGTGATAATGATTTCACCTGCATGTGAAACGAGGCCAGCCATTGTCTTTATTTGACGAACTCAAGCGACGCAAGGTATTCCGGGTAGGTATCGCCTACGCCATTGGAGCCTGGGTATTTGCCCAAGTGGCGGCACTTGTTGCGGATGTGGTTTTTGCACCTGCGTGGGTAATGCAATTAGTTCTCGCCTTGTTGGTTCTGGGTCTGCCTGCGTCGCTGATTCTCTCCTGGGCATTCGATCTGACGGCGGATGGCATCAAGTGGGCGGACCACGGCGAGGTCACCGGCAGCCTGGTTGTCAGCAATAAGCTCATTTTGATTCTCGTTAGTGGACTGTTCATCACAGTGGCTGTGACGCTTTACCTGACGTGGCCACGCGGTGACAGGTCGATTGCCGTATTGCCCTTCGAGGATATTAGTCCGGGTAGTGATCAGGCGTACTTTGGAAACGGTATCGCAGATGAACTGCGCCTCGAGCTGCAAGGGCTGGACGGTCTCCGTGTCGCCGGTCGAACGTCCTCGATCGCGTCCGCACAAGAAGACAGCAAGACGATTGGTGAAACCCTGAATGTCGATTCGATACTTGCGGGAAGCATCCGCAAAGAGGGTAACAGTGTTCGAATCAGCGTTCAGCTCACTCATGTGGCGGATGGATTCACAATCTGGTCGGAATCCTATGATCGCGAGCTGAAGAATATATTCGAGATGCAGGAGGAGATCGCAACGTCGGTAGCGGGGGCCCTGGGAGTGAGACTTGGGGTCGGTACAATTAACGCTTTTCGAGGTGCAGGCACTCAAAATGTAGAGGCCTATGACGCTTATCTCCAAAGCCAAAACCGAAACCTGGCTACACAGGAGCGGATACGCCTGCTCGAACGAGCCATCGAGCTTGACCCCAACTATGCGGCGGCATGGTCGTATTTGGCACACCGCACGCTTTCCACGATTTGGGATTCCAGCCCGGACCAGGCGGGCCAGGTACCGGAAATTAAGGATCGGGCCTACCAGCTTGCACTTCACGGGGTGCAGCTCAATCCTGAATCGGCCGCCGCTCAACGCAGTCTGGCAATGATTCGTAGAGCCCAGAACGACTGGATCGGCGGGGAGCAAGGTTATACGCGGGCAATGGAGTTGCTCGCGGACCGTGCAATCGTGGGCCGCTATGCCAACGGGCTGACACGTAACGGCCGTACAGCTGACGCGCAAAAGCAATATGCTATTGCCGTTGCCCTGGAGCCACTGGGCGGGCGCCCCGTCCGTTTTTCTTGGCACGCGAGCCTGGCTCAAGGTCGGTTTGCCGAAGCTAAAGAGATCTCCGACTGGCCGGGTGTAGCTAACCGTATCGAAAATTACCTGGACATAGCGCTCAATGAACGCGACCCGGCAGCGCTCAAGGCGGCTATTCAGGCGCTGCCGAAAACGAGTGTCGCTGCTATCGCGCTTCATGCACCGGTGCTGGCCGAGTTTGATTCGCCCGAGCGAATCTTGTCCATTCTGCAGGACGTTTACCGGGATGAGAATCTGCAATGGCCAAGAAAGCTTCACGACATTGCAATGGTGGCGGCGTATTTCGGCGATCCGCAATTCGCACTGAAGGTCAAAGGCCAGGAGGTTCGCACCAGCTCAGCTCGTTTGGCCGCGCTCTGGTATCCCGTCATGTCTGAAGTTAGACAATTGCCGGAATTCAAAAAACTCGTCACTGATTTGAACCTGGTCGAGTATTGGCGTGCCTATGGCTGGGCGGACGCTTGCAGGCCACTGGGTGACAATGATTTCACCTGCATGTGAAACATCTAAATGGCTTTCGCGCGAAAATTCCCGATATAATCAAAAGGTTCGACCGACCTAGGCGGGGACCCATAACAATCAATAAGAACCCACCAATAGCGTGGTTTGCGGTGACAACGAGCCTGTTTGTCGTTGCTGCACTCGCGCCCTGTAATGCGACCGCGCAGCAAGAAGTGGTCAAGACACTCGATGAAATAGTAATTGTTGGCACGCGTCGCAAGAACCGAACAGCCGTCGAAACAGCCGTGCCGGTCGACGTATTCAACCGGGAAAACCTGGACAGCATTTCCTCAGACGACATGCTCGACACGATCGAGAAGCTCGTGCCTTCATTCATCGTTCCGCTAGATGGCCCCGATGGCGCAAGTTTTATCCGCCTGCCACAGCTTCGCGGGCTCAGTGGCGACAAGACACTGGTACTCATTAACGGCAAGCGCCGTCATCGTGCCGCACTGGTGAGACTAAGTGGAGACGGTGCACACGGTCCGGATCTCGCAACGATCCCAAGCATTGCTGTGAAATCCATTGAAGTCCTGCGCGACGGTGCATCGGCAATGTATGGATCCGACGCAATCGCCGGCGTAATAAATTTCAACCTCAGGGATGCAGCAGATGGCGGCGAGCTGCGATTACAGACGGGCGCATATACGGAAGGCAATGAAAGCGGCTATCTGATAACGCTCAATCACGGCTTCAATTTTGCTGGAAATGGCTTCATCAACATCAGCGCCGAACTTTCAGATAACGACCCGACCAGTCGCGGGACCTTTTACTCTCGAGGCGGGTTTACCCCGGCAGAGGTCGCACAGGTATCCGGGTTTTTCGACCATGACCTCAACCCGGCGACGCCAGATCAGCAGCGTTTCGGCCCGGACGCATTAACGGAGGTTTACGATCCGGTGTCTGGTGCATTGGTAACGATTACCCGCGGCAGCGACGATATCCCCGACGACACTGACACGCGCTACGCAGACAACCTGGCAACGGCCGAGGTCAGCGACAGTCCGCTCGTGATGATCTGGGGTGAGCCCGACCGGGAAGCCATTCGCACATTTGTTAATGCGGGCTTCGAATTCGACAATGGTGCGCAGCTTTATAGCTGGGCGAATTATTCAAACAGTGATTCGAATATCGATTTCTTTCATCGACACCCGAACAGTTCGATTCTTGCGCCACTGCGGACAGAGACCGGCGAGATTTATGATCCTCGCACCTTGTATCCGGCGAGCTTTACGCCACGCTTCGCGGGCAATGTCATAGACGTCAGTTTCACAGGCGGCATTCGGGGCGAGTTCGACAATGGACTCTCATACGATTTCGGTGGCCGCTGGGGCGAGAGCACGATCAAGTACACAATCTTCAACACAATGAACCCGTCACTCGGACCGGCGACTCCGACCTCTTTTCGTCCGGGTGAACTTGCCTCGGACGAGTACGCATTCAACGCGGACTTCGCAAAGCCGGTCGAAGTCGGCTTTGCCAGTGACCTGAATATTGCGTTCGGCTTTGAGTATCGCAACGAAGGATATGAACTTTTCGAGGGTGATCTGCCATCTTATGAGCTTGGTCCGTACGCAAGCCCGGACCCCTGGAACTTCGAGATCGATGCCGACGAAGCCGCTGCCGGGCAAAATGGCGGCAGCGTTGGCTGTTTCATTCCCGGACCCCAGTTTGACCCGGCCAATCTTTGCCATCCCGGCGATCCAATTCACAACGTCGTTGCGGTCGGCTCGAACGGCTTCCCCGGCTATGGGCCGGCTACAGCGTCGACTTACGACAGGGACAGCTGGGCGGCCTATCTCGATCTTGAGGCGGACATAACGGATCGATTCATGGCGTCGATTGCGGGCCGCTACGAAGACTTCTCGGACTTTGGCAGCAATTTCAGCTTCCGTCTTGCGGCCCGTCTGCAGGTTAGCGATGCCTTGTCTTTGCGTTCATCCGCTGGTACGGGGTTTCGCGCACCGACCCCGGGACAGATCTCAAGTACCAGTGTGCAAACTGGAGTCGTCGACGGCTCCCCGGTAGCAAGGGGCATCTTCACGGCGGCGCATGCCGTGTCGCAATTTTATGGGGCGGTGCCGTTACATGACGAAACCTCAACGCAATTTACCTTTGGTATCGCCGCACAGCCAACCGATGCATTGACGCTAACGCTCGACTATTACTTCACCGCTCTGGATGATCGAATCTGGATGTCTTCCGACTTCGATGCCGGTCCTGCGCAGGCTGCGGGAGTGCCCGGCGCTGACAACATCGAAAGAATCAGGTTCTTCGTCAATGATATGGATACGGAAAGCAGCGGCATCGACCTGGTCGCAAACTACAATGTTGACTGGAGTGGCGGCAACACAGTGTTTTCGTTTGCCGCAAATGTTAATGACACGAAAGTAACGCGCAGAACCGACAGGCAGACGGATCCGACGGATCCGGCGCCGGTGTACTTTGTTGGTGACAGCGATGTGTACCGTATCGAGAAGGGTAACCCCGAGTATCGTGCTTATTTGACCGCGAGACACAGCTGGGCCAACGACGTTTCCTTATCCCTGCGTGGCAGCTGGTTCGGTGACTACCAGGTAACCAACAGGTCGGCGACTCAATTTGAAACGATGGAAGGCGAAGCTTTCTGGGACTTCGATGTCACCTGGGACATCAACGATATCCTCAGCGTCACCTTCGGTGGCAACAATATATTCGACACGAGACCTGGCCCTGAGCCGTCATTCCGCACTTGCTGTGGCGCTCCGGTACACCGGGACAACACGATGGATTGGCAGGGTTCGTATTACTACATTCGCGGTGCTCTCAGGTGGAATTAACGTCCAACTAATCTAAGCGATTTCAGGTGAATCGTGAGTGATTTCGATTGTAAAAAAGCCGAGCGCTCGGTACTGATCGCAAATTATGCCGGCGTAGTCTTTCGAATAATACGAGCCGATCATGTAGCCCGAACCGCCAGCGACCTCACTCTTTTCAATATCGGGCAGGAGCGCAGCAATCGCCGAATCCTGTTTTTTGTTCTGCGGGGCAATAACGACGGCAAATCTCGCCTGTGCATCAGACGCGTTCACATAGCTAAGCAGCAACCCGTCTATTTCTTCCAGAATCAATTTTTCTTGAGCTGAGACAGACTCATCAATATTTGCAAGCACATGTAAGACATCGATCAGTTGTGAAACCTGCTTCACGGGTGGCGATGTATCCAGGTAATGCTCCACCTTTTTGTGCATTTTAAAAAAAATGGCCGGCTGATGATCAGCCACGAGGCGACTGTGTTCGGTCCAGTCGAAATTCATGTGCCAGGTGTCGGCGAAGGACTGTATGAAATCCTTTTCACGCACTGTCAGTTTGCGATCGATATACGCAAAATGCGCGAGGATACTCAGAATGATGTTGCTGCCGGATGGCCGGAAAAAAGATGTTGCAAGGTCACCGACTTCAGAGCGCTCGAGTTTCAATACTTCTTTCAGCCGGGTCCAGAAGGTCTTGTGTCGATGACTTTGAACCCAAAGTCGAGAACCGATGAGAATATAGACAATACCGGATGCGATCCAAATGACACTATCGATCAGACCCTGCCAATGAGCGATAAAGATGTAGTTGAGGGCAAAGAATGACAGTGGAATTACGTAGATAACATTACCGACAATGGAGACACTGTCTGCAACTTCAGCGTTATGCTTCCTTTTCCAGATTTTGTTTATTTTCAGATACGCGGCCGCGACTGTAAATCCGAGCGACGCGTAAGCCATGATGCCGATAAATGATTTGAAGAATTCCATTAGCGATTTTTCCGATTAGTTTTATTTCGCAAAGTCCTGGTCTTTCCATAGTCATCCGCTGTTAAGCTAGTCTAGACAGCCCGATTCGCAAAGTGTGTTTCGCCCTCCCAACTGGCTGCTCACAGGCGACCGTGCTTGACCGACGGAAATCGCCCCCGCTACCGGTATTTTACAACCATTGTACGCTCGACAGTATTCCTGGTTTCCCCCCTTCATCTGGCCAGTCAACGGGGGCATAGCAGTGGCGATGTCATTCTTCAATGAGCTTGATCGCAGTAACGTATTCAGAGTTGCGATTGCCGACTTGGTTGCGTGGTGGTTGTTGTTATAAATCTTGGATATGCTTGGCGCAATTCTTAAGCTGCCCAGTTCGGCGGGTGTTGTGTCGGAGCGCAGCGAGGTGAGTTCCGAGTTGGCGTTGCGCCTGTCCGAGGCGCTGGGCCGATCTCCAGATAGTTGGCAGCAAGTGTGCACAAACGGGTGGTCCGCAGCCCTTGGATGTGGGGCGATGCTATTTGAGACGTACCTGCATAAGTACTGTCGGAACAGTGCAAATCACGCCGCCGCTACCAAAATGAAAAGGGCCGACCCTCGAAGAGGGCCGGCCTTTTCATTTTTGGGTACTGGCAAAATCTTTGAACCTGCGAGGAAGCAGGTTCAAGCCGAGGCGCGCCGATGCGTAGCATCGGAATAAAGGCGCCGAGACCAACTGAGCCCCGCAGGGGCGAAGGCCATCCTGCCCCCGCTACCACGAAAACCGAAAACCCGGCCTAGTGCCGGGTTTTTTGTGCCCGTCAGCCGACCATATGATACGCGCCACAACAACGAGTATTTCAACACAATAGGCCGTTCTCAGACCGTCAGAAGTCGGTTGAGGCGCATGTTTCTCTGTAAAGCTCACAAAGCCGCAAACTTGCCGTCCTTGATTACGCCAACAAGTCCTTATGAGATTTCACGCCTGCCTCAGCCCAGATAAGCCTGTCCGCCATCAAGACCAATACTCTGCCCGTTCACGTAGCGCGCTTCCTCGGTGCACAACATAGCGACGAAGCGGCCGATGTCCTCCTCGCACTCGCCGACACGGCGCATCGGAATCCCGCCCAGAAATTCCGCCGATTTTTCCGGGTTTTGGTCCATCCACCATTTCAGACCCGGGGATTTAGCATGGGGCAAAATCACATTGGTGCGAATATTATCCTGGCCCCACTCACAGGCAGCAGCTCGGGTGAGCTGTCGAACCGCATCCTTGACGGCCGCGTAAGCACCGTAACCGCTCATATCCCAGCGCTTGGCCGCGGAGCTGGCCAGATTAATAACAGAGCCGTCACCTTTCAGGTGGGGATAACACAGTTTCATCAGTCGCAAGGTCGCCAGGGGGCCTGACTGCCAACCCGCCTCAAACATATCGTCGGTGACTTCATGCAAGGTGCCGATGGGCACTTCCTGGGCGTTATTGACCAGAATATTCAGGCCGCCCAGAGTATCGACGGTTTGCTTGACGCAGTTTTCCAGAGACTCAAGGCTTTTGACATCACAGACGATGGACAGGGCTTCGCCGCCCCTGTTTTCGATTTCTTTACACGTGCTTTCCAGCTTCTCCAGGGTACGCCCTGTAACAGAAATTTTTGCACCCTCCGCAGCCAACGCGAAGGCAATACCCTGGCCAACGCCCTGGCCAGCACCGGTAACAAGGGCAATCTTTCCAGTTAGTTTGCTCATTCTGTAACCTCCCAAATTTTATCGAAGATTTTCATCAACTTTTGTCCCGACTAATAAGCATCAGGTATCGGGCCGGTTCTTCGGCTATTCGCTACGACCCTTTTGCAGTACATCACTGCTACGCCGCCCGAAGGGGGCTAGT
>Ga0255049_10000106_pt1 | contig 45346 bp, 43 predicted proteins | sample JV7_2_3_MG_FD_183615 | JGI IMG/M metagenome (GOLD analysis project Ga0255049, IMG submission 183615) | Seawater microbial communities from Jervis Inlet, British Columbia, Canada - JV7_2_3 | ecosystem: Environmental > Aquatic > Marine > Inlet | place: Canada: British Columbia | collected 2016-10-06 | reverse complement strand
CTGAAGAAAAGTCTCGATGGCGCCGACGATAAGACGGCACTGGAGTATGGTCGGGAAGCCGGCATGACCCGGCTGGAGGGTCGGGTCAAAGAAGTCCTCAGCAAGAATTAACGAGCAGAGAATCACCCTAAAACAATAAAGGGGTCAGAGCCCGGGGGCTGTGACCCCTTTTGTCGTTTGGTGGAGGTGGTGGGAATCGAGGCCTACCTGCAGGCCCTGTAGTTAAGCCATTTCAGCGGCAATCGTGTCGTTAGTTACACACATATTTACACACATGTCGGTTCTGCTGGATGAACAATTGAATTCACTCGCTTGATCTTTGTCAAATGATCCACCGCTTATGGCATTCTTGGCGGCGTGCACACTTGTTCGCACAAATCATGGATAATTGGTGACAGCAATAAACGCGCGGGAATAATGACACCTAGTTTCCTAACCCGCTGGTCCGGGACTCGAGTCCCCGGCCCCGCCACTTTCCACTAAGAGCGGTGTCTGGTGGAGGGTTGGCGCGGATTTTTCTTTGTGGAAGATTCGCCTGCTTTTTTCTTCGTCACCTTCCTCTTGCCTTTCCTTTTGTTGGCAGGGATAGCCTTTGGCTCACCACCGGTGAATTTGGCGAGAATGATCGCAACTTCGTCAACCGTGCCCTCGATTTTCACGGTCGTGCCGTCGGGCAACGTTAGATTCGCTTTGGCCACGGGGACTTACCTCATCTGTTCAGTTCAAACATCGCAATTCTAGCCCATATGTGGGCTATTTCACGAGACTTTGACCAGTTTTGCAGCTGATCTGTAACTGTCTAACACCTGTTAGGAAGCAAAAGGGGCACATGGAAGTCAGCATGATTTCTCTAGTTGAGCGCCACGGAGGCGATACCGCTCGTACAAGGGCATTGACACCTGATGCTGCCGCTAAGAATTGGTTACGTGTGGAGTTTGAGAGGTCGGACGGGGAGCCATGGCAGGAGGCTCTTGACAGGGTGCTGGCGTTGCTTGATACGGGATGACTCGGAGCTCCGTCGAGCCACTTGGAGATACATTTCAGTATGCGTACTTGCGCATGAAGGTTGCAGTCTCATTCCCCACATATGGTTATGTCAAACCATTAGTAGAAAATTTCCGTGGAAAAGTGTGTCGATATTCAAGTTCAATTTCGACATCGCGCAAATGGTGAGCAACCGAATACCATACTGATCTTTGCTGCTCTATCCAAATTAGACCAATTCTAGTTGATTCGTGGCCCGCAATTCAATTACTTAGCCCGCAAGCTTTCGATCAATTTTTCCAGATATAGGAAGTAATGCGCACATATGGGGGGGGTTGTCACCTGTCCGGGCGGTCCGAAATTAGCCTGTACTCGATTGACACGTCCCGTCATCGATAGCTATATATCGCCGACCAAACAGCAAGTCTTGACGTAGAGAGGGTTCTAATCGTGACAATATCAAAATTCGCATCAACAAGTACTTCGCAAAGGCAAGTCTCGGTTGCAGCGTTGTTTGTTTTGCTTTCGTTCGACGCACATGCGGCCGTTTCCGCGCCAACTGGACCCTCAACTAGTGTTGACGGCAACTACACCGTTCTCTACCCGGTTAACGAGGAAACTTCAGAATGCGACACGATCGTATTGGAGGAGAGGTCAAGTACTTCAACTAATTGGTCGTATGTCCCGGACTCGGAGCATGACGGGTCAGTCACGATTGTTAATCAACATATCGGATTATTCGAATACAGATCGCACGCGTACTGCGAAGACTATTATGCGGAGTATTCATGGGATGAATTTAGCTCAATTTTTACGGTGCAAGTCGGAAATACCCCGACTGTGGATACGCTTGGGCAGCAATTGAGTTACGAGTACGAGACAAGAGTCGGTGATATTGACGGCGACGGCAGGCAGGATATCTATATTGACCGCCTAACAGTGGCAGATGATGGCAACGGGTCATTGGACGAGATTCTCATGCAGCAACAACCGGGTGGAACATATGTTACGTCGGTCCCGACATCGCTCCAGAAGAACGCCGCGACCGGTTGGCCAGTATCCGATATTTACTCGTTAGTAGTTGATGTCAATCTCGACGGATTTGCAGACATTTTCCTTCCCGATCTAGACGAGTCGATTCCGGGCTCGCAAAGCCAAATAGTATTCGCGCCGGGCGAGATTTATCAAACACAACCAATGGGTACCACAGCAATAGACGGTACGGTCTCTCAGTTTCTAGACGAGTTCCGATCATGGATTGATGATAGTTCGTACTTTTATGACAACGCCGAGCTAGAAATAATTCCGGCGCATTGGGAAACACAGATTGTCTGTGACTTGGTTTGGTTCGGTAGCTGGTTTGAATATATATGTGATACGGACGATGTGTGGATCGACGAAGAAGAAATCTGGCACTACGATCACTTTAACCAGGATGCGTTGGAACTCTCTGAACAATTTGGCTTGCAGGGACCACAGATACCCGGCGAAATTTCCACCGAAGAAGGCGGCATTATTGAGAGCATATTTGAACGCGTTTTTGGTGTAGGCGTATTCGGGGGCGTCTTAAGTTCCGGCGGCATCGGAAGCTGGGAAATCGAATTTGGTCTAGGAAGTGGGGACCGCGGTCTGGGTTTGTCGATTGTTATTTATGACATTGCTGAGGAGACAGCGCCGAAAGACTGGCGACACTATACCCTCGGAGAAAAAGTTTTCCTTAGCGCAAACGGTTTTGAAATTCCTCGTATCGATAAAGTTGAATTGCGCCGTAGGGAATACGGTCCCGCAAAAGCGTTCGGTTTTGACAATCAGGTTATAGCTCCTAATGGCCACATCTATATTCCCGTACCCAATGATGCGTTTATTACCGGCGGGCTACCTTGGAGCGAGGACTACATGTTTGAGGATGAGTGGGCTTTGGGAACCTTGCTTCATGAGTCGTTTCATGTCTATCAAAAGAAAAAGAGAATGAAGGTTCCTGGAATCTTTTGGCTGAAGGCAGTAAATCGGGAATATCTATATGACATTGAGCCAGGAAAAGATTTTTGGGACTATAAGCAAGAGCAAGAAGCCATGATCATCATGGAGCGGTGGTTCTTTGGGGCTGCTGGTTCTCGAACTGGGTATGATCCAACTGTCACTATGGAAGAGTTAATTGGCGTTATTCCGTTTACCTGCATTATCTGTTTGTAATCTCGCAGTCGTAGTCGCGACGATCGGCGTTTTGGGCAGCTGTTCGTCGCTGGCGTGCGATGAACCGAGCGTGAAGGAAATGCTTCAGAGTGGGGATCCGCAGCAAGCATTTGAGTTATTAAAGCTGTGCGAAAATGATCCAGATGCCTCTCCCGATGCGTTAATTTTGCTTGCTTCTTTCTACGAAGATGATGAATTCAATGGCGACGACGAGAAGCGGGCAAGATTGACAAAAGCGTGGGAACTGTTTGAGCGTGCTGCATTGATGGGCGATGAGGATGCAATCCTTACGCTGGCAACTATGTATGCAGTCGGGAGCGAGGGGCTTGGATTTGGGCCTGAATTAAAGGTTGCTGATTGCCTCCTAGACGTTGTAGAAACCGATGGACACGAGATATCCCCAGATGTCTACGCCCCCGCCGCTGTTGAGGCTTGCCTAGTTACACCCTAGCTTCAATCACGGCATATGTAATCGGATATTCACCAGCCAGCGTCCGCGATAGCGGTGTAAAACCCGAGGAGTCTATTTCATCACTGCACTTGCTGTCTTGATCGGCTAGTCGTGGCCGACTCCTGCTCATCGTCAAACACTATTTCATAGAGCCGCTGACGACCGCTTGGGGCTGGGCTGTCGTTCGGTCTAGCCGCAAATGAGTCGGTCGGGACGAGGGCTGGCCGAGACGAAGAGCGATCTAGATGCGCATTCTGATTGATCGGAGTTCGCCGCGCAGACTGCGGCGGACTTCCTCGGACAACGGTTGCACCAACGAAATGCTTAGTAGGACGAAGGCTGCTAAATTCGGCATGATGATCCGAAGTGTCCGCGTCACCAGTTTGCACTGGTGACGCGGGCGGCAACACCATGAACCACGTAGCGTCTGGGCGGATTTTTCTAGTGACGCAGTAGTGATCTGTTATTGACAATGAGGTTGATTGATCGAATTTAGCCGCGGCCACTGCGGATAAAGTGGCAACAGGGCGCTTCAGGACTCCTTCAAAGCGCCGCGATCAATGATCGTGAGTCCATCTTCAATCCAGCCGTTTTTCTTACGGCAGTGCCAGGCTCTTTTTAGGTCTGGTTTTCAAACTTATCGGGTAGCGGGTTTGACAGGCGATGCTTGTCAGGACCCGTCTTTCCGAATCTTCAATCATTCAGTGCGGTGCACTGCTTAACTCTACAGGAGGACTGTGAGTATCTTTATGAATACAGGCCCTTGAGGCCATGTTGGTTAATCGCTCGGGCTAGATCCTTCAGGATATCCCGGCGTGCCTGCGATCAGGCAGGTTCAGAGCGGGGCTGGTGTCCCACGACCATTTCCACTTCGGTGGGCCTTTGCAAGTCAGACTGCGGGCGGTCAGAATCACTTACCAACTGTGAGCAACACCATTAACTCTGAACCAACCAACATTGACAGATTGTACACAGTGATTTTGACGGGGCCGCCAAAAGGTTGCAGCCCCGATGGTGCATCGCTAAATCACAATTTCTTGATTATGCGGATAGCTTCGACTTGCTGCCGATCGCGACGACATCGGCGTCAGTTTTCAAGCCGTCCAGGTAGTCTGCCCAAAACCGCATCATTTCCTGGCGTTGGGGCAGGTAAGAAGCGTGGTTGTAAGCTGCCCGGACTTTATTGCGTTCCGCGTGCGCGAGCTGCCTTTCGATTATGTCGGGTGCGAAGCCCAGCTCGTTCAGTCGCGTAGATGCCATCGCCCGGAAACCGTGGGCGGTCATCTGGTCATTCGTGTAGCCCATCCGTCGCAGGGCCGCGTTTATCGAATTATCTGACATGCACGTTGACCAGCTTCTAATCGAAGGAAAAACGAAACCAGATTCGCTGCCGGTTAAAGGAAACAAATCGTCAAGGATGGCGACAGCCTGATCCGCCAACGGTACGACATGCTCAACTCGGAGTTTTGTTCGACTGGCCCGAATGCGCCATTCGCCAGCTTCGAGATCAAACTCGTCCCACGTGGCCGCCCGCAGTTCGCCAGGCCGGACAAACACCAGCGGTGCCAGCTTGAGAGCGGCTGAGACAGAATGGTGCCCTGAATAGCCGTCGATGGCCCGTAACAGTTCGCCGATACGCTTCGGTTCCGTAATGGTGGCAAAGTTCTGGGCGTTGACCGGGGCCAGTTGCCCAGCGAGGGCTGCGGCTATGTCTTGTTCAGCTCTGCCGGAACCAATCGCGTAACGCCACACTCGACCGCAGGCAGAGCGAATCCTGTGGGCCGTCTCGAAGCTGCCCTTGTGTTCGACACGCTTCAATACGGCCAGTAGCTCTGCAGCCGTGATTTTGGCAATGGGCTTCTTGCCGAGGTACGGAAATACGTGCAATTCGAAGCGGCGGAGTGTCGTTGCTGCCGCACCCGACGTCTGCATATCAAGAAACTCTGTGGTGATGGCTTTTAAGGTTTCAGGGGAGGAGGCCGCATTGTGCTCGGCCTTTCTGGCCAGCGACGGATCTATTGGCGGATCAGCTGCCAGCAGCCTGCGTGCGTTGTCTCGCTTATCGCGAGCCATTTTTAAGGTCGTGTCCGGGTATGTGCCCAGCCCCAGCATCATTTGCTTGCCATCAAATCGGTATCGGAGACGCCACCACTTTCCGCCCGATGGCTGTATCTGCAGAATCAATCCGCCGCCATCGGCAAGATTGAAGACCCTCTCAGCGGGCTTGGCGTGCTCTATGTGCTTTTGGCTAAGTTTATTGAGCTGATACATGTGTGTGTAACTGTGTGTAACTCTGTTTTGAAAAGAGGAGTTACACACATAGTTACACACATCGGCAAAAGGTTGCAATTAGACCAAAAAAAACGCCGCAGGACTATCATAAGTTAAACAACAGTCACTTACGGCGTTTTTCTAGACTTTACTGGACGTCCTCGGACGTCCTAAAACACTGAAATGGTGGAGGTGGTGGGAATCGAACCCACGTCCGCAAGCCCTACGCTACGAGCTCTACATGCTTATTCCGTCTTTAATCTCGCTGTGGGCTACCCGACGGGCAGGGAAAACTCACAGCCAGTTCAGTAAGGTTTTAACGGATTGAGCCCTGAACATGCCCGCACCGCGGTCCTATGTAGGTGACTCTCGTGATCCGGACGCATAGGCACGTACCGGGCGAAAGGCTTCAAACTGGTTTTTAAGCAGCTAAAGCGTAGTTGTCTTCGTTGGCAACTATAAGTTTTACAGTTGGATTTACGAGGTACTCTGTCCCTCGGCATGCACTCGGAGTTTCGCGACCCACGTCGAAGCCATGTCACCCCCGTGTTGCACTAGTGTAGGGGGCAAATAGCGAATTACAAGGTTATCTGTTCCTAATTGGACTTTTTTGGCTGCGCCAAAGCTTATCGCTTCAGAATCCGGGCTTTTTGGCGCTGCCAGTCCTGGTCTTTCTTGTCGGCGCGCTTGTCGTGCTGCTTCTTACCCTTGCCCAATCCGATGTCCAGTTTTGCCCGGCCCTTGTGCCAGTGAAGGTTCAGTGGGATTAGCGCAAACCCTTTGCGCTCGACGGCGCCGGTGAGGCGATCCAGCTCGTTACGATTGAGCAGCAGTTTGCGCGCACGGGTTGGGTCCGCCTTGACGTGTGTCGAGGTGCTTGTCAAAGGGGAAAAATGAGCACCGACCAGCCACGCCTCGCCTTTTCGGAGGTTGACATAAGCTTCAGCAATCTGTGCTCGGCCTTCGCGCAAACACTTAACCTCCCATCCCTCAAGGGAGAGGCCGGCTTCAAAGGTGTCCTCGATGAAATAGTCGTGGCGCGCCCTGCGATTGACGGCGATCATGTTGCCGGACGGCTTTTTTGATTTCTTTTTGCTCATAGGATTCGTTCAGCGCGCCATCGGGCGCGGGCGGATTGCATGCGGATTATAGAGCCTAAGCGTTGTCAGGCACCCTGTTTTGTATAAGAATCGCGACAATCTTTGCCTATTTGAGAAAAAAACAATGCTGAGCAACCAGGCGGACGGCGAAAAGCGCGACTCACTTCACGGGCACTGGTCCTCGCGGATGGCATTTGTCCTTGCCGTTACGGGATCGGCAGTTGGCTTGGGCAATATCTGGAAGTTTCCTTACATTGCGGGCCAGAACGGAGGCGGTGCTTTCGTTCTCGTTTACCTGGTGTGCGTCATTGTGATCGGTATGCCGGTGATGATGTCGGAAATCCTGATCGGTCGCCGCGGCCGGCGTAACCCAATTGCCACAATGGAGCTACTGGGTAAAGAAGAGGGCAGTTCCGGGAATTGGCGGCTGGTTGGCAGTATGGGCGTTCTAGCCGGCATCTTGATTCTGTCCTATTACAGCGTAATCGCTGGATGGACCCTTGCCTATGTTCTGAAGAGCGCGTCCGGCGTTTTCGTTGGTGCAAACGCGGAGGCCGTTGGCGCGGAATTCAGCAGCTTCGTAGGTAACTGGAAATCAATTGGTTTTTTTCACACATTATTTATGGCATTGGCGATCTTCGTCGTCGCACGAGGTGTCGAACGTGGCCTCGAGCAGGCGGTACGCATTATGGTTCCGGCTTTGCTGGTCTTGATGCTGGTACTACTCGGTTACTCAATGAGCTCTGGCTACTTTGGTCAGGGTGTTGCGTTCATGTTTACGCCGGACTTCGATAAGTTGACGTGGGACAGTGTACTGGCGGCGCTTGGCCAGGCGTTCTTCACTTTAAGCATCGGCATGGGCGCGATCATGGCATACGGTGCATACCTGCCTGAAGAAACATCCATTACCGGCGCTTCTGCGGCTGTTGTGACGGCGGATACCGCGATTGCGATTCTCGCCGGTCTGGCTATATTCCCATTGGTCTTTGCCAATGGTCTCGATCCAGCAGATGGCCCCGGGCTTGTTTTTCAGACATTGCCATTAGCATTTGGCCAAATGCCCGGTGGAGTTTTCTTCTCAACAATATTTTTCGTGTTGCTGGCTTTCGCCGCCTGGACGTCTGCAATTGGCCTCATGGAGCCGGCTGTTGCGTGGATTGTTGAGCATTACAATCGCACACGGGCGCAGGCTACCGTCATTATCGGTGTGCTGATTTGGGCGATAGGATTCGGCACGGTACTTTCGTTTAATGTCCTGGCAGATACGACATTTTTTGCCGGTACCGTTTTTGACAACATTGACTACCTTACGTCCAACATCATGTTGCCACTGGGTGGGCTACTTATCACGATTTTTGCTGGCTGGGTGATGTGTCGAAATTCAACATCGGATGAGCTGGGTAGTTCCGGAACTCTTTATAAAGCCTGGCGACTGCTGGCGCGGTTCGTCGCGCCGATTGGCATTCTGTTCGTCCTGATCAACGCAGTCACCTAAAAGCGTCCTTGTGCGCAAGGTGAGCCGTAGTGCGCTGGTTCCGTTTTCGGCCGGTCAAATGTATGCATTGGTCGAGGATTTCCTCGCCTATCCGGATTTTCTCCCGTGGTGCACCGGGGCTACCCTGCATTTTCGTGATGATGAAACTATAGAGGCATCACTAGCGCTGCAGCGCGGCGGCATCAGGAAAACGTTCACAACGCGAAACACTTTGCAGCCAGGTGTTGCGATGGGTATTGCGCTGGTCGGTGGGCCCTTCAGGCATCTGGCGGGCGGCTGGCAGTTCGAGCAACTGGGCGAAGATGGCAGCAAAGTATCTCTCGAGCTTGATTTTGAATTTGAGAACCGAGTGACAGATACATTATTCGGTCGCTATTTTGAAAGTACCTGTAATTCTTTGATCGACTCATTCACTAAACGCGCACATGAGATTTACGGCTAAGCATCCGATGTCAGAATTTGAAGTAGAGATTGTGTTCGCATTGCCTGACAGGCAGTCGCTGAAAAGCATCCCGGTGGCTACCGGGGACACCGTGGCTGACGTAGTTGCAAAAAGCGGCCTGCGTGCGGATTTCCCCGAAATTGAAATTGACAGCCTGGCGGTGGGTATTTGGGGGCGCGAAGTGGATCGAACCCGACCCGTCAAAGAGGGCAACCGAATCGAAGTCTACAGACGGTTAGAAATGGATCCACGAGAGGCGCGGCGTCGACTTGCGCTGTCCGGTCGGACAATGGGTAGTGCTGAATCGGACTAGAGATCCGGCGAGAGTTCCTGATCCATGCGGATCTCGGTGACCTTCTCATCCTCGAAGTGGATGGTGACCCATCGCTTGCTGATAGCGGCCTGACGTTTGATTCTAAGATAATAAACGTAGTCCCAGCGATTCCTCGAGAATGCGTCATCGATCATCGGTGTACCGAGCAAGAAGCGCACCTGGCTCATCGTCATGCCGACTTCGACCTGGTCGAGGTCTTCCTGTTCAACCAGGTTTCCCTGAGAAATTGCCGCGCGATAAACGCAGCCGCTCGCCAGCGCGAAGCAGAAAAGGGAGATGAAAAGCAGGATCGTTTTGCGCATAGTCATAGTCGTCTGAACGTTTCAGGCTGAAAATGTTCAGCCACATTGTCATAATAGGCGCGCATCATACCTGTGAGTACTAATCTATGCAGCAAAGAAAAGAACTTCGTCAGGCAGGCCTAAAGATCACGCTGCCGCGTCTGAAAATTCTGGAGATTCTCGAAGACTCCAAATTGCGCCATATGAGCGCTGAGGATATCTACAAGCACTTGCTGCAGGAAGGCGAAGATATAGGCCTGGCAACGGTTTACCGTGTGCTGACCCAATTCGAGGCGGCAGGACTCGTGACGCGTCATAACTTCGAGGGTGGTCATTCAATTTTCGAGCTTGATGATGGCGAACACCACGATCATATGGTGGTCGTTGAGTCCGGTGAGGTCATTGAATTCATGAGTACCGAGATCGAAGAAATCCAGCATCAGATTGCGGAAAAACATGGTTTTGAGCTGCTGGACCACAGCCTGGTGCTGTACGTGAAAGCCAAAAAAGGCACCGCTGACGACTAATCAGGCGCGCTTTTGTCGCGCTCCTGCCAACATTTCCCCTGCGTGAGCCAGTGTTTTTGTGGTGATCTCAACTCCGCCCAGCATTCTGGCGAGTTCTTCTATTCGTTCGTCGTTGCCGAGGATCTGAAGGCCGGTTCTGGTTGATTTGCCATCAGACACTTTGCTGATTCTGAAATGGTGGTCTGCAAGACTCGCAACCTGTGGCAGGTGGGTCACACACAGGACCTGGCGATTGTCACCAATTTCCTGCAGCCGTCGACCGACCATTTCCGCAACGCCGCCGCCGATACCACTATCGACCTCGTCAAAAACCATGGTCGGGATGGCACTGCCATCGCTCGCGATGACCTGAATTGAGAGGCTCATGCGCGACAGCTCACCACCAGAAGCAATTTTTGCCAGCGGCTGAGGCTTTTGACCAGGGTTTGCGCTGATCAGGAATTCAACCGCATCGATGCCCCAGGGCCGGGCCGAGGCTTCGTCGAGACGCGACAGGTCGACGTCGAACGTGCCGCCGGGCATTCCGAGACCTGACATGGCCTCCGTGACGGCGGCAGAAAATGAGTCTGCCGCTTTGCTGCGGGCCGCTGATAAAACTTTGGCCTTACCGAGGAATTCACTCCGCATTGCGGCAGCTTGTGCTTCCAGTTCCCGTCCGCGTTCTGCGGAGTTGCTCAACTCATCGTGTTCATCCCGCAGGGTGCTCTGTAACAAAAACAGCTCATCCGCAGAGACCCGGTGTTTGCGTGCGACAGCCTGCAGTACATCCAGACGTTCTTCGACCCAATCACGACGCCGAGGGTCCATGTCGATATCTTCGCCATAGCGGCGCAAGGTTTCTGTGGCTTCTGATACCTGGATACTTGCGGATTGGAGTAGTTCTATTAGCGGAGCCAGGGACGGATCGAATTCGGCCATGGATTCGAGCGATCGGGTTGCTGTCGCGATCAGTCCATTGGCGTTGCTTGTTTCGCTATCGATAAGTACGTCGAGGGCGGCTGTAACGCCATCCGCAAGGCGGCCGCTGTTCTGCAATTTCTGACGCTCTATGTTGAGCTCATGGTGCTCGCCTTCAGTGAGACCCAGCGAATCAAGTTCCTGCAATTGAAAAGTCAGCAGGTCAAGGCGAGATGCTCTGTCGGCATCGGCGTCGAGCAGTAATTTGAGCCGCTCGGCAACCGCTATCCAGGAAGAGTAACTGGTCGCGACGTCGGATCGTTGCTCGAGCAGTCCGCCAAAGTGATCCAGCAGGTCACGTTGCACCGGGCGTCGACCGAGAGACTGATGAAAGTGTTGGCCATGAATATCGAGCAGCAATTCGCCAATGTTCTTCAGTTGCGACAACGGTACGGCGTTGCCGTTGATGAAGGCTCGAGAGCGGCCATCAGCATTAATGACGCGTCGTAACAGGCAGTCTCCATCGAGATCCAGCGCCTGTTCTTCCAGCCAGGCAGCAACTGGCTCAAGCGTGGACACGTCGAACTCAGCGGCAAATTCCGCGCGTTTCGCACCGCCCCGCACAAGTTGTGTGCCGCCACGCTCGCCAAGCACCAGGCCCAGCGCGTCGACAAGAATCGACTTGCCCGCACCGGTTTCACCCGTCAGCACAGTCATGCCCGGTTCGAACTCAATGTCGATCTTCTCGACGATCGCGAAGTCGCGAACTTGCAGGTTCATCAACATGTCATGCTTCCAGAATTCCTAAGTTTCCCGGGTACGGTTGTCGCGGCCCCAGAAAAGTTTGGAGCGCAAAATTCCGTAGAAATCATAACCGGGCGGGTGGACGAGTGTAACCCGGTTGTTTGCTGCCGAAATCTGCAGTTTGTCACCCGGCCTGATATCGCCCATAGAGAACCCGTCAACAGTGATCTCGGCTTTCGTGTCGTCGCGCTGAAGTAAGGACACCTCAACTGCCTGGTTTGCCGCGATGACTATCGGCCGGTCAGTCAGTGTGTGTGGGCAAATCGGAACCACAACGATGGCGTCCAGTTGCGGCTCAATAATGGGCCCGCCGCAGCTGAGCGCATAGGCTGTTGAGCCAGTGGGTGTCGCGACAACCAGTCCGTCACCGGAATGCGTATTAACGTACTGACCGGCAATGCGCGTTTCGAAGTCGACCATTCGCCCGGTCTCGCGACGCTGCAAAACGACATCGTTTAGCGCGAACGCGACTTCCTGATCGCCGCTACTTCGAAGCAAACACGCTTTCACGAGTAGTCTGGAATCAGTCGTGTAATTGCCCTGTAAGACATGATCGACACTTGTCAGCATTTCTTCCGGTGTGACATCTGCCAGAAATCCCAGTCGGCCCCGATTGATCCCGAGTATCGGTGTTCCTGATTCTCGCGCGAGTCGGTTGGCATAGATCATCGTGCCGTCTCCGCCAATGGCCATGACGAGATCGGCTCTATCGACGTCTTCGCGCGCCAACAGAGTTACACCAGCTTTTGTCAAATGGGCTCTCAATTGCTCGAGAGGCTCTGTTACCCGCGGGTCATCGGGTTTGCCAACGATGACGATGTTCGAAAAAGAATGACTCATAGCTTGATTGTGGCAAACCCTTGACCCATCGCCAAGCCATTGCTAGCGTTTCCCTTGAATGTCTGCTGAAGCAACCAATCCGATTCCCAGTGACCGTGGCCAGCATCTGCTGCGCGTGCTGATCCAGCGCTATATTCGTGACGGACAGCCGGTCGGCTCCCGTACATTATCCAAAGATGCAGGTCTGGACCTGAGTCCCGCGACAATCCGCAATGTGATGTCGGACCTTGAGGACCTGGGACTGGTCTCGGCACCGCACACTTCGGCGGGCCGGATACCAACTCCAAGAGGCTATCGCCTGTTTGTGGACACGTTGGTGCGCTATCGCCAGCCCGGCGACGGTGATATTCGCAGGATTCAGGCGCAGATTCGACGCAAGTCCGACAGTCCTGAAGATCTGGTCAGTGCGGTTTCCAACATGCTCTCGGATTTCACGAGCATGGCTGGTGTGGTGACCGTGCCACGCGCGCCGCACGTCACAATGCGACAAATCGAGTTCCTGCCACTGTCCGAAAACCGCGTGTTGGCGATTCTGGTGGTGAACGATCGCGAAGTTCAGAACCGAATTCTGCATACAGAGCGGGACTATTCGGCGTCCGAGCTGCAGCAGGCGCAGAATTTCATGAATGAGCACTATGCGGGACTGGATATGGAACAGGTTCGCAGCAGGTTGCTGGAGGATCTCGATTCGACCCGTGACTCAATGAACCAAACGATGCATGACATTATCGCCGTCGCTCAATCGGCGATGGATAGTGCAACCGACCCGGACAACATGTATGTCGTGGCGGGCGAAACCAAGCTGATGGATTTCGCCGAGCTTTCCGATGTCGATACCTTGCGCCGTCTGTTTGACGCATTTTCGCGCAAACGGCTGATTCTCGATCTTCTGGATCGCAGCATCAATGCGAACGGGGTACAGATATTCATCGGTGAGGAATCGGGCTACAAGATTTTCGATGGCTGCAGTGTTATCACCGCGCCATACCATGTCGATGATGACACGATCGGTGTCCTTGGCGTCATTGGTCCGACTCGTATGGCCTACGACCGCGTTGTGCCGATTGTCGACGTTACAGCCCGCCTGCTTGAGTCTGCGCTGAGTCACAACGGCTGATTCGGGGCTATTTTGCGGGTTTTTTCGCCGTAGCTCTTGATATTTCTTGCCTCATCCCCAAACTGCGAACGTCTTTTATGTATCGCTGGCCTGACCGGCCTCGGTGCTTATGGTTTGGAGTCAGGATTTAATGAACGGACAGGCAGAACGCCCCGAGGAAGAAATCGACGCGCCGCCGGTGGCTGATGAGGCCAGCGAGGCTGAAATTGACGCAGGCGAGCAGGTTGAAGACGCTGAGGCGGAGGCAGAGGCGGAAGTTTCAGAGCTTGAGCAGGCACAAGCGAAAGCCAACGAGAACTGGGACCGCTATCTGCGTACCGCTGCCGAGCTTGAGAATGTTCGCAAGCGCGCTGCCCGGGATGTTGAAAACGCCCACCGTTTCGCGCTGGAACGATTCAGTAAGCAATTACTGGCCGTGAGAGACAGCCTCGAGATGGGGCTGGCTGCGGCCGATAACGCGAGCGTTGAAAGCTTGCTGCAGGGTAGCGAAGCGACGCTGAAAATCCTCGGCACGACAATGCAGCAATTCGGCATAGAGGAAGTCGATCCGGCAGGTGAGCCGTTTGACCCGGAATTTCACGAAGCAATCAGTATGCAGCCATCAGATGACGTTGAGCCGGGTTCTGTTGTTACGGTCGTGCAGAAGGGTTATTCGTTGAATGGCCGGCTGTTGCGGCCTGCCATGGTGATAGTGGCGTCGGACTGACTTCGATCGAAGTAGATCAACAAGGGATTGTGGCTGCAATCGCTTGAAAGGCCGGAACCCGGCCCCACCTAGTCAGCCAACTGATTACACATTTTTTGGAGCTTTTTGATATGGGTAAAGTTATTGGTATCGACCTTGGTACCACGAACTCCTGCGTTGCAGTAATGGAGGGCGATGCCCCCAAGGTTATAGAGAACAGCGAAGGTGATCGCACCACGCCATCGATCGTTGCGTTTAGCAAGGACGACCAGGTACTGGTAGGCCAGTCGGCCAAGCGCCAGGCGGTTACTAATCCGACCAACACACTATTTGCCGTCAAACGACTGATCGGACGCAAGTTCGACGATGACGTCGTACAGCGCGACATCAATATGGTGTCGTACACCATCGCGAAAGCCGATAACGGCGACGCATGGGTTGAGGCGAACGGCAAGAAAATGGCACCGCCCGAGATTTCGGCGCGGGTCCTGATGAAGATGAAGAAGACGGCTGAGGACTACCTCGGTGAAGAAGTCACTGAAGCGGTTGTAACCGTTCCTGCTTACTTCAATGATTCACAGCGTCAGGCAACGAAGGACGCTGGCAAGATTGCTGGCCTCAGTGTTAAGAGAATCATCAATGAGCCGACCGCAGCAGCACTTGCTTACGGTATGGATAAAAAACGTGGCGACGCGAAGATCGCGGTGTTTGATCTCGGTGGCGGTACGTTCGACGTCTCGATCATTGAGATCGCTGAAGTAGATGGCGAGCACCAATTTGAGGTGTTGTCGACGAACGGTGACACGTTCCTTGGCGGTGAAGACTTCGACATGCGAGTCATCGAATACCTGTCGGCCGAGTTCCAGCGCGAGAGCGGTGTGGACATTACGGCAGATCCTTTGGCCATGCAGCGCCTGAAGGAAGCGGCAGAAAAAGCCAAGATCGAACTCAGCACACAGCAGCAAACAGAAGTTAACTTGCCGTATATAACGGCAGATGCGAGTGGTCCGAAGCACCTCACGATCAAACTGACGCGAGCCAAACTCGAATCACTGGTTGAAGAGCTGATCGCCCGCACAATTGCGCCCTGCAAGATTGCGCTTAAAGATGCTGGCCTCAAGGTCAACGAGATTGATGATGTCATTCTTGTTGGTGGTCAGATTCGCATGCCGAAGGTTCAGGAAGAAGTGCAGAACTTCTTCGGTAAGGAACCCCGACGCGACGTGAATCCTGATGAGGCAGTTGCGCTGGGTGCGGCTATCCAGGGTGGCGTACTGGCTGGCGATGTCAAAGACGTATTGTTGCTTGACGTTACACCGCTGTCTCTGGGTATCGAAACCCTTGGTGGCGTAATGACCAAGTTGATTGACAAGAACACGACCATTCCGGCCAATGCCGAGCAAGTGTTCTCGACTGCAGATGATAATCAGTCGGCGGTGACCATTCACGTGCTGCAGGGCGAGCGCGAGCGTGGCGCGGACAATAAGTCGCTTGGTCGCTTCGATCTCGCCGATATTCCGCCGGCACCGCGCGGCCTGCCGCAGATCGAAGTCACATTCGACATTGATGCGAACGGCATTCTCAATGTATCGGCCAAGGACAAGGCCACTGGCAAGAGCCAGAACATTGTTATCAAAGCCTCAAGTGGATTGTCTGACGATGAAATCGATCAGATGGTGACGGACGCCGAGAGTCACGCTGAGGAGGATCGCAAGTTCCGCGAACTCGTCGACGCGCGTAATCAGGCAGACGGCCTGATTCATGCTGCTGAGAAGACACTTAGCGACTTGGGCGAAAAAGCATCGGCTGAAGAGCGGCTTGCGGTCGAAAACGCAGTCGCTGATCTGAAGACGGCGCTCGAAGGTGATGAAAAAGATACCATTGATGCCAAAACTGCCGCACTTGGCGAAGCATCGGGTGGTTTGGCCGAGAAACTGTATGCCGAACAGGCTGCCGACGCCGGAGCAGAGGGTGCTGAAGGCGCCCCGGCTGACGATGATGTTGTCGATGCGGAATTCGAGGAAGTTGACAAGGATGATAGCGACGAGAAGTCGAAGTCCGAGTAAGTACACCTCGAAGTCACAATAATGGCCAAACGCGACTATTACGAAGTACTGGGCGTCTCGAAATCGGCATCGGCTGACGAGATCAAGAAGTCCTATCGCCGCCTTGCCATGAAATTTCACCCGGACCGCAATAAGGAGGATGACGGTGCTTCCGAGACGAAATTCAAGGAAGCCAAAGAAGCTTACGAAGTCCTGAAGAATGCAGAAAAGAAAGCAACCTACGATCAGTTCGGTCATGACGGGTTGCGTGCTGGTGCTGGTGGGCAGGGCGGATTCCAAAGTGCTGAGGGCTTTGGCGACATATTCGGCGATGTTTTCGGCGATATCTTCGGCGGTGGTCGTCGTGGCGGCGGTGGACCACAGGTATTTCGTGGTGCTGATCTCGGATATGAGCTTAATCTGGATCTGGAAAAGGCCGTCACTGGTGATACGGTCGAAATCGACGTTCCCACGCAGATAGGCTGCAAAAAATGCGACGGCTCAGGTGCAAAGAAAGGCACCTCACCGGAAACATGCTCGACCTGCGGTGGTGTAGGTCAGGTGCGTATGCAGCAAGGGTTTTTCTCTGTGCAGCAGACCTGCCCGGCGTGCAAAGGAGTCGGGACCACTATCAGCGATCCCTGTGACGACTGCCACGGACGTGGCCGTATCCGGAAGACGCGGACATTGTCGGTCAAGGTACCGGCTGGTGTTGATGACGGCGATCGAATTCGATTGTCGGGCGAAGGTGAAGCTGGTCGCAACGGCGGCCCGGCAGGCGATTTGTACGTTGAGCTGCGCGTTGACAAGCACAAGATATTTGAGCGCGACGGCGCCAATCTCGCTTGCGAGGTTCCAATCAGTATCAGTACCGCAACGTTGGGCGGCGAAGTTGAGTTGCCCACACTGGATGGCCACGTCTCGCTCAAAGTTCCTGCTGGCACGCAGTCGGGCAAGATATTTCGATTGCGCGGCAAAGGTGTGACCACGGTTCGCGATTCTCGCAAAGGTGACTTATTCGCCCAGGTTGCCGTTGAGACGCCAGTCAACCTGACGGCAGAGCAAAAGGAGCTGCTTGAGAAGTTCGACGCGGCGGTGAAGTCGGGCGGTGACAAGCACAGTCCGAGAGCCGACGGGTGGCTGGATACGGTGAAGCGGTTTTTTGACCGCATTAGCTAGTAGTATCTGCGTTTCCATATAGGGGCGCGCTATCAATCCCACTAGAGTTGCTATTGCCGGAGCTGGCCGCATGGGCCAGGCGATTGCTGTGACCGTTCAGCAACGCTCCGAACTTTCGTTGGCTGGAATCTGGCAGCGTGGCCAGGACCTGGACGAAATGGTGGCCGCCGCAGACGTCGTAATCGACTTCAGCCTGCCCGAGGGCACCGAATTGGTTCTGCAGGCCATTGTGCGTCACGGCAAGCCGCTGGTCTGCGGTGTCTCTGGCCTGAATGAGTCGCAGCTTGCGCTCCTGGTGGGGGCGTCTGACAAGGTTCCCCTGGTTTTCGATCGCAATATGAGTCTTGGTATCGCCATATTGGAGAAATCTGTTCGGGAAGCGGCTGCATCGTTAGGGGCAGACTTTGCGGTGCACGTGTCCGAGGTTCACCACGTACACAAAAAAGACGCTCCGTCAGGTACCGCGTTGAAGCTGGGTGAGGCTATTGCTTCGTCGCGCGGTGAGAGCGGGACGGGAGCCGTGCAGTTCGAGATAGAGCGCCGTGGCGAGATTCCGGGCGACCACGAGGTCACCATGGCCTCGGCCACCGAAAAACTGACCTTTGCTCATAGTGTCACCACCCGCCAGGTCTTCGTTGACGGTGCGCTTACCGCCGCCGCGTGGGTCATCGGCAGGGCGCCTGGGCGCTATTCAATGCAGGATGTGTTGTTTAGGCATCCGAATTCCTGAAATAGACCTAAAAAAGTGGCAATTGAGTCTGGCGCGGACAGCCGCCCTTAAGTAAACTACGCCGGATCGCTGGGCGGTCAGCGAAGTCGCAAGCGGAAGGCAAAGTCCTTCCGCTTTTGTGCATCTGCAACCGACAGATAATGCGACGACCTGATCCTCAAACGGTCTGATATTGGTTTATCGTGAGGGTCGTACTTGAGCACGCCAGCAATACTCGCATTACAGGACGGAACCGTTTTTCACGGCACGTCGATCGGTGCCGATGGCCAGACTATCGGCGAAGTAGTCTTCAATACCTCAATGACCGGTTATCAGGAAATTCTTACAGATCCATCCTATTGCCGGCAGATCGTAACTCTCACATACCCGCATATCGGCAATACGGGCACCAACAGCGATGACATGGAGTCCGAGAAGATTCATGCATCGGGATTGATTGTGCGTGATAGCACGATGTTGACCAGCAGTTGGCGTTCAGAGCGGACGTTTTCCGCGTTCTTGCGGCAGGGCAACACTGTTGCGATCGCCGATATCGATACTCGCAAGTTGACCCGCATTATTCGCAAAACCGGTGCTCAGTCTGGCTGCATCATGACCGGTCAGCAAGCCGTTGATACGGCCATCAAGCATGCCAGTAAGTTTCCCGGTATCGCGGGCATGGACCTGGCCAAGTTCGTAACGACGAGTGATGCCTACCAATGGTGTCATGGCACGACCTTCGGGCGTAAGCCGCGAATTATGAGTCGGCGCATAGCGCCATACCATGTTGTCGCGTACGATTTTGGTGTCAAACGCAACATCTTGCGCCTGTTATCCGATCTGGACTGTCGCCTGACGGTGGTACCGGCAACAACAAGCGCCGAGGATGCACTGGCACTCAATCCGAATGGCATCTTCCTGTCCAATGGCCCGGGAGACCCTGAGCCCTGTGATTATGCAATTACCGCGATTCAATCGTTTCTGAACACCGGGACACCGGTCTTCGGCATTTGCCTCGGGCATCAATTACTGGCGCTGGCGACCGGTGCGAAGACCGAGAAAATGAAATTCGGGCATCACGGTGCCAATCATCCGGTGCAGGACCTCGAGACAGGGCAGGTAATGATCACCAGCCAGAATCACGGTTTTGCGGTTGATGAGACGACGTTGCCGGAGAATGTTGTTGCAACACATCGCTCGTTGTTTGACGGAACCCTGCAAGGGATCGCACTCAAGGACAAACCGGCTTTCGGTTTTCAAGGCCATCCCGAGGCGAGTCCGGGACCACACGATCTTCTGCCGTTGTTTGATCGCTTCATCGAGCATATGGATGCGCAGAAGAAGAGCGGCTTGAAAGCCATCTTGTCATCCTAATGAATAGTTTATAAAAAACAACTATTTATGATTGATAGTTAATGTATTTAATCACAAAGATATACACCTGAGAATGCCAAGACGCACTGACATAGACAGCATCCTGATTATCGGCGCCGGCCCAATCGTCATTGGTCAGGCCTGCGAATTCGACTATTCGGGTGCCCAGGCCTGCAAAGCACTCCGCGAAGAGGGCTACAGGGTCATTCTGGTGAATTCCAATCCGGCGACGATCATGACGGACCCGGAGACCGCGGATGCCATCTATATTGAGCCTGTCCAATGGGCTACGGTCGAACGAATCATTGAGAAGGAACGACCGGACGCGTTGCTGCCGACGATGGGCGGACAAACGGCGCTGAACTGTGCGCTCGATCTCGCTCGCGAGGGCGTCCTCGAAAAATACAACGTCGAATTGATTGCCGCCTCGCGAGAGGCCATCGACATGGCTGAAGATCGTGATTTGTTCCGCAAGGCCATGGAAGAGATCGGTCTGGAAAGTCCGCGGGCAGAAATAGCCCACTCAATGAACGAGGCACTCGAGAAGCAGGTCGGAATTGGATTTCCAACAATTATCCGGCCATCGTTTACGCTCGGTGGGACAGGTGGAGGTATCGCGTACAACCGCGAAGAGTTCGAGAGTATTGTCACACACGGCCTGGAAATGTCGCCTACGAGCGAAGTCTTGCTCGAAGAGTCGGTTATAGGCTGGAAAGAGTTCGAGATGGAGGTCGTTCGCGACAAGAACGACAACTGCATCATCGTTTGCTCGATCGAGAACTTTGATCCCATGGGTGTGCATACTGGTGATTCGATTACCGTCGCGCCGGCGCAGACGTTGACAGATAAGGAGTATCAGCGCCTTCGCAATGCCTCCATTGATGTCTTGAGAAAAATCGGCGTTGAGACCGGCGGATCAAACGTGCAGTTCGCGATTTGCCCGAATACGGGGCGCGTGCTGATCATTGAAATGAATCCACGTGTTTCACGCTCATCGGCATTGGCGTCGAAAGCGACCGGGTTCCCAATTGCCAAGATTGCGGCGAAACTTGCCGTTGGCTATACGTTGGACGAACTCAAGAATGACATTACGGGTGGTGCGACGCCGGCGTCATTTGAGCCAACTATTGACTACGTGGTCACCAAAATTCCTCGCTTCACGTTTGAGAAGTTTCCAGGTGCAAACGACCGTCTGACGACACAGATGAAATCGGTCGGGGAAGTCATGGCGATGGGCCGGAATTTCCAGGAGTCGTTGCAAAAGGCCTTGCGCGGCCTCGAAACCGGAATAGACGGTCTTGATGAAGTTTGTGGGCCGATCGCGACTGATGCCGATCGCGATCACCTTCGCCACGAACTCAGGATGCCCGGTCCCGATCGACTGCTGTATGTAGCCGACGCGCTGCGTCATGGCTATTCGTATACGGATGTTGCGAAGCTAACCGGAATCGATCCGTGGTTCCTCGTGCAGATTGCCGATCTGGTCAATGCGGAGGGTCGCGTCCGTGCGGCTGGCCTCTCGGGGCTGGACGAAAGCATGATGCGCGCGATGAAACGCAAGGGCTTTTCTGATGCACGTATGGCGACAATATTGAGTGTTAGCGAGAAGGCGGTACGAAACCGGCGGCTGGAGATGAACATACGGCCGGTCTATAAGCGTGTCGATACTTGTGCCGCTGAATTCTCGACCACGACTGCCTACCTGTATTCGACCTACGAGGAAGAGTGCGAGGCAGAGCCTACAGACAATCCAAAGATCATGATCCTCGGCGGCGGACCGAATCGTATTGGGCAGGGCATCGAGTTTGATTATTGCTGCGTGCACGCGGCGCTGGCGCTAAAAGAGTCGGGCTACGAAACCATCATGGTCAATTGCAATCCTGAGACTGTTTCTACGGATTACGACACATCCGATCGCCTTTACTTCGAATCCCTGACGTTCGAGGACGTCATGGAGATTATTGAAAAGGAGAAGCCGAAAGGAGTGATCGTGCAGTACGGCGGCCAAACGCCGTTGAAACTGGCACGTGACCTTGAGGCGGCTGGCGCACCGATCATCGGGACATCACCTGATTCAATCGACCTTGCCGAGGATAGGGAACGCTTCCTGAAGCTTGTCGAGGAGTTGCAGCTCAAGCAGCCACCGAATTGCACAGCGCGTAACAAGGAAGAAGCGTTGCGGCGTGCTGCCGACGTTGGTTATCCCCTGGTCGTGCGGCCGTCCTATGTGCTCGGTGGCCGTGCCATGGAGGTCGTGCATAACGATGAAGATCTCGCCATTTATATGGATGCAGCTATTAACGTATCCAACGACAGTCCCGTCTTGCTTGACCGGTTCCTTGACCTTGCCACGGAAGTGGATGTCGATTGCATCTGTGATGGTGAGCGCGTGCTTATCGGCGGCATCATGGAGCATATCGAGCAGGCGGGAGTGCATTCGGGCGACTCCGGCTGTTCATTGCCACCCTTCAGCCTGACTCGGGAAATACAGAAAGAGCTGGAAGCTCAGGTTATAAAACTGGCAAAAGGTCTGAAAGTTGTCGGACTTATGAACACCCAATTCGCGATCCAGAGCAATGTCGTCTACCTCCTTGAGGTCAATCCACGAGCATCACGTACGGCACCGTTCGTCTCCAAGGCGACCGGTGTACCACTCGCCAAAATAGCTGCCAAAGTGATGGTCGGCGAATCGTTGGCTTCGCAAGGTTTTGTAAACCAGCGAGTTCCCGAGTACTTCTCGGTCAAGGAATCAGTATTCCCGTTCATCAAGTTTCCAGGCAGCGACCCCATTCTTGGCCCTGAGATGAAATCAACCGGTGAGGTAATGGGCGTCGGTCGTACATTTGGTGAAGCGTACGCGAAGGCGCAATTGGCCTCGGGCGTGGTTTTACCGCGGCAGGGCGCGGCGTTGATATCGGTTCGAGAGCGAGACAAGGATGGTGCTGTAGAACTCGCAAACTTATTGACCGACATGGGCTTTGATATCGTCGCAACGCACGGCACGGCGGAGAGTCTGGCTCGCGCTGGTGTATCATGTCGCCGCACGAATAAAGTGCGTGAAGGCCGGCCACACATCGTGGACATGATCAAGAATGGCGAGATCGACTTGATCGTAAACACGACGGAAGGAAAGCAGGCCATCGTTGAATCACTTTCGATTCGGGCCGAAGCGGTTCGCCGCGGCGTTACGTACTACACAACACTGGGGGCTGCCGTCTCGACTTGCCACGCCATGGAGCACCTGGACAACAGCGACGTTAATCGACTACAGGATTTGCACAATGAGGTGGTGGCATGAATAAAGAGCCCATGACTATTCGTGGCCATGAGCTGCTGCAGCAAGAGTTGAAGAAACTCAAGGGCAATGATCGGCCAGCGGTTATTAGAGCGATCGCTGAAGCGCGCGAACATGGTGACCTGAAAGAAAACGCGGAATATCACGCAGCCAAAGAACAACAGGGTTTCATCGAAGGCCGTATTAAGGAGCTCGAGGGCAAGCTGTCACATGTTCAGGTAATTGACGTCACAGAAATCGACGCTGGTGGCAAAGTGATCTTCGGTTCTACCGTTCGATTGCTCGATGATGACACCGAGCAGGAAATTACCTACAAAATCGTCGGGCAGGACGAGGCTGATATAAAGACCGGGCTGATTTCATACACGTCGCCGATTGCACGCGCCCTAATCGGTAAGAGAGAGGGCGATGCCATCGTGTTCAATGCACCCGACGGCGAAAAGTCATACGAGGTTATCGAGGTTAGCTACGTTTAGCGCGACGGAATTCTTAGCCGCTTTTCGGGTTTCTTATCTGGATTCGCTCGATACAGGAGCGCGACATTACCAATGCGTTGAATCAGGGATGCCGAATGGTCAACGCACATCGTCTCGATCATTTTGTCACGCTCCGTTCGATCACCTGCCCGTACTTTGACTTTTATGAGTTCGTGGTGCGCCAAAGTGGACTCAAATTCGGCCAGTAATGACTCTGTCAGGCCAGCGTCACCGACCATGATCAGAGGTTTGAGGTCATGGCCGCGACCGCGCAGGTATTTCTTTTGGGATTCACTGAGTTTCATGGGCGCGAAGTGTAGCAGTGTGTTGGGATTATTGAGTGGCTAAAACACGAAAATCGAGTGGCAGTTGGCGCGATCGTCAGGAGCGTGATCCGTACGTGCTTAAGGCACGTCGTGATGGCTGGCGATCACGCGCGGTATACAAGCTGGAACAGATCGATCAGAAGGAACGTTTTCTCCGTCCCGACATGGTTTGTGTCGATGTTGGCTCGGCACCCGGCAGCTGGAGCCAATACGTTACCAAGAAGCTCAAGGGCAGGGCGCGAATCGTTGCCGTGGACATCCTGCCGATGGATTCATTGCCCGACGTCGAATTCATACAAGGTGATTTTCAGGATGAGGCTGTTTTTGAGCAAATGCTGGCAGTAACAGGTGATCAGGGCGTGGACCTTGTAATGAGTGATATAGCACCCAATATTACCGGCACCCGGGTGGTTGACCAGCCGCGATCAATGTATTTGGTGGAGTTGGCGCTGGATTTTGCACGTCGGGTACTGAAACCGGGCGGCAGTTTTGTCTGCAAGGTTTTTCAGGGTGAAGGTATAGACGAATTCGTTATCGATGCACGGAGCTCTTTTGAGCGTGTGAAGGTCATGAAACCTAAGGCTTCTCGTGCCGGTAGCCGTGAGGTGTACTTGGTGGCGAGAAATTATCAATTGTAGTAGTGTCGAAACGTGAATGATTTAACCAAAAATATACTAGTCTTTATTGTCATTATCGTCGTACTTTTGTCGGTAGTTCAGGGCCTTTCAGGCGTCAGTGGCGTACAGCCGCAGAAGAAAGACTATTCAGAATTCCTTGCACAGGTTCGTTCTGGACAGGTGTCTGTAGCCGTTATTGACGGCGAGCAAATCCGCTTCGGCCGAGCCGAGCCCCTGCCGTTCTATACCGTCAGTCCTGAGACCGATAACAACACGCTAATTGGCTTGCTGGATTCCAATAACGTGCGGTTTACTGCATCGGAACCACAGTCTCAAAGTCTGATCGGTCAATTGCTGATCAGCTCATTTCCGATTCTATTGCTCATCGGCGTATGGATTTATTTCATGCGACAGATGCAGGGCGGTGGTGGCGGTCGCGGAGCTATGTCTTTCGGCAAGAGCAAAGCCAGATTACTGGGTGAAGACCAGGTCGGCATAACATTTGACGATGTCGCCGGAATTGAGGAAGCCAAAGAAGAAGTTGCCGAGATAGTCGAGTTCCTGAGGGAACCGAGCAAGTTTCAACGGCTGGGCGGCAAGATGCCCAAGGGCGTCTTGATGGTGGGCCCGCCAGGTACTGGTAAGACATTACTAGCGAAAGCGATCGCCGGTGAAGCCGCCGTGCCGTTCTTTACTATTTCCGGCTCTGACTTTGTCGAGATGTTTGTCGGTGTGGGTGCGTCTCGCGTTCGCGATATGTTTGATCAAGCGAAGAAACAGGCGCCGTGCATAATATTCATTGACGAGCTCGATGCAGTTGGTCGACATCGTGGTGCTGGTCTCGGTGGTGGTCACGATGAACGAGAGCAGACATTGAACCAGATGCTTGTCGAGATGGACGGATTTGAAGGCAACGAGGGCATCATCGTCATCGCGGCTACCAACCGACCCGACGTTCTCGATCCGGCACTGCTTCGTCCAGGACGATTTGACCGCCAGGTCGTTGTGCCGCTACCCGATATTCGAGGTCGTGAGCAGATTCTCAAAGTCCACATGCGCAAAGTTCCGCTGGACGATGACGTGCAGCCAAACATCATTGCTCGAGGAACCCCTGGATTCTCAGGCGCGGACCTTGCCAATCTCATCAACGAGGCTGCGCTATTTGCCGCTCGTGAGAATAAGCGCGTGGTAAGCATGCTGCAGTTCGAAATGGCGAAAGACAAGATCATGATGGGCACCGAGCGACGCTCGATGGTCATGAGTGAAGAGGAAAAACTCAACACGGCCTATCACGAGGCTGGACACGCGATTGTTGGCTACCTGATGCCGGAACACGATCCGGTTTATAAAGTGACCATTATCCCGCGTGGCCGTGCGCTGGGTGTAACGATGTATCTGCCTGAAGAGGACCGTTACAGCACGTCGAAGCAGCGGCTTGAAAGTCACATATCGACCCTGTTTGGCGGTCGTATCGCCGAAGAAATGATTAACGGACCAGAGGGTGTCACGACAGGTGCTTCGAATGACATCGAACGTGCAACTGAAATCGCCCGCAATATGGTGACGAAGTGGGGGCTGTCCGATCGCCTCGGGCCGCTGACGTACAGTGAAGACGATGGTGAAGTTTTCCTTGGCCGATCTGTGACCCAGCATAAGCAGGTCTCTGACGACACTGCACACACTATTGACGAGGAAGTTCGAAAAATCATTGATTCCAATTACCAGCGTGCGGAATCGATCCTCAAGGAACAAGTCGATAAGCTGCATATGATGTCGAAAGCGCTCATGAAGTACGAGACCATCGACATCACCCAGGTTAAAGACATCATGGATGGTCGCGAACCACAGCCACCTGCGGACTGGGACGACGTGGTGGAGCCCAAACGGCCAGATGACGATGGTTCTGCAACTGCGGAGTCCGACGACGCGGCCGGCAAGATTGGTGGTCCTGCACAAGAACACTAACTTGTTGGACCACTAGCCCTTGCTACATCTTGGATCCTTAAGTTTCACCAGCCCATCGGTGATGGGCATTCTCAATGTCACACCTGATTCCTTCTCGGACGGCGGGCAGTTTGATGATATCGATACAGCGCGGCGCCACGCGGAACTATTAGCCGAAGACGGCGCCGCAATTATCGACATTGGTGGTGAATCGACGCGTCCCGGTGCCGATGACATTAGCGAGTCACAAGAGCTCGATAGAGTCATTCCCGTTATCGAGGCGTTGCGCGACACAGTCGAATTGCCGATCTCAATCGATACCAGCAAAGCGCTAGTTATGCGTGAGGCCATTGCCGCTGGTGCGGCAATGATCAACGATGTACTCGCACTGCAAGAGCCCGGCGCACTGGGAGCAGCCGTCGACCTTGCCGCCCCGGTCTGCCTCATGCATATGCAAGGACGCCCGCGGACGATGCAGGCTGGCCCTGAATACGACGATGTGACCGGGGATGTCATGGCATTTCTCGGTGACAGGGTGGCGGCATGTATTGAAGCCGGCATACCTCGCAAAAAGATTATCATCGACCCAGGATTCGGTTTCGGGAAAACCCACACACAAAATGTCGAGTTGCTCGCAAATCTGCGACAATTGCAGGATCTCGGGTTGCCGGTGCTGGTTGGTCTGTCGCGTAAGTCGACATTGGGTGACTTAACGGGCCGGGATGTCAATGAACGTATGCCAGGCAGTATTTCAGCCGCTGTGATAGCGGTGATGAACGGTGCACAGTTAGTTCGTGCGCACGATGTCAGGGAAACCGTGGACGCATTAAAAGTACTCAGCGCAGTATTGGACCACTAGTTATGACTAAAGAGTTTTTTGGAACAGATGGTGTTCGCGGAACGGTCGGAAATGATCCTATGACCGCGGATTTCGCGATGCGACTCGCGAGTGCGGCCGCTCAGGTACTGGTACCGGCGGGCGGCACAGTGGTAATAGGCAAGGACACCCGTCTCTCCGGATATATGTTCGAATCGGCGCTTGAAGCCGGTTTTGTAGCGGCCGGTGCCGACGTATTGTTGATCGGGCCGCTACCTACGCCGGGTATTGCCAGGCTTACGCAGGAATTTGACGCGGATCTGGGCGTGGTCATCAGCGCATCACACAACCCGTATTTCGACAATGGCATCAAGTTCTTCGATCGCCGCGGATCCAAGCTAACGGACGAAATCGAGCACAAGATCGAAGAACAACTTAAGAATCCCGCGATTACGCTGGAATCGAAGTCTCTGGGTAAGGCAAAGCGTATCGACACTGCTCGAATTCGCTACCAGGATTTTTGTGCGGCCAGCGTTCCGGAGGGTATGGATTTCGGCGGCATCAAGATTGTCTTCGATGGCGCAAACGGGGCGGGCTACAAGGTTGGTCCACGAACGCTGGGTAATCTTGGGGCTGACGTGATCCCAATCGGTTGCTCACCCAATGGCAAGAATATTAATGACGGCTGTGGCTCGACGGAGCCGGATTTGCTGCAGCTCACTGTTCCAGCGCTAAAAGCTGACGTTGGCGTTGCACTGGATGGAGATGGCGATCGTCTCGTGATGGTTGACGAAAATGGCCAGTTGATCGACGGCGACCAGTTGCTGTACATACTCGCGACGGCACGCCAGCGGGATGGCCAGCTCAAAGGCCCTGTAGTCGGCACTGTGATGAGCAATCTTGGGCTGGAAAATGCGCTGAAAGCGGAAAACATCGAGTTTAAGCGGGCCAGCGTCGGCGATCGCTATGTTCTGGAGGCCTTGAACGAGGCCGGCGGCATTATCGGCGGTGAGACTTCGGGCCATATGATTGTCCTCGATAAGACGACTACGGGAGACGGGCTGATCTGCGCACTTCAGGTATTGGCGATCATGAAAAACTCCGGCAAGAAGCTGTCCGAACTGGCGGCCGGTATGTCGAAATACCCGCAGACCATGGTGAATGTCCGGACAAAAAGCCGTTTGGACCCGGCTAAGAGCAGCGAAATTCAGGCCGCGGTGCTAGCCGCCGAGGACGAATTGGCTGATACCGGGCGAGTAGTACTGCGGGCTTCAGGCACGGAACCGGTAATTCGAGTCATGGTTGAGGGCGTAGATCACGACCAGGTAGTGAGCATTGCTAAGCGCCTGGCCACTGTTGTAGCCGATTCGGCTAGCTGACGCTCGCTGCAGCATTGTTCTTGCGCGTTGATTTGCCGTGAAAGCCCCGGTATCCTTGCGCGCCTTTCGACCTCTGGGAAACGTTGGCTATGCGTGAATTTCTTGTTGCAGGCAACTGGAAAATGAACGGCAGCACTGCTGCCAGCGAAGATTTGATCTCAGGGATCGTGGCGGGCGTACCGGTGGGCAGTGGTTTCCGGTTGTTGGTTTGTCCACCCTTTCCTTATCTGGCCTCTGTTGCCAGCCAGGTTTCGGGTAGCGCGGTAGCACTTGGGGCACAGAATGTCTCGGAGCATGAGTCCGGGGCTTTCACCGGGGAGACTGCGCCGTCGATGTTGAAGGATGTTGGCTGTAGTTACGTGATTGTCGGGCATTCGGAACGCCGGGCGATTTACGGTGAAACGAGTGAGCAGGTTGCGGCGAAATTCATGGCGGCGCAGGCCGCTGGGATAACACCGATACTGTGTGTTGGCGAAACGCTGGAAGAACGTAACGCGGGCACAACAGAAAAGGTTATCGATGAACAGCTTGATGCTGTTCTGGACACAGCAGGTGCTGCAGTTTTCGCGGCAGCAGTGATTGCGTATGAGCCAGTATGGGCGATTGGTACCGGAATGACAGCAACGCCCGAGCAGGCGCAGGACGTGCATCGGCACATCCGGGCGCGACTGGCGGAGCATGATGCAGAATTGGCCGAGAAGGTGCAGATACTGTACGGCGGCAGCATGAAGGGCGAGAATGCGCCTGGTTTGTTGGGTATGCCGGATATTGATGGCGGCCTGATAGGCGGCGCATCACTAAAGGCGAGTGATTTTCTGGCGATTGCCGAAGCGGCAGCAAAGATTTAGACGGGAATTAGACCCCGAAATAGACAATAGTTGAGAATTTGATGGACACATTACAAAAAAGCGTACTTATCGCCCATACGTTGATCGCATTACTGATCATCGTGCTGGTATTGCTGCAACGCGGTAAAGGCGCGGATGCGGGCGCCGCATTTGGCGCTGGCGCATCAGGCACGGTGTTTGGTGCTCGTGGCTCGGGTAGTTTCTTTTCGCGAGCAACGGCGGTCTGCGCCACGGCCTTTTTCGTCACGAGCCTGACGCTCGCGTATTTGAGCAGCCAGAATTCAGCGGCACCCAGCAGTCTTATTGACGAAGTTCCGGTGGCCGAGGAAGCGGTCGAAATCCCGGTTTCCGAAATGCCGGCTATCGAGCAAGACGACGAATTGCTTGACGATGCGACTGATATGCCCGCGCTGGAAGAGCCTGAAGGTGGGGAAGAGCCGGCAACGGACGATCAGTAAATACAGTAAATCGAATAACGCTCTGGTGGTGGAATTGGTAGACACGCTGTCTTGAGGGGGCAGTGGCGCGAGCCGTGCGAGTTCGAGTCTCGCCCAGAGCACCAAGTATGAAAATCGGTCTTGTAGTACAGGATGTACTGCCGGCCGATTTTTTTGTGTCTGCTCGAACGACTACCTATGCCAAAAATGTTGTATTCCTCGGCGTATAGGCTGATACAATGCCGCGCTAAATTAAGAGCAAAACTTAAGAATAATGCTGCACGAATATCTTCCCATCCTGATCTTTCTTGGCATCGCTGCCGGCATCGGCATGTTGTTGCTGGGCCTCGGTTTCCTGATAGGCAGTGGCCAGAAGGACGACGCGAAGCTGTCTCCCTATGAGTGCGGTTTTGAAGCCTTCGACGATTCACGGATGAAGTTTGACGTCCGCTACTACCTGGTCGCTATTTTGTTCATTATTTTCGATCTGGAGATCGCTTTCCTGTTTCCATGGGCAGTATCGCTGGACACGGTCGGTAAATTTGGTCTGCTCGCCATGGCGTTGTTCCTGGCCATTCTGGTTGTCGGGTTCATCTACGAATGGAAGAAAGGGGCGCTCGAGTGGGATTAACGAATACGGCCGAAGCCGCAGCGCCTGAGGGCGACGCGGCAGCAGCAGGCGGCAGCCTGCAAAAGAAGGGCTTTGTTGTCACCAATGTTGACGCGGTTATGAACTGGGCCCGCACAGGTTCGTTGTGGCCAATGACCTTTGGCTTGGCTTGCTGCGCGGTTGAAATGATGCAGGCTGGCGCCGCTCGTTATGACCTGGATCGATTCGGAATTATCTTTCGCCCGAGCCCTCGCCAGTCTGACTGCATGATTGTTGCAGGCACGCTGACCAACAAAATGGCACCCGCATTACGCAAGGTCTACGACCAGATGCCAGAGCCACGCTGGGTGGTTTCGATGGGTTCATGCGCTAACGGTGGTGGTTACTACCATTACTCCTATGCTGTTGTTCGGGGTTGCGATCGCATAGTACCGGTTGATGTGTATGTTCCAGGATGTCCGCCGACCGCGGAGGCCTTGATCTATGGCCTGATCCAGCTGCAGAACAAGATACGCCGTACGAGCACGATAGCCCGATAAAATGATTGATCGTTACGACACATTGGCGAATAAGATCGATGAACGCTTCGGTGAGCAGGTCAATCGTGTTGCGTCGACTTGCCGGGAGCTCACTTACGAGCTCGATAAGGATGACTTGATAAAAGTTGCGACAGCTCTGCGCAACGAAGCGGATTTCGGTTTTGAAATGCTGGTTGACGTTTGTGGTGTCGATTACCTTGGCTACGGTAGCGACGAGTGGACGACCAACAGCGCGTCCGGCACCGGATTCAGTCGTGGCGTTGAACGCGAGCCGGTCATCCTGGACGAAGCCGATGAATTCGACCCCAAGCGATTCGCTGTCGTCTATCACCTGCTGTCGATACAGAACAATATTCGGCTCCGATTACGTATTTTCACCGGGACGGCTAATCCGCCGATCGTCAAGTCGGTCGTGGATATCTGGAACGGCGCGAACTGGTTTGAGCGTGAAGTGTTCGACCTCTACGGCATATTTTTTGATGGCCATCCCGATTTGCGCCGCATTCTGACCGACTACGGTTTCGTCGGACATCCTTTCCGTAAGGACTTCCCGGTGATGGGTAATGTCGAAGTCAGTTATGACGCTGACGAGGGCAGGGTTGTCTACAAGCCCGTTAGCATCGAGCCGCGTACATTAGTGCCGCGCGTCATCCGCGATGACAATCGCTACGCAGCCGACCTCAAGGACGTTAGTAAAGATGGCTGAGATTCAAAGTTACACGATGAATTTCGGTCCGCAGCATCCTGCGGCGCACGGCGTGCTGCGTCTTGTGCTTGAGATCGAAGGCGAGACAATTCAAAAAGCGGACCCACATGTTGGTTTGCTGCATCGCGGCACTGAAAAGCTGATCGAGACCAAACCGTATAACCAGAGTATTGGTTACATGGACAGGCTCGACTACGTTTCGATGATGTGCAATGAGCATGGCTACGTGATGGCGATCGAAAAACTGCTCGGCATAGAAGTGCCGACGCGTGCTCAATATATTCGCGTCATGTTCGATGAGATCACTCGCATCCTGAACCACTTGATGTGGCTCGGAGCGCACGGTCTCGATATCGGTGCGATGACAATGTTCCTGTATTGCTTCCGTGAACGTGAAGACCTCATGGATTGCTACGAGGCAGTCTCGGGTACACGTATGCATGCGACGTATTATCGTCCCGGCGGTGTCTATCGTGACCTTCCGGATTCAATGCCGAAGTACGCTGAATCAAAGTTCCGCAGCAAGAAAGTTCTTGATCGTATGAACTCCGTGCGTGAAGGAACGATGCTCGATTTCATCGAGGACTTCACAAACCGCTTCCCGGCTTGTGTCGATGAATACGAAACCTTGCTCACCGATAACAGGATCTGGAAGCAGCGTACCGTCAACATTGCTGTGGTTTCGCCAGAGCGCGCCATGCAGCTGGGCTTTACGGGCCCGATGCTGCGCGGATCGGGTGTTGAGTGGGACCTGCGCAAGAAACAACCCTACGACGTTTATGATCGCGTGGATTTCGACATCCCGGTCGGCGTCAATGGTGATTGTTATGACCGCTACCTGGTGCGTGTTGAAGAAATGCGTCAGTCAAACCGCATCATCAATCAGTGCGTGGACTGGCTGCGCGACAACCCCGGTCCGGTGATGGCAGAAGATCACAAGATCACGCCGCCGACGCGCGTGGAGATGAAAGACGACATGGAGTCACTGATTCATCACTTTAAGTTGTTCACCGAAGGCTACTGCGTCCCTGAGGGCGAGTCCTATGCGGCGGTCGAGCATCCTAAAGGCGAGTTTGGTGTTTACATTATTTCCGACGGCGCCAACAAGCCCTATCGTGTGAAAATTCGTGCGCCAGGTTTTGCGCATCTGTCCGCAATGTCGGAAATGGTAGAAGGCCACATGCTTGCAGACGTCGTTGCTGTCATTGGTACGCAAGACATTGTGTTCGGGGAAGTCGACCGATGAGCTTCGAACTCTCCACACACGTCAAAGATGAAATCGAACACTGGAAGGCACGTTTTCCGGAAGACCGGCAACGCTCCGCTGTTATTAGTGCGCTGCACGCCGTGCAACACGAGAACCACGGTTTCGTTACTGCCGAACAGATGAATGCTGTCGCAGAGTACCTCGAACTTCCGACGATTCAGGTTTATGAGGTCGCGACCTTTTATTCGATGTTCCAGACCAAAGAAGTTGGGCGGAACGAAGTTGCAATATGCACAAACATTTCCTGCATGCTGCGCGGTGCTGATGAGATCGTCGACCACGTCGAAAACAAACTTGGCGTGAAGCTTGGTGAGAGCACTGAGGACGGTCGAATCTTCCTTAAAAAAGAGGAAGAGTGCGTGGCCGCCTGCTGCGGTGCTCCGGCAATGATGGTGAATCACAAGTATCACGAGAATCTGACAAAAGAGCGGATTGACGAAATTCTGGATGGGTTGGACTAATGGCCTACGAACAGAATCTCGTTTGTTTCAATACATCTGGTCAGGAGCGGTCATGGTCGATCGAGACATACGAGAAAAATCAGGGTTACGAGGCGTGGAGAAAAATTCTCGCGGGCAAGATGTCAGCCGCAGAAGTTATCGATGAAGTGAAGTCATCGGGTCTGCGTGGCAGAGGCGGTGCTGGCTTCCCAACAGGCTTGAAATGGAGCTTCATGCCGCGTGATGCAGACGTGCAGAAATACCTTGTCTGTAACTCGGATGAGAGCGAACCAGGCACCTGTCACGACCGCGAAGTTCTACGCAACAATCCACATGCACTGGTTGAAGGCATGGCAATCGCCGCCTACGCGATGGGTGCGACAGTCGCCTATAACTACATTCGCGGCGAGTTTCTCGATGAGCCGGTGCCACGTTTCGAGGCAGCAGTTAAAGAGGCGTACGACGCCGGCCTGCTGGGTAAGAATATTCAAGGCTCTGGCATTGATTTTGACTTGAACACTTTCGTCGGCGCGGGTGCTTACATTTGCGGCGAAGAAACGGCATTGCTTGAGTCTCTGGAAGGTAAGCAGGGGCGCCCACGATTCAAGCCGCCATTTCCAGCGAACTTCGGGCTGTACGGCAAGCCGACAACGATTAACAACACCCAAAGCCTCGCCAGCGTGCCCGCGATCCTGCGTAACGGCGCGGCTTGGTTTGCCGGTCTTGGCCCTGAGGGCTCGGGCGGTACTGCACTGTTTTCAGTATCCGGACATGTTGAGAAGCCCGGCAACTACGAATTACCGATGGGCATTCCGTTCAAGGATCTGCTTGAGGAGATCTGTGGCGGCATGTTGGGTGGTCGAAAACTTAAAGCGGTCATTCCGGGTGGATCGTCGTGCAAGGTCTTGCCAGCTGAAGCCATTATGGACTGCACGATGGATTACAACTCATTGCAGCAGGCTGGGTCCTCTTTCGGAACCGGCGCTGTAATAGTGATGGATGAGACGACCTGTATGGTCAAAGTGCTGCGGCGCATTTCGCGCTTCTATATGGCCGAGTCCTGCGGCCAGTGCACACCGTGTCGGGAAGGTACCGGGTGGTTGTACCGCATGCTCACACGCATTGTGGAGGGCAGAGGCGAGGAAGAGGATCTCCAAAAACTGGTTGATGTCGCCAACAAGATTGAGGGTCATACGATTTGTGCCCTGGGCGACGCTGCCGCGTGGCCGGTGCAAAGTTTCCTGAAGCATTACTTCCACGAATTCGAGTACATGGTTCACAATAACGGTCGCAGTATCGTTGACGATCCGACTAAGGCTGCCGCGTAATCGCTATGAGTGACGATATCGTAAACATCGAGGTTGACGGCAAGCCGGTCGAAGCACGCAAGGGCCAGATGATCATTGAGGTGACCGACGGTATCGGCGCCTATGTGCCGCGCTTCTGTTACCACGAAAAGCTCAGCGTCGCGGCGAACTGCCGCATGTGTCTCGTTGATATTGAGGGAGCGCCGAAGCCTATTCCGGCTTGCGCACAACCCATTAACGAAGGCATGAAGGTTTTCACCAAGTCGCCGCGGGCAATTGCCGCACAGAAAGCAACGATGGAATTCCTGCTGATCAACCACCCACTTGATTGCCCTATTTGTGATCAGGGTGGCGAATGCGAATTGCAGGATCTGGCGATGGGTTACGGCCGTGACGTTTCACGCTACAACGATCGCAAGCGCGTTGTAAAAGACAAGGATATTGGCCCGTTAGTATCCACCGACATGACACGCTGTATTCATTGCACTCGTTGCGTTCGTTTCGGTGAGGAGATTCAGGGTTACCCGCAGCTTGGCACCATGGGGCGCGGCGAGAACGTCGAGATTTCAACTTTCGTCGAACAGAACGTCGATCATGAAATGTCGGCAAATATTATCGACTTGTGTCCGGTCGGCGCGTTGAATAACAAGCCGTATCGTTTCAGCGCGCGAGCCTGGGAAATGGTGCAGCACGCGACCGTTTCACCGCACGATTGTGTTGGCTCAAATCTTTACGCTCATGTCTTGCGAGGTACCGTCAAACGCATCGTTCCGCGTGACAATGAAGCGATCAACGAAGCGTGGATTTCAGATCGGGACCGTTTCAGTTACGAAGCCATCTACAGTGAAGATCGCCTGACGACGCCGCGAATCAAGGACGGCGGCCAATGGCGTGATATCGAATGGTCTGATGCACTGGCACAGGCTGCCGAAGCACTCACCGCAACTGACGGGGATAAGCTTGGGTTTATCGCATCGCCCGCAGCGACAGTCGAGGAAGGCTACTTGCTGGCGCAGTTAGCGAAGCATCTCGGTACCGCCAATATCGATCACCGACTCAATCGACGCGATATCTCGGATCAGGACAACGATCCGGTATTTGAAGGGCTTGGTTGTGGTGTTGATGAGATCGAACAACAGGGTGCTGTGCTCGTAGTCGGATCAAATGTTCGAAATGAGGCACCGATAATTGCGCACCGCCTGCGCAAGGCGGCCCTCAACGGGGCGAAAGTCAGTTTCGTGAACTGCAAAGATTACGAGTACTTCTTCGATATAGCGGATTACATATCGGGCGCAGGTCTGGTTGAGTTACTGGCCGGTGTTGCTGTGGCGGCAGGTACGAAGTCCGATGCTGTTTCGGATATTTGCTCTGGTGTTACTCCCAATGATGCGCAGCAGAGAATTGCTGCGTCTCTGAAAGATTCTGATGATGCTTTGCTTCTGCTGGGTGCTATCGCCGGAAGTCATGCGGCGTACTCGGCCGTGCGAGCTCTTGCATCTGCGATCACGGACGCTACCGGCGCGAAGCTCGGGTTTATTACGAGTGGCCCGAACGCCGCAGGTGTGCAACTCGCCGGCGTATTGCCGCATCGCGACATCGGCGGCGAAAGCAGGGATACGGTCGGGCAGGGCGTTGCTGCCATGCTGGATGGCGAGCTCGATGCTGTCGTTCTGGTGAACCTTGAGCCGGATGCGGATATTCATGTAACAGCCGATGCTGCGCAGAAGCTAGCGAAAACGAAATTTGTCGTTGCGTTGACGCCGTTCGTCTCGGACGCGCTGCTCGAAGTCGCCGATTTATTATTGCCCATCGGTACCTTTGCAGAGTCATCGGGTACGTATGTGAATGCAGCCGGAACGTGGCAGAGCTTTAGTGGTGTGGCGGAACCGGTCGGCGAGTCTCGTCCATGCTGGAAGGTCTTGCGAGTCCTCGGCAATCTGACTGATGCGGAAGGATTCGACTACGTAACAAGCGCAGACATACTTGCAGAGTTCAGGTCGGTCCTGGGTGATATTGACGCAGGCAGTTACAAGTCGGGTGGCAGGATAGCCAAACCCAATGGTGAGGATTCACCAGCAAACGAAATTGATACGCCGTTGTATTCAGGCGATGGTCTCGTGCGTCGTGCGACTGCATTGCAGCAGACCTTGGTCGCGAAACGTGCGGCCGGTGACGAGTGATGGCTAATCTTGTGCCGCAGTTTCTGCTGAACTGGATCGACTGGGGTCTTGGTGTTTTCTACTCGCTGCCGGAATGGATTCAATACCTGACGATTACGACCTGGAAGATTCTGTTCGTAATGATCGCCGTGATTTTGATTGTTGCGTTCTCGACGTATTTTGAACGCAAAGTGATCGGCAGTATGCAGGCACGCGTCGGGCCGAACCGGGTTGGCCCCCTGGGCCTTGGTCAACCATTTGCCGACGTCATCAAACTACTCATTAAAGAAGTCGTTGTACCGTCACAATCAAACAGATTCCTGTTCGTTATTGCGCCATTACTTTCACTAACTCCTGCGCTCGCGACATGGGCCGTTATTCCGCTGAATGACTGGTATGTGATCGCGGATATTAATGCGGGTCTCCTTTACGTTTTGGCACTGACATCGGTCGGCGTCTACGGCGTCATACTCGCTGGTTGGGCAACCAATTCGAAGTACGCGCTACTTGGTGCCATGCGCTCGGCCGCACAGATCGTTGCTTACGAGATTGCGATGGGTTTTGCACTGGTTGGTGTGCTGATGGCTGGTGGCAGCCTGAATCTCGGCGATATTGTGGCCAAGCAGGCCGGCGGTGTCAGCCATTGGTTCTTGCTGCCGTTGTTCCCGTTATTCCTTGTCTACTGGATTTCCGGCGTGGCCGAAACGAACAGGGCACCGTTTGACGTAGCGGAAGGCGAGTCAGAGATCGTAGCCGGATTTCACGTTGAGTATTCGGGCGTCGCGTTCGCCGTATTTTTCCTTGCGGAATACGCGAATATGGTTCTGATCTCGACCTTAACCGCGATCTTCTTCTTCGGCGGCTGGGCTTCACCTTTTGAAGGCTGGACGTTCCTCAACAATTTACCGTGGCTTGCGTGGCTTACCGCGGGAGGACTGCACTGGTTATTCATCAAGATGTGCATGTTCATGTACACGTTCTTCTGGTTTCGTGCGACGTTCCCGCGTTACCGCTATGACCAGATCATGCGGCTGGGCTGGAAGATATTCATACCTGTAACGATCATATGGATCGCCGTGGAAGGCGTTATGGCGTGGTTCCAGGTGGGTCCGTGGTCAGGATTGGGTGCTTAGAACGATGAGTCGATTAACCAGCTACATAAAGACCTTCGCCTTATGGGAATTACTCAAAGGGCTTGCAGTCACACAGCGCCAGTTCTTCAAGAAGAGTCTGACGCTTGAGTACCCTGATGAGAAGACACCGCAGTCGCACCGGTTTCGCGGATTACATGCGTTGCGCCGTTATCCGAACGGTGAGGAACGTTGTATCGCGTGCAAATTGTGCGAGGCGGTTTGTCCGGCATTAGCAATCACGATCGAATCGGACGCCCGCGAGGATGGGTCACGACGTACAACTCGTTATGACATCGATTTGTTCAAATGTATTTACTGCGGCTTCTGCGAAGAGGCCTGCCCGGTTGATGCGATCGTCGAGACGCGTATCCACGAATATCACATGGAGAACGCGGGCGAGAACATCATGACTAAAGACAAGTTGCTAGCGGTTGGCGATAAGTATGACGCCATGATTTCCGCAGACAAAGCAGCTGACGCAAAGTATCGGTAGGGCGAGATGATGCTTCAATCAGTTTTGTTTTATGTGTTTGCACTGGCCATGCTCGGTGCGGCTACCGGTGTCGTTTTTTCACGCAACCCGGTGCACTCGGTCATGTTTCTCGTACTGACCTTTTTCCAGAGCGCATTGTTGTGGCTACTAATCGAGGCAGAATTTCTCGCGATCGTTCTCGTCCTGGTTTATGTCGGCGCAGTGATGGTGTTGTTTCTGTTTGTCGTCATGATGCTTGACGTGGACATCGAGGCAGCCAAACGCGGTATCGCGCGTTATGCATGGTTGGGAATCGGTATCGCGCTGCTCATGGTTGTCGAGCTCGTGCAGTTGATCTGGTCGCGCGGTCAGGATGTGGCCGGTACCAGCGGATTTGTCACGACGCCGGAAGGTTATAACAACACCAAGGCGCTGGGTGCGGTGCTTTATACCGAACACGTTTATGCGTTCGAGATAGCGGCCGTCATTCTGCTGCTCGCGATCGTAGCGGCTATTACACTGACGATGCGTAAACGCCCTGGAATCAAGGTTCAGGATATTGCCGCACAGGTAGCGGTGCGTGCGAAAGATCGTGTTCGTGTGGTCAAGATGGATGCGGAGAAGAAGCAATGATTGGTCTTGAGCATTATCTGACACTGGCCGCCATGCTCTTCGTACTGAGTATCGCAGGCATCGTTGTTAATCGTCGCAACCTTATTCTGCTGCTCATGTGTATTGAACTCATGTTGCTGGCGGTGAATTTCAACTTCATTGCATTCTCTCGCTACCTCGGTGACGAGACTGGGCAGGTCTTCGTTTTCTTCATATTGACGGTTGCCGCTGCTGAAGCAGCAATCGGCCTCGCGATTCTTGTTGTGCTGTTCCGCAACAAACAGTCGATCGCGGTGCAAGAGCTGAATACGTTGAAGGGTTGATATGTACAGCTACTACCTGACAATCGTTTTGGCACCGCTGGCGGCAGCAATCATTGCCGGCCTGGCGGGAAAAAGTATCGGCCGCGCTGGTTCGCATTGGGTGACCATCGCGGGCGTCGGTACATCGTGCCTGTTGTCATTGCTCGTTCTCAAGAACATGTTCTGGGATGGGGCGGTCGCTGAAAACATCCCTGTGTATACATGGGCAGCCACCGACGGCTTGCACATGGGCGTTGGCTTCCTTGTGGATCGCCTGACCGCACTGATGATGTGCGTTGTGACCTTCGTTTCCTTGATGGTTCACATCTACACCATTGGCTACATGCGTGAGGATCCTGGCTACCAGCGTTTCTTCAGCTACATCTCGCTGTTCACGTTCTCGATGCTGATGCTGGTCATGTCCAATAATTTCCTGCAGCTGTTCTTCGGCTGGGAAGCGGTCGGCCTGGTTTCATATTTGCTGATCGGTTTCTGGTTTAAGAAAGAAACGGCTATCTTCGCCAACCTCAAGGCGTTTCTGGTCAACCGCGTTGGCGACTTCGGCTTTATTCTGGGTATCGCCGGTATTGTGATGTTCACTGGCTCGCTGGATTACGCTGAAGTGTTCGCAAGCGCAGACCAGGTTGCGACACAGAACATCGAAATTTTCTCAGGCACGCCCTGGAATGCGATGACGGTGATCTGCATCCTGCTGTTCATTGGCGCCATGGGTAAATCGGCACAGGCTCCGCTGCATGTCTGGCTGCCAGACTCGATGGAAGGCCCGACACCGATTTCCGCATTGATACACGCAGCTACGATGGTAACGGCTGGCATCTTCATGGTGGCCCGTATGTCGCCGCTGTTTGAGTTGTCGACGACCGCTCTTGGTTTTGTCATTGTGATCGGTTCGATTACCGCGTTCTTCATGGGCTTGCTCGGCATCGTCCAGAACGACATCAAGCGTGTCGTTGCGTATTCAACGTTATCGCAGTTGGGTTACATGACGGTCGCACTGGGCGCGTCAGCGTACAGCGCCGCGATCTTCCATCTGATGACGCATGCGTTCTTCAAAGCGCTGCTGTTCCTTGCGGCCGGTTCCGTAATCATCGCGTTGCATCACGAGCAGGACATTCGCAAAATGGGCGGTATCAGGAAGTACATGCCGATCACCTACTGGACATCGTTGGTTGGTTCGCTCGCGTTGATTGGCTTTCCGGGCAGTAGCGGATTCTTCTCGAAAGACCTGCTGATCGAAGCGGTCAAAGAATCCCATTGGCAGGGGCAGGGCGCGGTTTACTGGATTGCCTATCTGAGTGTGTTGCTCGGGGTTTTCGTGACCGCGTTGTACACGTTCCGTATGTTCTTCCTCGTGTTCCATGGCAAAGAACGAATGGACGCGGAAGCTAAATCGCATCTGCATGAGACACCCGCCGTTGTGACTGTCCCACTGATTCTCTTGGCGATACCGTCTGCGATCATCGGTTGGTACACGGTGGGCCCGGTTCTGTTCGAGAATTACTTTGGGGATGCTATTTTCGTCAGTGAAAGCAACGATCCCTTCCGTCACATTGCAGCAGCGTGGCACGGCAGTCTCGGATTGTTTCTGCATGCCGTGAGGACGCCCGTTTTCTGGCTCGCAGCCAGCGGTGTAATCACCGCCTGGTTCCTGTACCTGAAACGACCGGAATTACCGGAAGCGATCAAGAACAAGTTGTCCGGCCTCTACAATTTACTCGATCACAAATACTACTTCGACGACCTCTGGATCAAGGGCTTTGCCGGCGGTGGTCGTGCTATTGGTCAGTTCCTCTGGCAGAAGGGTGATCAACTAATCATCGACGGGATACTCGTCAATGGAACAGCAAAGACAGTGGGTCGACTGGCCGGTGTCATGCGCCAGATTCAGACCGGCTATCTGTATACCTATGCATTCGCAATGATTCTCGGACTGACCGCTTTGCTCGGTTGGCTGATCTGGCTGCGGTAGCTCTGGGACGAACATGGAATTTTCGCAACATTTGCTAAGCATATTGATCTGGCTGCCTATCATCGGTGGCGCAGCGCTGGTTGTTATCGGCGACGACAAGGATGCGGCGTCTTCTCGCGCCGGACTAATGCGTATTGTGGCGCTGGTTGTTTCTGCGATCACGTTTCTGCTGAGTATTGCGTTGTATGTTGGTTTCGACAATGCTGCGACTGGCATGCAGTTTGTCGAGAAAGAGATATGGGTAGCGTCGCTTAACGTTTTCTACTCACTGGGTGTCGATGGTATTTCAACACCATTGATACTGCTGACGACGTTCATCACACCGCTGGTTGTCATCGCGGGTTGGGACACGATCAAGGATCGCCCGGCACAATATTTCGCGGCGTTTCTGATCCTTGAAGGCTTGATGATTGGTGTGTTCTCGGCACTTGATGGATTGCTGTTCTATGTTTTCTGGGAAGCAATGTTAATACCGATGTTCCTGATCATCGGTATTTGGGGCGGTGAACGACGCGTTTACGCGACCTTGAAATTCTTCCTCTACACGTTCCTCGGCTCTGTGTTGATGCTGGTTGCGTTTATCTACCTGTACGGACAGACCGGCAGCTTCGATTTGTTCGGCTTCATGGACGCACCGTTAACACTGACAGCGCAAAAGTACATCTTCATTGCGTTTCTGCTGGCGTTCGCAGTGAAAGTGCCCATGTGGCCGGTACATACATGGTTACCGGATGCTCACGTGGAAGCACCAACGGGTGGGTCTGTAATCCTGGCGGCAATCATGTTGAAGATGGGTGGCTACGGTTTCGTGCGCCTGTCGTTACCCATTGTGCCGGACGGCAGTGAGTACTTCGCGGGAATGATGATCGCGTTGTCATTGATCGCCGTGGTCTACATCGGCTTCGTTGCGCTGATGCAAAAAGACATGAAGAAGCTGATTGCGTATTCCTCCATTGCGCACATGGGTTTCGTCACACTGGGCGTGTTCGTCCTCTGGTCATTCGATGGCGGGACGGGCGCCGGGCTCGGAATTACCGGTGGCATGGTGCAGATGATTTCACACGGCCTGATATCTGGTGCAATGTTCCTCTGTGTCGGCGTGTTGTATGACCGCATGCACAGTCGCGAGATCGCTGACTACGGTGGTGTCGCGAACACCATGCCCGTATATGCAGCGTTCATGGTGTTGTTTGCGATGGCTAACGCAGGGCTTCCGGGGACCTCCGGATTCGTCGGCGAGTTCATGGTCATTATTGCCAGCTTCAAGGCGAACTTCTGGTTCGCGTTTCTTGCCGCCAGCACATTGATACTGGGTGCCGCTTATACGCTGTGGATGATCAAGCGCGTTATCTATGGCGAAGTGGCCAATGACAACGTCGCAGCATTAAAAGATCTCAATGCGCGAGAGTTTATTGTCCTCGCCATTCTTGCCGTAAGTGTTCTCCTTGTCGGATTGTGGCCTGCACCGTTGGTCGACATGATGAACGTTACGATTGAACAATTAATTGAACAGGTCGGGCAATCGAAGCTCTGACAGGTCACTTTATGAATTTGATGGATTACATTGTTGCTGCACCGGAAATAGTCCTCTTGGGACTTATCTGTGTCGTATTAATTGCGGATCTGTTCATCGATGATGAGAATCGCGTGCGCACATTCTGGATCAGTATCCTCGCGCTGGCCGTTATGTTGCTGGTACTTAACGCGACAGCCCCGGACGCGAGAACAGTTATCTTCAGTGGCAGCTATGTCAGTGATCCGTTTTCGCAAATACTGAAAGTAGCAGCCGTAATATTCGTTGGTATCGCGTTCCTGTATTCGCGCGACTACCTGAGAGCGAATGAAATCCACAAAGGTGAGTTTTACCTGCTTGGGCTGATCGGTTTGTTAGGCATGATGATCATGATGTCGGCAAACAGCATGCTGACCATGTACCTCGGCCTCGAGACCCTGGCACTGTCGATGTACGCGCTGGTCGCGATCGACAGGAATAACGTGACCTCCGCCGAAGCAGCGATGAAATACTTTATCCTGGGCGCCATCGCATCGGGTTGTTTGTTGTACGGGATTTCGTGGGTGTACGGGGTCACTGGCAGCCTGCAGTTTCACGAGATCGCGGCGGCTATCAACTCTGACCCTTCATTGAACAGTCTGCCCCTCTGGTTCGGGCTCGCATTTCTTATTGTTGGTATTGCCTTCAAGTTCGGCGCAGTGCCGTTTCACATGTGGCTGCCTGACGTTTATCAGGGCGCCCGTACGCCGGTAACGCTGTATATCGCGTCAGCACCGAAGCTCGCGGCCCTGGCGCTGTTCCTGCGGATTCTCGGTGATGGCCTCGGCGGACTGCACGACACATGGGCTGCGATGATAATGGTTGTGGCTGTACTGTCACTGCTGGTCGGTAACTTTGTTGCGATCGCGCAGACAAATATCAAGCGTATGCTGGGTTATTCGACCATCGCCCATGTGGGCTTCATCTTGCTCGCGCTTTTCTGTGGAACAGAGCAGGGCAATGCGGCTGCATTGTTCTACACGCTAACTTATTTAGTCGCCGCGGCTGGTGCTTTCGGCATGATTATTTTGCTGAGCCGACGCGGCTACGATGCGGAAAACCTGGTGGACTTCAAGGGCCTGAATGCTCGCAGCCCATGGTTTGCATTGATGATGATGTTCCTGATGTTCAGCATGGCGGGCGTGCCGCCGTTTGTCGGTTTCTTCGGTAAGTTGAATGTGATTAGCGCAGTCATAGATTCCGGATACACGGGCCTCGCAATTCTTATGGTGCTTGCCTCAGTTGTCGGCGCGTACTATTACCTCCGAGTCATCTGGTACATGTATTTCGAGGAAGCCGAAGACAAGGCTGTATTGCAAGCCAGCACTGACACTCGAGTAGTTTTGAGCCTCAATTCAGTCGCCGTTCTGGCCCTGGGAATCGTGCCGGGGTGGCTGCTGGCATTGTGTGTGCAGATACTCGGTTAGACGACTATGACTGCCCGACATTCCATTCGTCATTACTTCGGTGATCGGGATTGGCGGATTTGGGTCGGAGTTGTTATCTCGATCGTATGGATGGTGACAGGTGTCTGGTATATCCACGGAATTTACGAGTTAGATCCGGCGCAAACCCGATCTATCGATGCCGTCGGTAGCTTTCTCGAAGGTGTGTTCGCACCGCTGGCATTCCTGTGGTTGATACTCGGCCTGTTCATTCAGCAACGGGAACTCGCCCACAATACGGAAGCGATCCGTCACTCAGTGCTTCAGTCGGAGAAGCAAACGCTCGCTATAGCAGCGACCGAGATGAATGCGCGGCAAGAAACGTTTTTTAAGATCGCCGAGAGCGTTAAGCAGCAGCTGGGTGGAATATCGGGGATGTTGCTGGTGTCAGCTATAGGTCCAGTCGGCAGTGGGCGCATCAGCAGCGAGCAGGTCGACGAACTTTTTACGCGAGCAGCGCAGGGTGACTGGTCCGTATTTGCGCGCCAGTTCTTGAGCGTGGAATTCGAAGAAGAGGGCGGCGTGCCGGGGATCTTGTACGGCACAGAGATACGACAGCGGCACACGAAGAATTTCATGCGCACCTTTGAACGATTGCGCCGATTGGCCAGTAATTGCGACGTGGATGGCATCATAGAAGATACATTGCTACAGACAGCGCTCGGGCTTTTGTACCAGCGAATGCTTGAGCACGGTCCTGAAGAGAATAAATAGCAGATCGGGCTTGTAATGCCACGCCCGCCTGCGTACCATCGCGTTCGCCGATGCGGGGTGGAGCAGTCTGGCAGCTCGTCGGGCTCATAACCCGAAGGTCGCAGGTTCAAATCCTGCCCCCGCTACCAAAATGAACAAAGGGTCCCCTTGTGGGGCCCTTTTCGATTTCCATGTGAACCTCGTCACCCGGTCGAACTGAGCCGAACGGGCCTGTAAAGGCGCAGATGAGCT
>Ga0255049_10000103_pt1 | contig 46068 bp, 49 predicted proteins | sample JV7_2_3_MG_FD_183615 | JGI IMG/M metagenome (GOLD analysis project Ga0255049, IMG submission 183615) | Seawater microbial communities from Jervis Inlet, British Columbia, Canada - JV7_2_3 | ecosystem: Environmental > Aquatic > Marine > Inlet | place: Canada: British Columbia | collected 2016-10-06 | reverse complement strand
GGGTCCGATATTTCGACTGTCAAGCTCCTGGTAACGGTCGTAAAGAGCGACTCATCCACCAACACGGCGGCGGCGAGTTCATCCCAGAAGTAGTAGTCGCCATCGCGGTTCTCCGCCCACTCCCCATGAGCCAGCCACAAGTCGCGAATGAAGCGAGCCGCAGGAGCGTCGGATTGTTGATCCAACGCCTCAAAGAAGACAGTGCCCAACGGAACGAGATTCGCCACATCCAGTGGAACGAGCGTCACCGTGGGTCCGGAACGAATCACATCACGAGCCGCCACCGGATCGACCCACATGTTCCACTCGGCGAGGTCGGTTGCCGACCCGGCGACGTCGATCGCTCCACCCGTGACCGTGATGGTGCCCAGGAGTGACGACAACTCGGGGTCGACCGCAAAGGCGACGGCCAGATTGGTCAGTGGAGCCGTGGCGACGAAGTCGACCGGGATGGGAGATGCCCTGATCAGCTCGGCGATGAATTCGGGGGCGCTGGTCTCAGCACCCGGTTCAACCAGTTCAACCCCCAGGTCGGAGGCGGACAAACGTCGATCGGCCGGAAACGAATTGTTGCCGTCGATCGGATCCGGTTGACCGCAAGCAACCGGGACATCGGCCCGATCGAGAGATTCCAGAACGCCAAGCGTCATCGCCACCCCTGGTTCGCAACCGGTCTCCCCGGTGCCGGCAAGCGTCACCCCGATCAAGAACACGCCCGGATGGGTTGCGAGAAAGGCAAGAGCGCCCATGTCGGAGACGGTGGGCGAAAGATCCAGAATCACGGCCTGCAGTGGTGCCGGAGCCGTCGTGGCTATGGGACTGGAAGCAGAGGTGACATCGACATCGACATCGTCGACGTCGGCCGAACACGACGCAACCACCAGTGCAAACACCGCGATCGATCCAAACAATCTCATAGATCCTCGATGCTACGAGTCAGAGGCGGTGGATTGGTGTGCCTCGAGTCGAGCCACGGACCGGACCAATCTGGGGCCTTCGTATACAAGCCCCGAGTACAACTGAACGAGGGATGCTCCGTCTTCCAGCCGCTGCGCCGCCTCGCCCACGGTCATGATTCCGCCTGAGGCGATCAGCGGCAGCGTCGTGGCCGTTCTCACTTCCCGCAGCGCCGCGAGGCTCATTTCGCGCAATGGTCCGCCGCTGAGACCCCCCGGCTCTCCGGCGTTCTCGGAATCGAGTTGGGGACGCTGCTTCGTGGTGTTGGTCACGATGATCCCATCGATCCCAGCCGCCTCGATGATGCCAACCGTCGCCGCCAGCTCGGAAGAGAGAATGTCGGGCGACAGCTTTACGACGAGTGGAACCTCCTTGCCCAAATTGGCCGCCTGCAGGTCGCGCCGGGCGACGATCTTCGCCAGCAGATCGCTAAGTTCGCGCCCAGATTCAAGAGTCCTCAGCCCGGGCGTATTGGGCGAACTGACATTGATCGCCAGATAGTCGGCGAGGGGTCCAAATCGATCCACCAAAAGCTCGTAGTCCGATGCCGCCTGCTCCAGCCCGCTGAAGCCATTGGGGCCGATCGAGACTCCCAGCACCAAGCCGCCGGGCCGCGAGCCACCAAGCCGACCGGCAACGGCATCGGCTCCGTCACTGGGAAAGCCCAAACGATTGATTAGTCCGCCATCGGCCGGGAGCCGAAACAGCCTTGGCCGCGGGTTGCCGGTTTGTGGCTGGGGCGTGACCGTCCCGACTTCGATATGACCAAACCCGAGGGCTGCCAACCCGCGCCATCCTCGAGCGTCCTTGTCGTAGCCGGCGGCGAGGCCGACCACATTGGGGAACGTGAGGCCCATCAGCGTCGTCGGATTCTGCACGGTTCGGATGCGGCGAGGACGCTTGGTCGCGTACGACCGCAATGCCAGGCGGTGAACCCGCTCGGGATCGAAACGAAAGGCGATATTGCGAAGCAGTCGGTAGGAGTCAGGCACTCAGGAACTCCGCCACCCGATCGGCCTCCGCTTTGGTGATCCGGCCAGATTCTCTGAGAGACTCGACAACTCCTGTGAGGCTCAGCACCGACCGCAGTTCGACCCCGGCCTCGGCCAAGGCGGCGCCGGCGCCTCCATCGCGATCGATGAGCACGACCGCTGCATCAACTTCCATGTCGGCCTGGCGCAGCCGCTCCACGGCGTCGAGCACGCTGATCCCACTGGTGGCGACATCATCGACCGCCACCGCCCGGTCGCCTGGGGCGAAGGGGCCCTCGACGGCGGAACGGGTGCCATGGTCCTTTGCTTCTGGTCGGGCGTATACGAGCGGAACACCCGACAACAGCGAAACCACTGTGGCGATGGGCAGACCGGCCAGTGGCACCCCTGCGATACGCGCGACGTTTCCCAGCAGGGGCAGGTAGCGACCGGCAACCCGGCGCAGCAGCCGTGGATGGCCGGCAAGGATTCGCAGATCGAGATAGATCGGCGACCGCACCCCCGACTTCAGTTCGAAGTCGCCAAAGCGGACACATCCTGCATCGAACAGTGCTTCGGCCAGTCCCGCTTCGGCGGGGGCGACCGATCGGGGTCGGGCACGAGCCGCTGCGATCGACTCGTTTAGCTCGACGACCGCAGCCGTCGGGTCGGCGGCCTCTGCGATCGAGCGTGACACCGGCAACAGGACGCCGGAACCGTCCCGGCGGAGTCCCGCGGCAAACGTCTCATCGAGAGAACCACCTTGGGCTCCGACCCCCGGAGCCAGAATCCAATGCTCGGGAACGATCTCCCTGACCCTTGCCATGGCGTCGGGTTCGGTGGCGCCCACCACCAACCCGACTCGATCTTCCGGCCAATTCGAGATAGTTCGGGCGACGGCCACGTAGAGCGGCTCACCTAGCGCAGACTCTTCGTTCTGGATCTCGGCTCCCCCAGGGTTGGACGTCCTGCACAGGATGAACAGGCCGCTTCCGTCGTGATCGAGGAAGGGCTCGATCGAATCGGAACCGAGGTAAGGGCTCACCGTCACCGCTCCGGCGCCGATCCGGTCGAACGCTGCGGTCGCGTAGGCGGCAGCAGATGACGAGATATCGCCTCGCTTCGCATCGAGCACTACCGGTATCTCCTCGGGGACCGCAGCGACCACCTCGACGAGCACCTCCATCCCCTCCGGGCCCATCGCTTCGAAGAACGCACTGTTGGGTTTGAAGGCTGCGACGTGATCTGCGGTGGCCGCGATGATCCCAAGGCACCAATCCCGGGCCGCGGCTGGTGAAAGCCGGCGCGGGTCGAGTCCGACGCACAGCAGGGACCCCGAGGCGGCGACCCGTTCCTCTAGTTGCGTAAAGAAGTTCGTCCTCACGCCTTTCCGAGTACCAGAGCCAGCAATGCCATCCGCACATACATGCCGTACTCCATCTGGCGGAAGTAGGCGGCACGAGGATCATCATCGACATCGATGCTGATCTCATTCACCCGCGGCAACGGATGCATGAGAGCCATTCGATCCTTGGCCATGCCCATCGTCTCGGGGGTGATCACGTAGGCCCCGGCGACCAGGTCGTAGTCGGTCGGGTCCTCAAACCGTTCCTTCTGCACCCTGGTCACATAGACCACGTCGCTGTCGCCGATCACCTCGTCGAGGTTGTCGTAGACCATCTGCGGGGTCCCCGTCTCTTCGATCTCGGACACGATCGACTCGGGCATCCGCAAGATGCTGGGGGCCACGTAGTTGAGCTGAACGTCGTAACGGGACAAGAGTCGCGACAGCGAATGGACCGTCCGCCCGTACTTGAGGTCACCGACCATCGTGATCGTGAGCCCGTTTACCTCGCCGAGTTCTTCGAGGATCGTGAAGAGGTCGAGCAGGGCCTGGGTCGGATGCTCCCCGGTGCCGTCACCTGCATTGATGATCGGCTTCTTGGTGTATTGGGCTGCGAGCGCAGTCGCACCCTCTTCTGGATGGCGCAGCACGATCACGTCGGCGTAGGCCTCCAGCGATCGGACTGTGTCGGGCAACGACTCGCCCTTCGAGACCGAGGAGTAGGTCACCTCATTGATCGGAATGACGCTCCCACCAAGGCGCTCCATGGCTGCGGTAAAGGAGGAGGAGGTCCTGGTGGACGGCTCGTAGAACAGGTTGGCGAGCAGTTTGCCCTTGAGGAGGTCGAACGCACCGATGCGGGCCACCATCTCGCGCATCTCGTGAGCCACGTCGAAGATGTAGGCGAGGTCCTCGTCTGAGAACTGCCTCACCGAGACGATGTCGCGCCCATAGAACGGTGCATCGCGTTGGTCTCCAAACGGAATGTGAGTCCCCCGCACCGTCTCCTCCTTCGCCTTCGTCGTCGTCATGTGTCTTTTCTCCCTTCCGATCTCACATCGCGGCCGGCTCCGGCGGCGGCGATGACCTGTTGTCGTTCATATGCAATAACTCCGCCGATTGCCACCGAGATGACCCGGCCGCGCACGGGGGTCCCTCCAAAGGGCGTCCACCCGCACCGGCTGTGGCCGGAGTCGGCGATGTCGAACTCCTCGTCGACGTCGACGTCTACCCAAGTCTCCGGGGAAGTCGGCAGTCCAAAGATCTCCGCCGGCCGGTGATGGAGACGCTGGGTCACATCGTCGATGGTGAGCATCCCCTCGTGGACCGCGGTGAGCAGGAGCGGGAGTGCCGTCTCCAAGCCGGGGAATCCCGGAGGTGGATCGTCCCCGTCCTTCTCGTCGAGCGTGTGCGGTGCATGGTCGGTGGCAAAGCAGTCGATGATGTCCAGGTGATCCCACAGGGCTTTGCGGTCCTGGGGAGAGCCGAGCCGCGGCCTCACCTCGGCTCGACCGGGCGGAAGATCGGTCGTCCTATCGAGGAACAGGTGATGCGGAGTCGCCTCGCAGGTGATCGCTGCTCCCCGCTCCTTGGCACGGGCGATCAGATCGATGTCGTCGGCCCCGGCGACGTGGCACACGTGGATCGGGCGCCCGATCGACTCGGCAAGGCCGACCACCGCTTCGAGAGCTGCCCCCTCCGCATGGACCGCCACCGTGCTGTCCAAGGGCCACGCCTCCAGGTGTGCCGCCCAGACCAGCCGATCATCTAGTCGAAGGTCGCCGTACGTCTGGCCCAAATACATCTTGAGTCCGGCGGCCCGGTCGGCGAGTTTCCCGATCCGATTCGCATTGCCGAGTCCAGCACCGACGTAATGGGCGTAGTCGCATCGCGCACCGGAGGAAGCGAGCGACAGAGCGTTGTCCAACGAGCCCTCATCGACAACGGCAGGCGTCGTGTTTGGCATCGCCAGCACCGTCGTAATGCCACCGGCAAGAGCAGCCGCAGTGCCCGTGGCCCACGTCTCCTTGTGCTCGCCGCCCGGCTCGCGCATGTGCACGTGGACGTCGATCAGCCCGGGGAGTCGCACAACCGTCATGGGGCAAAAAGAAAAGCCCCCACGACGGGGGCCAGATGGCTGCTGTGAACGGGGCGCTCAGCGACTCTCAATTCGCCAATCCCTGCGCGCCATCGTCACTGTCTCTCTCTGAGTTCCGCAGAGTGTAGAAGCGTCATCGCTTTCAGGCGAACGACCACATGACGATCGGGACGGCGGGCTAGGTTCGGCGTCGTGGCCCGAAAAGATATCTCGTTTTCAGCTGAGGAGCTAGATCAATTCCTCGCCGACGACAGCACGCTCATCGTTACGACCCTAGGTAGCGACGGCCATCCCCACACGGCACCGATGTGGTTCTTCACCGACGACGGCAAGATCGTGTTCCGATCGTTTACCAAGAGCCAGAAGATCGTCAACCTCTCTCGAGATCCACGGATCACAGTCCTCCTCGAACGGGGGTCCGCCTACGTCGAATTGCAGGCTGTGATGATCCAAGGAACGGCGCGGTTGATCGATGGCAGCGACGAACCGACGTATCTTCTCGAGGCCTATCGGCGCCTCGCTGCCCGCTACCCCATGGTGGGACCGGAACCGGTTGACCTGGATCCCGAGGCGCTGGAGCAGGCATTTGGCAGGTTTGCTCCCAAGAACACGGCGGTGATCGTCGAGCCGCAGAAGGTCATCTCGTGGGACCACACCAAGTTGGGTGGGGCTTACTAGAAGGAGTACTCAGTACTCAGTCTCCGGCAAGAAATCGTGAGTCCGGAGTCGAGAGTCGTCGGCCCGGTAAGAACACGGCCGCCGTGGGGTTGGGGCCCCAATTCTCCTCGAGGCGCCTCGAGTCCTGTCCGGCCTCGATCCGCCTCTCAACCGAGCCTCGCCTTTGGCTCGGCGCCCCGTTCCACGGAGGAGGGCCGACCATATTTTGCTCGAGACGCTTCGAGCCCTACCCGGACTCGAACCGGCCCTCGATCGTGCCTCGCGGAACTCGGCGCCTTTGCTACGCCTGTTTCGGATCGTCCTGGACGATCCGAAAGTCGGCCCGGGCAAATCAAGACCGCGAAAACCAGTTATCCCCAACTTGCGCTCCGTTATAGCGAACCGCTATAACGAGGGTTCACATGCTTGAAATGGCCATCCTCGGACTGCTGCGGGAGGGGCCGATGCACGGATACGAAGTCCGGCATCGACTCGTCGACCTCGGCTTCTGGCGTATCTCGTTTGGTTCGGTGTACCCGGCGCTGCGACGTCTGGAAAAAGCCGCCCGCATCGAGGTTCGCCCCGGATCGGGACGGCGCAAGGAGTACATGCTCACCGGGGAGGGCAAGGAGTACTTCCAAGAGATCCTCGAAGACGAGTCGTCGGAGGTGGAGAACTCCACCGCATTCAGGGTCCGACTCGCCTTCTTCAAGTACATGGAGCCGGACACTCGGATCGGCTTCCTGGAGCGACGCAAGCTGGTTCTGAAGAACCGCATTGCAAACTCGCGCAGCTCGATCCACAAGGCTGCCGATCGGGTCGATCGGTACACCTCGTCACTCATGCAGCACGGAGTGCGCTCGGCAGAGGCCGACGTGGCGTGGTTGGACGAGCTCATCGAATCCGAGCGAGACGGCGCAGCGGGCGCCGAGATTTCTTAGGAGAGGGAGAGACAATGAGCAAAGTACGAGTGGCAATTGCCGGTGTCGGCAACTGTGCCAATTCATTGATCCAGGGCGTTCACTACTACGCGGACGCCGAACCCGGGGCCAAGATCACCGGGCTGATGCACGTGGAGTTAGGTGGGTATCACATCCGTGACGTCGAGTTCGTCACTGCATTCGACGTGGACGCCACCAAGGTCGGCCAAGACCTCAGCAAGGCCATGTGGGCTGGTATCAACAACACCTACCAGTTCTGCGATGTGCCTGAACTCGGCATCGACGTGCTGCGAGGACCGACTCTCGATGGTCTCGGCAAGTACTACAAGATGACCGTGGAAGAGTCGGCCGTCGAGCCCGTAGACGTCGTTGCCGCGCTCAAGGAGAGCAAGGCGGACGTCCTCGTCGCATACCTACCGGTTGGCTCCGAGGACGCCCTGCGCTTCTATGCCGAGGCTGCTCTCGAGGCCGGCGTTGGGTTCGTCAACGCCATCCCCGTGTTCATCGCCTCGGACCCGGAGTGGGCCCGCAAGTTCCGCGACGCCGGCGTTCCGATCATCGGCGACGACATCAAGTCGCAGGTCGGCGCAACGATCATGCATCGGGTGCTGGCTCGTCTCTTTGAAGACCGCGGGGTCGAATTGGAGAGGACCTACCAGCTGAACGTGGGCGGCAACATGGATTTCAAGAACATGTTGGAACGGGAGCGTCTCGAGTCGAAGAAGATCTCGAAGACCCAGTCCGTGACCTCCCAGCTCGACAACGGGATCGGGGAGGACGATGTTCACATCGGGCCTTCGGACTACGTGCCCTGGCTCACCGATCGCAAGTGGGCGTACATTCGCCTGGAGGGCAAGTCCTTCGGTGACGTACCTCTCAATGCGGAGGTGAAGCTGGAGGTGTGGGACTCGCCGAATTCGGCGGGCGTGATCATCGACGCGGTGCGTTGCGCCAAGTTGGCTCTCGACCGGGGAATCGGCGGGCCGCTGCTGGCACCGTCGTCATACTTCATGAAGAGCCCACCGGTTCAATTCCGTGACGCCGACGCTCACGAGTACGTCGAGACCTTCGCCAATGGTGGCGAAGACGAGACCGGCGAGGCATTGGCCGAATACCTGGAGTCGTAGGAGTACTCAGTACTCAGTCAGACGTACTCCGCAAAGGGAAAGTGGTGACCCCCTCCGCCACCGATCGGGGCGCGCTGATACGCTTTCCGTCCGCTTCTCTGAGGGGGTCTGACCCGTGCATCGCTTTGTAGTCGTCCTAGCTCTACTGCTCGTCGTCGCCGCGTGTGGTGATGACGAGGGGTCGGACCTACTCCCCGGCACATCGGCAACGGCGCCGACCGTGGCAACGAGCACGGCCAGCACCCCCAGTACCGCGGCCCCGACAGTCTCGACGGCCGCGTCACAGGTATCGGATGGACCAACCGATTGCCTAGACATATGGCCCGAAGCGGTCGTCCAGGCCGTTACCGGGACCGATCTCACCTTCTTCGAAGCCAACGCCGATCGCAGCGCCTGCGTCTACCTGGGTCTTCCCAACTCCGTGGCACTCGGCTGGCGATCCGGAGACCTTGCCGATTTCGAAGTGGGCAAGGGAGGTGCTGCAGCTGTCGCCGGCGCCACCGAAATCGCGGTATGTGACTCCGGCTACTACACCGAACTAGAGGGCGCAGGAGTCATCATGGAGGCTCACTCCAGCGGCAACGGCCGGACCTACACGGCAACGGTGACCGGTCTCAGCATCGACGACGCCCGCGATTGGGCGGCAGCGTTGATCGGGAGTACTTGCTAGCGCAGGCACCGCCTAACCAGCCCCCAACCCCTCCCGCAGTAACGCAATATCCGCAGCCTGTCCTTCGCCGGGGGTCTCGACCACCACCGGAGCATCGGCGGCTCGAACCAGGTCGATGAGCAGGTCGAGAGGAATCTCACCGGCATCCAGATTGGAGTGCCGATCCCGATTGCTCCCCAGCGGGTCGCGTGAACCGTTGCAATGGACAAGAGCAATGCCACCCGTCACTGCAGTGATCCGATCAACGACCGTCGCCAGATCCTCGCCCGCTGCCCAGGCGTGGCATGTATCGAGGCAGACCCCGACCCCGTAGTCGCCTATCTGCTCCCACAGCGGTCCGTAGCTGTCGAGTTGGCGCACAATCGCATTCCCGCCGCCGGCGGTGTTCTCTATCAGAAGAGGCACCGAGATCTCAACACTGTCCAGAGCCTTGCGCCACCGCTCGAAGCCGACCGCCATGTCCTCTTCATCGTCGATGTGCCCTCCATGGACGATGACACCGGCAGCCTCGATCGCAGCGGCTGCCTCCAGGGTGTCGGCAATGATCTTGCGGCTGGGGATCCGAATTCGGTTGTTGGAGGAGCCGACGTTGATCAGATAGGGAGCGTGCACGTAGATCGGGATTTCGGCAGCGATCAACAGATCGGCGTCCTCCCGCGGCAGCGGCTTCTTCCATGACTGCGGGTCCGATAGGAACATCTGCACCAGGTCGGCGCCGCGACTCGCGGCTTCGTCCAGAGGTGCGCCGTTGCCAACATGAGCGCCGATCTTCACGTTGCCTCTTCGGAGCGTTGTGACGCGGGAACCTTGAGGTCGAGCAAAGCCGCTACTTGGTGAGCCGGCTGATCCCACTCATCGGCATGTAGATGCAGCCACGGAGGCACTGAGGTGGCTCCGGCCGGAAGATGGGGCACATCTGCAGAATCGAAGAAGCGGATCGATAACACCGGTACGTCTATCCCGTCTTCGCTGATCAGCCCCGAACGCAACTCGGCGATGCTGGCCCACTCGAAACGTCGCGGCGGCTGGCGGACTCCGTCCACTCTCACAACCAGCCCGGTGTCATCGGCGACCAGGAAAAAAGTGGGTCGTGCCAACTCCCGAAACGCCCAGCCGAGCGCGGCAACGCCTCCGAGGAATAGAGCTCCACCAAAGAGAATGTCGCGACGGCGTTCCGCTCTGCCGGTGTCGGTGAGCACCTGGTTGGTGATGTCCACCATCTCTCCCGATTCATCAGTTGTCTGGCCGACGACAACGTCGGTTGTCTCCGGGGCCCTGACCCACTTGTTCGAGATCGTCATGTCGACTGCGAGGAGAATCGCCGGGACGGCGAGCAAGGCGAATACCAGCAGGCGAAGCGGAGATCGGGACACGGTGAGGTTCACGGGGACCCACTGTATTGCAGGAGCCGAATCTGGACGACGTCTGATGCGAGATCCTGTCCGATCCCTAAAGCCCGTCAAAAAGGCACCGATGTTCATAATGTCGTCGTAGACGGCGTTTCCTCCCTTGAACGGGCGGCCACCCCACGGGCTGGCCGCTTGTTCATTTTGGGCATCGGGAGGCAAGGCTCCCCCGCCAGCGTCGCCTCAAGCGAATACGCTTTAGGCGACCGGTGTGGCGCTGGGAGCCGTTATGGAAATCATCCTCGTAAGACACGGTGAGCCCGAGTGGGTCGTCAACGACCGGACCGTCCGCGACCCCGGCCTCACCTCCCTTGGCATCGCCCAGGCCCGAGCAGTGGCCAGTCGGCTGGCCAACCTCGATGGCATCGACGAGATACTGGTGTCTCCTGCACGACGCTGTATCGAGACGGCCGAGCCGCTGGAACGGTCGGCTCAAATCACTGCGTTGACTATCGCCGACCTCACCGAGATTCGGGTGCCGTGGGATGACACCCCAAGCCATGTTGTCGAGCGCGCCTTTCGCGAGGCGCGTGATCGCCCTCTCGACGAGTGGTGGTCGGGAATCGGCGGAGGCGAATCCTTTCGAGACTTCCACGTAAGGGTCACCGAGGCTGTCGACGCCGTCCTGCGCCAGCGCGGTGTCCACCGACTCGACATCGAGCACCTATGGCACGACGAGGAGACCCATCACCGACTAGTGATCGTTGCCCACGGCGGAACCAACGCAGTCATCCTCGGGCATCTGCTCGGGCTCGACCCGACCCCTTGGGAGTGGGAGCGTTTCGTGTCCAACCACGCGGCGACGATCCGGCTACGCACCCTCCCACTCGCAGGCGAGCAAATAATGAGCCTGTGGGAGGCAAACGGCACCAGCCATCTGTCGCAGGATTATCTGACGAGATAGAAGGAGCAATAGGCAGGAAGCGATGAGCAATCCGTTCCGAATGGTGGGAGAGGATCGTCCTGCTAATCGCCAATTGCTAGGCCTAATCGCTTCTTTACTGCCCGAATCGGCGCTCGCGCATCGTGTACTCGCGCAAGGCGCGCAGGAAGTCGACCCGGCGAAACTCGGGCCAGTAGACGTCGACGAACGAGTACTCGGCGTAGGCCGCCTGCCACAGCAGGAACCCAGACAGCCGGCTCTCACCACTGGTGCGAATGACCAGATCTGGATCAGGAAGATCGGAGGTGTAGAGATGCGAGGCCAGAGCATTGGCATCGATCCCGGCGGCAAGCTCTGTGCCGGAGAGACCCCCCGCACTCAACTTGCCTACCAGGTCGCGAACGGCGTCCACGATCTCCTGCCGACCTCCGTAGGCGAGTGCAATCGTCACCCGACGCGATCCGGATCCGCACTCTTCGACAAGGCGGTCGGCAGCCTGGCGTAGGTCGTCCGGCAGCAGGTGGAGACTTCCTACGACGCGTATTCGAGCGTCGCGGACGCTTTCAGGCAGCCGATCAAACAGCTCCATAAGCACCCGGAAATAGGGCTTCAGCTCCTCGTCCGGTCGACTGAGGTTCTCTTGGGACAGCAACCAGCAGGTGACCGCCGGGATCTCGAAGTCATCGCACCACCCGAGAAGCTCGACAAACTTGTCCATGCCGACCCGATAGGACGCCTCATAGTCGGGGAGTCCCGACTCCCTGGCGAAACGGCGATGGCCGTCGTGGATCACGCCGATGTGATGCGGCATCGCATCGAGGGAACGGAGAAGACGCTGCTCGTAGAGCCGGTACAGCGGACGACGGATCAGGTCACGGGCATTCATCTGATCACCGATGCTAGGAGGCGATCGAGTTCTGGCGGACTAGAGGTCGCATGCGTCGGTGCCAAGAAAGAACCCACCCTTGAACGACTCGAAGCGATCGAACGCCGAAACCTCGCCTTCTTCGCTCGACGACAACGTAAGGAACCCGGCTATCCCCTCTTCGAGGTCACCCGCCGAAAGCACAATGTCGGTGGGGTTGTCTTCAGGAATCAACGCCGCCGCCCACACTCCGGCCAGACAGTCCACCTGGAGTTGGGCCGCCGATGTGGCCAGCGGGAGGCCGGCTCGGTTCTGCACGGCTCGGCCCCATTCGTTGGCGAGTATGAGCCCAATGGCAAAGTCGCCGATCTCGACGTAGAGATCGGGAAACAGCCTCTCGTCGTCCCAAGCGACATAGTCGTCCGCCCGGCAGTAGAAGGCATTGCCTTCGTAGAACACGGGATCGGGGGTCGTTCCGCCGCAGGAAGGGAACTCACCCGACGAGGGTCGATACGGGATCGTCGCCGACACCGGCACCCACGGCTCACCGAAGACATCCGGATACACAATCGCCCAGAAGGCCTCGAGCGCCGCAATGAGCTCCGGTGCGGTTTCCGCAAGGGGCAGGTCTCCGCCTTGGAAAGGGTCCTCACCGACCCGCAGTGGGATGACGACGACATCCGGTGGCGAGTCCTCGTAGGTGGCGCAGGCCGTGGTGCCGTTATTGAAGCCATCGAAGAAGGCGTTGAGACGGTCGAACGACCCTCCGTGAGCGTTGATGTCCGCCGGATCAAATCCGAGTTCGTCACCGATGAGCAAGAAGCCGGCCATCGCTTCCTCCAGATCACCGGACTCGAGGCGGAGGACATCGCTCTCCTCCCGCTCGATCCTCCCCGTCCACGAACCGGCCAGGCAGTCCGCCTGGAGTTCGCTCACGATCACGAGGTTGGTGTCGTCGTCGAATCCGAAACGGGCCTGGACCGCGTGGCCCCACTCATGGGCCAATACCAAGGCGACGGTGAAGTCGCCGAACTCTTCGAAAAGCGGTGCCATCAGGTCCTCGGCATCCCACTGCACGGTGTCGTCTATCGAGCAGTAGAAGGCGTTGGCCTCGAACTCTTCGCGTTTGAGTGGACCACCACAGAACGGGATATCACCCAGCGAAGAGAAGTAGGGACCAAATTCGCTCACCGGTTCATAGGTCACGCCAAAAACGGCGGGGAGTTCCGTCGCCCACCATTGCTCAAGATCCAGGATCGTCAGCTGGGTGATCGTCTCGATGTCGGTGATCGATTCAAATACGGAATCGGTGGTCGGCGGCGACCAGGTTTCGGTTGTCGTAGAACTCGTCTCGCCAAATCCCTGCAGGAGGCAGATCTGGAGTACCTCCTCAAAAGCAGGGCTTGATTCCAGGGCGGCGGGCGAGAGGTCGAGGAACTCGGAAAGTGTCAACCGCCGCTGGAATTCGTCAATACTGCAGCGACAAAACCCCTCGTCCGCTTCGGTCACACATCCACCCACGTACTCCTCGACCAGCACTTCGGGATATGCCTCGATGTCTCGAGTCGTCGTGGTTGCCGTAAAGATCGGACCGGCGTCGTCGTCTCCGCAGGCGACGGCAACCAGGCTGAGAACCAAACCGATCAGCACCAAGCGGCGCATCAACGCCAGCCCCGCCACGGTCCCGGGCGAGGAGCCGAATCGAATACGACCTCGGTTTCGAGTGACTCGTCGTGCAGATCACCGACCCGTTCTCGGTACCAGACATCGAAGGGATCGTCAGACATCGCCAGCGCAACCGTGGCTGCTTCAACGTCGCTTGCCTCTGTGTAGACAACGGCCAGGGAGGGTTCGCCTTCTGCGATGGTGATCACCTGACGGGTAATCCCACGGCGTCGCTGCGACTGGGCCCACTCGATCCGACGGGAAGTCTGCAGCTCGGCAACAAACTGACGCCACTCATCGGTCTTGCCCGTCGCAATAGGTGCAATGGTGACGGTGGCGGCCATATGTCCTTGTCGAGTTGCTTGGAAGTCGACGATAGTCCGGGCACTCAGCAGCGTTCGAGTAGCCCCGAGTAGAGATCGCAAAGCCGGTCGGCCCACATCCCCGCAGTGAACTCCTGCTCATAGCGCTGTCGAGCCCTTTCACCCATCTCCGACCTGGCGACTGCATCACCAGCGAGCCGATCGATGGCGTTGGCCAACGCGACTGGGTCGCCGGGAGCCACCAACTCGCCACAGCCCAAGGAGATGATCTCGGGAATCCCCCCAACTCCAGACGCCACGATCGGGCGGCCGGCGGCGATGGCGTGTACCAACGCAGTCGGAAGAGCGTCGGTGGTGCTCGGATGCACCACAAGATCAGCGGCAGAAAGCAGCCGAGCGACATCGTCGCGAAATCCAGCGACCACAACCTGATCAGTACCAGCGGCACGTGCTCGCACGGCCGAAGAATCAGGTCCGTCGCCTGCCAGCAGGAACACCAACCCCTCGTGTTCGAGATACCCGATGGCATCGAGCAGCACATCGTGCCCCTTGCCCGGGCGCATCACGGCGACCATGACCGCCAGCAACGCCTCATCGGCAATACCAAACTCGGCACGGACCCCGTCTGTGGCGCCCGCGCCGGATTTGCTCGGATCCGGGACACCGTTGTGGATCGTCACAACACTTTCGGCAGCGGCACCGGAGACTGCTAGATACCAATCTCGAACCGCATCGGACACTGCAATTGTCACCGCCGCAGTCCGCAGCCGAGATTTGATGGCGAGATCCCGCTTGCGGGTGGCCCGCCAACCCGAGCCATCTTCGATGAGGTGGAGGGTCGACACGTGCGGAATCGCCGCTGCGGTGGCGACCCGTCCGGCAACGACGTCGGCGTGCTTCAGGTGAGAGTGGAGGATGTCGGGGCGCAACTCCGGCAGCAATCGACGCAAGCGGACCGCGCCACGCGGATCCCACCAGCCGGCCAGGCCAAGACTCTCCAACCGCACCCCCGCCGCGCTCAGTTGCCCGGCGTAGCGATGGTCAACAAGCGGTCTCATCGAGACGACCGAGATCTCCATCCCGGCCTGCTCAGCGATACCTGCCAAATCCACCAGCAGATGCTCGGCGCCGCCGGGCCTGAGATCATGGATCAGGTGGGTCACCTTCAAGAGGGCGCGATCGACTGTCACAAAGCGATCATCGGCGTGTCACCAGACACCCTGTAGCCAACCCATAACAATCGGACGCGGCCTAGCCTCGCGCGGCGCAATGCGGATCCTCGTCACCGGAGCAACCGGGTACATAGGCGGAAGACTTGTGCCCCGGTTGCTGGAAGCCGGACACGAGGTGCGATGTTTGGCGCGCTCGCCCGAGAAGCTCGACCTCCACCCGTGGCGTCACCAGGTTGAAGTGGTTTCCGGCGACGTCCTCGACGCCACATCGGTAAAGGAAGCCGCCACAGATTGCGACGCCGCCTACTACCTCGTTCACTCGATGGCTGCCGGCAAGCACTTCGACGAGAAAGACCGTGTCGCGGCCGAGAATTTCAGCGAGGCCGCTACGGCCGGAGGCGTAGGAAGAATCATCTATCTGGGCGCTCTCGGCGAGCCTTCCTCGGCTCACTCGAAGCACCTCGCCAGCCGACATGAGGTCGGTCGACTCCTCGCCTCGGGCCAGACGCCGGTGACTGAGATTCGAGCCGCCGTGATCATCGGATCCGGTTCGTCGTCCTTCGAGATGATCAGGTACCTCACAGAGGCGCTGCCGGTCATGACGGCACCCAAATGGGTGCAAACGAGCTGTCAGCCGGTCGCAGTGACCGATGTCTTGGATGCGCTCGTCGACTCCCTCGAGCACGACGGCAGTCGCATCGTCGACCTCGGTGGCCCCGACATCATCACTTACGCCGAGATGATGCAGGTCTACGCCCAGGAAGCCGGACTGCGACGACGGCGCTTGCTCACCCTCCCCTTTCTGTCACCCCGGATGTCCTCGTTGTGGGTCGGGTTGGTCACCCCTCTCCCCACCAGCGTCGCCCGTCCACTGGTGGAGAGCCTCAGCAGCGAGGTCGTAGTCCGCTCACCTGATCAACGAATCGGACAGATTCCCTTCCGTGTGGCGGTACGCAAAGCACTGCAACGTCTTCCAGCCGGGGTAGTCACCAGATGGTCGGATGCCGGAGCCACGCCTGCCACTCCAACACCGGCCGATCCCACCTGGAACGGGGCAACCACCTATATGGATCGACAAGTGATCCCAACCGAGGCGGACCCGGCCAATCTCTTCTGGGCGTTTAGTCGGATCGGTGGGAGCAACGGGTACTACTGGCTCGATTGGGCGTGGCGGATCCGTGGCTTTCTCGACCAACTACTCGGCGGAGTGGGATTGCGGCGAGGGCGGCGTCACCCCACCGACGTTCGCGCCGGAGAGGCGATCGACTTCTGGCGAGTCGAGGCCGTCGAACCAGGCACGGTGTTGCGACTCCGAGCCGAGATGAAGCTCCCCGGCGAAGCCTGGATCGAATGGGAGGCGCATCAGACCGGGGAGGGCTCCAACCTGGTCCAATCGGCATGGTTCAGGCCGCGCGGCTTGTCGGGCCGCCTCTACTGGTGGGTCATGCTGCCCGTTCACCGTGCCGTTCTGCCACGCATGGCCTGCCGGATAGCCGCCACCGCAGAAGAACGCGACTACGCCTGCGGTCCGTAAGCGGATAATCCCGCGAGCCCGCCAAACAGAAATCGTGGAGCCCTCCGCCTAGCGTTTGGTCATGCCGTATATCGAAAAGGTTCAGCCGGAGGACGCCGACGGGCTTCTCGATCGGGTCTTCCAGGCCCGAACCAAATCGGCGGGCCGGCTCTGGGAAATCGTCGCGATCCAAAGTCTCAACCCCGAATCGCTGCGGGAGTCGATGCGGCTGTACGGCCAGGTCATGTCTGGGGAGTCACCGCTGTCACGGGCGCAACGCGAAATGATCGCCGTGGTCACCTCTCAGGCAAATGAGTGCCACTACTGAATACGGGCCCATCTGTACGACCTCCGGTCGGAGATCGATGAACACGAAGCGGATCGGTTCGCGGCCGACTGGCGTACCGCAGGACTTGACACCGCGACCATCGCGCTTCTAGAGCACGCCGAAAAGTTGACCTTGAAGCCGGCCGAGTGTTCTGAGGCCGATATCGCCGCGCTGCGCACCGCGGGTTGGTCGGACCGGGCGATCACCGACGCCGTCCAAGTGTGCGCCTACTTCAACTACATCAACCGCATCGCTGAAGGTCTCGGGGTAGACGAAGAAGAGTGGCTCGACGCCAAGGGGCGGGCGAAGTAGGAGTAGCCAGTAGCCCTTGAGGGGAGCGTTTCTCTTGCTGGGGACTGGGGACTGGGGATTGAGGACCGTCTTCGACTTATCCACAGACTTCAAAGTCGCCGATTTGGGGTGTCACCCAAGCCGGCCGATCCGGGTCTAATGGTCGTAAGGGAATAGCCCACGCGACCTATGAGGAGGTTGGGCAACTTGGAACTCGCATTTGTAACCCTCGGAGCCATTCTGGTGACGTACGGTTGGTATTGGGGCGGCGTGACAGAAGCACGCACCTCGGCTTATGCAATGGGAACTGGTTCGGTGGTACTCGGCTTGTTTGCCGCGTTTAACCCTGGAGCAGTACCGGCATGGTCGTTGTTTACCGTCGGCGCCATGTGGGGAATGCTGGCAACAGCAAACGCATGGAATGAGTCGGCACAAGACCGCACCTACGGCATGTTCGCTCTGTTCTTCGCCGTCGCAGCGCTGCTGGGTGTCGCTGCCGACAGTGAGGCCTTCGGCGACATGACCGACTACGGCTTGGGCGCTCTCGTCATCGCCGTCGTCATGTTGCTGCACTTCATTGCGGCAGCATTGGTGCCAGCCAACAAGGGCTTCAAGGCTCTTGTGGGATGGGTAACGCTTATCGGTGGTGCGTTCCTCGCATTCATCGGCTTTGCCGAGAGCATCGGTAGTTCGATCCTCTAGCAAACCTGAAACCGAGCAAATCAACTGGGGGCCGGGAAACCGGCCTCCAGTTGTGTCTGCATCCGAACCGAGCCACGCCTCAACCGTCGACTCCAAACGACCTGCCCTCGTTGGCGTCGCGTTCTACTCTGGAATAAACGAACGGGAGACCCATGGAGCCGAAAGACCTCCTAGAGCGGATCAAGTCGCATCGCGGCGTCGCCGCGGAAGAAACGACCTTCCCCAAGTACCTCGAGATGGTCGCCGACGACCCTTCTCTGGCCCGCCTCTCCCATGCCCTGATCGCCGACATGATCGAGACAGCAGGAACATCGACGGGTCCCGACGGAGAAGAACTGTTCGACCTCTTCGAAGGTGAGCTTTTTGGACACCAGCACGTGGTCCAGCAGGTCGCCGACTACTTCCGGGCCGCAGGTCGCCGACTCGACGTCCGCAAACGAATTCTTCTCCTCGTCGGACCCCCGGGAACGGGCAAATCGACCCTCGTGAACACCCTGAAGCAGGGTTTTCAGGACTACACCCACACCGATGCCGGTCGGGTTTTCGCCATCAAGGGCACTCAGATGCATGAGGACCCACTTCGCCTGATACCGGCGGCAATGCGCGACGAGATCGGTGTCCACATCGAGGGCGACCTCAATCCCGAAGCACGGTGGCTCCTCGAGCACGCCTACGGCGGGGATGTCTCCAAAGTCCCGGTGGAGCGTGTCTTCTACAGCATCGCCGAAGGTCGCGGCTTTGGAACCTTTGTCGCCACCGACCCCAGATCCGAAGACCTGCGTCGTCTTGTTGGGGAAGTCGACGTAAGTGCGCTGGATCCGACTCAACCGCTGTCCGCCAAGCGCGGCTTCCGGTTCGACGGCGAGTTGAACGCGGCGCACCGCGGAATGTCCGATCTCATCGAGATCTTCAAGATGGACGAGAGATTCCTGGCCGTTCTGTTGAGCCTCAGCCAGGAGCAGATGGTCAAGACCAGTGGGCCGGGAACCATGTACTCGGACCAGGCGATCATCGCCCAAAGCAACCTGGCCGAGTACGAGGAACTAATCGAGAACCCCAAGGCCGTGGCCATGGCCGATCGGCTCGTGGTGATAAAGGTCCCGTTCGTCCTTTCGGTCCGTGACGAGGTACGGATCTACGAAAAGATGCTGTCTGGAGCCGACCTCGGTCGACGTGACGTCTCTCCCCTGGCGTTGCGAACTGCGGCAACATTTGCGGTCCTCACCAGGCTCGATCACCCAGGCGGGGGCCAAAAGGGGTTGCTGCGCAAATTGCATCTCTACGACCGTCGCTACGGCACCCACGGTGGTGCCGAAGATGCGGAGAAACTCCACGGTGAAAACCCCGACGAGGGAACGTCCGGCCTCAGCCCCCGCTATGTGATCAACCGCCTCTCCCAAGCTGCCGGTGCCACCAAGGGCTGCCTCGACGGACTCGGCGTCATGCAAGCGCTGTGGGATGGCCTCCCCCAACGAGCCGGCTTCGATGAAGACGAACGCGCCCGTTGGAGTGAACTCCTGGCGGCCACCGAGGCCGAGTACCAGGAGATGGTCAAGATCGAGATACAGAAGGCGTCGGTGCTCGATTACAAAACCTCGGCACTGAACATGGCCAAGGCAATCCGCACCGAGGTCGCCGACTGGGCCAAATCTCCCGACCAGGCACACCCGCACTGCGTCGAATCGAGCGACTGCTCGACGTCCCCCAATACCGCCGCGAGGCATTCCGGACGGCCCTAAACGTGTCGTTCGAACTAAAGGGCCAACGCGGACGGCCGCTTCCCACTCGCCACCCACTTCTCGAAGAAGGCATCAATCGGGCGCTGCTGCCTGCCTGGAACGAGGTCGTGCGGGGGTTCTCGGATCACTCCGAGAGCCTCGTGATGTCACTGCAGTCGGCCGGTTGGCGCAAAGCCTGCGCCACCAATCTCGTGGAGTATGCCGAGTCGAAGCTCACCAACCGCAAGGGTGGCAGCGCCACCTCGGATTGGAACTAAAAGGAGTAGCCAGTGCTGAGTAGTCAGTGGTGAGTACTCAAGACTCAGGACTCACGACTCCTTCTGCCGGGCCTCAAGTATCGCCCGCAGCGCCTCGAGCTGAACCTGGACCGATTGGAACGATCCTCCCCCGGGTGACAGTCGGGACCTGACCGACTCGACCGGGTCGGCCATTTGCTCATCACCCGGTTCGAATCGGGCATGGACCGCCGCCAGATCGTCGTAATCGATCCCCTGCAAGTCGAGACCGGCATCGTGGCGGATCGCCACCAACCGGCCTATCGCCTCGTGTGCTTCCCGAAACGCAACACCTCGTTCGACCAGGATCTCTGCAAGATCAAGGGCCGTCACATCGAACGACGGAGATTGCGGTGAGAACACGGCACCGGAGAACAGCGCCGACATCGCAGACAGCGCCGCCTCGAGGTCGTCACCGAGGGGAAAGAGATGTTCCTTGTCTTCTTGAAGATCACGGTTGTATGAAAGGGGCATTGCCTTCATGACACTGAGAAGTCCGGTCAAGCGGCCGATCGCGGATCCGGCCTTGCCGCGAGTGAGTTCCGCCGGATCGGGGTTCTTCTTCTGTGGCAGTGCAGAGGATCCGGTGGCATGACGATCGGCAACGCTCAGCCAGCCGAATTCGGCCGAGGACCATAAGACGACCTCCTCGGCAACGCGAGACAGATCCAAAAAGGTCTGGGTGCAGCACCAGGCATACTCGGCCGCCTGGTCCCGGGCGGCGACGGCATCGAGCGAATTGTCAAACGTTCCGTCTAAGCCGAGGTGGGCGGTGGACAGCACCGGGTCGAGCGGGAGTCGAGTCCCGCCACCGGCACCGGCACCGAGCGGCGACACCGCCAGCCGTTTGCGGAGATCGTCGAACCGGTCCAAGTCGCGGCCCAACGCCCACGCGTGTGCCAATAGGTGATGGGCGAACGGAACGGCTTGGGCGTGCTGCATATGGGTGTAGGAAGCAACGACTGACTCTCCCGATCCTTCAGCTGCGGTGAGCAAGGCCGTGATAAGTCCGGTTACGCCGTTCTGAATCCGATCTACCGAACCCAACAGATAGAGCCGCAAGTCGAGCGCTATCTGATCGTTTCGGGACCTACCTGTGTGCAGCTTTCCGGCGATCGCTCCCACCAGCTCTCCGAGCCGTCGCTCGACCGCGGTATGCACGTCCTCGTCGGTGTCGAGAAACTCGAATTCTCCGGCCGCTTCCTCGGCCGCGATCGCCTCGAGCCCGGCAACAAGAGCCTCCACTTCGGGGGCCGGAAGAATGTTTGCGGCTCCCAATGCGGTCACGTGGCCGATCGAACCCGCCACATCCACCGCCAGCAGTCGGCGATCCGATCTGGAGGCGGTAAATGCCCATATTGCGGCGTCCGGGTCGTCTCCAAAGCGACCACCCCAAAGGGTCACTCGCCCTCCCCCAGTCGTCTCTCGGCGAGCATTCGCAGTCGCAGTGCCTGCAGCCTGATAAAACCGGCGGCGTCGGCCTGGTCGTAGACATCATCAGCCTCGAAGGTCACCGTCGCCTGGTCGTACAGGGCATGCCCGTCGCTGCGGCGACCTATCACGGTTGCCGAACCCTTGTAGAGCTTCATCCTGGCTTCTCCATTGACCCGCACCTGGACATCGTCCATGAACGCCTGCAGCGCCTCGCGCTCGGGGGAGAACCAGAATCCGTTGTAGACCATCTCCGCATAGCGCGGTACAAGCTCGTCACGCAGATGCTGTACTTCGCGATCGAGCGTGATCGATTCGACCGCCCGATGTGCGTGATAGAGCAGAGTGCCCCCCGGCGTCTCGTAAACGCCACGACTCTTCATCCCGATAAACCGGTTCTCGACGATATCGACTCGACCGATGCCATGGGCCCCGGCGATCTGGTTGGCTGCGGCGAGCAACGCGACCGGGTCCAGCCTTTCACCGTCAATGGCCACCGGTGTCCCCTGCTCGAAGGCAACCGTGACGATCTGGGGCTCGTCTGGAGCGTCCTCGGGGTCTGTCGTCAGCCGAAACATTCCTGCCGGCGGGGCCGTCCAGGGATCCTCCAGTACTCCGCCCTCATACGAAACGTGCAGCAAATTGGCATCCATCGAATAGGGCGCTTCCGGCGTGTCCGGTACATCGATCCCGTGATCCTTGGCGTACGCCATGAGGTCGGCTCGCCCTTTCAGCTTCCACTCCCTCCAGGGTGCGATCACCTTGATATCCGGCTTTAGGGCAAACGCCGACAACTCGAATCGAACCTGGTCGTTGCCCTTACCGGTGGCTCCATGAGCGATCGCATCGGCGCCGTATTTCTCAGCGGCCGCGACCAGCCCCTTCGAAATGACCGGCCGTGCCAATGAGGTTCCCAGCAGGTAGTAACCCTCGTATATGGCATTAGCTCGCAGCGCCGGAAACACATAGTCGGCCACGAACTCGGGCGTCAGGTTCTCGGCGACCGCCTCGACAGCCCCGGTCGCTAGTGCCTTGACGCGTGCTTCCTCGACCTCCTCGCCCTGACCCACATCTGCCGTATAGGCGATCACCTCTGCGTCGTACTCATCCTTGATCCACTTGAGGATGATCGAGGTGTCCAGGCCGCCGGAATACGCAAGTACCACTCGCATCAGGCATTGCTCCCCAGCAGCAGGTTCGCTACTTCGCGTCCGGTGTGACCGGGTGCAGCAACCACCAGCAGCGTGTCGTCGCCGGCCACGGTGCCGGCAACCTCGGTCAACCCACTGCGGTCCAATTCGCTGGCCACATAGTGAGCTGCAGCTGGTGGAGTCTTGACGACCACCAGATTGCCCGTCGGAACAACGTCCAAAACGAATTGGTCAATGGTCGAACCGAGAGTGAGCGACAGGCCGTCGCCGAGGCGGTAGCGCGACCCGGCTTCGTCCCGAACCTTCTTGGCCCCGATCGCAGTGAGGTCCCGCGACACCGTCGCCTGAGTCGCCTGGTATCCAGCCGCAGCCAACAACACAGCGGCCTGGGTCTGGCTACCCACAAACTGCTGCTCGATGATTCGGTGAAGAGCGGCTCGCCGCCCCGCGGTATTCATCCAACGAGTATACGCATATGCGAATGAGTCTTTAATACTCAGTCATCAGTCTTCAGTCAGAAACAACTCCCCGAGGGTGCTTCTTGGCAGGTCGCCAATTGCTAATCGCTATTGGCTTCCCACTCCCTCAGCAGACGTTCCGCTTCTTCTTCGCTGTAGGGGCCATGGTCGAGGCGGTGTTCGAGCAGGAAGTCCATTGCTTTGCCGACGGCGGGGCCCGGACCCAGATCGAGGATCTCCATCACCCGGTTGCCGTCGATCGGAGGTCGGATCGCGTCGAGTTCCTCGCGGCTGCGGAGATCCGCTATCCGTTCCTCAAGTTCGTCGATGCGGCGCTGGATCTGCCGAGCCTTCTTCTCATTGCGAGTCGTCACATCCGCACGCACCAGATCGTTTAGCTGCTGGAGCAGATCTCCGGCATCTCTCACGTAGCGACGCACCGCACGATCGGTCCATCCCATCTTGAACGTATGCGGACGCATGTGGAGGTAGACGAGGCGAGCAACCGCTACCACGTCTTCTTTTGAATACCGGAGTTCCCGCATTCGGGCCTTGGTCATGCGGGAGCCCACCACTTCGTGGTGGTGGAAGGTCACGCCTCCATCGCCAAACGCCCGGGTAGCCGGTTTGCCCACATCATGGAACAGGGCGGCAAGCCGGGTGATGCGATCGGGAGGACACTGTGCCACCACCGCAAACGTGTGAGCCAACACGTCCTTGTGGCGATGCACCGGATCCTGCTCGACCGCCAGAGCGGGAAGTTCGGGAACAAAGACGTCGGCAAGACCGCTGGCGACAATGCCGTGCAGGGCCTCTGCCGCGTCGTCCCCTATCAGGAGTCGATCCAGCTCGTCACGGATTCTCTCCGAACTGATGATCGAAAGCCGATCGCTCAACTCGGCCGCAGCGCCAAGGGCGGCGGTGTCGGGGCTGAATCCCAGGGTGGAGGCAAATCGGAAGAGACGGAGCATCCGCAACGGGTCATCTCCAAACGAGACCTCCGGCTCGAGCGGCGTGCGCAAGGCCCCCGATCCCAGATCCACCAGTCCTCCATGGGGATCGACCATCTCGGGCTCCGGCAGGAGCCGGAGGGCCATCGCATTCACTGAGAAGTCGCGTCGCGACAGGTCCTCTTCCAGACTGGTCGAGAACGAAACGACTGGGTTGCGGCTGTCGTCGCGATAGATCTCACTGCGAAACGTGGTGACCTCAACGCTGACGTCATCGATCGTGCATCCGATCGTCCCGAATTCCTTGCCGATCGTGACCACGCTGCAGGCAATTCCCTTGAGAACTTGCTCGATGTCGTCGGGAAGCGCTGGGGTGGTGAAGTCAAAGTCCTCCAACTCCCGATCCATCAGTGCATCACGCACACTTCCTCCGACGAGGTAGAGGTCGAGACCCGAGTCGGCAAATGCTCTGGCAACGCGCATCGGCACGCCGTCATCACCAAGCAATCGCTGCAGACGCACAGGGAGCATGGGGGGATGGTAAAAGGAGTAATCGATCCTGAGTATTCAGTAATCAGTCAGAAGCAATCAGCAATACCAAAGAATCGTGGAAGGGGTGCTGATTGACTACCGAGTACTGGGTACTGAGTGCTCCCCTACTCGGTGCTGACCAACCCCAACTGCTGGGCCTTGAGCTTTAGGTCTGTGGGCTTGGTGGCGTGGCGTAGTGCCTCTTCGAAAGTGACGACACCCGTCCCAACCAGGCGCAGCAGCGACTGATCGAAGGTCTCCATCCCGTAGTAGGCGCCCTCGGCGACAACTTCGAGCAACTCGTGGGTCAGGTCGGGGTCAGCGATTCGCTCTGCGACCCTCTCCGTGTTGATTAGGACCTCGACCGCCGGGACGCGGCCCTCACCATCGGCGCGGGGCAGAAGCCGCTGGCTGATGATCCCGCGCAAAGTTCCGGCGAGCATCCTTCTCACTTGGTTCTGGCGCGCACCGGGGAAGAACTCGAGAATCCGGTTGATGGTCTCTGCGGCATCGAGGGTGTGTAGCGTCGAGAGCACCAGATGGCCGGTCTCGGCCGCCTTCAGTGCAGCGTCGACCGTCTCGGCGTCACGCATCTCGCCCACCAGGATCACGTCGGGATCCTGGCGCAGCACACGCCGCATCGCCTCACCAAACCCGGCCGTGTCGACTCCAACCTCTCGTTGACTCACCAACGACATCTGATCCTCGTGGACCACCTCCACTGGGTCCTCGATGGTGATGATGTTTACGCGGCGGGTCCGGTTGATGAGATCGATGACGGCAGACAAAGTGGTCGACTTACCGGATCCCGTAGGACCGGTGACGAGCACCAGGCCACGCAATTCTGCGGCGAGCCGACTCACCACTGGGGGCATTCCGAGCGCTTCGACAGAATCCTCCGGCTTGCGGATGGCCCTGATCGCAATAGTGATCAAGCCGCGCTGTCGGAAGGCGTTTACTCGGAATCGATCACCGGAAGCCAAGCCGTAGGCGAAGTCGGCCTCGTGATACTCCTTGAATTCGACTTGGAGACGGTCGGGAAGGATCGCGTCCAGATACCGCTCAACGGCCACTTCGTCCAGGGCCGTTGTTTCGAAGGGGTGGAGGTGGCTATCGATACGAAGCATCGGGGCCACACCGGGCTTCAAATGAAGGTCCGACGCGCCCTTGGCGACTACCTCGGCGAGGAGTTCATCGATGGTTGGAAGATTCTTCACTCTGTCCCTTGTCGACTCTCGACCTATCGGCAAGGCTGTCAACCGCCTTGAACGTTGGTCCAGTGACGACCGGCGACTTGGCATGCACGTCCAACCAACTCATGGGCGGACGGAGAAGATGCCCCGGTCGGCCTCGGGAATGATTCGCCACCAATCCCTCTCACCGTGGTCGAGGACGACTCTGATATCGCCTCCAGGTCGTACCCGCCTTCCAGGAAGACGAGCGACCGTCCCCGGTACCCAGAAACCAGACGCTCGGCGACCCATCCAAAGTCGTCAGCCTCGAACCTCAACTCAGCGAGTGGATCGGCTCGATGGGCGTCATATCCAGCACTCACCAGTACCCAATCCGGCGCAAACTCCTGGAGCACTGGTCCAAAGATCGCGTCGACCGTGTCGGCGAGGACGTCGCCGGCCGAGTCGGCAGGGAGAGCCACGTTGACCGTGAGGCCAGACCCGGCGCCCTCACCCGTCTCGTCGATCCAACCACTCCCGGGGTAAAACGGGAATTGATGGACAGTCAGGTAAAGGACGTCGGCGCTGTCATAGAACGACTGTTGGGTCCCGTCACCGTGATGCACGTCCCAATCGAGGATCGCCACCCGTTCTCCTTCGGCAACGAGAGCGGCGGCACTGATCGCGATGTTGTTGAAGATGCAGAACCCTCGGGCCGCGGCGGGACCGGCATGGTGGCCCGGCGGACGGACCGCCAGAAAGGCCGTATCGCCATCGCCGCGACGCAGGTCGTCGACCGCCGCCAGACCAGAGCCCGCTGCACGCAGCGCTGCCTCCCACGATTCAGCGACAACGGCGGTATCCGGATCCAGCTGTCGGCCCCCCGAAGCACACGCGACCTCGATGCTTTCCACGTACTCAGGTTGGTGAACGGCATAAAGCGCCTCGACGGGTGCCGGCGGCGCATCGCGTTCGACTACCTGCAATCCCGAGGCCCTCACTCCGGCAAGTGCCGCTCCAATCCGGTCGGGCCGCTCCGGATGGCCAAGTCCGCCGTCGTGCAACAGGCAAGCCGGATGGGAGTAGAGCAGGACCGTCATACCTTCACTCTGTCACGAGGAGAAGCGATTAGCGACAAGCAAGGGAGTCATCAGTACTGAGTACTGAGTGCTCCGTCGATTCTGGAGTGATTGCGCTTACCGATACCATCGACAGTCGTGGCGAAACTCCGCATTGATGGCTCGTGGCCGGGACAGGTCGTATTGAGGCGGGGTTGGTCGCGCGCCGAATCCCGTCCGTGGAATGAGACCGTCCCCATGGCCCATCTCAGGTTGGTGCGAGGCGGAGGGTCTTCCTTTATTGATGACTGCGTTGAGACTCTGCTGGACCTGGGAATCTCCGCCGTCCTCTCGCCTCCTCTTCCCCGTTCCGCACAAACACCCTGGGAAGCAGCCGGATTCGACAAATGGGCCGACCTCACGTTGCTGCGTCGCACCCTGGACCGAGTTCCCCCTCCCAGCCACATTGTTCTCACCGGCGATAGTGACGATCTGACCGAAGTGCTGCGAATCGACGCTGTGGCCTTCGACGAGATCTGGCGATTCGACGGCCGGGCCCTCGACGAGGCGATGGCAGCAACTCCCACATCGATACTCCACGTCGCCCGCAATCCTGAAGGCGGACTCGCTGGTTTCGCAGTGACCGGGGCCGGTCAAACGATCGCGTACCTGCAACGGCTTGCAGTGGATCCCCGCTGGCAAGGCCAAGGCATCGGACGCTCCCTGATCAGGACATCGGCACGCTGGGCCAAGCGAGCCGGTGCGAGGGCACTGATGCTCAACACCCAAGCAGACAACATGCCTGCCATCGCCCTCTACGAGTCCGAAGGCTTCGAGCTGCTCGAGGAACCACTCGCAGTTTTGCGGAGGGCGGCCTGAACGACCATCGGTAGGCTGCTCGACCGGGAGGACGACCATGATTCGAATAGTCACCGACTCTTCGTGTGACCTGCCCGAGGGCATCCTCGAACAGCATCGGATTGTTGTGGTGCCCCTCACCATCCGGTTTGGTGACGAGGATCTCATCGACCGAGAGCAGTTGACGGTCGACGACTTCTGGACACGGGTGACCACCAGCGAGGAACTTCCCGAAACAGCGGCACCGTCGGTGGGTCGGTTCCAGGAGGCGTTCCACGAATTGGCCGACGCAGGCGCCGACGGTGTGGTGGCCGTCCTCATCTCATCGGCCATAAGTGCCACCCACCAGTCCGCCGTACTGGCTGCGGACCAACTCAAATCCGGTATTTCGGTAAGGGTGGTCGACAGCCACCTTGTCTCGGCGGCAGCCGGACTCAGCGTGCTGGCAGCCGCTCGGGCAGCTGAAGCCGGAGGCACCATTGACGAGGTTGAAAGAGCGGCACAAGATGCTGCTTCCGCATCAAACCTCTTTGCAACCCTCGACACCCTGGAGTTCCTCAAGCGCGGCGGTCGCATCGGCGGAGCAGCGGCATTCTTCGGCAACCTCCTAGATGTCAAGCCGATCATCACCTTTGACGACGGGGCCGTGAGTCCAGGAGGCAGGGTTCGGACCCGTCGCAAGGCTCTAAAGGCCGTACTCGATCACCTCGATTCACTGGAAGCGGTAACCGAGGTCGGAGTGGTCCACAGTGATCCGCCCGATCTCGACGAGTTCCTCAGTGCCCTGGCCGAGCGCGGGCACGCCGATCCTCTCGTCTCCAGGCTCGGCCCCGTTGTCGGCACGCACGCCGGCCCGGGCGTGGTCGGAATCGTGTACCGGCTCGGATAGACGCCGTTCGACCAGTTACCGTCCCTCCGGTGACCGCCCGAGCCGCCGATGATGCAGCCCTCATCGAGCAGTATCTCGCGGGTGATGTCGCAGCGTTCGACTCACTCATGCGGGCTCACGAAGACCGCGTCTTCTCCATCTGCCTTCGCATGCTGCGCGACCGCGAAGCTGCACTAGACGCAGTCCAGGAAACATTCATCACCGTCTTTCGCAAGGCAGACCGCTTCGCCGGTCGATCGGCGTTTAGTACCTGGCTGTACCGCGTGGCCGTAAACACTTGCTACGACGTCGGTAGGCGCACCCGGCGCAAGAGCACCGACGCGCTGCCCGAAGGCTTCGACCCGGCCGATCCGGCATCGGTGGACGGTTACGACTCGGCGAACATCCGACCCGATATCGAAGCCGCCCTGGCCGACTTGCCCGCCGAGTTCAGAGCCGCAGTCGTACTCGCCGACCTGGAGGGGTTGGCGTTGGAGACCGTGGCCGAAGCAATCGGTGTTCCCATCGGAACCGTCAAGTCCCGGGTATTTCGAGGAAGACGCCTTCTGGCCGAGAGCCTCGGGAACCTGAGAGGCGACTCCGAGAGTCAAAGTGGTGAGACCAATGCCTAGACACAACCCTGACGTCATTGCAGCGCTGGCCGAGGGACGACTCGATCCCGAAGAGGCAGCAGCGCTGGAACGCGAGATCTCTGCCGACCCGGTTGCTGCGGCCGAACTGGCCGCTCATCGCATCGCGCTCGCTGCCATAGCGGATGCCTCCAAGCCCTCGATGTCGATGGCAGAGCGGTCGGATTTGCGTGATGCCGTGGCAGACGCACTCGGTATCACCGCTGCAGAGCCGGCCGCCGAAGAGACGAGTGCCCGGAGAGTGCCTTGGGCCTCCCTCGGTATCGCCGCTGCGACCCTGGCCGGATTGATGGCCATCGTCCCCATCGCCGGACTTCTGTCGACCGGTGGCGCCGACGACGCGGCCTCCTTGGAACTAGGCGCGCTGGCACCCACCTCGACGGCCGCTGAGGAAGCCGCAGCCGATGCCGAAATGAGAGCTGCCCCAGCCGCCGATGAATTGGCGGTCGTCTCCGACGGTGATCTAGATGATGCCCTGATGGCCGGGGAAACCGGTAATGATGCCGTAGGTTTTGGTTCATCGACGACGGTCGCCCGCACCACCACCGCGGCTGCGGCACCCGCCACAACGACACCGGCGACAACCACCACCGCGCCAGCTCCCGAGAGTTCGACAACTTCCTCGACCGCCAGCGAAGCGGTCCAACAATTGACCGCCGAACTCGAGGTAATCAGATCTGACCCGACGGCCGTCACCGAATCTGCCGACGAAGCCCTCGCTGAAGACGCTTGCTATGTCGAGGACGCCGAGAAGATTCTGGTGGAACCCCGTCCGTCGCGATTTAGGTTCGAGTACGAAAACGGACAACTGACCGTCATCGTCTACTTCGAGTTGGTGGGAACAGAGCTTGGTCCGTTCCAGGTCTGGGGTCTTCCGGACTGCGCCGATCTCGTCGTGATTCCCTGATCTCTGGAGGTCGTTCGGAGGCTCGCTAACCTCAGATCGTGGAGGACTTCCCGACTCGCATTGCCGACTTCCTGGAATCGGTCGCGACCCGCATCCGGGCGCTGACTGTCGACCGACTCGCCAGCGCGATCACGTACGTGACGCTGGGATTGGTTGCCGCCACCCTGGCGACTATCGCCTTCATCTTTCTGCTCATCGGAATCTTCCGGATTGTCGAAGAGTTGATCTTCAAAGCGTGCGACTGCACCCAGGCAATGGAGATCTCATATGGCGCCGTCGGGGGATTATTCCTCATCGTCGGAGCGTTGCTCTGGTCGCGACGAAATCGCAGCAAGTCCAAGGATTCAGAATGACCGAAAAGGTCATCATCATCGGATCGGGGCCGGCAGGTCTCACAGCAGCCATCTATGCGGCACGAGCCGGACTCGAGCCTCTCATGATCGAGGGCATGGAGGCCGGCGGTCAGTTGATGCTCACGACCGACGTCGAGAACTATCCCGGATTCCCCGACGGGGTCATGGGACCCGAAATGATGGAACTCTTTCGCAAACAAGCCGAGCGGTTTGGGACGCGCATCGTCCGATCCGATGTGAGTCGGGTCGATTTCTCCGAGCGGCCATTCAAGATCTGGATCGGAGACGAACTCCACGAGACCCAAGCAGTCATCGTGTCCACCGGCGCGTCGGCGCGGTGGACGGGCGTTCCCGGAGAAGAAAAACTGCGCGGGCATGGCGTGTCGGCCTGTGCCACCTGCGACGGCTTCTTCTTCAGAGATCGCGAGATAGTCGTCGTCGGCGGTGGTGACTCGGCGATGGAAGAGGCGCTCTTTCTCACCAAGTTCGCATCGAAGGTGACGATCGTGCATCGTCGCGACGAATTCCGCGCCTCAAAGATCATGGCCGATAGGGCTCTCGCCCACGACAAGATCGATGTCCGCTGGAACAGCGTCGTCGACGAAGTACTGGGCGAGGATTCCGTCACCGGCGTCACTTTGCGCAACGTCGAGAGCGGTGACACGGAGGAGTTCGCCACCGACGGCGTGTTTGTCGCCATCGGGCACACCCCTAACACCGCCGTATTCGGTGGGCAGCTATCCCTAAACGAGAAGGGCTATCTCGAGACATTTGAAAACACGGCTACCTCAATTCCCGGCGTTTTCGGTGCCGGCGACGTGGTCGATTTCACTTATCGTCAGGCGATCACCGCCGCCGGAATGGGGTGTGCAGCGGCGATCGATGCCGAACGTTGGCTCGAATCGCAGGAATGAAGAACGGGTTCAGCCGGTTAATGCCGGATGCAATGAGTACTGAGGAGGTGAAGGTCGCCCTGCGACCGGATCACAATGGCTGAGAACACGATGACCGCAACGGATGCGGCTTTTAACGACCTCATCAACGGCGATAAGCCGGTGCTTGTCGATTTCTGGGCCGAGTGGTGCGGACCTTGCCGCATGGTCGGTCCAATCGTCGAGGAAATCGCCGGCGAATACGCCGCCAAGATAAGCGTCGCCAAGCTCAACGTCGACGAAAACCCGCAGACGGCGATGCAGTACGACGTCATGAGTATTCCGACGATGATCGTCTACCAAGACGGTGTCGAGAAGAAACGCATCGTCGGCGCTCGCCCCAAGCACGCACTACTCGAAGAGCTAGGCGAGTTCATCAACTAGCGGAGGCTGTGCGACGATAGGTGCCGCATGGCGCTCTATCGACGAGGAACTCAAGGAGAGCCGGTCCGGGACATCCAGGACCGGCTTTCCGCGTTGGGATTCGATACTGCCCCCGACGCTTCGACTGACTTCGGAGAGGCAACCGAGGCGGCGGTCCGAGACTTTCAGGAAGCAAGACGTCTCGCTGTCGATGGGATGGTTGGTCGTGAGACCTGGCGCACCCTCGTCGATGCCGGCTTTGTGCTTGGGGATCGGCAGCTCTACTACCGCATGCCAATGCTCCACGGCGACGATGTCGCCGAGCTACAGCGAAATCTGAATGCGATCGGATTCGATGCCGGCGATGTAGATGGAATCTTTGGGCCGGACGCCTTGCGCGCCGTCCTTGACTTCCAACACAATCGACAGATGGCCGAGGACGGGATCGCCGGACCGGCAGTGATCAGCGAACTGCGTCTCATGTCTCGTGAGACATCGAAGATGGGGCGTCACGAGATCCGAGAGCGTGCCTGGCTTGCATCTCTTCCGGCGACTCTCGCCGGTCATCGCATCTTTGTCGATCCATTCTGCCGATCCGATGGTGAATCCGTGGCGGCTTGGGTGGCGGGAGTCGCGGCCGCCGCACGCTTGCGAGACCTCGGCGCCCATCCGATTACCTCCCGGTCATCGGATACCCGGCCGGCGGAGCGGCTGCGGGCCCTTCACGCCAATGAGCGGGCCGTGGACATCGTGATCGCCTTTGCGATGCCGGCAACAGACACACCGGGGATCTACTCCTTCGCGTCACCACTGAGTCACAGCGCCGCCGGTTTGGCGCTCGCCGGTGGTCTCTCTTCTGCTCTCGGACTCGAGCCGCAGGGACGGGTTATGCCTATTCTGCGCGAGACCCGGGCTCCGGCCGTTGTGATCGCCACTGAGCCTCTCGATGGTGAGTTGGGCTCACTCACCATCGACGCCCTCGAGAGCTGGTTGGGATCCGAGGCGGCCGCTCGAGCGATCAGCTAGGGAAACTCTCCTACCAGTTATTGCCAGGTGGCGCAGGGGAGTGCCGCTGCCTATCCGCCAAGCAACCCCCGGTAGATCCGCTCCAGGTCGTCGAGCGATCCAAACTTGATCACCATCTTGCCGCCGCCACGGGCGCCGTAATTGATGTTGACGCTGGTACCAAGGTTTTCGGCGAGACGCTCCTCGAGGGCCAGGATCTGGGCCGGGCGCTCGACCTTGGAGCGGCGCTTGCGCGTCGCCGGCTTTGCCCCGGGACCGTCGCGACGATCACGGACGGCGTCTTCGACCTGCCGAACCGACCACTTCTCTGCCGCGGCCTGCTCGGCGATGGAGATCGCATAGGCATTATCTTCCAGGCCGAGAAGAGCGCGGCCTGCTCCTGCCGAGATCCGGCCATCCGCCAGCAATCCCTGGATTTGACCCGGAAGGTTTAGCAACCGAACCGCATTGGTCACGGCCGACCTGCTCTTGCCTACCCGTTGCGCCACGTCCTCATGTCTCATGTCAAAATCTTCCATGAGAGAGTGGTAGGCCTCGGCCTCTTCGAGTGGGCCGAGGTCCTCGCGCTGCACATTCTCGATCAGCGCTTCAGCGAGGCGAGCCGCGTCATCGCTCTCACGGATGACCGCCGGGATCTTGTCCAAGCCGGCGAGCCTGCTGGCGCGGAGCCGACGCTCCCCCGCCACCAGAATGTGTCGACCGTTGGCGTCTTCTGGGCCGACCACGATCGGTTGGAGCACTCCCACCTCCCTGATCGACGCAGCAAGCGCCTCCAGGGTGTCGTCGTCGAAGCGGGTTCGGGGTTGGCGCGGGTTGGGATCGACCTTGTCGATAGAGATTCGTCCTACGCCGTCTTCGTTCTTGGGGACCGCGAGCAAGGCGTCGAGTCCGCGGCCAAGACCAGACTTACGTGCTGCGGCCATGTCTCTTCCTCCATTCGGTAGCGAGCGATCTGTAGGCGGTCGCCCCTGTGCTCTTCGGATCGAATGACTCGATCGGCTCTCCATACGACGGTGCTTCGGCAAGACGCACCGTTCTTGGGATAACGGTGCGATATGCAGCGTCGCCAAAGTGCTCACGCACCTGGGCGCTGACCTCACCGGCCAACGTCGTGCGCCGATCGTACATCGTAAGCACCGCACCTTCAATGACCAGTCGAGGGTTCAGGTGTGATTGGATGGCTTCGATCGACCGCAACAGCTGTGTCAGGCCCTCCAAAGCGTAATACTCTGTCTGGATAGGTATCAGAACCTCGTCCGCCGCCGTTAGGGCGTTTACGGTGATGAGCCCGAGGCTCGGTGGACAGTCGATAAGCACGACGTCGAACTTGGAATCCATCCCGTCGATCGCATTGTTGAGCGAATGCTCACGAGACATCCGGGCGACCAACTCGATCTCGGCGGCAGCGAGGTCTATCGATGAGGCCAGGACGAAGAGGTCCTTGACGCTGGTCGGTTCTATCCCGTCTTCTATTTCCCCTTCACCAAGCATGAGGTCATAGGTGTTGACCTCCACCGAATGTCGATCGACCCCCAAACCCGATGTTGCGTTGGACTGCGGGTCGGCGTCGATGATGAGGACGCGCTCGCCCATCCCGGCCAGCGCCGCACCCATGTTGATAGTCGTCGTAGACTTGCCCACGCCGCCTTTTTGGTTGGCGACCGCAACAACGACGCGGTTTTTCTTTCTACTCACCGGCGCGCATGATAAGTAGCCAGGCGGGTGCGTCAAGGATTACCGGAGGAACCTCCACGATTTCGGCGTCGAGCCCCATCGCATTGGCCACGCCGACGAGGTCACGCGAACGCTCTGGTGGTTGAGCCCGGCGGCTCAGGCCCAGCACCGCAGTTCCTGGGATATCAAGAAGTTTGGCGCTCAATCCGACCGATTCGGGCGCCTTTACCGAACCGCGATACACGAGACCGGACCACTCGTCGGCTACGTCGAAAGCGTCGCCTTGAAAAATGTGGACGTTCTCAAGACCGAGGACCCTCACCACGCGTTGCAGCAACCTGATCCGGCGTCCACCGCGGTCGAGCAGCGTCATCTCGCAGTCCGGCCACAGAATGGCGAGAGGAATCCCGGGCAATCCGACGCCGGTGCCGATGTCGAGTATCTCCGAGGGGGGTTCGGTCCAAGCAGCGGCGAACAGCAGGCTGTCGGCGATGTGTCGCGACCAAAGCCGGTCGGCCTCGCGGGGTCCAAGACCGCCGGCAGGTATCGCCTCCGCCTCGAGCCACAGGGCATAGGCCTCCAGTAGCTCCGCCGAGTCGTCACTCAACGGATGGCCGGCCCACTTGGCCGCACTCCTAGCGGCCTCTACTGATTCCATCCCCGGATTATGCCTCGGCGACGCTTTACCAGACCGTCAATGTAGAAAGAGGCGCCGCCGCTTCGGCGGCACCACCATGCGGAGACGAATCGGGGCCGAACAGGACCCGAACGCCGTAGCCAATCTTGAGGGGAACCCCCCGCCAACCGCTACGCCGTTGTCTCCCCCCAAAGGGGAGAGTGATTTTCACACTGGTGGCCGGATTCTTCCTGTTTCACGTGAAACACAGCCCCTCCCAACGGGGCGGCACCACCATGCTGAAGGTTTTGGCCTGACTCCTGACTCTGACCTCCTGACCATCTCCTTGTTTCACGTGAAACAGAGCGCCTGGGCACGACCATGCGGAGAGCAAAGTGAAACACCGGGTGGAATCCGGCAAAGAGAAGGGGCCCCGGAAGGGCCCCTTCTCTAAGTTTGCTCGGGAAGAGGGCTCACTCCTCGATCCGAGCGATTACCACCGATCGGCGCGGCTCTTCGCCCTCGGAGAACGTCCTTACGCCACCAAGATCGGCGGCGGCGTCGTGGACCACCTTGCGATCGGCCGCGTTCATCGGCTCGAGCATGATCTCGCCGCCTTCCTCCATGAGCTTTTCGACGAGACGCCCGGTATAGATCCGCAATGCCTCACGACGGCGCTCCGTGTAGCCGCCGATGTCGAGTCGGATACGGGCACCGGCTTGCGATTTGCGCTGCACGATGGTCCGAGACAGCTCCAAGATTGCCTGGAGTATCGCTCCCTTGGCCCCTACGAGCGCCTCTGTCTGCTCGCCGCTCACATTGGCGAGGATGATGTCCTCTTCGACCGTGCACTGCACCTGACCCTCAAGCCCAAAGGCGTCGAGGAGCCCCGTGAGGAAGTCCTTGACCATGGCGGCCTGTTCGTCCCTATCGACTTCGACTTCCACCTTGGGCTCCTTCTTTTGCTGAGCGTCGTTGGAGCGTCTCGGCTCCCGCGGCGGGCGTTGCTGTTGACGAGGTTGGTCGCCACCGGCCTTCTTCCCGTTGGACGACCGGCCGGATGAGTCCTTACCGGATCCACGACCGGACGAGCGACCGCCGTTGCCGGCGTTTGTCTTCTGTGAACGGTTGCGGGCGTTGCCGGATTTGGCACTAGTCGCCTTATTCTCTCCGCGACCCCGGCCGCCTCGTCGCCGCTTCCGGCCAGCTGGCTTCTTTGGCTTTACCCGAACGATCGCATCCTTGCCGCCCATGCCCAAGAAACCACGCTCGGATTGCTGTAGAACCTCTATATCTGCTGCGTCGGGGCCATCGAGACCCAATTCGGCAACCGCAGCGGCGACGGCACTTTCTACGTCCTTGCTCCTGACCTCAACCCATTCGACTCCGGCCACTACCTTCTCCTCCGCTTGTTGCCGCGCTTCTTCTTCGACCCCTGGGGCCGACGCTTGGGCCCGGGGGTCGCAGAAGGACCCCCTGCCTCACCGCTATCGGTCGGGGTCGGTTCAGCTGCTGGCTTGCGCTTCTTGGCTTCCTTTGCCTCTATCACTGCTTGGGCAGCGTGCTTTTCATCAAGATTGATGATGAGGGCCTGCTGTCCAATCCTGAAAATCTGGCTGGCGGCGAAATACACCACCAGTCCTGCTGGCATGTTGAAAGAAATAAACCCGAAGAAAAATGGAAAAATCTTCATGACGGCCTGGCCCGGCTGGGGGGGTGCGTCCTTGTTGCGGGACATCGTTTGCTTCTGCTGGTAATAAGCCGTTGCCATCACCAGGATGATGGTGATGAAATAGGGGATAGCCCCAACCAGATCGCCGGCCAGTTGAACGCCTTCGGGTGTCGTTTCACCAAACCCGACTGCGCTCGGAGTGCGGGTCAGGTCCATGCCGAGAAAGCTCAGCGTCTGCCCGGCATTTATGGCCGATTCCAACTCGCTGCCCGAGCTGACCCACTTCAGCGGGTTGTCGGAACCAAACGACCGCAACACGCTAAAGAGTGCAAACCAGATAGGCATCTGCAGCAGCAGGGGCAAGCAGCCGGCCGCCGGGTTTACGCCTCTCTCCTTGTAGAGCTCCATCATCGCGGCCTGTTGAGCCTGCTTGTCTTGCTTCAATTCCTTTTGGATCTTCTTTATCTCGGGCTGGATCTCCTGCATCGCCTTCATCGAGCGGGTCTGCTTCAAAGTGAGCCGGAACAACAACAATCCGATGGTCACGGTGAGCAAGATGATCGCAATACCAAAATTTGGTATAACGCTGTAGAAGAAAGTCAGGATTCCGCCGAGAATCTCCTGGATCCCATTCCAGATCGCAGACATCAGTGTGCCTCCAACTCGACGTTCGTGGTTTCACCGGTGCGTTGCCGCACGGGATCGAGCCCACCTTCTCGTAGCGGGTTGCAACGACCGACCCGCTTTACGGCCATCCACGTACCCCGAAGAGCGCCCCATTCGCCGATGGCATCGAACGCATATTCCGAACAAGTCGGCAGGTATATGCAACGACGTCCCAATACGGGGGACAGGACCTTGCGATACACGAGGATCAGTCGCTGCAGCCACCAGCCAGGCTGGTACGGCCGCAAGGTCCTCTGCTCCTCTACCACGCTCAGTCCTCCTCGGTCACGGCACGAGTGAGCCAATCCACCAGTTCCGCGAACGGAACCTCATTCACCACCGAAGTGGCGATCACGACATAGTCGCGACCCACCCGGATCGGAGTTACGGCAAGTGCCTCGCGCAGACGGCGCTTGGCGCGATTGCGCTGCACCGCCGGCCCCACCGCGCGTCCTGAGACGAACGCGGCGCGACACCTGCCCGACAACCCAGTTGCGGTGAAGGCGGTAATTCCGCCTACCCGACGCCGGGTTCCGGTCCGGCGCACCCTCCCGATGTCGGAACGACTCCGAAGTGACGCGTAGGAGCGGCCCCTACGCGGAGAGGCGGCGACGGCCCTTACGGCGACGGCGCTTGATCAAGTCGCGACCGGCCCGAGTCCGCATGCGGAGTCGGAAGCCGTGCTTGCGCTTGCGGCGTCGAACGTTTGGCTGATACGTACGCTTCATGAGGAGACGCTCCGAAGAGTGGGGGAGTGCGTCGGGTCGGGAGAGTACGGAGGGCAGGCGGCCTTGTCAAAGGTAGATAGGGCCATTCGGGTGTGGCCGCGAGAAACGTATTTGAGTCGCGAAACATTGCTCAAGGCCTGCACCACATAGATCGGGCACCGACAGACTCCTCCGGCACGACCAGAAGCCGGCCAGAGTCGTTGATATTAAAGGTCTTCCGGCGATTGGGCCCGCCCCGCCGAGGTGTGGATAAGCCCAGTTTTGTCGTTCTTGTGAGCATGGGGCAGCGCTCCATATACTCGCCCGTCCCGGGTCGATTCCCCGCTCACTTCTCCCGCATCGGGCGGAACGGGAACGACCTAGCCCGTGGGAGGCGCAGGGCCGAGGATGTGGGTTTTCCACAGATGTGGATACCCCTGTGGAGAAGAGAATTGCTGGTTCGAGGGTACTGAGAGGCAAAGAGTGGAGGCGCATCCCGCCGCTGAAAGCTGGGAACAGTTCCGACAAACCCTTCGAGGCCACGTCACCCCGGTGACGTGGAGGACGTGGCTCGATGGGCTCCGGCCGGAGTCGATAGACGACACCGTGATTCATATCACCGCCCCCAGCGAATTCCATCTGCGCTGGGTAAACGAGAAATTCAGACCGCTCGTCGAAGATGCCGTCGGAATCGCCTTTGGTTCCGGGCTTTCCGTGGAACTCTCGGCACCCGCCGAACCAGCGTACGAACCCCTCCTCGAAGAGGACCCTGAGCCCGAGGTGGTCGATACGGTGCCGCTGGTTCCGGTTGACTCCGAGACCGGACCACAGTTCGTGCCCAAGTATTCGTTCGAGAACTTCGTGGTGGGACCATCGAACCGCTTCGCCCACGCGGCTGCGATGGCAATCGCTGAGAAGCCCGGAGGAAACTACAACCCCCTGTTCGTATATGGCGGCTCCGGCCTGGGGAAAACTCACCTCCTCCATGCTGTGGCGCAGCACTCCAAGTTGCTGCACCCCCATCTTGTGGTCACCTACATGTCGTCCGAGGAGTTCTTCAACCATTTCATCGATGGAATCCGCAAGAAGCGCATGGACGAGTTCAAGGCGCAGTACCGCACCGTCGACATCTTTCTCCTCGATGACGTTCAGTTTCTCGAGGGCAAGGAACAGATCCTCGAAGAGTTCTTCCACACCTTCAATTCCCTTTATGAGGCCGGCAAGCAATTGGTTTTCTCTGCCGACCGACCCCCAAAGAGCCTCACCGATCTCGAGGCCCGCATCCGCAGTCGTTTCGAGTGGGGGCTGACGACAGACATCCAGCCTCCTGATATCGAGACTCGCCTTGCCATCTTGCGTAGGAACGCTGCCTTTGCCCCACAACCGATCCCCGAACCGGTGCTGGAGTTCATCGCCAGTCGCGTGGTGGACAACATCCGCGAGCTGGAGGGAGCTCTGACCCGGGTGACGGCATATGCGGCCCTGACTCACCAGCCGATCGATCTGGAGATGGCTGAGGATGTGCTGCAAGACCTCGGTCCGGCCAACAGCACCGCCCCGGTTAGCCCCGGCCGGATCCTCGCCGCCACAGCTGAAGCCTTCAGTCTCTCGATCGCGGACCTGGAAGGACCCCGACGCAACCAGCCGCTGGCCCGGGCTCGTCAGATCGCCATGTACATAGTTCGCGAGATGACCGACCTTTCCCTCCCCAAAATCGGAACGATCTTCGGGGGGCGCGACCACACCACCGTTTTGCATGGGATCAACACCGTCGGTCGTCTCATGACCGAGGACGAATTGCTCTTCGATCGGGTCACCGCACTCATGCAGGGCCTGCGGAGAACCCCGTGAACAACTCCTCTAATTGTCCCCCTTTGCTACAGGCACCGTCGCCCCGTGTGGGCAAGTGCCGTTTCTCTCCCCAGGGCATGTATAAGCAATACACCTCCTCACCAGGGGGTTTGTGGAGCAATCCACAATCCACACCCCCTACTACGACTACTCCATTCATTTGAAATACAAAGCAGTAAGAAGGGAAGGGACAACCTGTGCGTATCCGAGCTGAACGGGACGATCTCGTTGATGTGCTGAGCCGGGCCGGACGCGCTGTCGGGACGCGCTCGCCGCTCCCGATCCTGCAGGGAGTCCTTGTCGAAGTCACCGGCAAGACGATGCGCGTCACCGGGACCGATCTCGAGGTAACCGCCCGAACCGAGCTGGAGGTGGAGGCCATAGAGGAGGGCTCAACGGTGATTCCGTCGCGGCTCGCCACCGAGGCCGTGCGAAAGCTGCCCTCCGGCGCCGTGGTTCTCGAAGCCAAAGAAGGCGAGATCGAGATCACCGGAGGAGGACCCAGGTTCCGCTTCCGTGAATTGGCGATCGATGAGTTTCCCAAGCTCGAGGAACCCGATCTGACCGGTGCGGTGGAGGTCGACGGGGATGCATTTGCGGCTGCCCTCAACCAGGTGGCGGTTGCCGCCAGCAGCGATGACGCCCGCCCGATCCTCACCGGAGTGTTCTTTGAACACCAGGAAGGGAAGTTGCGGCTGGTGGCTACCGACTCCTACCGCCTGGCGGTGCGTGACGTCCCGGCAGTCGCCGCCGACCTCTCAGGACTGATCCCGGTTCGGGCACTGAAGGAACTCGGCAGAAGTGTGGGTTCTCCCGAACTTCGAGTAGCGGTGGGAGATCGTGAGGCGACCTTCTCCTCAAACAGAGGGACCCTTACGGCGAGGCTCATCGAAGGGGCCTTCCCGAACTACCGCCAACTGATCCCGGATTCGTATCCCAGCCGGCTGGTGGCTAGTCGTGAGTCCCTGTTGGCGGCGATCGATCGTGCCTCCCTGGTGGCAGAAGACCACATTCCGATTCGTCTCAGTCTTTCCTCCTCCGGCATCGACCTCAGCGTGTCCCGTCAGGATGTCGGCGGGGAGACAGAGCATGTCGAAGCCGAGTACAACGGGGAAGAAATGACCATCGCCTTCAATAGCCGCTATCTCAACGATGGCGTGACTGCCGTAGAGGAAGAGACGGTCGCGTTGGATGTGTTGGATCCGCTGAAGCCGGGGGTGCTGCGTGGTGGCGAAGGCGAGGATTTCCTGTACCTGTTGATGCCGGTCAGGTTGTAGGAGTCCGCTGCGTTCCATAGGCGGTTGGATCTGATGGACTTCTGTTTTCCGTTCTCCGTGATCCGAAGAGCGCTGACATCTAGTACCGAGGACAGGAGACTGAGGATCGGGGAGTCCTCATGAGATTGCTCTGGCTCGAGTTGGGCTCGTTCCGGGCATACGGCTCGCTGCGGTTTGAGCCCGGCAGCGGCGTGAACGTGTTGATCGGTGACAACGGAACCGGCAAGACCTCGGTGCTCGAAGCGATTGGGTACCTCGCCTCTCTGAAATCCTTCAGAGGAGCCCCCGATGCATCTTTGGTGGCCGACGGCGCCGAAGAGGCGATTGCACGAGGAGAGTTTGTCGCCGACGAGCGAACATCCCTGGTCGAGGTGGGAGTGCCGGCGCAGGGTCGGCGCAGAGTGCTTCTGGATGGAAAGAGACCCAAGGGGCGAGCCGAGGTGGCCGAGCGGGTTGCTCTTGTCTCCTTCCTCCCCGACGACCTCGACTTGGTGAAGAGAGGCCCCGCCTATCGGCGGGAGTTCTTGGACGACGCCGCGGTTCAGGTGTGGCCGGTGGCAGGTTCGGAGTTCGCCGAATACGAGCGGACGGTGAGGCAACGCAACGCCCTATTGAGAAAGGAAGGACGCAATGCTGATTCGACCACGCTCGATGTACTCGACGAACGGCTCGCCTCCCTTGGTGCTGCGGTCCTCGGCCGTCGTCTCGCGGTGGCGGCGTTGCTGGAGCCCGTCGTAGCCGACCTTTACGGTGAACTCTCTGAGAAAGAAGGAAAGGTGGAATGGCGATATGAGGCGGCGGGTCTGGGTCAGCCGGATCGGTCCAGCGACTCCGAAGCCCTGCGTCCTCTCCTGGCCGAGGCTCTGGCCGGGGCGCGACAGTCGGATCTGGACCGGCGGACGACCACGGTGGGACCGCATCGAGATGAGGTTGTCATGTTGATCGACGGTCGCGACGCCCGCTCCAGGGCGAGTCAGGGAGAGCAGCGCTCGATCGCATTGGGGTTGCGCGTCGCCTCCTACCGGGTGTTGCTGGACAGACGGGGCACCCCGCCGGTTCTCTTGCTCGACGATGTCTTTTCTGAGCTAGATCCGGGTCGGGGCGAGAGATTGGTCGAACTCCTTCCCGCGGGACAGGTGTTCGTAACTTCCGCCCGAGAGGAGGAGGTTCCGTTGGTCGGCCAAAGGTGGACGGTGAGCTCCGGAGGGGTGGAGTCGATATGAGCGGCAGGCGCGACCTCGAGCCGATCGGTAGAGACCTGGAGGTGTTGTTGGCCCGGCTGGGTATGCCGACCGTGATCGACCTCACGGAACTGGTGGCCGACTGGGAGACGGTCGCTGGCGAGCCGTTCGCCGGGATGGCTGAACCGGTCGGTTTCAAGGATGGGGAACTGGTTCTGGAGGTCAAGGATGGCAGTGCTGCCAGCCTATTGAAGTATCGAGTCGGGCCACTTCTCGACCGCCTAAAAGGCCACTTCGGTGAGGGAACGGTGACCCGGATCAGAATTCGTGTCGGCAATCGCAAAAAGGGACGCTGACCAGGGGTTTTATAGCGTTGCGAGTGCCGCCTCCGGTCCGATTTAGACCCGGTCAGCGGCTATACTTACACCGGTGTTAGTGAGGGTCGGAGGCCGGTCGGAAACACTCTGATCGGCACCACACCTACTCACGGTTCGGGTGCGGAAGTCGAGCCGACCGAACAGATCGCGAACAACACCGGACAACCGGAAGGATCACAGTGGCAGGGAAGAACGCGACCTCGTACAAGGCCAAGGACATCACGGTTCTCGAGGGTCTCGAGGCCGTCCGCAAGCGTCCGGCCATGTACATCGGTTCGACCGGCCCTCGTGGTCTCCATCACCTCATCTGGGAGGTCGTCGACAACTCGGTGGATGAGGCGATGGCCGGCTTTTGTACCAGGATCGAGGTCACCATCCACCCCGATTGCAGTGTCACGGTGAAGGACAACGGTCGCGGTATCCCGGTTGACAAGGTTGCCAAGACGGGCCTTCCTGCGGTGACCACCGTTCTCACGACGCTGCACGCCGGCGGCAAGTTCGACAGCGGTGCCTACACCGTTTCGGGAGGTCTCCACGGCGTCGGGGTGTCGGTAGTGAACGCCCTATCGGACAAACTCTCCGTGGAGGTGGTGAGGGATGGTTTCCGTTGGACCCAGAGCTTTGTCTTGGGTAAACCCAAGGCCAAGCTCAAGAAGGGGGCAGCCGCCAAGCGCTCCGGAACCACGATCACCTTTCACCCTGCACCCGAGATCTTCAAAGAGACAACGGATTTCGAGTACGCGACGGTTGTTTCCCGACTCCGCGAGATGGCGTTTCTGAACAAGGGGCTCGAAATCAGACTGACCGACGAGCGCCCCTCGCCGGAAAGCAAAGAGAAGTTCAAGTACGGCGGTGGGCTCGTCGATTTCGTAAAACACCTGAATGCGAAGAGAGAGCCCCTGCACGGCCAGGTAGTGAACTTCGACACTGCCAGCGAAGGAGCAGAACTCGATGTCGCCATGCAGTGGACCTCGGGATACACCGAGAACGTCCTCAGCTTTGCCAACAACATCAACACCGTTGAAGGCGGCACCCACGAGGAGGGATTCCGCAAGGCGCTGACAAGGGCGATAAACGAATTTGCCAGAGACCGCGGAATCCTCAAGGAAAAGGACCCCAATCTGGTCGGGGAGGACGTCCGCGAGGGTCTCACCGCGATCGTTTCGGCGAAGGTGCGCTCGCCACAGTTCGAAGGGCAGACCAAGACCAAACTGGGCAACACCGAGGTCCGCTCTTTTGTTGAGGTAGCCCTCAACAAGTTGCTCCCAGAGTGGCTGAACCGCCACCCCGGAGATGCCCGCAAGATCGTCGAGAAGTGCGTCGGGGCGTCGCGGGCCCGTTTGGCAGCGAGGGCAGCTCGTGACCTCACCCGCCGCAAGAGTTTGCTCGAGTCGGCGGGCCTCCCCGGAAAGCTGGCGGACTGCTCATCGCGTGACCCGGAGTTGAGCGAGATCTTCATCGTGGAGGGCGACTCGGCGGGCGGCTCGGCAAAGCAGGCGCGCAACAGCGAATTCCAGGCGATCCTCCCGCTGCGGGGCAAGATCATCAATGTCGAGAAGCACCGACTCACCAAGGTGTTGCAGAACAACGAGATCCAGTCACTCATCACCGCGATTGGAACGGGTATCGGCGAAGACTTCGATCTCGAAAAGGCGCGCTATCACCGGATAGTGATCCTGACGGACGCCGATGTAGACGGGTCGCACATCCGTACCTTGCTGTTGACGTTCTTCTTCCGTCACATGCGCGGATTGATGGACGCCGGGTATGTGTATGTGGCGCAGCCGCCCCTCTATCAGATCAAAGCGGGAAAGCAGGCGGCCTGGGCGTTTAGCGACCTTCACCTCGAGGAGGTCAAGCTGGACTTCAAGAAGAAGAAATGGTCGTTGCAGCGCTACAAGGGTCTCGGTGAGATGAATGCAGGTCAGCTGTGGGAGACGACAATGGATCCGGGACGTCGAGTACTGCTGCGGGTGGGCCTCGACGATCTTGCATTGGCCGACGATGTTTTCCAGACCCTGATGGGAGACGACGTCGCCGCCCGACGCTCCTTTATTCAGCAGAACGCCAAAGACGTTCGCTTCCTGGATTTCTGACGACTGACCACTGACGACCGACCGAGGACCAAAGAATGACCGACGACATCCCACCGCAGGGCGATATCGAGCTCATCGACATCGAGCACGAAATGAAGAACTCCTTCCTGGAGTACGCGATGTCGGTAATCGTGTCCCGCGCTCTGCCCGACGTTCGTGACGGGCTAAAGCCGGTGCATCGCCGCATCCTGTTTGCGATGTGGGATTCGGGCATCCGACCGACGTCGCCGTATCGCAAGAGCGCCAGGGTGGTGGGTGATGTCATGGGTTGGTTCCATCCTCATTCGAACGATGCGATCTATGACGCATTGGTCAGGATGGGACAGGAGCACGCCAGCAGGTACACGCTCATCGATCCGCAGGGAAACTTCGGTACCGTCGACGACCCGCCTGCGGCGATGCGTTATACCGAGTGCCGACTCGAGAAGCTGACCGGGCACCTGCTCGACGGAATCGACGAGGAGACCGTCGATTTTGGGGACAACTACTCAGGCGAACGCACCGAGCCCACCGTGCTGCCGGCGCGGTATCCCAATCTGCTGGTAAACGGCTCAACGGGAATCGCGGTGGGTATGGCGACCAACATCCCGCCACACAACCTGGGTGAGATCGTCGACGCCACGCTGCATCTTCTGGACAACCCGAAAGCGACGGCCGACGAGGTTCTCCAGTTTGTGGAGGGCCCCGACTTCCCTACCGGGGCATTCATCCTTGGCAACAAGGGTGTCCAGGACGCGATGCACACGGGGCGCGGCTCGGTCAAGATGCGGGCCGTCTGCGAGGTGGAGGAGATCCGCAAGGGTCGCACCGCCATCATCGTCACCGAGATCCCTTACCAAGTGTCGCGCGACCGGATCATGGAAAAGATCGCCCAAGTGGTGCGCGAGAAGAAGATCACTGGAATCTCAGATCTGCGTGACGAGTCGGACCGCAACGGGATGCGCATGGTCATCGAACTAAAGCGTGACGCAGTGCCCCAGGTCGTCCTCAACCAGTTGTACAAGCAGACGCAACTTCAGGATTCCTTTGGCGTAAACATGGTGGCACTCGTCGATGGAGTGCCGCGCACCCTCAACGTCGCCGAGATGATCGGCCACTACATCGATCATCAGATGGACGTCATCAAGCGCAGGACCAAGTTCCGCCTCGGGAAGGCAGAAGACAGGGCCCACATTGTCGAGGGACTACTCATCGCCCTGGACAACATCGACGAGGTTGTGGCAATCATCCGAGGATCGGAGGACACCGACGCAGCGCGCACGGCGCTCATGGCGAAGTTCAAGCTCTCCGAGATCCAGGCACAGCACATCCTCGA
>Ga0255049_10000099_pt1 | contig 47003 bp, 43 predicted proteins | sample JV7_2_3_MG_FD_183615 | JGI IMG/M metagenome (GOLD analysis project Ga0255049, IMG submission 183615) | Seawater microbial communities from Jervis Inlet, British Columbia, Canada - JV7_2_3 | ecosystem: Environmental > Aquatic > Marine > Inlet | place: Canada: British Columbia | collected 2016-10-06 | reverse complement strand
GGCTGCGCGCATGAGGTTCGCTCAGCACGGCGGCGACTTCGAGATCGAGGACAAAGGAGCGCTCCTTGGCCGCGCCGTGCGCATGGGCAGGAGCCTGGCGCTCCCCGCAGCAGGGGCGCTCGGCGCGACGGTGCTGGCCACGGCGACGCGGCTGCTGGGTCCGCTGGCGGTCCGGGCGGGTATCGACCAGGGCATCGCCGCAGGGGACAAGGCCGTCATCACGAGGGCGGCATTGGTGTTCCTGGTTCTGCTGGCGCTTCAGTACGTGTTCTCCGGGATCTCGCGGTACTCGGTCGCCTGGGTCGGTGAGCGGTTCCTCCTGATGCTGCGCTCCCGGGTCTTTGCCCACCTGATGCGCCTCGACATGGGGTTCTTCTCCCGGTCGAAGACCGGCGTGTTGGTCAGCCGCATGACCTCGGACATCGAAGCTCTCCAGGAGTTCGTGTCCGAGGCGGCGGTCATGGCATTGACCAACTTTCTGACCGTCCTCGGTGTGGCGCTGGCGATGATCCTTGTCGATGGCCGGCTGGCGCTGATCGTGTTTGCGATCATGCTGGCCCTCATCGCCATCTCTGTCGTCTTCCAGCGCCAAGCTGGCAAGGCGTATTCGCAGGTGCGGGAGCGGATCGGCTCGGTCCTCGGTGCCCTCCAGGAAGGCATCTCGGGTGTTCGGGTAGTGCAGGCGTTCACCCACGAGCGCAGCCAGGCTGGCGAATTCGGACGCGTGAACGAGTCCTACTACGAGGCGAACATGGCCGCAGCGCGCGCCATCACGTGGTACTTCCCTGCAGTCGCCTTCATCCGCACTCTGGCCACCGCAGCCATCCTCCTCTTCGGCGGTCTCCAAGTGATGAACGGGTCGATGACGTTCGGAACCCTGGTGGTGTTCCTGCTCTACCTGAACTGGTTCTTCGAGCCGATCATCAACCTGGCCAACGTCTACAACTTGCTGCAAGCGGCCCTGGCCGCACTGGCGAAGCTCTTCTCGCTCCTCGACGAGGAGCCGAAGATCCGGGAACGCCCCGGCGCCTACGACCTGCCGCAGCCGGTTGCCGGGACGATCTCGTTCGATGACGTCGCGTTCGAGTACGTGGAAGGTCATCCGATCATCCGCGGGGTGAGTTTCGAGATCCCGCCTGGGCAGCGTCTCGCCGTCGTCGGTGAGACCGGAGCAGGCAAGTCGACCATCGCCAAGCTGGCGATGCGGTTCTACGACCCAGCAGACGGTGCGGTGCGGCTCGACGGCAGCGACCTGCGCGACCTGACGACGGCCAGCCGCAAGCGGGCCATCGCCCTGATCCCCCAGGACGGGTTTGTCTTCAACGGCACGCTGCGGGAGAACCTCAAGTACGCCCATCCCGAAGCAGGCGACGAGGCGGTGTGGAACGTGCTGCGGGCGATGGGAGTCGACGAGTGGGTGCGTTCACTCCCAGACGGACTCGACACCGAGGTGCGCGAGCGGGGGAGTCGGTTCTCCGCCGGCGAACGTCAGCTCGTAGCGCTGGCTCGGGCCTTCCTGTCGGATCCCGACGTCATCGTGCTCGACGAGGCAACATCAAACCTCGACCCGGAGACCGAAGTTCAGGTCGAGGGTGCGCTGCGGGTCCTCCTGGCGGACCGCACGTCGATCGTGATCGCCCACCGATTGCGGTCGGCGCAGCGCGCAGACCGGGTGGTGATGGTGGACGACGGCCGGATCATCGGCGATGGATCCCACGACGAGCTCCTGGAGTCGACCGCCAGGTATCGGGAGTTGGTGTCCGTGTGGGAGCGCGGCCTGGCCTGATCAGCCGGCGTCGCGTCTCGTGATCTGTCCAGGGATGTCCTTCCTGCTGGGAAGCCACGTACGCCCGCCGACGGTCCGGATCTTGACCCTGGCGTCGACGACGCGCACCCCGCGACCCGCCTCCAACACCATCACGGGATTCAGGTCCAATTCCTCGATCTCGGGGAACCGCTCGATGAGGGCGTCGATGCGGAACATCACATCCTTGAGCGCGACGATGTCGGCCGGTGGGGACCCTCGGTAGCCCTCGAGGAGCCGGGCGGAGCGCACCTCACCGATCATCTCGTCGACGTCGACCGTCGTCAGGGGGTGGATGCGAAAGGCGACATCGCGCAACAGTTCGACGTAGACGCCTCCGAGCCCGAATCCGATCAGGGGGCCGAACGTGGCGTCCTCGGTCATTCCGATGATCACCTCGTGGCCGCTGACGTACTCCTGGACGAGCACCCCGTCTGCGTCCTCGGCGATCGCCATCAACTCGGTGAATGTGGAACGGACCTCGGCAGGGCCCTCGACGTTGAGCACCACTCCGCCGACGTCTGACTTGTGGACCACGGATGGAGCAATGAGCTTCATCACCACGGGGCCGCCCATGGCTGCTGCGGCTTCGACCGCCTCGTCTGCAGTCGTCACGGTCCGGTGGTCCACCGTGGGGATCCCACACGCGGCGAGGACCGTCTCGATCTCGTCTGGCATGAGCCACGATCCGGCCTCTGCAGTGGCGCGCTGCGCAGCAGCCGCGATCGCCGACTCTGCAGCCGCGCCGTCGAGTTCGGCGATCGCCGCCTGCGTCCCCTCGGGCTTGGCTCGCCACTCTCCGTAGGAAACCGCGGCCGCCAGCGCTCGTGCTGCCGATTCGGGGTACGGGTACGACGGGATGCGTCCGGAAGCATCGCTCAGCTCTCCGGGGCCACCCGCGGTCTGCATGAACACCGTCAGCAGCGTCGTGTCTCCCACGTTGACTCCGGAGCGCTTGATGGCCTCGGCCACGTCGCCGCTGCCTCCCGGTGAAGCGGGGATGTAGATGACGATCACCGCGTCCAGTTCGTCGCTGTCGAGCAGCACGTCGAGGCACGCCTCGTAGTTCTCAGGTCCTGCCGAGGCGATCATGTCGACGGGATTGGTCGTCGATGCTTCTGCGGGGAGGATCTCGTGGAGGCGGTCCTGGAGGGTCGGAGACAGCTGAGGGAGGACGATGCCGCGCGCCTCGAGGGCGTCCGCACACAGAATCCCCGGTCCGCCGGCGTTGGTCAGGATGGCGACCCGCCTCCCGGCCGGCACCGGTTGTGACGCCAGCAGGGAGGCCACGTCGAACATCTCGTCGAGGGTGTCTGTGCGAATGACTCCGGTTTGCTGGAACAGGGCGTCAACGGCGACCTCGACGTTGGCCAACGACCCCGTGTGGCTGGCGGCGGCGCGTGCTCCCGCAGCAGATCGCCCCGATTTCAAGGCGATGATCGGCTTGGTCCGTCCGACGCGGCGGGCGATTCGTCCGAAGCGGCGCGGGTTCCCGAACGACTCGAGGTAGAGGAGGATGACCTCGGTCGTTGGATCCTCCTCCCAGTACAGCAGGAGGTCGTTGCCGGATACATCCGCCTTGTTGCCCACCGAGACGAACGAGGAGATCCCAATGTTAATCTCCTTCGCCAGGCTCAGGATGGCCAGGCCGAGCGCGCCGCTCTGTGAAGACATCGCCACGTTGCCGTGCGGAGGGAAGACCGGGCCGAACTGGCCGTTCAACCTGACGTTGGGCTCGGTGTTCAAGAAGCCCATGCAGTTCGGGCCGACCATCCGCATGCCTCCCGAACGCACGGTCTCGACGAGCCGTCGTTCCAGGGCGACCCCGGCAGGGCCCGTCTCCGCAAAGCCGGCCGAGATCACCACCACCGACTTGACGCCCTTCTCGACGCAGTCTGCGGCAACGGGGACGACTGCCGGTGCCGGCACCGCGATGAACACGGTGTCGATGTCGTCCGGCACGTCGAGCACGCTGGGGTAGGCGCGGACGGAGCGCACGACGCCGGCGCTCGGGTTGACGGGGTACACCGGTCCGTTGAACCCGCTGTTGATCAGGTTGTGGAACAGACGGCCCCCGATCGAGGCCTCGTCGCGGCTGGCTCCGACGACCGCAACCGCTCGCGGCTTGAACAGCGGGGTGAGGGAGGTGGCGATCGCCCACTTCTCACGGACGTCTGCCGCTGTACGGGCCTCGGCCGAGTACGCCGTCGGCAATTCGAGCTCGAACGTTCCCCCGTCCGCCAACTCCCTGGTCACGCCGTATCCGGAACTGGCGAACACGTTGAGCATTTTGCGGTTGTCGGCCAGGACGTATGCCCGGAAGGCGGTGATGTCGTTCATCCTGGCGTACATGGCCAGCTGCTGGATCAGCAGCGTGCCGATACCGCGGCCCTGGAAGGCATCCTCGACGAGGAACGCCACCTCGGCAGCCCGCCCTGGTTCGTCGGTGTCGTCATCGAGCACGTCGTAGCGGCCAACGCCGATGATCTCGTCATCGGCGACGACCACGAAAGCCATCCGGTCCTCGTAGTCGACGTTCGTGAAGTGCTCGATCTCCTCAGGGGTCAACTCGGTGCGGTACCGGAAGAAGCGGAAGTAGTTGCTCTCGGCGCTCGTTCGACGGACGAACCGGTCTTCTGCCTCCGCGTCGTCTGGTCTGATCGGTCGCATCCGCACGACAGACCCGTCCTTGAGGACGACGTCGAAATCGAATTCTCTGGGGTATTCGGCCATGGCGTGATTGTCGCAGGAAGCGGAAGCGCCGGATTCGGCTCGGAGCGCATCCGCCGGTTGCCTACGATCGCCCGGTGGATGCGAAGCCGATCATCAAGCGGTTGGTGCTCCCCGATCTCCGCCTGATCGGTGAAATCGACCGGTCTGAGCACATGGACGTGGAGTACCGAGTCGTCGCCGGCGAGCTGGTCGCGCTGCAAGCAGACCTGGAGGTCCCGTCCTGGAGGAGCGAAGGCACGGGTGAGCACTCGGTGGCAGGAGTCATCGAGTTCTGGACGCCAGTCGTCGCGGGTGGAGCGGTTCTTCTCGGAGCATTCGAGCGGGACCAGGTCCTCGGCCTGGTCATCGTTGATCTGGCTTTGGGGCCCGGCCTGGCGTGGCTTGCCTTCCTCTATGTGTCGCGGAGTCATCGCCGCCGCGGCCTGGCTGGGGCACTGTGGGGCGCAGCTGAGCGCATCGCCCTCGATGCCGGTGCCCACTCCCTGTATGTCTCCGCGGTGCCCAGTGGTTCGGCGGTCGGGTTCTATCTGAGCCGCGGCTGCGAGCTGGCCGAGTCGCCGCATCCCGGCCTCTTCGCCAAGGAGCCAGACGACATCCACCTCGTGTGCCGGCTCGACCGGGAGCCGATGTGAGCTGGGGCTATGGTGCTGGGCCGTGACCGTACCCCCCGAGGCACCGGCGCAGAGATCGGCAGAGGGCTGGGTTGTCCTGGCTGTGCTGTCGGCTGCAATGTTCGTCTATGTGATCGACACCACGCTCATGAACGTGTCGATTTCGGCTCTGGTCGAGGACCTGAACACGACGGTCGGCGCCGTGCAGGCCGCCATCACGCTGTACACGCTGACGATGGCCGCCTTCATGCTCACCGGGGGAAAGCTGGGAGACATCTGGGGGTCAAAACGCGCCTTCCGCATCGGCCTGATCATCTACGCCATCGGGACCTCGATCACTGCGGTTGCTCCCAGCATCTGGTTCGTGATGCTCGGCTGGTCGATCCTCGAGGGCCTCGGCTCTGCCCTGATCGTTCCTGCGATCAACACCCTGGTCCGTGCCAACTATCGGGGTCCGAAACGTGCCTCTGCATACGGTGTGCTGTTCGGAGTCGCCGCGGCTGGGGCGGCGTTCGGACCGCTCATCGGCGGTTGGGTGACCACGAACCTGAGCTGGCGGGTGGCCTTCGCCGGCGAGGCGGTGATCGTGGTCATCGTGCTGCTCGCCTCCCCGCTCTTGACCGATGCTCCCAAGGTCGTGCCCAAGCCGAAGCTCGACACCGTTGGGGTGGTTCTGTCGGCGAGCGGTCTCGGGCTGCTCGTCTTCGGGATCCTGCAGATGTCGAGTCGGGGTCCGACCGATCCGCTGGTGCTGGCCATGATTGTGGCGGGGTTGGTGGTGATCGGCCTGTTCGTCTGGTGGATTCGCTCCAGGGAGGCGCGCGGCGCACCGGTGCTTCTACATCCTTCGATCTTCCGCCACCGCACCATCTCGGCCGGTCTTCCCGTCCTGTCCACGCAGACGTTTGCCCAGGCCGGGTTGCTCTTTCTCATTCCCCTGTTCACCCAATCCGTGCTCGGGTTCACGGCATTCGAAACGGGTCTGACCCTCCTGCCGCTGTCGATCGCCGTGCTGGTCACCTCGGTGCTGACGCCGCGTCTGGGGAGGGTCATCTATCCGCGGTACATCATCCAGGCGGGTCTCGTCCTTCTGTTCGTCGGCGGGTATGTGCTCGCCGGTTCGCTCGACGGAGCGCAAGAGGCCTCCGATCTGGCGGTCGGCCTGTTCATCGGTGGGGTCGCCATCGGGCTCATCGCGGGACAACTGCCGAACATGATCCTGAGTGGCGTCGAATCCGATGAGGCCAGTGAGGCCTCTGGCCTGCAGGGAACGGCGCAGAACCTCGGGATGGCGCTGGGGACCGCGGTCATCGGCACGGTCATTCTCGCCGTGGCTCTGCTCAATTTCTCCGACCAGGTCACGGCCAGCGAGGTGGTCCCCGACGACCTGAAGGTGGCAGCCGAAGAGGTGCTCGACAGCGGCTTCGCTTCCGGCTCCGTCGACCGGTTCGAAGAAGCCGTCAACGAGGCTCCTGCAGAGGTCCAAGCGGAGCTCACCCGGATCCACGACGAAGGCACGCTACGCGGATTCCAGGGAGCGATCATCGTCGGTGGTCTGGTTGCACTGTTCGGCGCTCTGGTCGCCTTCCTGTTGCCGAGGCGGAAGCTCGAATCGCCCGGGAAGGACACGGTCGACGTGGCAGTGGCCGAGACCGTGCGCAACACGACGATGGTCGGTGTGCAGCTCGAGATGGACGATCTCTGAGCCCACCGTGGCAGCTGGCTTGGCGCCTGGAACCAGACACGATCACGCCGCCTCTGCGGACGGTCTCCGAGCCGTCGGTTGAACCGCTCCACCGACGGTGGGGTCCCTACCGCTACCTTGCCCTCCATGTCGGAACGCACACGGATCAAGAGGCTCCCGGAACGGGGGAGCAAGGACAGGGGGCTGCTCGACGCCATCCTCGATGAAGCCCTCATTTGCCACATCGGGTTCACTCGCGAAGACGGGCCGGTCGTGCTGCCCACCATCCACGCCAGGGTCGGGGACACGATCTACCTCCATGGGTCGGTGGCGGCAGGGAACATGCGGGCGCTCAAGGACGGGCGGCCGGTGTGTCTCACCGCGACCCTCGTGGACGGCATCGTGGCCGCCAGGGCTCTCTTCAACCACTCGATGAACTACCGCAGTGCCGTCGTGTTCGGCACGGCGCGGCTCGTCGGGGACGCTGCGGAGCGGACGGCGGCGTTCCGTGCCATCACGGAACACGTGCTGCCCGGGCGGTGGGAAGAGGCCAGGCACCCCAACGATGCCGAGGATCGCCAGACGATGGTGCTGGCGGTGTCGATCGACGAGTGGTCGGTCAAGACCCGTACCGGGGGGCCAGGCGACGACGAAGTCGACTACGCCGGAGACATCTGGGCCGGGGTGATTCCGCTGGCGATGACCGCACGTGAGCCTGTTCCCGACGAGCTGTTGCGCCCCGGGATCGATTCCCCGCCCTCGGTGCGGAGCTACCGACCGTAGGTCACCTGGCGTCGCGCCAGGCCACCAGGTGCTCGAGATTGGTCATGTCGTAGTCGGGGCCGGTCAATCCGATGGTCAACTCGTTGGCACCGATTGCGGCGTACTGGTCTGCTCGTTCGCTGAGGTCCTCGACGCGCTCGTGGAACGGTTGCATGCCCATCGACCGCTCGACCGCCGCCGGGTCCCTGCCCACCTTGGCGCACCACTCGTCGAGCACCTTCACCTTGCGGGTCATCGTCTCGACGTCGCCGAAGCCGTGCCAGATGTCGGCGTGTTCGGCGACGATCCGCAGGGTCACCTTCTCGCCACCGCCGCCGATGAGAATCGGGATCTTCCGCCTGGGCTCTGGGTCGAGCTGGGCGAGCCGCTCCTTGATGAGCGGCATCGCGGCATCGAGCGCCCGCAGGCGGCCTCCTGCGGTGCCGAACTCGTAGCCGTATTGGTCGTAGTCCTTCTGAAACCACCCGGCGCCGATCCCGAAGACCAGCCGACCCCCGGACATGTTGTCCACGGTCCGGGCCATGTCGGCCAGGAGCTGCGGGTTGCGGTACGAGTTGCAGGTGACGAGGGCGCCGATCTGCGCCCGTGTCGTCTGCTCGGCCCAGGCACCGAGCATCGTCCAGCATTCGTAGTGCTTGCCGACATTGGGATCGGGTTCGCCTCCGGAGAGTGGGAAGAAGTGGTCCCAGTTGTAGATGACGTCGACACCGAGATCCTCGGCGGTGACGACGGCCTTCCTGATGTCCTCGTAATCGGCGTGTTGCGGCTGCAGCTGGACGGCGATGCGCATGGGGTCCCTTCGGAGTGTGCGGTTCGGGACCCTACCGGGAGCGCCGCACCACAGAGCCGTCTACCGTCGTGCGCTGATGTGGACCGTACGCCCGATCACCGAGGACGAAGCTGCGCTCTTTCGTTCCCGGATCGCCCGCGGCTTCGGATCGGACCCCAAGAACGACGAGGAATCCATCGGTCGGTTTCTCGAGGTCTTCGAGATCGAACGGACCTTTGCCGCCTTCGACGGCGAAGACATCGTCGGTACGGGAGGGGCGTTCTCCTTCCAACTCACCGTCCCCGGCCGCCGCACGGTGGGAATGGGGGGCACCACGATCATCGCGGTGCAGCCAACCCACCGCAGGCGCGGTGTGCTGTCGGCGATGATGGGCTACCACTTGGATGAGGTTGCCAAGAGGGGCGAGCCCCTTGCCGGGCTGTGGGCTTCGGAGAGCTCGATCTACGGCCGCTTCGGCTACGGCGTTTCCTCTGAGATGTGGGACGCGACCATGGAGGCGGGGAGGATCGTCTTTCCCGAGCCTGTGATCGAGGGCGCTGTGGAGCTCATCGACCACGAAGACGCCGAACCGCTCTTGCGCACCGTGTTCGAGGCGGCACGGCTCGAGCGGCCCGGCATGCTTTCGCGCAGCGATACGTGGTGGCGGCTGCGGCGCATGCGCGATCCGGAGGACGACCGCAACGGGATGTCGGCCCGCCGCTACGCCGTGTACCGGGTCGATGGCGAGGTCGAGGGCTACGCAACCTTCCGGCAGAAGGAGAAGTGGGACGAGCCGTTTGCCGCGGGCAAGGTCTCCATCATCGAGCTGATCGCACTGACGCCGCGGGCGCACACGGCCCTGTGGTCCTTCCTGACGAACATCGATCTCTTCCCGACGGTTGTCTGGTGGAACATGCCCGTCGACGACCCGTTGCCGGCGAAGGTCACAGACGGCAGGCGCGTGCTCGGTCCCCGATTCGACTCCCTCTGGCTCCGGATCCTCGATGTGCCCGCGGCGCTCGAGGCTCGCGGGTACGAGCGTGACGGCGAGTTGGTCTTCTCGATACGGGATGATGCCAGGACCGCGGGCACGTACCGCCTCACGGTGTCCGCCGGTGAAGGAAGGTGTCACCGGGTGGACGAGGGTTCAGACGTCGTGCTGACGATCCAGACGCTCTCAGCCCTGTACCTCGGCGGAGCCAGCCTCAGCCGTGCCGCCGCCGCCGGCGAGGCCGAGGGGAGTCGGGAGGATCTGATCGCGCTCGGCCAGGTGCTGCGCACCGAACAGGCTCCCTGGTGCCCTGAGATCTTCTGAATCGGTCAGCCCCGCCACTGGCTGCTCGCCGCTCTGGCTTCGCGAACTCAGAGATGTGCCAGCTCGTCGAGTCTGCGGATTTCCTCTGCAACATTCGGACCGGGAGGTACTGCCGCCGACTCACTCACGGCGGCCGCAATCGCCTTCGGCACGGTGTCGCCCACCCAGATGGCCCTGGTCACGGCGGCGTCTGCCAGCGCCTCGGCCCACGCCGCGAACACTTCGGCGACCGATCCGGCAAAGGCGAGCTTCCGCCCGTCGCCGGCGGCTGCTGGGTCGAGAACTGCGCTGAAGCAATTGCGGGCGGCTCCGCCGATGTGAGACCCGTCGCTGATGTCGCCAACAGCGACCTTCACGCCACGGGCTTTCAAGCGTTTCCCTGCAGCCTCCGATGACACGAATGCTCTGACGTCTCCGTCGCGACCGGTCAGGGAGGCAACGACAGCCTCTCCGGTCGGGGTGTCTGCACCGACGACGATCACGGGCATTTCGCGAGCGTAGGGTGAGTATCTCTCACGCTGCGCTCCGCCATACACTCGGCGGTTCCCCCACGGAAGGAGGCGAGGTGGCTGACCCGTACCCGCTGTACGACCCGCGCTCCGTCCGTGATGCCTGCGGCGTCGGCTTCGTCGCCACTCGGTCGGCGACTCCGTCACATCGCATCGTCCGCATCGGCATCGAATGCCTGCACAATCTCGACCACCGTGGAGCCAAGTCGGCGGACGGGACCGGTGACGGCGCAGGCGTGATGACGCGGATCCCGTATCGCCTTCTGGAGCGCGAGTTGCGCACCGCCCGAGTTCGGCCGATCCCGCGTCTGGCGATGGGCGTCGTCATGGCATTTCTCCCGAAGGACGACACGTACCGGGCACGCCAGGTCATCCAGGAGGCCTTGGCCGGTGAGGGCATCACCCTGGCCCACTGGAGGAGGGTTCCGGTCGGACCCATGGCGCTCAGCCAGACGGCGCGCCGTTCGCTACCCAAGATCGAACAGGCCATTGTGCGTGCTCCGGAGCAGGTCACAGACACCGCGACCTTCGAGCGGCTTCTCTACTTGGCCCGCAGATCGATCGATGCCGCGGGAGTCCCCGGGTTGTCCATTCCCTCCGTCTCGGCGCGGACGATCGTGTACAAGGGGCTCTTCACGGCGGCCCGGATCGAAGACTTCTACTGGGACTTCAAGGACACGCTCTACGAGAGCGACTTCGTCGTGTTCCACCAGCGATACTCGACGAACACCGTTCCGGCATGGTCGCTGGCCCAGCCGTTCCGCATGGTCGCCCACAACGGTGAGATCAACACCGTGCAGGCCAACCGTTCCTGGATGGCCGCCAGGAGCAATGACCTCCACAGCGACGTCTGGGGGGAGCGCGTCGAGGACCTGAATCCCCTCGTTGCGGTCGGGGGGTCGGATTCGGCGAGTCTCGACGAGGCGTTCGACGTGCTGGTTCGCTCTGGCCGGTCGGTTGCGCACGTCAAGGAGATGCTCATCCCGGCTTCATGGGAGAACGTCACCGACCTCGAGCCGGAGCTTCAGGCGTTCCACGAGTATCACTCCTTTCTGACCGAGCCGTGGGACGGACCGGCTGCGGTCGTGTCCTGTGACGGTGAGCAGCTCGTTGCCGGCCTCGATCGCAACGGTCTTCGCCCGGCGCGCTGGACGATCACGCCTGACCTGGTCCTGCTCGCCTCCGAGGTCGGGGTCGCTCCAGGCGACGAGGCCGCAGCGATCGCCACGGGTCAACTCGGTCCCGGCGAGGTGTTCGTCGTCGACCTGGCGACGGGGAAGCACCAGCACTCCGCTGAGGTGAAGCGGTCCCTCGCCGCAAAGGCCCCGTATCGGGATTGGATCAGCAACGAGACGTTCTACGTACAGGATCCCTTCGATGACCTGCAGGACGACCGCTTCGACCCCGGTGCGCTCGCCAGGGTCTTCGGGTACACGGCTGAGGAGCGCCGTCTGCTCCTCCAGCAGATGACCGAGGGGGTGGAGCCGATCCTGTCGATGGGTCATGACACCGGCCTCGCGGCGCTGTCGCCTGATCCGCAGCGGATGCCGCGCTACTTCCACCAGGCCTTCGCCCAAGTGACCAATCCGCCGATGGACCCGATCCGGGAGCGATTGGTCATGTCGCTGCGAACGTACCTGGGGAGGCGAGGATCGCTCCTCGAAGAAACCCGGCAACAGGCCCACCTCATGGAGCTGCGGTCGCCGATCCTCAGCGACGCCGAGGTCGAGGACCTCCACGGATCAGAGGATCCTGCGTTCCGCTCCGTCTGGCTCCCGGCGCTGTTCGCTCCAGGCACGGGGGCCACCGGGTTGCGAGGTGCGCTCGAGGAGCTGTGTGCGTCTGCCGTCGCTGCGGTCGAGTCGGGAGCAACCATCGTCGTGCTGTCCGATCGGGAAACGGGTCCAGACCACGCTCCGATCCCGATGTTGCTCGCAGTGGGTGCGGTGCATCACAGGCTGATCGACGAGGGTCTCCGCCTTCATGCCTCTCTGGTGGTCGTGTCTGGCGAACCGCGAGACGCCCACGACGTGGCGTGTCTCATCGGCTGCGGGGCGTCTGCTGTGAACGCCTACCTGGCGATCGAGCAGGTTCGGGCCATGGCGGTTGCTGGTGACGTCTCCGCGGGCGCGATCGCCGCACAGGAGAACTACCGCACGAGCCTGGAGCAGGGTCTCCTGAAGATCATGTCGAAGATGGGCGTCTGCACGGTGTCTGCGTATCGGGGAAGCGAGTTGTTCGAGGTGATCGGCCTCGATGAGGACGTGTGCACCACGGCGTTCCGCTTCACCACGCGGCGGATCGGGGGTTGGGGATTCGACCGGATCGCTCGGGACGTCGCGACTCGCCACGCCCGGTACGAGAACGCCGACGCCGAAGAGATCGAGGGCTTCTACAAGCATCGCGGCGGCGGCATCGCTCACATCAATGCACCGCGGACCGTGCTCGCCCTGCAGAAGGCCGTGCGCGGCGACGCTCCTCAGTTGTGGGACGAGTACCTGAACCTGGTTGAAGCGCGGCGACCCCAGCTCGAATTGCGCGACCTGCTCACGGTCACTCCGCTCGGCCCCGCGGTACCTCTGAGCGAAGTGGAATCGATGGATCGTATCGCTCGGAGGTTCACGACGGCCGCGATGTCGCTCGGGGCGCTGTCCCGTGAGGCCCACGAGACGCTGGCAGAGGCGATGAACTACCTCGGGGGACTCTCCAACTCGGGTGAGGGAGGAGAAGATCCCGCCCGGTTCGGCACGCCGCGCAATTCGGGAATCAAGCAAGTCGCCTCCGGCCGGTTTGGGGTCACACCGGGATACCTCGCCTCGGCAGAGGAGCTGCAGATCAAGATGGCGCAGGGCTCCAAGCCAGGCGAAGGCGGCCAGCTCCCTGGTCACAAGGTGTCGGTCGAGATCGCAGGGCTGCGGCACACGAAGCCGGGAGTGACCCTGATCTCACCGCCACCGCACCACGACATCTACTCCATCGAGGACTTGGCCCAGCTCATCTACGACCTCAAGACGTTCAAGCCGCGGGCCAGGGTCGCGGTCAAGCTCGTTTCTGGGCCAGGGGTTGGCACGATCGCCGTGGGAGTGGCCAAGGCCTCCGCCGACGTGATCACGATCTCCGGCAACGCCGGGGGCACCGGAGCCTCCCCGCTGGTGAGCATCAAACACGCCGGTTCACCGTGGGAGATCGGCCTGGCTGAGGCCCATCAGGCGCTGGTCGCCAACGGGTTGCGCGGTTCTGTGGTCCTCGAGACCGATGGCGGGTTGCGGACCGGGAGAGACATCGTGGTCGCCGCCATGCTCGGTGCTGACCGCTTTGGGTTCGGAACGCTGCCGCTCCTGGCGCTGGGATGCAAGATGGTGCGCCAGTGCCACGAGAACACGTGCCCGGTCGGCATCGCCACCCAGGATGCAGACCTGCGAGCCAAGTTCACCGGCTCGGTCGATCAGGTCATTCGGCTGTTCAACCTGCTTGCAGAGGACGTGCGGCGTCACGTGGGAGCCCTGGGAGCCTCCAGCCTCGACGAACTCGTCGGGCGCGGGGACCTCTTGGCCGCTGGCGACCCCGATCACCCAGTGGCTGCTCATCTCGATCGGGTCCTCGTCGACGCCAGCTCTTGGGACGACAGCGGCTTCCGCGAGTTCCGCAGGTCACCGCTCAGCGAGGTGCTGGGCGCCGAGGGCCCTTCTGCGGCACGCCGCACGGAGCCACTCGAGCTCTCCTACCCGATCCACAACCGTGACCGCGCCGTGGGCACCCGGCTGTCTGGCGTCATCGCCGAGCTCCGCGGCGATGCCCCGATCGATCACGACGTCGTCCGTCTCCACCTGTCAGGCGCCGCCGGCCAGAGCCTGGGGGCGTTCCTCGCATCCGGGGTCAGCATCGATCTCGCCGGGGTGGGCAACGACTACGTGGGCAAGGGAATGGGAGGCGGATCCATCACGATCCGACCCCGCGACGGTGCTTCGTCGGAGGATGGAACGGCGCTGCACCTTGCGGGCAATGCCTGTCTCTACGGGGCGACGGGAGGATCGTTGTTCGTCGCAGGCACGGCAGGCCAGCGCTTCGCCGTGCGCAATTCCGGTGCGATCGCCGTCGTCGAGGGGACCAGCGACCACTGCGCCGAGTACATGACCGGAGGCACGGTTGCAGTGCTCGGCCCTGTGGGCAGGAACACCGGGGCCGGCATGACGGGGGGATCGCTATTCCTGTGGGACCCCGACCACACCGTCAGGGCCCGTCTCGCAGACACCGCGCCTGCGACACGACGACTCGACGGGGAGGACCAGGACCAGCTTCGTGAGCTGGTTGCCGAGCATCTGCGCCGCACCGGATCGGAGTGTGCCTCGTACCTCCTCGATGGTTGGAGCGACCACGTCCGCAGCTTCTGGATCGTGGGCCCTGCTCCGGCGCCAACAGACGATCCTCCGACAGTTGATATCGCCCAGTCGGGAACAACGCACGTCCCGTGAGCGTTGCATTGATCACGAGGCGACCCATCGGGGCGGACCCGGTCTTCCCCCACTCCCACTCGTTCCTGTCCCGGTGGGGTCGCCTCCCGGAAGCCCCCGAATCGTGCCCCCTATGGGCAGTGCCGATGGGCGCCGCCGCTCCGGTAGAATCGCACTACGGTGATAGTGCAAATCACCGATCCGCCTCGCAGCGAAGGGCTGTGCACCGATGACCACGGTCGATATCGATCTCGGCGGCTACCAGCTCGGCTGGGCCGACAAAGAGGACTACGTCTTCAAGCCCAAGAAGGGCCTGAACGAGGAGATCATCCGCGAGATGTCCTCCATGAAGGGCGAGCCGGAGTGGATGCTCGAGTTCCGCCTCAAGGCCTACTCGCGCTTCCTGCGCAAGCCGATCCCCGACTGGGGCGGTGGTGGGTCGCTCAATGACATCGACTTCGACGACATCTACTACTACATCAAGCCGACCGAGGGCCAGGCCAAGGATTGGGACATGGTCCCGGACTCGATCAAGGAGACCTACGAGAAGCTGGGGATCCCCGAGGCAGAGCGCAAGTACCTCGCCGGGGTCACCGCCCAGTACGAATCCGAGGTCGTCTACCACCGGAACCGCGAAGACCTCGAAACGCTCGGCGTTCTGTTCTCCGACATGGACACCGCGGTCCGCGACTATCCCGAGATCGTCCAGGAGTACTTCGGGACGATCATCCCCCCGAACGACAACAAGTTCGCCGCCCTCAACTCGGCCGTGTGGTCGGGAGGCTCGTTCATCTACGTGCCCCCAGGCGTTCACCTCGACCAGCCGCTGCAGGCGTACTTCCGGATCAACGCCGAGAACATGGGCCAGTTCGAACGAACGTTGATCATCGTCGATGAGGGCGCCTTCGTGCACTACGTGGAGGGCTGCTCGGCTCCGGTGTACTCGAGCGACTCGCTGCACTCTGCCGTGGTCGAGATCGTGGTGAAGGAAGGCGGCCGCTGCCGCTACACCACCATCCAGAACTGGTCGAACAACGTGTACAACTTGGTCACGAAACGGGCGGCCGCATACCGCAATGCCACGATGGAGTGGATCGACGGCAATCTCGGCTCGAAGCTCACCATGAAGTACCCCGCGGTGTGGCTCATGGAAGAGGGCGCCCACGGCGAAGTGCTGTCGATCGCCTTCGCCGGTGCGGGCCAGCACCAGGACGCCGGTGCCAAGATGGTCCACGTCGCCCCCAACACCACATCGCTCATCACGTCGAAGTCCGTCAGCAAGGACGGGGGACGCGGCGGCTACCGGGGCCTGGTTCGGGTCGAGCCCGGAGCCGAGAACGCAAAGTCCTTCGTTCGCTGCGACGCGCTGATTCTGGATGAGGACTCCCGATCGGACACCTACCCGTACATGGAGATCGAAGAGTCCGACATCGACATCGGTCATGAGGCAACGGTGTCCAAGGTCGGCGAAGACCAGTTGTTCTACCTGATGAGCCGAGGACTGACTGAGCAGGAGGCGACTGCCATGGTGGTGGCCGGCTTCATCGAGCCCATCGTCAAGGAGCTGCCGATGGAGTACGCCGTCGAGCTCAACCGGCTCATCGAGTTGCAGATGGAGGGTTCGGTCGGCTGAGCCGGACCGGCCACGCAGCTGCGCGGCAGCCTCCCGGGCCGTGGCGCAACGGGCCCGGTACGATCGCCGCCATGCGCATCGTCGTTGCCGATTGCACGGTGAACTATGAGGGCAGGCTGAGCGCTCATCTGCCTCGAGCCACCCGTCTTCTGATGGTGAAAGCTGACGGCTGCGTGGCTGTGCATGCAGACGGCGGTGCCTACAAACCGCTGAACTGGATGAATGCCCCCAACGTCCTGGTGGAAGAGGAGGGCCGCTGGCTGGTGACGAACGCCAAGGGGGAGCGCCTGACCATCGACCTGCACGAGGTGCACTTCGAGACGGCAATCGAGCTCGGTGACGACCCCGGCTTGCAGAAGGACGGCGTAGAACTCGAGCTCCAACGCCTCATCGCCGAGCGTCCCGAAGCCCTCGGCGAGGGCGTGACGCTGGTCAGGCGGGAGTACCCCACCCCGATCGGTCCTGTCGATCTGCTGTGTCGCGACGTTGCAGGTGGTGCGCTCGCCGTCGAGATCAAGCGCCGTGGCGAGATCGACGGCGTCGAACAGCTCACCCGCTACCTGGACTTCCTCAACCGAGACGACCGACTCGCCCCGGTGCGCGGTGTGTTCGTCGCCCAAGAAGTCCGACCCCAAGCCCGCACCCTGGCTGAGGACCGAGGAATCGAGTGGCGTGAGATCGACTACGACGTCTTGCGGGAAACCGACTCGGATATCCTGAAGCTGTTCTGACGGCACCGGCGCCTTGGTAGCGTCGCATCGAACTGCATCGTGAAGGGGGCGACATGACCGACCACGGGTGGGTGCCATCCGTCTGCATCCTGTGCGAGTGCAACTGTGGGATCGAAGTGAAACTCGATGGCAGGCGAATCGACCGCGTGCGGGGGGACAAGTCCCACGCCGCCTCTGCTGGTTACACGTGCGAGAAGGCCCTCCGCATCGACTACTACCAGAACGGACCACAGCGCCTCACCAGTCCGCTCCGCCGCCTGCCGGGCGGAACGTACGAGGAGATCGACTGGGACACCGCGATCGCCGAGGTAGCCGCAGGGCTGAGCGCGGTGCGCGACTCGTTCGGGGGCGAGACCATCTTCTACTACGGCGGAGGCGGACAGGGGAACCACCTCGGCGGTGCTTACTCGCCCTCGCTTCGTGGGGCTGTGGGGTCCCGGTATCGGTCGAGTGGTCTGGCGCAGGAGAAGACGGGTGAGTTCTGGGTGAATGCCGCGCTCTCCGGAGCCGGAACTCGCGGCGACTTCGAGCACACGGAAGTCGCCGTGTTCGTGGGGAAGAACCCGTGGCACTCCCACGGCATCCCTCAGGCCAGACGCACCCTCAAGGCAATCGCCAACGACCAGGACCGATCGCTGGTCGTTCTCGACGTGCGTCGCACGGAGACGGCTGATCTCGCCGACTACTTCCTGCAGGTACTCCCGGGCACGGACGCCTTCTGTCTGGCTGCTCTGCTCGCGGTCGTGGTCGAAGAGAACCTCCTCGACCGCCCTTTCATCGACGCCAACGTGGTCGGTGCAGAGGTCGTGATTGCGGCGCTGCGTGCTGTGCCCATCGCCGACTACGCCGAGCGCAGCGGCGTCCCTGAGGAGCTGATTCGCCGTGCTGCGCGCCGGATCGCCACGGCGTCGAGCGTTGCGGTGTTCGAGGACCTCGGCGTGCAGATGGCCCCGCACAGCACGCTGAACTCCTACCTGGACAAGCTGTTGTGGGTGCTCACCGGCAACTTCGCCATCGAGGGCGGCATGAACGTTCCGACGGCGCTCGTACCCTTTGGCAAGGCCAATGCCAAGAGCACGAAGGTGTCGCCCGTCGCCGGTGAGCGCATCATCTCCGGAATGGTGCCGTGCAACGTCATCGCAGACGAGGTGCTCACCGAGCACCCGGCTCGCTACCGGGCGATGATCATCGAATCGGCGAATCCGGTGCACTCCCTCGCAGACTCGCGGCGGTTCCGGGAGGCGATGCGGGCGCTCGAGTTTTCGGTCGTGATCGACGTCGCCATGTCCGAGACGGCGCGGGAGGCATCGATCGTGTTGCCGGCGGCCTCGCAGTACGAGAAGTGGGAGGCAACGTTCTTCAACTTCGAGGTTCCCGCCAACGTCTTCAGCCTGCGCAATCCGATCCTCGAGCCGTTGGCCGGGACCCTCGCAGAGCCCGAGATCCATTACCGGCTCTGCAGGGCGGTGGGCGCCATCGATGACGATCTGGTCGCGTCTCTGCGTGCGCTCGCCGTCTCGGATCGAGCTGCCTTCGCCGCAGCCTTCGTCGCGGCGACCTCGTCCGATCCGCTCCTGGGGCGAATGGCCCCGGTCTACTTGTACGCCACCCTCGGGCCCTCCCTCCCAGAGGGGGCCGCGGCCGCCGCCGTCCTGTGGGCCACCGCCCACCGCGCGGCGATGACCTACCCGGAGGCCGTGCGCCGCGCCGGCCATCGCGGCGAAGGGTTCGAACTGGGAGAGGCGTTGTTCGCCGCCATCCTGGAGGGCAGGCACGGGACGGTGTTCACCCTCAGCGAGTACGAGGACTCGTGGCGCCAGGTCGGAACCGAGGACGGCAAGCTTCACGTCGACATCCCCGAGATGCTGGACCGGCTCGACGCGCTCGGCTCGGCTCCCGAGACGCACACCAGCGACGCATACCCGTTCGTGCTGTCTGCCGGAGAGCGGCGGTCGTTCACGGCGAACACCATCTTCCGCGATCCCGACTGGCGGAAGCGCGATCGCCACGGTGCGTTGCGCATGAGCCCCGCAGATGCGGCGTCACTCGGCGCCGAGGACGGTGCAACGGTGCAGGTCTCGACGCAGCGCGGCACGGTCCGTGCGGTCGTCCAGGTGACCGACACGATTCAGACCGGCCATATCTCGCTGCCCAACGGCCACGGGGTCGACTTCCCGGCGGCCGACGGCGCTGCCGAGGTGACCGGGGTTGCTCCCAACGACCTGACGTGGCCCGAATTGCGCGACGACTTCGCCGGCACGCCGTGGCACAAGCACGTCCCGGCGGCTGTGGAGGTCGTCCCCGGCTGAGTGCACGGGACGATCGCCCCTTCCGGTGGCATGGTCGGTGTGCTATCTCTGGATGAGAGCGACCGAAGGAGGCTTCGGTGTCACACGACTCCGGGTTCCGCCAGGGCGGCAGCGACTTCACCCATCGCCAGAACCGCCGGTCCGTCCCCAAGGGCCGCACGGCCCGCCAGCTCGAACAGCGGATGAAGCGGCGGTTCCGCGCCCACGAGCAGAAGACGAATCCGCAGAGAGCAGACGAAGAGACACCGGAGGCCTGAGGCGATCAGGCGGCGGGATCGGCCTCGATCTGGAGGAAGCCCTCGCTCGTGCGCAGGATCAGCTGCCCGCGGGCGAGCAGCCAGCGCGCCGATCCCTCCAGCGCAGCGAGGAAATCCGATTCCTGTTCCATGACGAGGCTCGGCTCGCACCCGCGTTCCGTCACGCTGACCACTTCGAATACGATTTCCTGCCCGTCGTTCTCGTCGCGCACGCCCGCATCGAATGGGTCGTATTCGCCGCTGACCAGGTAGTCGGCCGTGTACTCGTTGCAGCCGGTCGACCCCGACACGGTTCCTCCGGCGAAGGCCATCGTGATCTCGGTGTTGGCAAGTACGTTGGTCAACCCGCCGCTGAATTGGTAGTTGATCACGTTCCACGTCGTGCCGTCGAGGTCGGGAGCGGACGCCGACGCCGGGGGGCTCGTGGTGGTCGCCGGGGACGTCGTCGCAGTCGTGCCTGGCGTCGTCCCCGCGGTCGTGAGCGCCGCGGTCGCCGGATCGCCATCGGAGGCGCACGCGGCGGCAAGGAGTGCAATGCCGACGATCGCCAGGGCCATGGTGGTGATTCGTGGGCTCACCGGGCGGAATCTACGCCGCAGGAGTGCCGAAATCCAGAGCGACCCGGGGAAGCCGGATCCTCAGGGTGGTTGGTGGGGTGGGGGTTTGCAGAAGCGGCGTCGTTGCGGCGGGGTGTCGGGTCGATGCGGTAGCCGGAGCCGTGGATGACGATGTGGTGGTGGTACCAGCAAAGGGTGGTGAGGTTGTCGGGGTGGTGGCCGCCCCCGTCGGCTCGCCATGCGATGTGGTGCGGTTCGAGCCGGTACCGCGAGGTGCATCCGTCTGCGGTGCAGCCACCGTCGCGCCACGTCACGAAGCGGCGTACTGCTGGAGGGATCGCGGCCGCGTTGGCGGATGCGGTGACGGGGTGTCCGTGGTCGAGTCCGATGACTTGCACGGTGCCGGTGCACAGGATCGTCGCCAACGCGGCGGGTCCGACCCGGGGCCGTTTGCGATGCGGGTGCCGATCTCGCCGCCATGGGGGTGGGTGGTGGCGTCGACGAACACCGTCACCTGCGACCCGCTCCGTGGCGGGTCGCCCCCGGTGTCGGCGGTGGCGGCGGTGTCGAGCGAGTCGTGGGCCAGGGCGACCAGGGCGTCTGCGTTGCGTTGCCCTCGTGACGTGGCACCGTGCGGTGGGGAGGGGAACGTATCACCGCGGCCGTGGAGCGCCTGTTCGACGACCCGGCCGGACGGTCCTGGGAGTTGGCCGTGGAGCCGCCACAACGCTTCGTCGAGTGACGGTTGGATCGTCAGGTACCGGTCGGGACCTGGCGGCGGTCGATCTCGGCCAGTGCGGCGAGGTGTGTGGCGCGGATACGACCGATCTCGGTTTCCGATTCGGTCAGGAACCGATCGAGCCGATCATCGGAAACCCGATGCAGGACATGGTGTTCCATCCATCCAACGTACCAACCAGGTGCAACCCGAACCGACACTCCGAACCCAGAAACCGACCACCGGTGCGCCTTCGCTGCCACCGAGAGACACCCGTACCCGACACCGCCAAACCGGCACGCGCCAGGACCTGCTGCCTTCCCTTCGATGCCACGAGAGTCGCTCCGCCCGACACCACCAAGCCGGCACGCGCTGAGAGCACCGGTTCGCCTTCGCTGCCACCGAGAGACCCCCGCAGCGAACTCGCCTGCGGCTGCCCGCAGCCCGTGTGCGCTATCTCATGTCCGGCACCGTGGATTGCAGGCACCGATCACTCGATGCTCAGCTGATCGACATCAGCTCTGCCGTGGGCGTCCCCGTGGTGACACTCAGCTCCTCGACGACCTCGAAGCGATCGATCTGGAAGTCGGTGAATGCCGGATTCCCCACCAGGCCGGCAGCCAGGTCACCACCGAGGTACGTGTCGGCGTTGGAGCGATGCCGGAACACGTGAAACCCGCCGAGGCGGCCGGCCCCATCCGAGATCCACGTCTTCGAGATCAGCCCCGGCACTTCGCAGAGTGCTTCGGCGTACTCCTTGAATGGCTGCGCGAGCTCGTCGAGCGAAGCCGACGAGTCGAAGGTGATGAGCACGGCGTGCATGGGCACCTCCCTCTGTCGAATACCCATCCGCCATCATCGCGCCGGGGGAGGGGGCGGACAGGGCAACGTTTCGCGACACCATCGAGGGACATCGTCCGTCGAGGTGCGTCGAACAGGTGGTTCGGTGTCCGGGTAACACATCATCTGTGCCGAGAGTTCGCTAGAGCAGCGACTCCAGGTCGTAGTTGGTGCTCGGGTGGCGCAGCTTGGACAGGGCCCTCGTTTCGATCTGGCGCACCCGCTCCCGGGTGATTCCCAGGATGGTGCCCACGTCCGACAGCGTGCGCGGCTGGCTGCCGTCCAGGCCGTAGCGCAGGTCGATGACCTTGCGTTCCCGCTCCTCGAGGCTGTCGAGAGCCTTCGCCAGCTCCTCGCGGCGGGCCCCCTCCGCGACCTCCACGAACGGGTCCAGCGCGGTCTCGTCCTGCACGAAGTCACCCAACTCGGCGTCTCCGTCGTCGCCGACCCGACGGTCGAGCGAGATGGTTTCCCCTGGAGCGTTCAGGGCGATGACGATCTTCTCTTCGTCCAGGCCGGACACCAGGGAGATCTCGGCGATGGTGGGTGCCCTGCGGTACTGCTCGTGCAAGGTCATTTCCGCCTCCTGCACGGTGCGCACCACATCGACCATGTGCACCGGCAGCCGAATCGTCCTGCCGTGGTTGCCCAAACCCCGGGTGATGGCCTGGCGGATCCACCAGGTGGCGTACGTCGAGAACTTGAAGCCTTTGCGCCAGTCGAACTTCTCGACGGCCCTGATCAGCCCCAGGTTCCCTTCCTGGATCAGGTCGAGCAGATCGAGGCCGCGCCCTGAGTACCGCTTGGCGATCGAGATCACGAGACGCAGATTGGAGCGGATGAAGGCTGCCTTGGCGTCGTCTGCGAGGTCGACGGCCTGTTCGAGGTCGGCACGCTCTGCGGCAGGAAGATCTTCGGTCTCCAGCCGGTGGAAGGCCCGCCGGCCTGCTTCCATCGCGCGCGCCAGTCGAACCTCATCCTCGGCCGTCAGCAGCTCGTGGCCGGAAACCTCGTCGAGGTACGCACCCACGGCATCGGCAGCCGACGTGTGTTGCGCCGTCCGTGCCAAACAGCTCCCTCCCGGTTGCGGCCCCCATGCGTATGGGGAGGAGCCGGACGAAGTTATCACGGCAAGTCGCCAGCCGCAATGGGGGGTTACGCTTCTTGGACAGCGTGTTCCCCGACTCCAGGCTTCCCGTGTTCCGTGTGCTCCTGAAGGCGATTCCTCGCCGCTTGCTGGTCGGCAGCGCCGTGGTGGCGCTGGCCGCTACCGCGTGCTCGACGGCGATGTTTGGCGACCCGTCCGGGATCACAGGAGCCGAGTTGGGCGCCCCCCAGCTCGAGATCACCGTGCTCGCCGGTGACGATCTGACGGTGGTGCCCGCCGCGGTCGACGTCGACGGCGTCCCGGTGACCCTCGACGCGGTCGGCACGGTCACGGTCGCCTGGCCCGAGCGCCCGATGACCATCCAGGTCGACGCCCCCGGGTTCCACACCTGGACGGAGGAGCTCGCCGAGTACCCCCAGGCAGGCACCATCGAATTCCGTCTCGACCCTGTGGTACTCATCGGCAGAATCACCACGCCCGATGGGGTTGCACTCCCCGGTGTCGAAGTGACGCTCGGCGAGGCGGTTCCCGACGTGACCGATGAGGACGGCCGATTCCGTATCGAACGCGCCGTTCCCGGAGAGGCGCGCATGGTGCGCCCGGCCTGGCAGGAGCGAACCTATTCGTGGGACGGCGCCATCGACAAGGCCGACCTGACGATGGAGCCACTCCAGGTGCGCGCTCTGCGCGCAGGCGCCGACGCCATCGGCGATCAGGCGCGCTGGCGAGAGGTCCTGTCCCTGGCCGATGTCACAGGTGTCGACGGGCTCGTGATCGATGTCAAGGATGAGACAGGGACGGTGCTCCACGACACCGAGGTGACTGAGGCCCACGAGATCGGAGCTGTCAAGGCGTTCTACGACCTCGACGACGTGGTGGCCGAGATGGATGCCCGTGATCTCTACGGAATCGCCAGGATCGTGGCGTTCCAGGACACGCCGCTGGCCACGGCAGACCCCGATCATGCGGTCACGTCTGACGCCGGAGGTCTGTGGGAAACCAATGCCGGGCACAATTGGCTGGACCCGAGCGACCCGGCAGCCTACGAGTATGCCGTCGACCTGGGCGAGGAGGCGTGCCGCAGAGGCTTCGACGAGATCCAATTCGACTACGTCAGCTACCCGTTCGGCGGCAATGTCTCCACCGCGGTCTTCGACGGCGCCTATACCGAAGAGGTCAGGGTTGCCTCGATCATCGCGTTCCTCGACCGCGCCTACACGGTCCTCAGTCCGCTGGGATGTGCGGTGTCGGCCAATGTGCTCGCCATCACGTTGGAGTCCCCCACGGACGAGGGAGTCGGCCAGCGGCCCGGGGCGATGTCCCGGACGATCGACGTGCTGAACCCGATGATCTACACGACGAATTACGGGCCAGGGTGGAAGGGCATCGAGGACCCGGACGCCTTCCCCATCGAGATCGTCGACGGAGCACTCGCCAACGGCGTGCGCAAGCTGGAGGGCTTTGGCTACTACCGGCCGTGGCTGCAGACGTGGACGATCTCGTCTGCCGACGTGCGTGCGGTGCAACGGGCTGCGGAGGCTCGTGACCTGGGCTGGCTGTTGTGGAGCAGCGCCACGAGCTACTCCGCCGACTACCTGCCTCCGCGATGACGGCGCTGGAGGAGTTGACGGCCGGCGTCATCGAGTGCCGCCGGTGTCCTCGGCTCGTGGCCTGGCGCGAGCAGGTGGCGCTCGAGAAGCGGGCCGCCTATGCCGGCGAGGAGTACTGGGGTCGCCCGGTGCCAGGCTTCGGCGATCCGCGCGCTCGCCTCGTCGTCGTCGGCCTGGCACCTGGAGCGCACGGGGCCAACAGGACAGGCCGCATGTTCACCGGGGACCGGAGCGGAGATTGGCTGTACCGGGCCCTCTTCCGCACCGGATTCGCCACGCAGAGCGAGTCGAAGGGCCGAGACGACGGTCTGCGGCTCACCGAGGCGTGGATCACCGCACCGGTGCGCTGTGCTCCCCCGCGGAACCGACCGACGGCGGAAGAGCGGGACGCCTGCTCCGACTGGTTCGACCGCGAGCTCGATCTGCTCACCGAGACCCGGGTCTACGTGACGCTCGGCCAGTTCGGCTACCAGGCACTGTGGCGCTCACTCGGCAGGTCGCGGACCCTGCCCCGGCCCCGCCCGCGGTTCGGGCACGGTCTGGAGATCGCGCTGGGCGACGTGACCCTGCTCACCTCGTACCACGTCAGCCAGCAGAACACCTTCACAGGAAGGCTCACCGAAGACATGCTGGATGCCGTGTTCTCCAGGGCCGCAGCCCTGGCCGGCTAGTCGAGCGCCGTACCCTTGGCGAACACGCTCAGCTGGCGCTCCCAGGCCGCGACCAGATAGGGGTGGGGGTTCACCTTCTCCTCACCGAAGCGGAGCTCGAAATGGGTGTGCGCGACGGTGTGCTCGGCATTGCCGGAATCCCCGACGGAGCCGATGACCTGGCCGGCCATGACGAAGTCACCGACGTCGAGTCCTGCGGCAAAAGCCCGTTCCGGGCCGCCGTCACCGTCATCGGTTCCAAGGGTGTCGTTGTTCAAGTGGACGTATGCGCTAATCCACCCGTCGCGATGCTGGATCTTGATGTTCCATCCGGACAGCCGGTTCCAGTCGCGGTGGATCACGAGTCCGTCGGCGACGGCGACGATCGCCGTGCCCTTCGGAGAGTGGATGTCAGTGCCGCGATGGCGCCTGCCGCCGCTGCGGCGCGCCCCCCACGAGTCGACGAAGTACACGTCTGCCGTCCGGTGGGGAAACGCCTCGATGACGAACTCGACACTCGGGGATGCACTCGTGGCGGCCAAATCGATGGCGCCGAGCGCGGGAGCGACGCCGGCTGTCTGGTAGGACACGGCCCCGATCATCGTCAGGACGATTGCCGCGCGATGAACGATGCTGGGCATGGGAGAACAGCTCCAGTGCCGGCCTGCGAGGTCCCCTACCGCAGCCGACTCGTCGGTTGGGAGTCGGAGAAACCCTAGGAAGGGCATTCCGGTAGTGGAACCGGATAGGCGCTGCCCGCTTCCTAACCTCTCGGCCGTCTCCCCGAGGTACTCACATGCATCCCTTGGACCATCAGTCGATGGAGCACGCCGGACGCGCCGACACCGACTGGCGCCGAGCCCGGCGGGCCGCAGCGTGGACTGAATACGACGCCGCCGCGATGCCCACAGGCAAGGAAGAGGTGTGGCGCTACGTCGAGCTCGACATCGACCTCGGTGACTACGTCACGGGAGCGGAGGCCCCGCCGATGGGAGACGATGGCTTCGCCGGTCTTCTGCCGGATGCGGAGCTCCTCGCGGTTGTGAACGGCGTCGCTACCGGAACCGCTACGGACCATCTCATGCCGCTGCGCCAGGCCCTCGACGAGCGGGCCGATGCCGCCAGCGTTGCCGCGGGTGCTGCGCTGCCTGCCGCGACCGACATCTTCGCTGCGGCCCACGACGCGTTCGGCGGTGATGGTGCCTTCGTCCATGTCACCAAGGGCGTGGTGGCTCCGACCGTGCACATCGACGTACAGACCACGGCCGAGGGCACTGCATCGTTTCCGGCCGTCTGGATCAACGCCGAGGAGGGGGCCGAGGTCTCCGTCGTCGTCCACCTGCGCTCGTCAGACGGCCTCGGTGCCATGACGATCCCCCAGTTTGGGGCGTACGTCGGACCTGGTGCCAACGTCCGTCTGACGCTGGTCCAGCGCAACGCCTACGGCGTCACTTCGTTCGGTCATGCCGGGGTGACGCTGGATCGCGACGCCTCCATCAGGCTGTTCGAGGTGGGACTCGGGGGAGGCCACTCCCGGCTCCATCTGGACACGAGGCTCGAGGGAAACGGGTCATCGGCCAACGTCGTCGGCGCCTACTTCGGCGAGGACACCCAGACGCTCGACTACCGCTACTTCATGCACCACGTCGGTACCAACACTCGGTCCGACATGTTCCTCAAGGGTGCGGTCGAGGACGAGGCCGATTCGGTGTTCACCGGGCTGATCCGGATTGAAGAGACCGGCCAGAAGACCGAGGCCTTCCAGACCAACCGCAACCTGTTGCTGTCAGACGGCGCCACCGCACAGTCCGTGCCGAACCTCGAGATCCTGGCCAACGACGTTCGGTGCGGCCACGGTTCCACTGTCGGGCCTCTGGACTCCGAACAGCGCTACTACCTGATGAGCCGGGGGCTGGATCGACCGCGTGCCGATCGGGTGCAAGTGCGAGGGTTCTTCGAAGAGGTGCTGTCCAAGCTCCCCGAGCCGGCACTTGCCGACCCGATCCGTGGCTGGTTCAACGCCAAGTACGAGTCGGCACAGCTCCAAGGCAGGGTCCGATGACAACCCGGTTGCTCCCCGTTGCCGACCTCCCCGAGGGCCGGGGACTGCGCGTCGAAGTGAAGGGCCACCGCCTCGCGGTGTTCCGCATCGGCGAAGACGTCTACGCGGTCGGCGACCGTTGCAGCCATGCGGAGGCATCGCTCGCCGAGGGCGAGGTCTTTGCGACCGAGGTGGAGTGTCCCCGGCATGGTTCCGAGTTCGATCTACGTACCGGCCAACCCCGGTCGCTTCCTGCAACGAGCCCGATACCGGTCTACCGCGTCGCCGTCGTCGACGGAGACGTCCATGTCGAGATTCCCGGCAGGGACCAGGCATGAACCCTGCCCTCGACGTTCGTGGACTCACCGCCCGTCTTGGTGAGTTGCAGATCCTCAAGGGGGTCGACCTCACCGTTCCCTTCGGTGAGGTGCATGCGCTCATGGGTCCGAACGGGTCGGGGAAATCCACGCTGTGCCATGTTCTCATGGGGAAGGACGACTACGAGGCCACGGGCTCCGCTCTCGTCGACGGAGTGGAGTTGACCGGCCTTGCGGTCGACGAGCGGGCCCGTGCCGGTCTCTTCGAGGCGTTCCAATACCCCCTCGAGATCCCAGGTGTCCGGCTCGACGAGTTGGCTGCCGAGATGGCTGCGGCCTCCGAAGACCCAGACGCCGTCGTCGCCCGCATCGGCCGTGCGACCACGCGCCTGGGCGTGGAACCCTTCCTGGTCCGCTCGGTGAACGTCGGTCTGTCCGGCGGTGAGAAGAAGCGCTCCGAGATGTTCCAACTCGCCGTGGCGGCTCCCAAGGTCGCCATCCTCGACGAGATCGATTCCGGGCTCGACATCGACGCCGTGCGCGAGGTCGCCGAGCTGGTCGAAACGCTGCGCAACCCGGACCTCGGGGTTCTGATCATCACCCACTACAGCCGGATCCTTCGCTACATGAACGTCGACCGCATCCACGTGATGGTGAGCGGCGCCATCGTCGAGTCCGGTGGGCCCGAGGTTGCCGAACGGCTGGAAGCCTCGGGGTACGCCGGCTTCAACGAGCAGGGCGAAAGCGCTTCACCTGGCTAGGTTCGGTCCATGGCAGACGTCGCCGGGTCCTGGTTCACCGATGCGCGAGATGCCGCAGACTATCTGAGCGAGGTCGGCAAGGTCTGGCTCGTCTGGGTGGTCACGCTGGGCATGCTCGCCTTCTTCCAGCAGTGGTGGGTGCTGGTTGCGGTGGCCTTCGCTTTCCTGTTCGCGGTCACGTACATGGCCCGCCCCCTCCAGGCGCGAGCGCGGCGGCTCGCCGACGGTGACGACCAGATCGGGTCGCCGTTGGAGAACGCCATGGGCCGCGGGTCGAAGCGCGACGTCGCATTCCGCCGTTTGCTCTACGGATCTGGTCCGCTGCGCGAAGCGGTTGACCTGACCGGATCGTCTCGGATCTGGTTGACCATGCGGTGGGTGATGATCTTCCTGACGATCTTCTCCTTCCTGTGGGTGGTTGCCAACCTGTTCTCGACGCCGGCGTGAGCGGCCCCGATCTGGGAGCACTGCTCCTGGAGTCTTCTGCCGTGCTCGCGTTCACCGGTGCCGGAATCTCGACCGGCAGCGGGATCCCCGACTTCCGAGGTCCCCAAGGGGTGTGGACCACGAGGACTCCGGTCTTCTACGAAGACTTCGTACGCGATGAAGCGGCGAGAGTGCACTACTGGCAGCAGAAGCTGGAGGACCGGGGGGAGTGGGGGAGTGCCCGGCCCAACGCCACCCACGATGCCCTCGTGCACCTGGAGCAGGCGGGGAAGATTGCCGCGGTCGTGACCCAGAATGTCGACGGTCTCCATGCCGCAGCCGGCACGTCTGCTGAGGCGCTGATCGAGCTCCACGGGACGGTGCGATCGGTCGAATGCCTGTCCTGCGGCGAGCGCACCGATCCGGCTCCCCACTTCACCGCGTTTGCCGCGTCCGGGGAGGCGCCGGTGTGCCACTGTGGAGGGCTCCTCAAACCGGCGACGATCTCGTTCGGCCAAGCGCTCCGCAGGCGAGACCTGGAGCGAGCGAGCACCGCGGCAGCAGCGTGCGACCTGGTCCTGTCGCTGGGCTCGACCCTCTCGGTCACCCCTGCCGCGGACATTCCGTTGCTCGGCGCCCGCCGGGGCGTTCCCTACGTCATCGTGAACCAGGGGGAGACGGCCCACGACGGCCTGCCGTGGGTGACACTGCGGCTCGAAGGCGACGTGGGCGAGATCGTGCCCCCCGCGGTGGCCGCCGCTCTCGCCTGACCCGGGGCGACTGGGCTGGTGATCCCCCTCACTAACCTCGACGGGAGGAACTTTCGCTCATTGGTGAGGTGCAACGATGCGGATCGAACGTGACTCGATGGGGGAGGTCCAGGTCCCCGATGGCGCGTACTACGGCGCTTCGACGCAACGAGCCGTCGACAACTTCCCGATCTCAGACCTGCGGTTCGGCCGCACGTTCATCTGGGCACTCGGTCTGATCAAAGCGAGTGCTGCCCGCACCAACGAGGAGCTCGGCAGCGTCGACAGCGCAATGGTCGACGCCGTCTTCCAGGCCGCCGGAGAGGTGATGGAAGGCAAGCTCGACGAGCACTTCGTCCTCGACGTCTTCCAGACGGGATCGGGCACCTCGACGAACATGAACGCCAACGAGGTCATCGCCAACCGGGCGACGGAACTGCTCGGCGGCGAGCTCGGATCGAAGCTGGTTCATCCCAACGATCATGTCAACGCCGGCCAGTCGTCCAACGACGTGATTCCCACGGCCATCCACGTGGCCGCGGTCGCCGCGATCGAAGAGGACCTCCTGCCGGCGCTGCAGTCGCTCGGAGACGCCCTGGAGGCGAAGGCAGTGGAATTCGACGCGATCCTCAAGTCGGGTCGCACCCACCTGATGGACGCCACGCCGGTGCGGCTCGGCCAGGAGTTCTCCGGCTATGCGACCCAGATTCGCAAGAGCGCGGAGCGCGTGGCTGCCGTCGAGCCCGAGCTCCTCGAGTTGGCGCTGGGAGGCACTGCCGTCGGCACCGGAATCAACGCCCCTGAGGGGTTTGCCGCCACGACCATCGCCCGCATGGCCGATGCGTCTGGGTATGCGTTCCGTGAGGCCGGAGACCACTTCGAAGCGCAGGCCTCCAAGGACGCCGTCGTCTCCGCTTCGGGAGCCCTGAAGACCGTGGCCGTCTCGCTGTTCAAGATCGCCAACGATCTTCGCTGGCTGTCGAGCGGGCCGCGTACCGGCATCGCCGAAATCCAGCTGCCTTCGCTGCAGCCGGGTTCGTCCATCATGCCGGGAAAGGTCAACCCGGTCATCGCGGAGGCCGCGATGATGGTGGCCGCTCAGGTGATCGGGAACGATGCCGCGATCACGTGGGGCGGTGCCAACGGGAACTTCGAGCTCAACGTGATGATGCCGGTCATGGCGCACAACGTGCTGGAGTCGATCGGCCTGCTGGCAGCGATGGCTGCCGTGTTCGAGGAGAAGTGCGTCTCCGGCATCGTGGCTGATGCCGATCGTGCCAAGTGGCTGTTGGAGCAGAACGTCATCATCATCACTGCGCTCGTGCCCACGATCGGCTACGACAAGGCGGCCGAAGTCGCCAAGAAGGCCTTTGCCGAGGGCCGCGGGGTCCGTGAGGTCGCGCTCGAGCTGGCAGTGCTGCCCGAGGACGAACTCGATGCTGCGCTCGATCTGCGCCCCATGACCGAGGGCGGCGTGGTCGGCTGAGCGGTCGTCACGGCTGCCGACGACGTGGCACCGGGGCCTGTCGCCGCGGCGAGCCGCACGAGGTTTGCGTCACAGCTGGCCGAGGGCGTCTTCCAGCGTGGTCCAGGCGAGGTCGGCGCACTTGATCCGCACCGGGAACTTGCGCACCCCCTGGAGCGCCTCGAGCTCTCCGAGGACGGAACCGGGGCGCTCCGGATCGACGGGGTTGTCACCCTCTTCGATCGACATCATCACCTTGAACTTGCGGGCGAGGTCGCGCACCTCGTCGAGGGTCTTGCCGACGATGACGTCGGCCATCATCGATCCGGAGGCCTGCGAGATCGAACAGCCCTGGCCGCCGATGGCGACGTCGGTCACGACACCGTCCTCGGTGGCCAGGTCGAGGAAGAACTCGTCGCCGCACGAGGGGTTCTCGCCCTCGGCGTGGACGTGCGGGCCATTGAGCGCCCCTCGCCTGCGCGGGTTGCGGTAGTGATCGAGGATCGTCTGGCGGTACAGCTCGTCGAGAGGGGTCATGCCAGCCCGAAGACCTTGCGCGATTCGTGGAGTGCGGCGACGAGTGCGTCCACGTCCTCGTTCGTGTTGTAGATGTAGAACGAGGCTCGCGCTGTTGCCGGGACGTTCAGGTGGCGCATGAGCGGTTTGGCGCAGTGGTGGCCCGCCCGCACGGCCACCCCGTACTGGTCGAGGATCGTGGCGATGTCGTGGGCGTGGATGTCGGCCAGCTGGAACGACACCGCGCCGCCGCGCCGCGACACGTCCCGAGGCCCGTACACGGTGAGATCGGGCACGGTCGCCAGCTCCGCCAGGGCGTACTCGGTGATCGCTCGTTCGTGGTCCTGGACTTCGTGCATCCCGATCTTGGCCAGGTAGTCGACGGCAGCTCCGAAGCCGACGGCCTGGGCGATCGGGGGCGTGCCTGCCTCGAACTTGTGCGGGACGGGGGCCCAGCGCGACTCGTAGAGCTGGACGTCGGAGATCATCTCGCCGCCGCCTTCGGTCGGCTCCATCTCTTCGAGCAGATCGGGGCGGCCCCACAAGACGCCGATCCCGGTGGGGCCGAGCATCTTGTGAGCCGAGAAGGCCAAGAAGTCGGCACCGAGATCGGCGACGTCCGTCGGGCTGTGGGGGACGAGCTGTGCGCCATCGACCACCACGATCGCTCCCACCCGGCGCGCCGCTGCGGAGAGGACCTGCACAGGTCCCATCGCCCCGGTCACATTGGACATGCCGGATACTGCGATGACCTTGACCCGATCGTCGATGATCCGATCGAGGTCGGCGACGTCAACCTCGTAGTCGTCGTCGAGGGACAAGTACACGAGCTCGCAGCCCGTGTGCCGGGCGATGAGCTGCCACGGGACCACGTTGGAGTGGTGCTCCATGATCGTGAGCACGACCTTGTCGCCTTCACTGAGGTGGCTGAGGCCCCACCCGTAGGCGATGAAGTTCAAGGCAGTGGTCGTGCCTCTCGTGAAGACGACCTCGTTCGGCGAAGCGGCGCCGATGAAGTCGGCCACCTTGGCGCGGCCGCCTTCGTACGCGTCCGTCGCCTCAACGGCGAGCGTGTACGCCCCGCGATGCACGTTGGCGTTGATGCGGCGGTAGTAGTCGTCGATGGCGTCGATGACCTGGGCCGGCTTCTGGGTGGTGGCCGCCGAATCGAGGTAGACGAGCCGATGGCCGTTGATCTCGCGCTCGAGCAGGGGGAAGTCGCTGCGGACGTGCGCCAGACCGGTCATCAGGCGGCGGTCCCTGCTCGGTACCCGTCGTAGCCGGAGGCTTCGATGCGGTCGGCGAGGTCGGCGCCGCCCGCATCGACGATCCGTCCGTCGAGGAAGATGGAAACGACGTCCGGGGTGATGTAGTCGAGCATCCGCTGGTAGTGGGTGATGATGAGGAATCCGCGGTCAGCGGCGCGCAGCCTGGTCACGCCTTCGGCGACGGTGCGCAGGGCATCGATGTCGAGCCCGGAGTCCGTTTCGTCGAGCACGGCGAGGTTGGGCTCGAGCACGGCCATCTGCAGGATCTCGTTGCGCTTGCGTTCCCCGCCAGAGAAGCCCTCGTTCAGGTAGCGGTCGGCGAACGACGGGTCCATCTCCAACTCCCGCATGGCGTCCATGACCTTCAGGCGCAGTTCGAGAACGGTGAAGTCGGTGCCGGTGCGGTTGGTGAGCGCGGTGCGCAAGAAGTTGACGACGCTCACGCCCGGAATCTCCTCGGGGTATTGGAAACCCAGGAACATCCCGGCGCGGCCCCGGCGATCGGGAGACCATGCGGCGATGTCCTCGCCCTGATAGCGCACCGTTCCCGCAGTGACTTCATAGCCGGGATGACCCATGAGCACGTTGGCGAGCGTGGACTTCCCCGACCCGTTGGGTCCCATGAGAGCGTGGGTCTGGCCCGAATCCACGACCAGGTCGACTCCCTTGAGGATCGCGGTGCCGGCGACGGCGGCATGCAGGTTCTCGACGGCGAGGAGCGGGGCGGTCATGAGCGCGAGGTTACCGATGGGCGTACCCGTATCCGACCGGGGAGTGGCCGCGTTCGGCGTCAGTCGCGGTAGGCGGAGAGCACCTGTTCGATGACGGGGAGATCCACATCATCGAGGTGGCTGTAGCGCTGCAGGTACAGCCGGTCGATGCCCATGGCAGCGACCCGGTGCATGATCCCGGCTGCCTGATCAGGAGTGCCGTGCAAGAAGTTCCTGCCGTCGATCAGCGCGATGTAGTCGGCGATCGACTTCTCGGCCTTGGCGGCGCGTCCTGCGATCAACTCGTCGTATTCGGCGGTGGTCGCAGCCACGAACATCGGAACGGCGAAGCTGATCTTGATCGCCTCCGGGTCGCGGCCGACGGCGGCTGCAGCGTCCCGCATGACGGCGAGGCGGGCGTCCATCGTTTCCTGGTCGCAGGCGAACATGTTGTATTCGTCTGCGAACTGTCCGGCGAAGCTCGGCGTCTTCTTCATCCCTCCGCCTCCGACCACGATGGGCGTCGCCACCGGTCGGGGGAGCACGTCGATCGCGGCCAGGCGATAGTGCCTTCCCTCGTATCCGTCGCTTCCGGAAAATGCGGCGCGCACGTACGACAACGTCTCGTAAAGCCGGGAGAAGCGCTCCCGCACCTCGGGAAGCTCCAGACCGAAGGCCTCGTGCTCCGACTCCATCCAGCCGGTGCCGATACCGAGGGCGAAGCGCCCGCCAGACATCTCATCGATCGTGGCGGCGGCCTTGGCGAGCCGTGAGGGATGGTGGAACGTCAGCGGCGAGACGAGCGGCAGGAGCTGGATCGTCGAGGTCTCGCGTGCCAGGCCTGCCAGCGTCGACATGGCGTCGGTTGTATGCGCCGACGTGTCGCCGTCGAGGTAGTGATCCGATCGTGCGAAGGCGTCGAGGCCGGAGGCTTCGGCCCACTGGGCCAGCTCGCGGAGCCTGGCGTACGTTCCGCCAACCTGCGGCTCCACCATGAATCCGAGTTCCATTGCGCTCCTCACCAGCCCCTGGCGACCCATTCCCCGAGCTGCGGGGCTTCGTCGCCGATCGTCGTGTCCAGACCGTGGCCCGGAGCGACCAGCGTCTCTCCGGGCAGGGTGAACAGTACCGACTCGATGCTGGCGACGATCTCGGCGAAGGACGACCCCGGCCCCCCGGTGGCTCCCGGTCCTCCTGGGAAGAGCGTGTCGCCGCTGAGGACGATTCCCGGCAAGCCAACGCAGACCGAACCGGGGGTGTGGCCCGGTGTGGAGAGAACGGTGGCCACGACGTCGCCGATCTCCACGGGCCCCGGTTGCAACGGCTCCGCTCCCAGCCTGCCGTCTGCGTCGGCGCCATGCAGCAGGATCGGGATGGAGAAGTGGTCGGCCACATCGGCAGCGGCCCCGATGTGATCGACGTGGCCGTGGGTCGTGAGGATCGCTTGCGGTGTGGAGCCTGCAGCCAGGTCGATGATCGTTGCCGCCTCTGCCGCGGCGTCGACGATCAGCGAACGCTTCGTCTGCAGGCAGACGACGACATAGACGTTGTTCTCCCAGGAGCCCACACACCGTTTCCGAACTTCGTAGGCATCGGTGGCGAAGTGGGCGAACACGGGGGAGGAGGGTACCGGCAGCCGGCGCCGGGTCGCCTCCTGCAAGAATGCGCACATGGATTTTGCGATCACCGACGAACAGCGGATGCTCCGCGACTCCGTGCGCAGTTTCCTCGAGGCCCGCGTGCCACTCCCTCGGGTCCGCGAGCTGATGGAGACCGAGGACGGGTTCGACCGCGAGGTCTGGGCCGAGATGGCCGCCATGGGTTGGCAGGCGATGGCCATCCCTGAGGAGTACGGGGGAGCGGGCTTCACGTTCCGCGAGCTCGGCATCTTGATGGAGGAGATGGGCAGGGCGCTCACTCCTGGGCCGTTCCTGTCCTCGGTCGTTCTCGGTGCCGGAGCGCTGCTCATCGCCGGCACGCCTGAGCAGAAGGCGACGTACCTGCCGGGGATCGCGTCCGGCGAACGCATCGCCGCGCTTGCGGCTGTCGAGCCGTCCGGCGACTGGGATCCGGATGCCATTGCAGCGGCCGCGATCCCCGGCGATGCCGGATTCACGATCTCCGGGGAGAAGAGCTTCGTCGTCGACGGCCACGTCGCAGACACCCTGTTGGTCTCCGCTCGCGATTCGGCAGGTGGTGTCGGAATCTACGTGGTCGATGCCGGCGCCTCCGGGTTGGAAACCTCCCCCCTGGAGACGCTCGACATGACCAGGAAACAGGCCACGGTGCGCCTTGATGGGGTCGTGGTCGACACCGCAGCCCGTCTCACCGGCGATGGGGCCGCGACGATCGAATCGGTGTATGAGATGGCGGTGGTGGCGCTGGCCTACGAACAGGTGGGTGGTGCGCAGCGCTGCCTCGAGATGTCGGTCGACTACGCCAAGGAACGCCATCAGTTCGGCAGGCCCATCGGATCGTTCCAGGCGGTCAAGCACATGTGCGCCGACATGCTCGTTGCCGTCGAAGCGGCGAAGTCTGTTGCGTACTACGCAGGCTGGGCAGTCACAGACGACCCGGCCGAAGCGGCGATCGCGGCACCGCTGGCCAAATCAAGCTGCTCAGACGCCTACTTCGAGATCGCCGGTGACACGATCCAGGTACATGGTGGGATCGGCTTCACGTGGGAACACGATGCTCATCTGTTCTTCAAGCGAGCCAAGAGCGATGAACTGCTGTTCGGCGACCCGACCCGATGGCGCGCCCGCCTCGCCGATCGGTTGGATCTGTCTCCTGCGAGGTGACGTCAGGAGGTCGCGAGCGCCTGCATGATCGATTCGAGCTCGGCGATCTGGGTCTCGCCGCTCACCCGTAGGGCCACCTTGCCGTTGGCATCGACGAACACCCAGAAGGGGAATCCACCGCGACCGTGCGCGATGAGCACTGTGTTGTCCGAGTCGTCACGGATCAGCGGTGGGGTCCAGGCCTCGCGATCGAGCCAATCGGATGCCGGGAAGTTGGGTTGTCCCGAGTTCATCGAGGTGCTGACCGAATAGATGTCGACACCCTCGACGCCACCGGTCTCGTCGAGCCACGCTTGGACGCGCGGGACCTCGGCCTGGCAGTGGGGGCACCAGTGGGCGAGAAAGACGATGGCCTTCGCCCTGCCGTCATTCTCGATCCGCACCTCTTCGCCGTCGAAGTCTTGGCCGACGACGATCGGTGCGTCGAAGCCTGCTGCGGTCGGGTCGACGCTGTTGTTCGGAGGCATCAGTGGCAGCTGACCGGTGACCTCTGGCGATCCGTACTCCGAACCGGGTTCAGTGCTGCCGAATACGACCGCCCCGATGAGGGCGATGATCACGACTGCGCCGAGAACGCCGGCGATGATGGCGCCGCGCGAACGCGGTTGCTTCTGCTGAGCCGTCTTGTTCCTCGTCGACGTCATGGCGTCTCCGTGCTCGGTTCCTGAGATGATGGCGCGATTGTCGCGGTATTGATGCGATCTGCCCACAAGATGACGATCACGAAGAGAAATGCGCTCAACGCCATGTAGGGGATCGTGATGAACCCGAACACCTTGAAGTATGCCGCGCTGCACGGCGGGCCCGTGGCGGCGCACGAACCGCCGTCGAGGTTCGGGTATGCCTGGATGAGGCGGTGATATGCCGAGATCGTCGCGCCGACCACGGCCAGCGCTCCGGCGTACAGCCGAATCCCGTGGTCCCGGCGCACCGCGGCAATCAGGAGGATCACTGCCAGGGGGTACATGGCGATGCGCTGGTACCAGCAGAGCAGGCAGGGAACGAGGTTGGCGACCTCAGACAGGTAGAGACTTCCCAGCATCGCCGTGGTGGCCACGATCGCGGCCAACCACAATTCGTACCCCCGCACCAGCCCGAGGATCGACGACCGCAGGCCGGATCGCCTGCCGGAGACGATGCCGACGAACACCACGATGGTCCCGGCGTTTGCGGCCAGCGCGAGGAACGAGAAGAACGTGCGTGCGGTCTGCAGGCTCATGATCCTTCGAGGGTACGGAGGTTGCCCATGAATGCCCAAGACTGGACCGCGGCGTCGCCGGTACCCTGGCCGCATGGCGATCGTTCTCGCCGTCGTGCTGGGCGCCCTCCTGGTGATGTTCGCTGCCGCCATGTGGTGGCAGGAGCGGCGCCGGCTGCCGGAGCCGGGTGGTGCCATCGTCTACGGGGTGGAAGACGCCCTCGTGTACGTGTGGGAGCGCCTTCCCGCGGACGTCACGGAGACGGCGCGGCGCGCCGACGTGCGCCGCATCCTCGAGTGGGAGATCCACTACTTGCAGCACCCGTCTGAGCGGTCAGGGGCCCCTGGCGTGGCCGGCAGCGTTGCCTCGGCGGCGTACGTGCAGAACCAATCGCTCGCCGAGGGCCACGCATATGAACCCGAAGTGATCTTCGCCGTCCTCGATCTGCAGGCGGAGTATCTGCGCGAGCTCGGTGCCGTCGGCGATGCCGCTGCGCAGCCGGAGTCGGGCTCGTGAACGGCTGGCGCTCCGCGGTCCGCGCCACCGGGATGGCCCTCTACCTGGCGGTTGCCCCCTCAACCGTGCCCCCGTGGCGGCTCGATCCTTCGATCCGGGTCGTTGCAGAGCTCGCCGTGGGCGAGGCCACCCCCGCGTTGCGATCGCAGCTCCTATCCGGGCCCCGCTCGTAGAATCCATCGTGGCCGAAGTGGCCGTACCACCATGCGCACGCTCCTCGTCACCATCGGATTGACCGTCGCTCTCGCGGCATCGGCATGCTCCTCCAGCGAGCCGACGACCGTCCCGACGACCGTCCCAACGACGACAGCCCCAACGACCACTGTGATCGTGGGAGATGGCTCGATCGTGTTCGGCGAGGGCGCTGTTCCCGACGGGGTCCCTTCCAGCTTCCCGATCCCGCAGCAGGGCAACATCGGGTCGACCCTTGCCGACGACACCCTTGGCCGGTACGAGATGCTCCTCAACCTCCCGGCCCCCATCGACGCCACCGTCGCCTACTACGAGACCAACCTTCCTGCCGTGGGGTTCGTCATCGATCGGTCCGAGTTGGAGGGCCTCACGCACATGATTGCCTTCTCCGGCGAAGGGGTCACCGGGTTGATCCAGATCGAGGCCAAGGGCACGGGGGAGCTGTCGACCGCGAGCATTCGCATCGAGCGCAGCTGACGCTTGGTCCTGGCCGGTACCCTGCGACCGATGACCAGGCTGCATCGATTCGCCGACCACCGCTTCATCGGGACCCGAGACGACATGGTCGTCCACGACACTGAAGACGCTGAGGAAGCGGATGCACTCGCCGAGCGCATCTCACATCTCATGGAGCGCAAGCTCGTCCAGACCTTCGGCCCCGATACGCTTGCCGAGGCGAGGAATCGGGGCTTCCACCCGCCAGGCGGCTAGATCGTGGCGGCGACCACCGCCGCGACCCGATCCTCCCTGAAGGAGAAGAAGTGGTCGCTGCCGTTGATCACGACCGTCTCCCCCCCGATCGAATCGGCGTATGCCCTGGTGTCGTCGACGGTCACGAACTGATCACGATCCCCGATGACGAACGTTCTGCGCGTCTCGACCAGGCGGAGCGCTCCTGGGAGGTGGGGGGCGCGTCCGGTGTCGAGCGGCACGGCAATGGCGCAGAAGGCATGCGAGGATCCCGTTGCCGCCTGCCAGTTCAAGGCCGTGGCGGCCCCGAACGACCAGCCGGCGAGCCCGACAGGCAGGTTCGGGTACGCCGCGGTCGCGGCGGTCATTGCCGCGGATACGTCGTGGAGCTCGCCGATGCCGTCGTCGTGGCGTCCTGTGGAGTGCCCCGCACCGCGGAAGTTGAAGCGAAGCACGGCAACGCCGGCTGCGGTCAGGTGGCGGGTCACGCCTGCCAACAACGGCGAAGCCATCGTCCCCTGCATCAGTGGGTGGGCGTGGCACAAGACGAGGGCTCTCGTGGCGCCGTCTGGGACGTCCCAGCGGGCCTCGAGGGAGAGGCCGTCTTCGGTCTCGAGCTCGATCATTGCAGTGCCCCCTCGACGGAAGCTCTTCTCGCGGTGAACGCTTCGTCTGAGAGCACGGGCCCCGCAGGACCGAAGACCCGCAAGATCGCGAGATCGCCGTCGTGAGGGGTGGCGGCGAGGACATGGCGCGCCGAGCCCGCTGCCGGATCGAGGAGCGCTGCAGGGCCGACCATCACGACGACTGCGGTGACCCCCTCCGGGGGGTCGGCGTCGAGCCAGCGCCGGTAGGCGCTCTTGACGCTCTGCGGGATCCTGGGGGGACCGACACCCAGTTCCAGCTCCTCACCCTCGGTACAGATGCCCCTGGGAACGAACGCAACGATGATCTCGCCTGCGGCGAGGGCATGCAGGTCTGGGGTGGGAATCTCGAGGATCACAGGCCCGAGAACCAGACGGCGGCAGCGGACAGGATGGCAAGACCTGCGAGCAACGAAGCAAGGATCAGATATCGAGTCTGCACGGGACGGAGCGTACCCCTGACCCGTAATCCGGGTCCTCGTCGGCACTAACCTCGGCGGGACTCCACCCCTTCGGAGGGTTCGTGTACGACGTCGCGATCATCGGCGGTGGGCCTGGCGGCTACGCCGCAGCCCTCTACGCCCACAACTTCGGCCTGTCGGTCGCGCTCGTGGAAAAGGAGCGGATCGGAGGAACCTGTCTGCTCAGGGGCTGCATTCCGGCCAAGGCGTGGCTGCAGACGGCAGAGGTCTACGCGACCGTGCGTCGGGCTGGCGAGTTCGGTGTCGTCGCCGGCGAGCCGGCGATGGACTGGCCGGCGGCCTTGCAGCGCAAGAACCAAGTCGTCGATGGCCTCGTCAAGGGGCTCGGCGGCCTCCTCAAGGCGCGCAATGCCGAGATCCTCGACGGCTTCGGCATGATCGTGCCTGGTGGCGTCGAAGTACGCGCCGCTGACGGCTCGAAGCGGACCCTCGAGGCGAAGCACACCATCGTTGCGACCGGATCGATCCCCAGGACCATTCCCGGCTACGACTTCGATGGGCAGCGGATCGTGTCATCCGATCATGCGCTCGACTGGACGGCGCAGCCGGGCCGGGTCGCCGTCATCGGAGCCGGCGCCATCGGGGCCGAGTTCGCCTCGTTCCTCGGTGACCTCGGATCGGAGGTGTACCTCTTCGAGATGGTCGACCAGGTCGTGCCCGGGATGGAGCCCGAGGCGGCCAAGGTGCTCGACCGCTCGTTCCGCAAGAAGGGGGTCAAGGTCCACACCGGAGTCGGGGTCGGCCCCGCCTCGATCGGCGCAGGCGGCGTAGTCGTGCCCTTCGGCGAAGAGTCTGTCGAGGTCGACGTCGTCCTGGTCGCCGTCGGCAGGGCACCGGTGACCCGGGGCGTTGGCCTGGATGCCGTCGGGGTGAGCACCGTGGATGGGTTCGTGGCGGTCGACCCCGGGACCATGGAGACCTCGGCACCGGGCGTGTACGCGGTGGGCGACATCGTCGCGGGCACACCGCAGCTCGCCCATGTCGGGTTCGCCGAAGGCATGGCCGCCATCACCCACATCGCGACCGGCGAGTCGGCGCCGGTCGACTACCGGGCGATCCCATTGGTGGTCTACACCCATCCGGAAGTTGCTTCCGTCGGGCTGACCGAGGCTTCGGCCCGTGCTGCGGGCTACGACGTCGAGGTCACGACCCACGGCATGCGCGGCGTCGGCAGGTCGATCATCGTCGGAGAGACCGGCGGCACCGTCAAGGTGGTCTGGGAGAAGGACGGGCCCATCCTCGGGGCCACCGTGGCCGATGCCGCTGCCGGGGAGCTCATTCACGAGCTGATGTACGCGGTGGGGTGGGAAGCGCTTCCGCGAGAGGCTGCCGCGTTCATTCACGCCCATCCGACCGTATCCGAGGCGATCGGGGAAACCCTGCTCGCCGCCGCCGGACGACCGCTGCACTGACGGAGGCTGCATGACGACGACGATGGAGTTACGGGGACCGGCCGCCCAGCTCACCAGCGAGCGGCTCGTGGAGCTGTACGCCACCATGGTGCTCGGCAGGTCCCTGGAGACGCGACTCCACAACATGTATCGGGGCGGCAGGCTCGGTGGCGCCGTGTATCCCGGCGTTGGCCAGGAGGCGGCGATGGTCGGTTTTGCGTCCGCCCTCGAAGACGGTGACATCTTCGGCGGAACGCATCGCGATCTGATCGCCCAGCTGACCAAGGGGGTCACCCTCGACGAGACACTCCTCAACTTCTTCGGCAAGGCAGATTCGCCAACGAAGGGCAGGGACGGCAACAGTCATTTCGGCGTGCTCGACAAGGGAACCCTGATGGTGATCTCGCCGCTCCCGGATGCCTATCCGGTGGCCGTCGGTTGTGCGTTGGCGTTCCAACAGGGCGGTGAGGCGCGGGTAGCGCTCGCCGACTGCGGGGAGGGAGCGACGGCAACCGGAACATGGCACGAGGCGGTGAACACGGCAGCGGTGCTCAGCCTCCCCGTGGTCTTCACGGTGCAGAACAACCAGTACGCCTACTCGACTCCCAACGAACGGGAGGGAGCAACCGAGAGCTTCGGGACGCGTGCCGAAGCGTATGGCATCCCAGGCGTCGTCGTGGACGGCAACGACATCCTCGCGTGCTACAACGCCGCCAAAGAAGCGGTCGAGCGGGCTCGGGCCGGTGGAGGCCCCACCCTGATCGAGGCCGTGACGTTCCGCCACTTCGGTCACGCCGGACACGACCCTGCCGACTACGTCAAGCCGGATGACCGTGAGTACTGGATGGAGCGCGATCCCATCGATCGTTTCGAGGCCTTCCTCATCGATCACGGCGACCTCACTGCGGGCCGAGCAGAGCAGATCTCCGAAGCCGCCGCGGCTCGGATCAAAGAACGCATTGCCTGGGCGCAAGATCAGCCGGATCCCGATCCGGCCGGCATTGCGGACGACGTGTTCGCCGTTCGCGAGACCTCCGGTCCCGCGCCGGGGGTAGCCCAGGGTGATCCGGTCACGATGCTCGATGCCATCAAAGAGGCGATGGGTGACGAGATGGACCGAGACGAGCGGGTGTTCCTGCTCGGCGAGGATGTCGGGCCCTTCGGGGGAGCCTTCAAGGTCACTGCGGGTCTTCATGAGCGCTTCGGTCCGCGCCGGGTCGTCGATTTCCCGATCGCCGAGAGCACCATCGTCGGCGCCTCCGTCGGCGCCGCTCTCATGGGCAGGCGGCCGATTGCCGAGCTGCAGTACACCGACTTCATCTACCCCGGCCTGGACGAGCTGGTGAACGAGGCCGGCAAGTATCACTGGAAGGGGGGGGCCTCCGTCCCGATGGTGCTCCGGGGGCCGAGCGGTGCCGGCCTGCGGGCGGGTCCGTTCCACTCGTTCAGCCCGGAGAGTCTGGTGGCCCACCATCCGGGGTTGAAGGTGGTGCTGCCCTCGACGCCGACGAACGCCAAGGGCCTGATGCTCGCCGCGATCCGCGACCCGAACCCGGTGGTGTACCTCGAGCACAAGAAGCTGTATCGCTCGATCCGAGAACCGATCCCTGCTGGGGACTACGAGGTTCCGCTCGGCGTCGCCAGAATCGCCCGTCCGGGGCAAGACGTCACCATCGTGGCGTGGGCTGCGATGGTTCACACCGCGCTGGCTGCCGCAGACACCCTCGCCGAGGAGGGAGTCTCGGTGGAGGTGATCGACCTGCAGACGATCGTCCCCTTGGACTGGGACGCCGTGTTCGCTTCGGTCACCAAGACCTCACGGCTGGTCGTCGTGCAGGAAGGCCAGCCGTTTTCGTCGATCTCAGGAGAGATCGCGGCGCGGGTGTCCGACGAGCTGTTCTGGGATCTCGACGCTCCCATCCGCCGGGTGACCGCTCCGCAGACGCACATACCCTTCGCTTCTGTCCTCGAAGATGCTTTCGTACCTCAGGTGGACGACGTGGTCGCCGCGGTGCGGCGCAGCGCGGCCGGCTGACGACCTGACAAAGGAGACGCCATGGCGGTAACGGTCACGATGCCCCAGCTCGGTGAGACCGTCACAGAGGGGACGATCCTCGCCTGGGCGAAACAGCCAGGAGACACCATTGCCGAAGACGAAGTCCTCCTCGAGATCTCGACAGACAAGGTCGACACCGAAGTCCCCTCGCCTGCTGCCGGCGTCATTCAGGAGATCCTCGTTCCCGAGGGTGAGACGGTCGACGTGGGAACCCCGCTCGCCGTGATCGCCTCAGTCGGTGAGGAACCGGCCCCGGCCCCCGCTCCTGCCTCCGCTCCTGGTGCGGCTCCTGCCCCGGCAGCCCCCCCGGACTCGGGTCCCGTGACGGAGATGGGCCCCACCGGTGGCGGGCCGATCGAGCCCCCACCACCGACGCCAGAACCAGCGGCTGTACCCGCGGTGGCCGCCGCGGCTGCCATGCCCGCGCCCACGGCCGAGGCTCCCCGTCGCGGAATCCTGTCTCCTGTGGTGCGCCGGCTGGCCTCCGAGCACCGCGTCGATCTCTCGGTGATCGCCGGGTCAGGCGACGGGGGACGGATCACCAGGCGTGATGTCGAGGCGTTCGTCACTGCGGGCGCCGATCAGCCGGCAACGAGGGTCACGCTCGAACCGGCAGCTCCTCCAGAGCCGGTCGCCGCGACCGCACCCCCCCCGACCCCGGAGCCGGCTCCTGCCGCCGCTCCGGCTCCGGCTGCCGCTCCGGCCGCAGCTCCGGCTGCCGCTCCGGCCGTAGCGCCTGCTCCTGTTCCTGCCCCGGCTCCTGCTCCTGCTCCTGCTCCGGAACCCGCTCCCGCTGTCGCCGCTGCTTCGGCCGTGCGCCCCGGGGACGAAGTGCTCGAGATCAGCCGCTTGCGGCGCCGGATCGCCGAGAACATGGTCCAGGCGAAGCGCACGACCGCCCATGTGTGGACGTCGGTCGAGGTCGACTACGAAGCGGTCGAACAGGTCCGTGCTCGCCACCGCGAGCAGTGGAAGGCTGCCGAGGGCTACTCGCTCACGTATCTCCCGTTCATCGCCAGGGCGACGATGGACGCCCTCGCCGCCCACCCGACGGTCAACAGCTCGTTCCTGCTCGACGAGGGCAAGCATGTGATGCACGGCTCGGTCAATCTCGGGATCGCCGTCGACCTGAACCAGGGAGGGCTCGTCGTCGTGTCGATCCGCAACGCCGAGGATCTGACGTTGAAGGGCCTCGCCCGCCAGATCCGAGCGCTCGCCGTGAAGGCACGTGACGGCAAGCTGGAGCCTGACGACATTTCCGGCTCGTCGTTCTCGATCACGAACCCTGGCCCGTTCGGCTCGTTCATGTCGGCGCCGATCATCAACGTCCCCAACGTTGCGATCCTCTCGACCGACACCGTCAAGAAGCGGCCCACCGTGGTGACCCTCCCAGACGGGACCGACACCATCGCCATCCGCCACATCGGGTACCTGGGCCTCACCTGGGACCACAGGGCCTTCGACGGTTCTACGGCCGTCCTCTTCCTGCGCCGGATCAAGCAGAGCCTCGAGACCTGGGATTGGGAGCAAGAGCTGGCGTGAGCCGGCTGCGCACCCGGTGGCTGGGCCGCCTCGCCTACGGGGAGGCGTGGGACCTGCAGCGCGCCTTTTGGGAGGCCCGAACCTCGGGCAGGGCCGAAGACGACTATCTCTTGCTCCTCGAGCATCCCCACACCTACACGATCGGAAGGAACGGAGACGGCGACAACCTGCGCGTTCCGGAAGCGGCGCTCTCCGGCCTCGGCGCCGAGCTGCGGTACGTCGATCGCGGGGGCGACATCACGTACCACGGCCCAGGACAACTCGTCGGGTACCCGATCATGGCCATCCCGACGGTGGCAGACGGACCAGACGTGGTGGGTCACGTCCGCCGGATCGAGGCGCTGCTGATCGCCGCGCTGGGGGATCTCGGGGTGACGGCGTGGGCAGAGCCGGGATACACCGGCGTGTGGACCTCCCTGGGCAAGGTTGCGGCGATCGGCGTGCGCGTCAGCCAGGGTGTGTCCACGCACGGATTCGCCCTCAACGTGGATCCCGACCTCGGCTACTTCGGCCATATCGTGCCGTGCGGCATCGGGGATCGTCCGGTGACATCGCTCGCCGAGCTGGTTGCCGAGACCCCTTCCCTGGAGGTCGTCGTCGCCGCGCTGCTCGCCAGGGTCCCGCATGCCTTCGGCATCACCGATGTCGAAACCCAGCTCGGTGCCTTTCCGCGGACGCGCTACCAGGTCGATGACATGATCTCGGCAGGCGTGTTCTCCGCTGAGCGCCGCAACGAAGTGCCGGTTGCCATTCGAGGCGTGCTCTCCGGAGAACCAGAGCGCCCGGAATGGATGCGAGTGAAGGCCACCATCTCCACAGAGGGGTACCGCGAGCTGAAGGCGCTGATGCGCGGCATGGAACTGCACACGGTGTGCGAGGAGGCCGGCTGTCCCAACATCTACGAGTGCTGGGAAGCAGGGACGGCAACCCTGATGCTGCTCGGCGACGTGTGCACACGGGCCTGCTCGTTCTGCGACGTCATGACCGGCAAGCCGGGTGCCGTCGACGAGGATGAGCCGCGGCGGGCCGCAGCATCCGTGGAGCGGATGGGTCTCCGCCATGCGGTGCTCACTGCGGTGAACCGGGACGATCTCGATGACGGCGGCGCTGCGATCTTCGCCGCCACCATTCGCGAGATCCGCGAGCGTGTTCCCGACTGCGACGTGGAGGTGCTGATCCCCGACTTCAAAGGGGACGAGCCGGCGCTGGAAGCGGTGATGGGTGAGAAGCCAGCGGTACTCAACCACAACACCGAAACGGTGCTGCGCCTGCAACGTGATATTCGGACTGCGGCCAGCTATGGCCGCTCGCTGGCACTGCTGGCGCGGGCCAAGTGGCTCAATCCGGCAGGGACAGTGAAGTCGGGCCTCATCGTCGGCATGGGAGAGCGCGCGGATGAAGTGCTCGGCGCCCTCGCCGATCTGCGGGCGGTGGGCGTCGACATCGTGACGATCGGCCAGTACCTGCGTCCCACGCCACGGCATCGCCCCATCGACCGCTACGTTTCGCCAGAGGAGTTCGCCCTGTACCGGGACGAGGGTGACCGGCTCGGTCTGCCCCACGTGGAGGCCGGGCCCCTCGTACGCTCGTCGTACCATGCTCGCGACTCGCTCGCCTCCGCGCAGTGAACCTCCGCACCGTGAACGCGACACGTGCCGCCAGAATCGAGCGGACCCGGTCCGTCATGGAGACGGTGGGCGTCGATGCCCTGGCCCTGTCGGTCGGCTCCGATCTGCCGTACTTGACCGGGTACCGCGCCATGGCGACCGAGCGTCTCACCATGCTGATCGTGACGGCTACGGCGGCAGACCTCGTCGTTCCCGAGCTCGAAGCACCGCGGGTCGAGCCCGGTCCGTTCGACGTGGTGGCCTGGGCGGAAACCGACGATCCGATCGCGATCGTGAGCAGCCTGGCGTCTGGTGCGCAAACGGTCGCCATCGGAGACCAGGCATGGGCGGTGTTCCTGGTGCGGCTCCAGCAGGCGCTGCCCGAGACGTCGTTCCAGTCGGCGACCCCGCTCATGAGGACGCTCAGGATCCGCAAGGACGAAGCAGAGCTGGCGGCCCTGAGGGCGGCTGCGGCTGATGTGGATCGGGTCGTGGCCCACTTGGCGACCACAGGCTTCGCCGGCAGGTCGGAACGCGACCTCTCCCGCGAGATCCGCG
>Ga0255049_10000098_pt1 | contig 47025 bp, 48 predicted proteins | sample JV7_2_3_MG_FD_183615 | JGI IMG/M metagenome (GOLD analysis project Ga0255049, IMG submission 183615) | Seawater microbial communities from Jervis Inlet, British Columbia, Canada - JV7_2_3 | ecosystem: Environmental > Aquatic > Marine > Inlet | place: Canada: British Columbia | collected 2016-10-06 | reverse complement strand
TGGTCCTATGGTTAACCGGTGAAGATATTCTGATATCGAACGGCAGCTTGCTCGCCATTGAAGTTGAAGAACCAGCCCAAGGTTGTGGAAAAATTCTCTGGCAGGAAAGCCAAAGCGGCAGCAAAATAAAGCGGGCCGTCAACTTTGTTGATCAATTCTAGCCATCAGATTCTGATCTATCGTGAAGCTTCGTGTGTTGCCGGCCTCATTTGCCTGCCAGACCATTCCGGACTCGACATCGAAGCAGCTTAACCACCCTCCCCCGTATGCCCATGTATCAATACAGATCGAATGGGCATTACCGACAGGTAGTCCAGTTTGTTGGGCAGTGTGGCCGCAGACCATGATCTTTTCAGAGCAATGCCGTTCGGGATTGTCATACTTTTTCCAATAGAGCGCAGCGTCGGACTGCTCGTCTAACGCGATCTTTGCATCTACATTCGCGTGCACGAAAAAATACCTCTCACACTCGTAGTGAGACACGAGGTTATTTTCGAGGAAGTCTATGTGTGAGTCAGGAACGTCAGCGAACGACCCTGCTTCGTCTTCAGAAGTAGAATAGGACAAAAGAGTCGCATCACCGCCGTACTTCATCCAGGCGTGGAACCAGCTTTTTTTCTGACGCGAATCAAGCATCATAATTTCATGATTGCCCCGTAGTGGGACAAGCTTATGGCTCTTGCGAAATTCGAGCACAAAGTCCAGAACCGCGCAAGAATTCGGACCGCGATCAACGTAATCACCCAACGTGATAACTGTGTCGTCATGACGAAACTCGACGAAATCAACGAGAGACGTCAATGCGTCTATGCAGCCATGAATATCGCCGATTGCGAGATGACGTGCCACGGAAAGAGTCCTCTAGTCCGGATTAAGTTGAAGCGCCCTCACGAGTTCCGTAACAAGAGGCTTCATCAAGAATGTTGTTCTACGATTCCGAAGCCACGCATCGTGGCATAATTCGCTCGGACGTCACAAGAATAGCGCTAGGGAAATCGATGCACGTCAGAACCCGTTCGGTCGTAGGATCCGCCGCATTCCTGGCTATCCTGCTCGGTGCCACTTCTCTACAGGGGCAACCAAGCGAGCTTAGCCTGGAGGAGAGCGCGGAGCTTGGGCGCCAGTATGAGTCGGCTGAGGCCCTCTACGAGGCATTGGAGGATGATGCGGGCGGCGGTCAACGGCTAGCCTGGGATAATCTACCGCCGTGGTTCGGAATCTATACCCGGGGGCGCGGGGGCTTGAGCTTCGATCCCGACAGGCCAGCCGACGCACTCACGACCGCGAAGCTGACGCCCGAGTATCAGGCCCGGTTCGAGGAAACTCTCAGGCTTCGCGAACAAGGCATCGAGTACGACCCCCTGAGTTACTGCCATCCACCAGGCTATCCCCGCTGGATAACAGAGCCCAATCTGAGGGAGTTTGTCGTCACGCCAGATCAAACCTGGTTCATGAACGAGTTGGCCAACGATGTCCGCCGCGTCTACACCGATGGACGAGGTCACACGCCGGAAGAGGATCGCTACCCGCTGTACAACGGTGACTCGATCGGGTTCTGGGACGGCGACAAGCTGGTTGTACATACCAATCAGCTCATGGAGGGGATTTATCAGCGCGCCCATCCAAATCACTCGGATCAGATCGAAACTGTCGAGATCTGGCAACAAGTGGATGAGCGCAATATCGAGGTCGATGTATGGATCTATGATCGACCGTCGCTACTCGAACCGTGGCACACGCGGCAGACCTACACGAAACTCACCGACACGGAAAAAAGGTTGCGTATCAGATACTGGAACTGCAGCGAGAATCAGAATAACTCGACGTTCATAACTGAAGAAGGAGCCACGCAGTTTTCGGACTTCACATTCACACCGGTCGATGACAAATGAGAACGATCATGATCAGAAACGCCTATTGCATTCCGGTAGTCATGGCCATAGCGCTCGTATCACTACCGGCGCTCTCGCACCATTCCGACAGAATGTACGATCTGGATACCACCATTACACTGGAAGGCGTCGTCAGCGAGTTTCAGTATTCCAATCCTCACGCGTGGCTCCTGGTGGATGTGACAAATAGCGACGGCACCGTGACCACGTGGGGTTTCGAGGGTGCTGCTGCCAGCAATATGCTGCGGGCTGGCGTCCGCCCCGGTGATCTTGCGCCCGGAACTCGAGTGACGATCAGCGGCCACCCCATGCGGGACGGCCGCCCGGCTGCCGAGTGGATTACGACATTCCGTCAGGATGACAACAAGGAATTCAACCCGCGGAGCTATCGTGTCGAATAGGAGCATTCTCTTCTGCTTCGTCCTGAGTGCGTGCATGCACCAAACCGCATGGACACAGGAGCCTTTACAGGCATCTCGCCCGAATTTCGTCATCCTCGTAGCGGATGATCTCGGCTACACCGACATCGGCGCCTTCGGCAGCGAGATACGCACACCCAACTTGGATGCGCTAGCCGGCCAATCGATCAAGTTCACCAATTTTCACGCGCGCCCGCAATGAGCACGGCGAGAAGCCAGTGAAAAATTCGCAGCGGCAAATCCCAGATGAGTTTCTTCGACATAGCGTTCCCTGGACAATGTCCTGTATGCGTTCGCGTTCGCGTTCGCCCCAGCGCCCTCGACTACCGGCGCGCGGGTACGGCCATCAGCGGCTACTAACGGACGGGCACGAATTTCTGAATCCGCTTACCTTGCTCGACTTCGCCCGTGTAGATGTTGTTGTCGGAGTCGGTCGCGATCGCATTGATCCAGTGTAACTGCCCCGCATAGCGGCCGTTACCACCGAACGATCCGAGCGTCTCGCCGCTCTGCCGATCGACAATGTGAACACTCGCGTTCGCGGTGTCCGCGACATAGAGATAGCTCTCATCGGCGTCTCTCGATATGGCCATTTTGTACATTGTGCCGCAGGCCGGTAGCTCTTTCCTGGTTGTCACACCTCCGCACATCGTCGGCCCGAGGCGCTCCGCCGGCGTACCGGCCGCGACATAGATATCGCGGACCCAGGTGCCGTCTTTCTGAAAGACCTGCATACGGTTCTGACCGCGCTCGCCGACGTAGACGAGACCGTCGTTGGAGATCTCGATGAAGTGCAGAGCAGGCACGAAATTCCGCTCGTCGGGCGGCTGGCTGCCGTCCCAGTCATAGCCCGGGATTGAGTCGTTCGTGATCTCGTCGAGCGGCATGCCGTGGCCACCCCAGCCGCGTTTGAAATCGCCCGAGTCCATGTCGTAGACGAGAACGCGTTTCCAGCTCAGGATATAGATCTCGCGCGCGTCCTCGTCGAGTTGAAAACGCCCTTTCTGGTCGAGAATCTCGGTAGCCGTGTTGTCCTCCGGAGGCCGTTGACCGTCGGGCGAACGATGATCGAAGTCCCAGACGAACTCGCCTTCACGCGTGAACTTGAGAATACTGTCACGGGGCCCCAGTCCGGCGACCCAGACATGCCCGTCCCTTGTCGCAATGACGGTCTGCAAGCTTACCGGCCACAGCGGATGATGATCGGCATTGCCCCAGGCATGGATGACGTTGCCGTCCTGATCCATGGCGATGACTTCCGGACTCGGCACGCAGCAGGCCTGTCGGTGCGGGCCACCTTCGTCATCAAAAATCTCATCCCCTTCCGCGCCGTTCGGCCGGTTCAAGAACCAGATGATGTCCTCGTGGTCCACATTGATACCCGTCACCTGCTGCATACCCCAGCGATTCGGTAGCGGTCCGGGCCAGAATGGATCGACCTGGAACACAGGCGAGCCGTTCTCGTCCATCGCCTGGGCTTGAGCCTGAGCATTTGTGGCCAGACTGCAAGCCATTACGATGGCAACAACGGATAAGGATGACTGGAAAGTTCTCACGGGCTTCTCCTGCTTGTTCTTCTGTTATTTTCCGCGCTGTCGAAACCTCACTCCTTAGAGGAGGCACATTTATCTTAGCGGCGTTGGCGCTCTGAGCCTAATTACGCAAGGGACAGATCGCTATCCTCATTAGTAGGCCGTTTAACTTCAATAACTTATCGCAGAAGCGTATTCTACCGTGTCGCTGTTCAACCGAAATTTACGCTAAGATGAATGAGTTGGCAGTAAACCCGATCGGGGGCATCGGAATGTTAAACTCCAGGAATAATCGTCGACTCCTCGCACTGTGGTTAGCGTGGCTTCCAATTGCCGCGTCCGCACACCACTCTCTGCTGGGCTACGACCCCGGCGAACTCATCGAACTGCAAGGTGAAATCACGGAGGTGTTCTGGAGAAACCCGCATGTTCGCGTGAGCCTCCGAACCGTCGACGAGAACGGCGAGGAGCGAGTCTGGGATATCGAAAGCTCGCCGATAACTACCATGGAGAGGCGAGGCATCAGCTCGGACTTCTTCAATGTCGGAGACACCATCCATGTCGCCGCGAATCCTTCGAAAACTTTCGAGAACAGCCTGCGGCCGGTCGTAATTACGCTGGCCGACGGTGAGGCGGTCGTGTTCGATCAAGAGTCCGCGGCAGCCAATGGATTACTCGACGCGAGTTCGCTCCGCGCAAACACAACTCCTTTGGCCGGCGACGCGACAGACAACGACGCAAGCAACATCTTTCGCGTTTGGACCAATCGCGACCGGCATTGGATGCAGGATGTCCGCACCTGGTGGGCAAGAGCCCATCCATTGACGGAATCGGCGCAGCAAAAACTCGACGCTTGGGATCAGGCAACCGACGACCCCGCCGCACAATGCATTCCGGCCGGCATGCCGGAAGCGATGTTGATGCCGTTCCCGATCGAATTCATCGACGCGGGTGACGAGATCATTCTCAATATTGAGGAATGGGATAACTCGCGGACGATTCACCTGGTGGACGACCCCAACGCTGATGCGCCCTCCTCGCACCTGGGCTACTCAGTCGGGCGATGGGAGGGTGACACGCTGATCGTCGAGACCGACCAAGTCGACTACGCCTTCTTCAACGACCAGGGCATACCGCAAAGCGAGGCTCTTGCGATCGTCGAACGCTTCACGCTGAGCGAGAACGATACGAAACTCGACTGGATGGCGACGGTAACGGATCCCGAAACATTTACCGAACCGATTTCGATGCCGGAATTTCACTGGGACTGGATCCCTGGACAGGAACTCAAGCCGTATAACTGCACGGTCGACGACGAATAGCTTGCGCAAGATCAAAAACTAATAGCCGAAAAGAACAGGGGATAACAATGACTAGCGACATCTGGAATGGCCGATTCGCAGGGCCTGGTTCTCCGACTAACATGCAACTCGGATATTTGATCATGCGGCTCATGTTGGGCATTAATCTATTTCAGCATGGGTTCATGCGCTATCTGACAGGGGTCAGCAACTGGGAGCAACCCATGGCGGAGACGTTCGTCGGCACTTTTCTGCCGCAGCCGTTCGTGCACACCGTGCTGTACACGATCCCCGCCGTTGAACTCGTACTCGGGACGCTGTTACTGCTCGGGCTTTTCACTCGCTGGGCGATACTCGGCAGTGTCGTGCTCTTCCTGGTTCTCGCTTACGGTCACGGGGTTCGCCAGAACTGGGCCGGCATTCATCTCATCATGCACTACAGCGTCTACTTCTGGATCCTGTTCGTCCTGCAAAACCAGAACTGGATGGCATTGGATAATAAGAGGGCGACGGCGTAAGACCGGACGAGGGGAGAAAAACCAAATGAATATCATCAAGCCGCTGAGTCTCGTAGGACTTTTCTTGCTCAGTCAACAGTCGTTCTCCCAGTTCGACACCAGCTGGGACAACTCCGAGCGTAGTATCAACCAGATCTCGGAGCACGTGTACCGCTGGGGCGGCGGTGCCATGGGCGGGATCAGCGGGCTGTTCGTTCCCACTTCGGAGGGCATCATTGTCATTGACGGACCGGGTACGCCTTGCGAGCCGGACAGCGGCCAATGGTTTAAAGATGAGCTTGAACGGCGCTACGACGTGCCGGTGCGTTACGTGGTGTTGAGCCATGACCACCAGAGCCACATCTGCGGTACGACTGTGTTCGCGGACACGGCCGTGTCGATCGGCCACAAGAAAATCAGGGCGCACCTTATCAGGGAGGGGCGCGTCGCGCCGGTTCCAACGGTCACGTTCGAGGAGTCGCTGGACATCGACCTGGGCGGCGTGAAGGTGGTGTTGCACTACTTCGGCCCGACCCACAGCGACAACCTGATCGTCATCCACATTCCTCAGGATGGTGTTTTATTCGCGCCGGATCTGTCCCGGCCGGCCGGCCAGTTGCCCAATCCGGACTTTCGCGACATGGACGTCGACAGCACCATCGAGGTGTTGGGAATACTGGCGCGGATGGACGACGTGGACATCGTCGTACCGGGCCACAACTCGCCCGTCTCGAACCAGGCCTACTTCCGCCGCTACCGGGAGTACCTGGCTAGCTTAAGAGAACGCGTGTTGACCCAGATGGTTGCGGGGCGCTCGTTGGAGGAGATTCTCGGGCTCGTGACGATGGACGACTTCGGGGAGTACACGAACCTCGAGCAGGTCCACGAGCCGAACGTCACCAGCATGTATGACTACCTGTACCGATACCGAGAACCCAACTCACCCGGCGGCATGCCGATCAGAGTGCCGCAATAACGAAAGTTGAGGCTACATTCATGTCTGACAAAAAGCCGACCTTGGATACGACCAGACGAACGCTACTGGCAACGGGAGCCGCAGCTGCGGCAGCAGCCGCTGCGCCACGGGCATTCTCACAACAATCCACAGATCAAGGAGAAACCGCGATGCCGTTTTACGAGAATGGCGACGTCCGCATTCACTACGAGGACACGGGCACAGGCTTTCCCCTGTTGCTGATCGCCGGCGGGGGATTGAACTCCGTACTGTCCAACATCGTCGAAAGGTCGCCGTTTAACGCTATCGAGGAATTCGGCGCCGAGTACCGCTGCATCACGATGGATCTTCGCAACGCCAATGGCGGCCAGTCTTCCGGCCCGCTTGCGATCGACCGACCCTGGGACGCGTACACCGATGATCACCTCGGCTTGATGGATCATCTGGGCATCGATCAGTTTATGGTGATGGGCTTCTGCATCGCGGGCCCGTTCATCTGGAACCTTATAGAGAGGGCACCGGAGAGGATCACCGCTGCGGTGTTGGCCCAGCCGGTCGGGTTCGATCCGGAGAATCCCGACTTCTTCTACGAAGCCAACATGAGCGGATGGGGCCCGGACCTGGTCGCGCGCCGGCCTGAGATTACGATGCCGATGGTTGAAGCCTTTCTGAGTTCGATGTTTCGCTCCGATCCCGATTTCGTTTTCACCGTGACGCGAGATTTCGTGCGCGCCTGCGAAACGCCGATACTCGTTCTGCCGGACGACACGCCGCCGCACCCGTACGCCGCCGCCATGGAGTCCGCACTGCTAGCGCCGAATGCTCAAGTGAGCCTCTTTCCGTGGAAGCAACCCCCGGACCGGATCCCCGTGGCGGTACGCCACATACGCTCATTTTTGCGAGCGTATCGACCTGAAACAGATGCGTAGGAGGCAAGCAAGTAATCGATTAAATTCGGAGCCGAGCATGAGAATAGCTACTATCTTCCGAGGTTTTGTCGCGAGCGGAACGATCACGGCGATAACGTTTATCGGCCTGCCCGCTATCGCGCAGAATGCGCCCGTCGATCTCTCCGGCATCTGGTGGGCCGGAGCGGCGGTTCCGCTCCTCCCCGGCGAGTCCCCGGCGATGGGGATGGGAATGGGAGCAAGCTCGTCACCTCTGATGCTGACGGACCACGGCCTCGAGATAATGGCGGACTTCGATCCCGCCGACGATCCCGCCGTGCGATGCGTTCAGTCCGGCCTCGTCCGTACGTTCAACAGTCCCTACCCAATAGAGATCGTACAGAGTGGAGACACGGTGACAATCGAATACGAGGAATGGGAGGTTCTGCGTACCGTTCACCTGAACGGAAGCATACCGGAAGACCACGAGCCCAGTTCGTTAGGTTACTCGATCGGTCGGTACGAAGACGATGCCCTGATAGTGAACTCAACGGGCGCCACGCGAGGGCTGGCGAGGATCAGCGAGTTCTTCTGGATCAGCGAAGAAATGAGTTCCGTCGAGCGCTATTCTCTCACGGAGCGCGACCAGCTGCGTCTCGAGCTCGATATCACCGATCCCGTCATGCTGGCCGAACCACTACACTACGAGAAGACCTGGAATCCCTACGACCAGCCTTTGCTCGAATTCGATTGTATATTGCGCGAGCGATAAGCTATCACCGCTATTGAACCACCGTATAAATCGCTCAAGGACATTCCTTATGAGAACCGCCTGTATTACTTTGACGCTCTTCGCAATTACGACGGCTTACGCGCATCACGGCCCGGGCCAGTTCGGCGGGGGCGATCCGGTCGAAGTCACCGGCGTCGTCACGAATGTCCGTCTTGTCAATCCCCACGGGTACATCTATTTCGACGTGATGGCCGATAACGGCACAGCCGTGCCCTGGCGCTGTGAACTACAGGCCGGATCGTTGTTACGGCGTGCCGGCTGGACCGAGGATCTGTTCCCGATCGGAGGCGAGATCACCGTGCAGGGCGAGAAGGGCACGAATGAGCCCACGGCATGCGCGCTGCGGACTGTCGCCCTCGCAGATGGCAGTGTTCTAGAGCGCTACGGGCAACGCCGGGACGTCATCGACGCACCCAGCGGCGCACAGAACAGAATGCTCAGCGGGCGCCTCGATCTGAACGGTACCTGGGCCGCGCCACAGCGCAACCCGGAAGGCGGTACCGGCGGTGGCGGCATGGGCATGGGCATGGGCATGGGCATGGGAGCGGGCACGCTGCCCGGCGGGATCGAGCTTACGCCGGCCGGGCGCGCCGCGATCGAGGGATTGATCGCTCAAGAGGCCAATCCCCGGATGCACTGCACTGCCACGAACATCTTTTTCGACTGGGAGTTCGATCGTCATGTCAACGAGATCATCCAGACCGACGACACCATCACGCTCAAGTACGGACTCATGGACATCGAGCGAACGATTCACTTAGATCTCGACGCGCACCCGGACGGCATCGTTCCTTCCCGAGCCGGGCACTCGATCGGCCGCTGGGAAGGCGAGACGCTCGTCGTTGACACCGTGGGTTTCACAGAAGGATTCCTGATCGCTGGCGGTGGCGGTCTCGCGAAACACAGCGATCAGATGCATGCGGTCGAGCGCTTCAGATACGAGTCGAGCACGCAGGGTCTGACGAGAACTTATACCGCGGAGGATCAGCTCTATTTCGACGGTGAATACTCAGGCCAGGATGTCGTCTACGTATCCGACGTGCCCTTCGAGCCGTATGCCTGTGTCGAGCTGAAGGACGATTTTTTGTAAACGACTTAGAAATCCGGCTATTTCCACACCTGTCGGTAAACGCGCATCATGTTGCCGGCATAAATCTTAGCCAGGTCCTCCGCAATATCCGCTCTATTCTCCGGCGAGACACTCATAGGGCTCCACAACCAGGTCTGGCCGCCAGCCCAACTCCCACCGCCCAGTAACCGGCTGCGTAAAGGTCGCCGGATCGCTGACGGTGAGCTCGTAGATGAGTCGGTTTCCGTCATTACTGACGGTGAGGCGTTCTGTCGTCTCTACCGCATCGCTTTGTGAAATCGTACCGAGGTGATCGAAGTACGGCCAGTTGACTCGTGTCGTGTTAATTACGAGCGTGTCTCCTTCCCAGCGGCCCATTGAGTACCCCAAGGCGGAGGCCGGTTGCTCGGCAGCGTTGGTGGCCGAATCCAGGTAAATGGTGCGCACGATGTCGAATAACTCGACGCGAAGCACGATGCTGTCTCCCCGGTCAGTCAGATCGATCGGATGTGGGGGCGAAAGACGCATCGCGGCCGGCATCCCGGACGCGATGCACTGCATCGTCGGGTCGTTCGCTGGATCGTAGGCGGCTCGCGCAGCGCGTGCCGCGGCAGTCAGGGGAAGCTCTGCCGGATACCCTCCGGGCGCAGCACTCATCCAGACGCGAAAGAGGCCCTGTCCTTCGCCAGCGGCGGCTACCACCTCCTCGGCAGAAGTCCGCACGAATCCAATATGCTCGGTAGACCATCGAGGTTCCGGGTTGCCGCGGGTACTGATCTCCGTGCCGTTCGGGAGCAGCACATTGGTGATCGACATATTGTTCGTTCGACGCGTCGATGCATGGCCCGCTACTCTGATGGTATCGCCGAGATTGATGAGGCTCCCATCGAGACCACGGCGGCTCAAAGAATTGACGTCCTGAGCTTCCAGATCCCACACCGCTTCCGTGCCGTCGGCATTCTCGGTCCGGAGCGTCATCAGAACATGGGGATTTCGCCAGGACACGCGCACGACTTCTCCTTGAAGCTCCCGGACGACGCTGGAATCGTACTCAGTGAAGGAATGGTGCCCGAGCGTAAGCAGCGGAACCAAAGCAAGGGTCGGAATGAAGATTAGTCTTATCATTGTCAGCTTCCTCAAGTCCTCATCTTCCGGACTTCTGACGCTGATTCTGCCCAGTTCTATCCGCCCAGCGACTACACCCTAGCCTACCGCGCCGTGTCTCTCCAGGAGATACGTATATATGCCCACATCCGGACGTACGGCCTGAGGAATGATGCACGGAGCCGAAACTCTCCGTTAACGGGCAACTACGGCCAATAGCGGTCACTCGGATTCCGCGGTCGGGCTCTGAGAAACGGAGGCCTCGGGAAAGGTCTGGCTGACTAGATAAAAAACCACCAACAGAAAAACACACAGCACCGCACAAGAAGCTGCAAATATCTTGACCAGGATTCTCTGCTTTGGTCCCATGTCCTGATTATGCGCCTTTTGTGAAAAGCATTCCCCGGCTTTGACCCGCTAACGGCGACTTCGGGTCGTCTCGGCCCCACCCTCGAGGAAGGCGTAGCACTCGTATTCCAACAGCCGTACGTTGTCTTCCTGACGACGATACAGTGGCATGCGCATCTGCCAGGACTTGGTGAAGACCTCCGGGTCCTCGATGGTCACCTGATACGAGATATGGTTCGGGCCAGTGCGCGTGTAACGCTCCACCACGTGCAGCGCCTCGCTGTGAAAATTCCCCGATCTATCGAACCAGGTCTGGTTTGTGAAATTAGACACGTCGACTACGAGAGTGTCCTCCTCCCAATGGCCACGCGAATCTCCCATCCACGCCGGCTCGACAAAATCTTCGGGATGGGGAGTATCCATATAGATCTTCCGAACGGTATGGACATACTCGTAGAGGATCGCAATCTGTGAGGGCGTTTGAACAATCTGAAATGGATAGAGCATATACGTGATGCGAGGCACGCCGACCATCTTGCAATTCGCTTCCGGGTCGGCTGTCAGGCGGTTTCGAAAATTCTCTTCCCTCTGTGCCGCCGCCGATGGCCGGTAAGGTATCTCATCGCCCTCGACAACACCCTGTCCAGCGGGGACCCCCGGTCGGGCTGAATGATCCTGAATATCCCACACGGCGGTGTTCACAGCCTGCCAGATGCCCTGCAAATCCGGGTGGCCGTAAGAGGTCCGAGGCGCCGAGTATACTTGACCCGCTGGTTCCTGAGCTTGACCGGCAGCGGTCAGTAGCATCAGCGAGCCGATGGCTGCTACGAGTGTCGCAGCTGAGTTCATTATTCTGCCTCCATTGCCTCCCGAGCCTCGCTGGCACTGATACCAGGATAAATCTCCATGCCCAGGCCTCGGTAGAGCTCCATGAGCACTTCATTATTCTCGTAGCACGCCACTGACATATTAGTCTCCTCAGTACTCCGTCTATAGGCAACAGCCATCGTGAAGGGTCTCGTATACACATTCGGGTCGTCGATCGTGGCTTGATAATGGATCGTATCAGCGTCGATAAGGGTTAGGCGTTCGACCACGAGCGCTTCCTCCGTATAGAATCTCCCCCGCTGGTCTATCCAGGGTCTGCCATTTTGGTTCGTCGTCTCGATGACCAGCGTATCCCCTTCCCAGTGCCCGTTTGAGTCGCCATTCCACAGACGTATGTTCTCTCCGACATGCGGGCGTCCGTCCAGGCGGATGATGCGATAGGCTTGACTATTTACAGACACAGTCATGATCACAAGATTGTCAGGGGTCTGAAGAAACTCGCGGGCCTCTCCATGGTACATAGTCTCCGGAACCCCGGACAGAAAGCAGGCCGCAAAGTGGTGAATGTATCGCTCTGGGATCTCCTTCCTTCGCGCGTCCGCCCACGCGCGCATCGGAACCTTCCCATCCGGCGGATCGACGATCGCAGTTGGCCCCCCGATGTCCTCGACGGTCCTGGGATGTTCTTCAAGGTCTTCAAACACACCACCGATGTTTCCGTCTGGGAGACGCCAGATTCCTCCCATATCCGGTCGTCCGTCGGGAGTTCGGGGCGGATCGAACGCTTCCGCTGCTTCCATCGCGCATCTGTGGAACACAGCGGGACTGTTATCGGGACAAGCAGATTCTGTAACCCATCTCTGGGCAATGGCGGGCGGTGGCATCAGTGACGAGGCGGCCACGACAGCCGCGAGCGTCGCTATCCTGGCAACGAACTGTTTGGTCACATGAAATCTCCTTATCGGGGCGGCCAAGTCGTATGTCTACGGATTGCATCGCTTATCCAACTGGTATTCAGCCAGGCACGCCCCTGACGAGCATCACGCCGAGAAACACGGCAACAAGTGCCAGAAAAACGTTCATTCTCCCGAGCACCGAAGCTCGGCGGCGCAGCGATCGAGATGCTTCGGATCGCGGATCCTGCTCGATAGCGGTCGTTGCGCGGGGACCGACAACGAAATCGTGCGCGGCGCTGATGGCGACTATTAAGGCGAATAGCCCAATCTTGAGCATCACGATTCGACCAAAGTCCGTTGCTAGCCAATCAGCTTGAAAGAGATTCGCGAGCCGGACACCGCGCATCCAGAGGTTAAAAATTCCGGTGATGAGAAATATTACGAAGCAGGCCCAGCCGACATTTCGAAAGCGCCCACCCGTTTCGCGTAAAAAAACTGCCGCATCGCGCCCCTCTTCGCGAAGCCACGGCACCACGACCATCACGAGAAAGAGCATGCCGCCGACCCAAATGGTGGCTGCGACGATGTGCAACCAAACTGACACCTCGTACAGTAAGTGCATTTAGTTACACGCCAACATTAATTCAGACAGCGCCGGAGTTGGCCGCTCCTCGACTAGTTGGAAGCAAACATCGCTAATGAAGAAGCAGTCAGGCGACAGATCGAGTGAGCTTCAAGTCTATCTCGGGTCGCGGCGATTACTCATCCGTGCTCTCCCAAAGCCGCTCGCCCGTGCTTGCCAGAATGACCGTGGACGCGTTTCCGGTATTGGTACCGTCCCTCGACCCGAACCCTTCAACGCTGACGATGTCGCCTGATTTCACTTTATCGCGTGTCCAGCCGCGCCGGAACAAAGCGTTTATACCGAGGAGCTCAATTGCCCAGCTCTGGACGTTACCGTCGTCGTCTTCTGTGTCGATGAAGAGCCAAGCGTGGGGATTGGTCCATTCGATGTTCGTGACTGTACCGGTGAACTTGACGGGCCGGTTGACGTCGAACTCGGCGGCAAACGAGTGGTGCGGTACGGCGGGTACGGCCGCCAGAAGCCACATCGCGCCGACGAAAACTGAAAACATAGCTCTCATGACCGGATTCCCCTCAGGCATCAAATGCCGCGCCACTTAAGTATAATGGGCAGAGTAGAGGTCAGCTACGAAACAGTCAATCCTGGAACGGCTCTGACTTGAGGGGGCAGAATGAAACGGCGACTCGCAACGTTGGTCTTGTTGGCGTCAACGACGCCACTGGCGGCACAGTGGCTGACACTGCCTACACCGGACATCCCGCGCACGGCCGACGGTGGACCCGATCTGTCCGCACCCGCGCCACGTCTCGCTGATGGTCGCCCGGATATGTCGGGCCTGTGGACTCCTGTGGGCGCGACCGGTGATTTATTCGATCCGGCCAGGATCCAGGAGTGGGCGCGCACGCTGATGACCGAACGGGAGCGACGCTTCTTCGAGGATGACCCTCGCTTTCAATGCCTGCCGAGTGGGCCGGGCACCCTCACCTCGGGCGGCCTCGCGGCAGGGCTGCGAAGGATTGTGCAGAGCCCGACCCTGATCGCGATTCTCAACGCCGACCTGACCTATCGCCAGATCTTCATGGACGGCCGCGAGCTCGAGCCGGATCCGCTTCCGATCTGGATGGGCTACTCCGTCGGCCGCTGGGACGGCGATACGCTCGTAGTCGAGAGCAACGGCTTCAACGACAGGACCTGGCTGCACCGCGGCGGCTTATCTCACACCGAGAGTCTGCGCACGACGGAGCGTTATCAACGCGTGGACTTCGGGCACATAGAGCTGGAAGTAATCTACGAGGATCCCGGTACGTTCGAGTCACCGCTGCATGCGAATGTCGGGTTGGAGTTCGTGGCTGACGACGAGCTGCTCGAGACCGTGTGCAACGAGTCGTCAGAGGGACTCAGCCACTGGGGCGGTGAGATCACGGAGGCCGAGGAAAAGATCGTCGAAGTCGCTCCTGAGATCCTCGCGAAATACGTTGGGACCTACAACGGTTACTGGTTGAGGAGACAAATCACGATCGAAGTCACGCTGGAGGACGGCGCGCTGTTCCTGGAGAGGACACCGCCTTATCAGGAAGCTGGAGTTACCGCGGTTGAGAAATCGCAGCTTGTTCCGCTGTCCGAGACCGCGTTCGAGTGCATCTGCGGTCTAGGGTTCATCTTCACAGCCGAGGGCGAGGAGATGGCGACGGAGGTCTCCGAGGTTCATGTTTCTGGCGGATGGACCTTTAACCGCGCGCTTTAACGAAGGAGAGCAGCTAGTGAGTAACGGAACCGCTACAGACGGCAGACTGGCTAACTCGAAACCTGCATCGGCGCGCTTGATTTTCGCCGTACCAATCGGCCTCGGGCTCTCCTTGAGTTGCTTCGCCGCAGTGGCACAGACGAACCTCTCGGCTGAGCTGGAACGAACGGCCGTGGAAGCAATTGATCACCAGCGCGGCGCCGTGTCAGCGGTCGAGGAAGCCTTGATCAAAGAACAAGTTCTACATGTCGTGGACAAGTACTACGAGTACGCTGCGACTGGCCAGGCCGAACGGATACCGGCGGAAACGCACCTGATTCCATGGATTATTCTTAGTAGAGATGAAGTCTACGACGACGCCGAGGAAACCGCCGCGAGGTATGCCGAACGGCGTCGGACGGGTCCAGCCAACTGGTCGAAATCGACCTACAACGCACGAAATGTGTGCGTGTTGAGCGATTCCTCGGCCATTACGAGCGGTTACAACGTCCGCACGACAACTGATGGTGACATCCTATCGGTAGAAGGCGTCGCCTACATCCTGATGAAAACCCGCGATGGTTGGCGCATCGCGGCGTTTTCTGGAACCACCCCGCAAAAGGTCATTCGATGTGAGGATGAGCACTAAACTCCGAGCTTGCCAGCACACCGGCCTGTAACAGTCACCTAGCGGGCCGCAGTAGCTCCACCGAAATCGGCACTTTCGTAGACGACCCGGCCATCGACCATGGTCAATACGGAATTTAGATTTCGAATTTCTTCGACCGGTATCGTCATGTAGTCCTGGTCGAGAACAACGATATCCGCGAGCTTGCCAACTTCCAGCGAACCGAGCAGATCCTCTTTGTGCATGAGGTAAGCGTTGGACCGCGTGTGCGCGATGAGCGCCTCCTCCCGTGTCAACGTACCGAACTTGAAGTAAGGCTGACCCGAAGTGTCATTTCCGGACACCACCCAATACAGCGTGAAAAACGGCGAATCATGCGCAACAACCTGCGCATCCGAGCCCAAGCCGAACGGAATACCGCTATCCTGATACCAGCGCAGCGGTGGCGTGTCCTGCATCTTATTCAACTCGACGCGGGAGGCGTTGCTCGAACGCGACTTCGGTGAGCTCATTCCCGCCGAACTGTGCACGCCGATAGCCATGCCGAGGTCTTTCGCACGTTCGATCGTTGCCTGCGACAGTCCCTGTGCATGCTCGAAGCGCCAGCGGAGATGGCGGATCGGATAGGTCTTGTCGATTTCCTCGAAGATATCCAGCATCTGATTGGCGGTGATGTCCCGGTTCAAATGCTCGGCGATCTGCCAACCCCCTTTTGCCGCAGCCGTCACGATCTTCGTAAACTGCTCGAGCAGTTCGTCCGAGTAGGGCCTGTCGCCCATGCGAGTATTGTCCGAGATCGGCAGATACATGTGCTCACCGAAATGCGACATCTGGAACATCTCCGGCCCCGTACCGGGCTGGTGCCGGTTCGTGAGCCCATCGACCACGTTGGGGACTTCGTCGGGCGTCCATGCGGTCACGTTGTTGTTGAAGTGCGGCGGATAGTAGATTCGCATCATCAACTCGCCGGTATCAACAAGGTCTGTGATGATGTCCTGCAACGCAGATTCCGGGAACTCCGGTCCGTTGTAGGTCATCGACGTCGTGACTCCGAGTCTGAGATAGTCGTCTATCTCGGCGCGTAAGCCGGCAACGACGCTATCTCCGGTCACCTCCGGAAATAACGGTCGCAGTTGCCATTTCAGAAAAATGCCGCCTGTGAACTTGCCGGTCAGATTGCCATCGTCGTCGCGCCAGATTCTGCCACCCGTCTCCGGGGCGGGCTCCGGCATATCGTTCGTGATTCCGCCGAGCTCCATGGCCTTCGTATTGAGTACCGCCGTACCCCAGCTGATCTGCGTGTAGACCGGGTTGTTCGGCGCGACTGCATCGAGTTCGTCGCGTGTGAATTGACTGGTGTCGTCGGTGAACTGTACGGGATTCCAACCACCGATCGCGAAGACAATATGCTCGGCCCCATCTCCGGGACCAATCTCCCTGGCTTTAGCGGCAATGCGCTCAAGTGCCTGGGCACGCGTCCTGACGCGGCCCAGACGAACGCCCTGGGGCCAGGTCGGGGAGTTGAACAGCAAGTGGTTGTGATTGTCGATTAGCCCGGGGATCAGTGTCTTGCCGTCGAGGTCAATAACCCGTGTAGTAGCGCTCGCGAGAGCACGGATATCTTCGTTCGTGCCGACACCCGAAATCTGATTGCCGGTTACGGCAACCGCTTGAACAGTCGTAAAATTCGCATCAACCGTCAAGACTTTTCCATTGACGAAAATCACGTCAGGCGCGTCTTGTGCTTGTGCGGGCAGTACCCAGATCAGTGTGCTGGCGATCAGCGCTGAGAGCGCTTTAGAACACCGAATGCTCATTAATTTTTCTCCTCGAACAATAAGACGCCGCCCATGAACTTACAATACTATCAAGCAATACGGATATTCGGGACCACGGCCATTCGCCGGGAGGCAAATTTCGTGACGAAGTCGACTATCGGGTCAGTGTTACACTAGTAATATTGCTCTTACATTTCAAACGCTTGGGCCGCTAATTGGGACTAGATTGTAACGTACGCTAACACAGGCCCAGCGAAGCATATTCGCACCCAGCTTCAGGAGCTAACCCTATGAACCAGATGAACACGAAGCGGCTCGCTCCCATCGCGGTAGCTTGCGGCGCCATGATCATGTGGGATGACGCCTTTGCGTACATCGACGCAGGCACCGGTAGTTTGCTGATTCAATGGCTTTTCGGAATGGCGGTGGCCGGGTTCGCCGTACTGAATATCTATTGGCACCGGGCCAAGGGATTCCTATCGCGCAAGTTTGCGAACGATAGGCCCGATCAGGACGCCGACCGTGCAGCCTATGAGGCGGAACGTGATTGATGACTTCGCCGAAAGCGGATCCGGGCTCCTTTCGCGATCCTTCAGGACGAGTGCACCGGGCCGGTGATCGGATCTTCCGAACGATCGGGGCGAAGGCAGCTACCGATTATGAGGCCGCACGCGACAGCGGCGTACTGAGGAAGTACGTCGACAGAAATTTTCTCATCGACAGTTGGGAGATTGAAGCGGTCGGAGTCGACCTCGCGGATCAATCGGCCACTCATGTCGTCGAGCATCCAAAAATACCCTTCGTTTCCTATCCTTATGAGTGGCCCTTCGCGCTGCTGAAGGAAGCGGCTCTTTTTCACTTGGATTTCCAGTGCGAACTACTCGACGATGGTTTCGTCCTGGCCGATGCAAGCGCCTATAACGTCCAGTTCGACGGTGCCCGACCGCTCTTCATCGATTTGCTGTCGATTAAAAGGTATCGAGAGGGAGAATACTGGCTCGCACACAATCAGTTCTGCGAACAGTTTCTGAATCCATTGCTCCTGAGGTCGTGTATCGGGGTACCGCACAACGACTGGTTCAGAGGGAGGCTCGAGGGGATTCCGTCCGGCGCGCTCTCACAGATGCTGCCTGCGTATCGAAAGCTCTCATTTCGGATGATCAGCCACGTTGTGGGACCTGCGCGGCTCCAGGCTCGGAGCGAGCGCCGGCACACGGCCAGTATCGTGCGCAGGCCTCTTCCGCGGAATGCCTATCGCGCTTTGTTGAGACATCTAAGGCGCTGGATAAGCTCGCTGCAGCCCGCTCGCAGCGATACACAATGGCAAGATTACGGCCAGTTTCACTCCTACTCACAGAGTGAGGAGCAGGCCAAAATGGAATTCGTCAGCCAATTCGTCGCAGACGCAGCGCCTGACGTGGTGTGGGACATGGGCTGCAATACAGGGGCCTATTCTGAACTCGCCCTTCGCGCCGGGGCCGGAAAAGTCATCGGCTTCGATTACGATCACGGCGCACTGGACCGAGCCGTGTCCCGCGCGAAGCGCGAAAAACTCGATCTGCTCCCCTTGTATTTCGACGCCGCCAATCCGAGCCCCGATCAAGGTTGGGCACAGCGGGAGAGAATGGGACTCACGGACCGCAGTAACGCCGACACGTTGATCGCACTCGCCTTTATTCACCACTTGGCGATCGGCCGGAATATCCCGCTGGACGATGCCGTCGACTGGCTAACCGGCTTCGCCAAACGTGGTCTGATCGAGTTTGTCCAGAAAGACGATCCGACTGTGCAGGATATGCTCGCTTTGCGTGAGGACATATTCGACCAGTACGACGAGCGCGCCTTTCTCCAGGCGCTCGAATCCAGCGCGAGGGTTATCGCTACCCGACGCAACCCCGATAACGGCAGGCTACTCGCGGTTTATGAACGAGATCACTAGAACGAGATTTGAGTGAGCCTGTTTAGATACCCCTGGTTCCCCTATGTCTTTGCGCTTGGGTTACCGCTTACCCTTTATTCGCATAACCAGGCTGCATTCGCGACCGGCGACGTGCTTCGACCTACGTTGGTGTTTCTTCTCACCGCGGCCGCTTTAGTAGCGGTCTTCCGCCAGGTTGTAGCAAATCGTGTTCTCGCTGATACGCTGGCCGTGGTTCCGCTGATCGGTCTCTGGCTCTTGGGTCTCGGCTGGCAGCTCTATCTAACGTTGTCGCTGTTGGTACTTGGGAGTTTCATGGTCCGGCATCGGCAACTGCCGGACACCAGCGTACCCGTACTCAACGCGTTGGCATTCGGTGTCCTTTTCCTGCCGGTATTTATGATAATTCAGGTTGAGGCCATTACGCGTGACGACTCACTACAGAGTATTTCCTACTCTCCTTTCTCGGCCCCAAGCACAACGCTGATGGGTGACCATAGGCCCGATATCTACCATATCGTTCTTGACGCATACGGCGGCTCGTACGCGCTCGCCGAAGAGCTCGGCTTCGATAACTCGGAATTTTATCGAGAACTGCGAAACCTGGATTTCATGGTAAACGAGTCGATCATCGTGCCCTACAACGAGACTGTTCACACGATGAGCGCAATCTTTCTCGGAGACTATCTACGGGCAGATGAATTTCCCATCGACTCCGATTCTCCATCGCGCCTGAGATCGACTCTGGGTACGCTGATCGTCAACGGGCCGGTGCAGGACATCCTGCGCGATAACGGGTACTCCATCCTGTACACGGATCCGGGGCACCATTTCCTGCGCTTCCCCGACGATGCGTTTATTTTAGGGCCGCAGAACGACGTGCTCCTCAATCGGTTCGAGTTGCACCTCGGCGCGGTAACGGGCCTGGACCGGTATCTGCCAAGCCTCTACGAGGTAACACTGGAAGACCCGTTGATACGTTCGGTTGAAGACGCCTTCGACAACGACTTCGACGAATTTGAGAGTCCGAAATTCGCCTACCAACACGTATTAGCACCACACACACCCTTCACGATCGACCGAACCGGCGCAACGCTGGAATCCGCCATTTTCAAAGACACCGGTGAAGGCGATCGGGTCGTACTTGATGATCCGGTCCGCAGAGAAGCGTATGTGGCGGGTTATCTCGAGAAATTACGATTCGTCAACGATCGGGTTGTCGAGCAAGTTCGCCGACTGCGTGCCTTGCCTGGCGAGAAGATCATCGTGGTACATGGGGATCACGGCAGCGGCTCGCAATTCTACTCGGATGATTCGGATAGGACCTGCCTGCGGGAACGCTTCACCAGCTTCCTCGCCGTTTACGCCGACGACCCGGAGATCCGCAACGAATTCCGCTGGATATCGGAGCCGGGCGCCACACCGGTTAATCTCTACAGGTCTATGTTTAATGTGCTGCTAGACCTTGATCTCGACATGCTGCCAAACAAATCGTCCTTCGTAGGATATTCAACGCCGAATAAACTTCAGCCACTCGATTCGGACCGAATCCCGCTCGCCTGCAACTAAGCCGATCCCCGTTTAGATTATCGTTGCGTCGGCAACCGTCGCGTCTATTCCTCCACGCCGGTCTCAAGGTAAAGAATTTCCGCCAGAATACCGCGCCACTCTGCGTATTGCTGCTCAAGCCAACCCTCAAGTTCGGCGACGCGCAATTCCATCGCCATGACCGTTGGGCCCACTTCGTTGTCGAACGCCGCTGCCCTGCTCTCTCGTAGCTGTTCTTCAGATCTGGCCCATCTGTAATTGTCGTAGAGCGTCTGAATCGCCTCATAGCTGCCGCGCGGCGCATCCGAGCTGGCGGCTTGCCGCCGCGTCACTTCGTCACTCTGATATTGAGCGACTTGCCGGCGATACTCGCGCCACAAATCATAGATCGACTCGATTTCAGCGTTAAGTGCCTGAAATCTCTCATCCACCGTATCGATGACTAAATATTCGACCTGGCGAATCCGCTCGATTCGCCCAAACATCGGATCGTCATCGGCGGGCAGGCGTTGGATATTGAAGGTTCCATCGGGCGCACTGGCCAGATAACCGGCGAATACGGACGGCGCAAGCTCGTATGCGTAGCGCAGTGAAGAAATCTGAACGATGTCCGCAAGCGCCTTGTCATCATGGAGAGTGCGAGCCATATAAAGATCTTCTGCAATGGAGTCAAAGAGTTTTTGGTAGCCGGACCTACCTGACTCGACGCCACTTTGCCCATTACTCGACGTCGCCGCACTTACATACGCCTGGTCGAGCCACACGCGTCCGCTCGCGTCGGTAGCACGAACCTGCAATTCCAGCACCTCCCCGTCAGATCTGACGATCACACCCGACAAGAGCAACTCGGCGGCGAGATCAGGCTCGGGCACTACCCGCACGGCGCCCCACTCATTCGTTTCGACCAGGATTTCGCGCAACATAAACGGCAACAACAATGCCTCGACCGCGCGAATTCTCGGAAACACTTGCAAGTCGCGGTACAAGAGCGGGTCTGACGGCACACCCGGCTCGAATGCCGTAATAGATATATTAAGCTCCGAAACTCGGCGCTCATTCGCGACCGATGCCACGCCTGCCTCAAGCTGCAGTTGCCCGGCCGCCTGTTGCAGGGGAAAACACAGAACTACGTTGACGAGCAAAGTCACCGAAAGCGTGCAACGTATGTTGGTGAATCGAGTTATCGCGAATCCTCGCCCATGGTGCACACGCGGTTCCTGCTGAACGTGTCTATGCAATCGAATTGTGAGGGGTAAGGCTCGAATTTTGTGTAGAAGCGGCTCAAGGTAAACGACAGGCCGGTCGAGCGGGACGACACGGTCGTTGCAACATGCAGGTTCTCACTATCCTGCGCTATCGTGAAGCGGTGGCTGACGAGCAATCCATCCGGTAGTACCAGACGAGAGATGAACTGATCGCCATCCCAGCCACAAACTTCGGCGCCGTAGTCGGTTGCAGGGCCCTGCGCAACGCCATTGTAGAACTCACAAAGCATGTCGAAATCCTGATCTCTCTCGACGCTGATTTCGTGCTCACTTTGCGATATCGTGAAAGTTCGCAGGCGCGTGATCGCGTCCGCCAAGCGCGCCAGCGCCAGGATCGAGGCCACACTGTTCGGCGAGATGAGCGCCCCGGGGTTGTCCAGGCTGGGATACCCCGGAAGCCTCTGGTCCGGCGCTGTGCGGGCCAGCTGCCGAAACCATCTATCGAGCGTTCTGTTGACGTCGTCGCCACGCCAATAGTCTCGCTCCCAGGAGCCACTGAGATCCGCGGGCATGGCGTTGCCATCGCTGCGTACGGCGATATCCACCGTCGGCTGTTGTGAACAGCTCGCAAGCAGCCAACACAGGATGAGTAAGCTCTGCCACCGCAACATTTCTCTCGTACACCTCGGCATCTAGCTTTATATTGCTAAGTATCGCATCAGTCGTAGAGTATTTTCGAGGCCAAATATGCACGGCAAGAGTTCTCGCAATCTGCAGCGTGACCCACCAGGAGCCGGGAGATCGTCAATTCTGGCCTGTATTGCCATTGCGGGATGGTGTCCCTCGCTCGGGAACACACAGGAGCCGGCAACTCTGGCACCGCTCGATACCGACGGCCAGATTACCTACTTCATCTCCACGGGCACCCCCGAGTCGGAGTTTCGTGAGACGGATCGGGACCTTGCATCCTGGGCGCTACAGGCCTGGGAGCGAAGCACAAATGGCCTATTGCGGTTTGAGCCCGGCCCTGAATCGTCCGCGCTGTTACGGGTGTATTGGGTGCCCTCGACCTTTGGCCTGTACGGCGAGATGCGACCGATAGCCGTCGATGGCCGCCGCGGAGCGGCTGTCTATATCAGGCCCGACACCGACGCACTCGGCGAGCAGATCGCCCAGCGATCTAGAGAGGATCCGCTCTTTCGCGACACCGTCGTGTACCTGACTTGTCTGCATGAGCTCGGGCACGCACTCGGCCTCGAACATACCGCGGAGTTCTCGGATATCATGTATTTTTTCGGCTTCGGCGGTGACATCTCCGGATTCTTCGGTCGATATCGCGACGAGCTACGCTCGAGAGACGATATCGCTAACGTTTCCGGGCTCTCGGTCGGCGATCTAGAGCAGTTACAGGCATTATACGACCTGTAACGATAACGCATTAATTGGAGTGATGATGGAATTGGATGCAACCAGCCGTTCGAGGATCGAGTCGATCTTGCAGGACAATCGCGTCGTGTTGTTCATGAAAGGAACACCGGCACAACCCCAGTGCGGATTCTCCGCCAAGACAACACAGACCCTCAACATTTTGCTCCCCGACTACGCCACGGTCGATGTCCTCGCCGACCCGGAGATTAGAGAGGGGATAAAGGCCTATGGCGACTGGCCGACCATTCCACAGCTATATGTCGATAGCGAGTTGGTGGGTGGCTGCGATATCGTCGACGACATGTATCGGCAAGGGGCGCTTCACGAATTACTGGGGCTCGAGCTTCCGCAAGAGGCAGCACCAACAATCGAGATCACCGCACCCGCAACGGATATCCTGAGGAATGCCTTAGACGCCCAGCCCGAGAAATACCTACGGCTGAGTGTCGACGCCCGGTGGTCCTCGACTCTCACTCTGGAATCCGAAGACGATGGAGCCGTCAAGGTCGAGTCAAACGGCGTCGTCCTCTGCCTCGACCGGATGAGCGCGCAACGCGCAGAGGGCCTCAAGATCGATGTGGAGGAAACTCTTCAGGGACCTCGCTTCAAGATAGAGAATCCGAATGCGCCACCCGCCGTGAAGCCACTCACTGCGGTTGGCCTCAGTGAGATGCTCAACAGCGGCGAGATCGTGAACCTGTTCGACGTCCGACCAGCCGCAGAACGCGCGGTTGCGAGTATCGCGCAGGCGCGTCCGTTCGATGCGGAATCGATGCAGGCGATTGATGATTTGGATAGAGACGCGGTGCTTGTATTTTATTGCCATTCAGGCGTACGCAGTCGAGCGGTTGCCGAGCGTTATCGCCTGCACGGATTCACGAACGTCTACGACCTCGAAGGTGGGATCGAGGCGTGGTCGTTAGAGGTAGATTCTTCCGTGCCACGTTACTAAGCGTTATTCGGCACCGACCATTGACTTGAGGGATGATCATGCTCGAGAAAATATACCTGTCTAGCGCAGCGCTACTACTGAGCCCGTTGGCGGCGCACGCGATCGATTGCAAGATAGCCGCATTCGAGGAACTTGCCGCAGACTCCCCGTACGGTGTGACACTGACGAGCGCCGAACTCGTGGACGAAACCGGCGGCTATTGTCGAGTGGAAGGCGTAATCGCCAACGCTGAAGACGGCCAGAGCCAGATCAAATTTCGACTCCGCTTTCCCGATGCGTCAGCCTGGAACGGCCGATTCATGATCGGAGGTAACGGCGGCTTGGCAGGTACGTTTCAGTCCGAAAATCGAATACAAGTGGCGCTGGAGCTCGGGTACGCGACGGGGCAGACGGACACGGGTCACGCTGGCGGCGGCGCACCGGACTGGCTTATGAAGGAACTTGAGTCTGGAGTTATCGTCCCGAACAATGTAACGATCGACGATTTCGGCTATCGATCGATTCATCTGACGACCGTCGTGGGCAAACAATTCGTAGACGCATTTTATGCGCGCGCACCGGAGTATTCATACTATTTTGGCTGCTCCACGGGTGGGCGCCAGGGGTTGAAGGAGATACAGCAGTATCCCAACGACTTCGATGGCGCCATCATCGGCGCCCCGGTATTTTCGTTAACACGTTTGAACATGTCCCAGCTCTGGGTACAGCAAGAGATCGCAGGACTCGAAGCCGAAGGCGAGTCTCTGTCAGCAACTCAACTCGATCTCATTAAAGACGGCTCGATGGCTGCCTGTGATGCGACTGATGGCGTGTCGGATCGAATAATCGACGATCCACGGCAATGCGACTTCGACCCGGCAGTACTTCAATGCAGCGCGTCCGACTCCCCACCCCAATGCCTGACAGAGGCGCAGGTCGATTTTGTCCAGACAATCTACGACGGACCTGTGACGACAGCGGGCGAGCAACTCTATCCGGGACGAGTCCGCGGAGGTGAGGGTAGCGGAGGCATGGGCGGCATGGGCGGATGGGCGGACTTGGTTTCTTCTCAGTGCTCGAACGCGATGGGGTCGGGACGATGCGACCAGGTGAGCCGCGCCTGGTTTCAGGACCCTGATCTCGACGTGCTGCGAAACTTCAGTATCGACGATCCCGAGGATGTCGCGGCTGCCGATTCATCATACTACTCCGGCACCACACGAGCCGATAATCCGGATGTGACGCCGTTTGTGCAAAGCGGCGGCAAGGCCATTCTCTACCACGGTTGGGCCGACTCGAACGTGACACCGCTAACGACCGTTCAGTTATATGAAGCGATGGAAGATACGGTCTCTCGGAAGCGCGATGCATCCGACTTCCGGGATCATCTGCGTTTATTCATGGCGCCGGGAATGGGCCACTGCGGCGGCGGCGATGGCCCGAACAGTTACATCCAGTCGACACTCGAGGCGATCGACACCTGGGTAACCGAGGGTCGCGCACCAGGTCGCATTGTGGCGACTCACGAACAACGCGGGATCTCCCGGCCCTGGTGTCCGTACCCGCAGGTTGCAAGATTACGAGAACCAGGGCTCGACTCAGACGAAGCCGCGAGTTTTCAGTGCGTCTCTTCCGTCAGAAACTCCAATTAAGCGGCCATCGGAAGCGTCGTGCGTGTGATTGACTTTAACCCCAACCTAATTGCTGCATGCTGATAGAGTCATTCCATATTTTTGTCATGTGCTGTATGCGCTCACCGTCAAAAACCAGATGGTAAACGTAGTCTGCCGCAATTGTTTTGCCCGTCGGTGGTACCGGCCCGCCTGGTCCTGTCTGCGTGCCATGAAAGATGGCAAAGGCCGTCACAGATTCGTCCGCTTCATCAGCCGCGAAAAATTTCAACTCGTAGTGCCCATCCGGAATTGGCGTAAAAAGGCCCTTCATCCACTCACAGTAACCTTCTAGCGTGGATATCTCAGATAAGGCATTTGCTTGCGCGGAAAACGTCGCATCAGGATTACAGAATGCTTCGCAGGCATCCCATCCCTGCCCGGTCTCGCACGCTTCAAAAAACTGCTTTGCTGGTTCAAGTATCGTACTCACTTAGACTCTCCTTCTTTTTAATTCGAATGTACTCGACCTATCCTCCACTAAGTTCCCACAGCTGCCGCAGACGTGTACGCAGCAGCAGCGACCAGGTGCGCACTAACTGGGTGGTGTGACCCCAGATCTCAAAGGCATCGAGAGGCCCTATGCCGCGATTTCGATCGATGGCGCGCGCCAAAAGGTCGTTGCTCATAGAATCCCGTACCTCGATAACGATGGTCGCCTCCCAAGCCCACCGAATCGTGCTGACGGAACTGCCCGGACTCATTGGTGGAACGGCGGAGATGACGTCGATAAGAAATCCCTGCACCATGAGTACATCACGCCCTACTCCATCCTGGATCTCGTACAGATCTTCGTCCGTGAGATTCTCATTGAACGTCTCGCTAAAGAGCGCGCGAAGCCGTGCTTTATTCTCTTCCTTGACGGGGAACGCCGTGTCGCTATCCCTGCGACGGGCCCTGAAGGCCCGCTCAGGCACGTCGCGAAAATAGACTCCGGTCGGCATGACTAAGATTTTGTTGTAGCGCGTGAGGTCCAGGTCCGGCCTCACCCAGGCGGCCTCCATCACTGATAAATCAACCCGATGTAACCCGTCTTCGGTGACTTCAGCATCCGGTCCGGTTGCGAGTAAGGCCTGCGCATCGCTTGCACCCGCATACCACAACAGCACCAGAGCGGCTACCGAAGGCAGGACAGCCATTCGTATTCTGCGTCTCATCATTTCTCCCCCCCCCGATATGCACCTATGTGCGCATTAGATGTTAACCGATTTCGCTCCGGGTAACGCCTTCAAGTTCCCCACGGAACATTGATCACCGCTCAACAGTGACAATTCTCCACTTCGGCAGATATTAAGCGACTTTGACGCTGACCATCGTATCGCCCTGCTGAACAGAATCGACGATATCTTCGCCGCTTGTCACCCTACCGAACACCGTGTGTTTACCATCCAGATGCGGCGTTGCAAGATGAGTAATAAAGAATTGACTGCCATTTGTGTTCGGTCCAGCGTTCGCCATCGAAATTACGCATCGCTCGTGTTTCAGAGGATTCCCGTCGCACTCATCGATGAATCGATACCCGGGGCCGCCGCTGCCGGAACCTGTCGGGTCGCCACCCTGAATCATAAAGTCCATGATCACTCGATGAAAAGCGATGCCATCGTAGAATCCTTGCTCCGCTAAAAACACAAAATTATTCACCGTCAGCGGGGCGTGCTGCGGATATAACTCGAGTTCGATCGTGCCACGATTCGTCTCAATCGATACCGAATAATTCTTCGACTCGTCGATCTGCATTTCTGGCGGCGAATCCCATTGCTGTTCAGCCATCTAAAGTCTCCTGGACGTCATTTGAATAGTCGACACATACTGTGAGTTCGCGCAGGCCCGACTCCCCGCGTCTACTATAGATACGCGGATTCTTGCACGCGGTTCCGGAAATTTCATTTGCCGACGGGGAGTGGCAGTTGGCACTCCGCTTCAATGAAGTCATATTCAACTGCCGCATAGTTCTTGCGGCGACCCATTTCCCATGGCTCGGTCAGGTGACCGGGGTCGGTTACCACCAGCGTCATATCCAGTACCGCACCAAGCTCCGGCGAATCGGTGCGCCGGTACGTCTCGGTTACCGTGCTCCGGTCGCTCAGCGCATTACCCCGAGTGCCGGTGAATTTTCCGAGGAGTTGGGTCGTCTCGATAACGAGAGCGCCGCTCTCGTAACGGGCCACGTGGTGACCGTACGCCGTGTGCTCAGTGGAAGCGGCGCCACGCCCGTCGAGATAGATGACTCGTGTGGCTGCACCCTGCTCGTATTCGAACAGCACCCGATCGTCATACTGCGTGATTTTCAACGGATGGCCCGACATGGCCTGACGAACCAGCCCGTGGTCCGAGCAAGTCGCAAACGCAGGGTCGTTGAGGACATCGAAATTCGCCTGCAACGCGGCCCCCGCCTCGTTCAGCGGTGCCGGTGGGATTGGATTCCGGCCTAAACCGCCGAGCCACATGCCGCTCAGGTTCGGGCGTCCGTCGCTAAGAGTGAGCGCCACGGCGACGCTCGCGTCCGGCGACTGGCTGTCGTCGGGAGTTTCCTGCAGGAAGCGTACTACGGACCCATCGACCGAATCGAGCACGACGAAACGGCCGCTCTGAATCTCGGCGGATTCCATCAGCAGCATGGGAGCGCCCGTACGACTTTTCTTACCGACGAGTCGGAGAGTCTCCCCTTCCTCGATCGTCTCAGCCGTCCAGCCCCAACGGCGCATCGGCGGTGCTGCCGGTCCCGTCGCCATCCACAGCGTCTCGACTCCATTCTCGTTCGTTACGTTGAGCATGATATTGACGTGTGGGTTCTTGAAGTTGAACTCGGTCACCACACCCTCGATCGATATCTCCTCATCGGTGAAGACGGCGCCGGCGGCGTGATGCGAGTGAGCGGGAAGTGTACCGAACACGGTACAAAGACTGCTGGCCAACAAGGTTCGCGTATATGTCATCGCATTCTCCGAATGGTGCTTCGTCGCGAAGCACTTACCGACGTGATCATGTGTTGTATCTCACTCACGCCTCCGCCTTTATACACGCCGATTCTCGCTATGAAGTGAGTGGCGTATATTATAGCCTACGGATGCTCTATGACATTTCTGGGAGCCCCGGCACATCGCCCTGGCAGCTGTACGATTTATCCACCGACCCCGGAGAACGTCGCGATCTCGCTACGCAGAACCCAGATCTCGTCACCGAACTCGTCGAGGAGTGGGGGACCAATTGGCGCTGACGACGCTCCCGACCGAATCGGCTGGGACCGAATAATTCGTCAGCGTTTCCATACGTAAACTTCATTACGCTATTCGCGCATGTGGTATCGAGTGACAAAGAGTGCGGCTACGTTGTCGCGAGACGTCCTGCAGAACGGGCGGCAAATCCTCGTCGCCCACCTCGTCTATAGCGGGCTCGGTATCATCGCACTTTTTCCATTAGTTGGTCTGTTTGGCCGCTTGCTGCTCGGTTTTTCCGGCAAGCCCGCGCTTACGGATGAGGACATTCTGTACTTCGCATTGACACCGTTCGGCTTCGTCTCCGCGGTCGTCCTAGGTAGCCTTTCGGTGTTCATCGTCGCATTCGAACAGAGTTCGATGATAACGATCGCTCGCGCCGCGCGGCGACACCAGAAAATTACTGTGCTCGAAGCGCTTCAACACAGCTTGAACCAGGCCCCTCGAATTCTCGTTTTCGCACTAAGGCTCGTTATCCGACTCCTGGTGCTGATTCTGCCGTTCCTCGCCGCCATGGCGGTCGTTGTACTCACACTGCTGGCCGAATACGACATCAACTTCTATCTGGCGAGCCGACCACCGGCGTTTTGGCTGGCCGCAGTGCTCGTCGGCGCGCTGTTCCTGACCGTATGTTGGCTACTCATCCGCAAGCTTCTCGATTGGTCGATGTCCTTGCCTTTGGTCATCTTCTCTGAGATCTCGCCAGCGGCCTGTTTTCATGAAAGTGCGCGATTGATGAGCGCCAGCAGAATACTGCTCTTAACCTTGCTGGCTACTTGGTTCATCGCGTCGGTAGCACTTGGCGCCCTTGTTGTTTCTTCCGTATGGCTCTTAAGCAACCTACTGTTGATTTTCGTCGGCGATTCTTTGCTACTACTCGTGTTCGTACTTGGTGCCGTGTTGGCTCTAGGGTTCTTGGCGACTTTCTTCGTAACCGCGTTTACATCCGGCGCTTTCGCGTACCTCATCGCTGACTTCTTCGCGCGAATCGACCCAGGTTCAGATTCCCCCCGTTCCTTCACAACGCCGATGGGCAATCATCCGAGATTGTCAGTTTTTCACGGGTCTTCGCCGAAGCGGCTGGCAGTCTTGCTGGCCGCCAGTGCCGTTATCGCTGGACTTGCCGGAATCTGGTTAGTAAACGGGATCCGAATCGACAACGACGTTGCCGTAATCGCGCATCGTGGTGCCGCCGGCAGTGCCCCCGAGAATACGCTTGCATCCGTTCGACAAGCGATAGCGGACAATGCAGACTGGATCGAAATCGATGTCCAGGAAACGGCAGACGGTGAAATCGTTGTCGTCCACGACAGCGACTTCATGAAATTGGCCAGCGTCAATCTTAATGTCTGGAATGGCTCCCTGGATCAGGTGCGTGCAATCGACGTTGGTAGCTGGTTCGCCCCTGAATTCGCCGGCGAGCGTGTTCCGACACTGACTGAGGTACTGGACGAAACCAAAGGTCGATCTCGAGTGATCATCGAGCTCAAGTATTATGGCCATGACCAGGCATTGGAGGAACGAGTGGTCGCGATCGTTGAGCAATCTGGGATGGTCAACGATGTCATGCTCATGTCGCTGAACTACGACGGCATCCAGAAAATCCGCGCGCTGCGTCCAGACTGGACGATCGGTCTCCTTGTGGCTCAAGCAGCCGGGAACATTGCACAGCTCGACGTCGACTTCCTGGCAATACATAGCGGAATCGCTGCACCACGACTCATTCGCGCCGCTAACGAAAGCGGAAAACTGGTATTCGTTTGGACCATTAACGACGCCGTCAACATGTCGCGTATGTTATCGCTCGGCATCGATGGCATCATCACCGATGAACCCCGTTTGGCACGTGCCGTCCTGGAGGACCGAAACAACATGAGTACGTCGGAGAAACTGCTGCTACACACGGCCCTGTTACTCGGGCGGCGGACGCCAGAGCGGGATTATCGTGATCAGTCTCCCTAAGGGCGCTATCGAATGAGCCACACTTCGAACCTGCAACTCGTCGTACTTATTTCGGTGACGCTTGGTACGACAGGTACCGCGCTCGGCCAGGACACTGCTGCTCCCAACCAAACCCTCGAGGCCATAGAACGACAGCTGGAGACGAGCCGGCACGAATCTCTGCTTACCCGTATCGCGGAGCGCGATGCTGAGCTGTCTGAATTCTCCACGGACGGCTGTAGTGGCGGCCTCTCTATCGGCTGGGCACAGCTATCTGACAGGTTTCCGGCGTTTGCAGCTCGATTCGACGACGAGCCGTCGTGGGAGGCGTGCTGTGTCGCTCATGACCGAGACTATCATGTGGGTGGCGCAGAAGGTGTTTCCGCAAGCGATAGCTTTGATCAGCGCAGAGACGCGGATCGAACGCTTGCGTCCTGCGTTGTCGACACCGGTGTCCAGCAGTCGCCGGCGCTCCAGCAGCTCTACGGCCTGAGCGAGACTCAGATCAGAATTCTGTATGAAGCCATCGCCGAGTTGATGTATCGAGCCGTGCGCCTCGGCGGAATCCCCTGCACGAGTCAATCGTGGCGCTGGGGTTACGGATGGCCCATGTGCCGTTAGATACGGAACTCACCTGGACCTGTCCGATGCATCCGGACGTAGTCCGAGACGCACCGGGCGCCTGCCCAATGTGCGGGATGGCGCTCGAGCCGACGACACCGATCGTCACGGATCTCGCGGACGATACGGAGCTCCGGGACATGAACCGGCGACTCCAGTTCGCCGCGATCTTCACGATCCCGGTCTTCGCCATCGCCATGGGCGATCTGCTGCCGGGTCAACCCGTATCCTTAATCCTGCAGACCCGAACTCAAGTTCTTGTCCAACTGGTTCTCGCGACACCCGTGTGTTTGTGGTCGGCCTGGCCGTTTTTTATTCGCGCGGTCGAGTCTGTACGACACCGTAGTCTGAACATGTTCTCGTTAATTGGACTCGGCGTCAGCGTTGCCTACGGCTACAGCGTAATCGCGGCCCTTCTGCCGGAAATCTTCCCGGAGTCCTTCCGCCAGGAGTCCGGAGAGGTAGCCGTGTACTTCGAAGCCGCAGCCGTCATCGTGACACTGATCCTGCTCGGGCAAGTGCTCGAGCTGCGCGCGCGTGGCCGCACCAGTTCCGCGATCAGACAGCTGCTCGAACTTGCCCCTGATACGGCACGCAGGCTCGGAACGGACGGCGCAGAGGAGGACGTGCCGCTGGCTCATGTGCACGTGGACGACCAGTTGCGGATACGGCCGGGAGAAAAGATTCCCGTAGATGGAATCGTCATCGACGGTACGAGTACCGTCGATGAGTCGATGGTGACGGGCGAGCCCATCCCGGCGCATAAGCAACACGGTGACCGGCTCGTCGGAGCGACGATCAACGGCACAGGATCACTGACTATGCGCGCCGAGAAGGTCGGAGCAGAAACATTGTTATCGCGAATCGTCACAATGGTTGTCGAGGCACAGCGCAGCCGCGCGCCGATCCAGAGACTCGCCGACGTCGTCGCCGGCTATTTCGTGCCGGCCGTTTTCCTGGTCGCCGCCATCACGTTCGTGATCTGGAGCCAGATTGGCCCCGAACCGCGAATGGCGTACGCACTGATCAACACGGTTGCAGTTCTGATCATCGCCTGCCCCTGCGCTCTCGGTCTGGCAACGCCCATGTCGATTACCGTTGCCGCAGGAAGGGGCGCCGCGTCGGGTGTCTTGTTCCGCGACGCGGAGGCGATCGAAATCCTGCGCGACGTCGATACCCTGGTTGTCGACAAGACGGGCACGCTTACGGAGGGGAGACCGAAACTCGTTGACGTTATTCCCACCGCCGGGGTGGATGCGGCTCGGTTGCTGCAGCTAGCGGCCAGCCTCGAAAGAGGCAGCGAGCACCCATTGGCCGCGGCCATCATGGCTGGCGCCGAAGAACGAGGCCAGCCGCTGCTTGCCGTAGCAGATTTCGAGTCGATGACCGGCAGCGGCGTATGCGGCAGCGTCGACGGCGCGTCGATAGCACTCGGCAACGACGCCCTGATGACGGGCCTGGGCGTAGACTTCCGTGAGTTTGCCGAGCGCGCTGACACATTTCGAGCTAACGGGCAGACCGTCATGTGGGTAGCGATCGATGGAGCTGCTGGCGGCTTGCTGACGGTCGCGGACCCAATCAAGGACAGTACTCCCGAGGCTATTCGCGCACTTCATAATGAGGGTATACGAATCATCATGCTGACCGGCGACAACCACACGACCGCCACCGCAGTTGCGACACAGCTCGCGCTCGATGAAGTAATCGCAGACGTTCTACCGGAGCAGAAAGTCGACGCGGTGAAGCGCCTGCAGACATCCGGAATTGTCGCGATGGCCGGCGACGGAATCAACGATGCTCCTGCGCTCGCTCAAGCGAACGTCGGAATCGCGATGGGCACGGGCTCGGATATCGCAATCGAGAGCGCGGGAGTAACGCTCGTTCGCGGTGACTTGCGCGGCATCGTGCGCGCGCGCCGGCTGAGCCGACAGACGATGCGCAATATCAAACAAAATCTGTTTTTCGCGTTCGCCTACAACGCAGTTGGTGTGCCGATCGCGGCCGGCGCTCTCTACCCTGTTGCGGGTGTACTGCTGAATCCCATGATTGCTGCGGCAGCAATGAGCTTCAGCTCGATCTCGGTTATCGGCAACGCTTTGCGTTTAAGGACAGCGAAACTGTAAACCGGGCTCAGCAGCTACTCAGGGCTCTACCGGACGTTGTTCTTCACTCGGTTACGGCCGACAGCCACGTGACCGTCTGATAGCAGATCATCCCGGCGCACAACAGAAACCCTAGCACGGGCACTGCCATCGGCACGGAGAACACGGCGCGATCCGACCGATCTCTCTTCAGTCTCCAGAGCGACGCGTTCACCATCGAAAAGACAATGAGGGCAATGAAGCTCGTGAATCGCGCCAGACGATCGAGAGAGAAACCCAGAGCGAAGACGAGGACGCAGGCCGCGACGACCGCAGTCGCGTAGAGCGGTGTGCGTGTTCGCGCGTTAATACGAGCGAAAATTCGCCACGAGAGACCTTGATCGGCGAGCCCGTAGAGCACACGGCTCGCCATGATCATCTGAACGAGCGCGCCGTTGAGGACAGCGAACAGACTGATCAGCCCAATCAGTCGCGGGGAGACGCCGCGGGACTCGACGATCAGTGCCAGCGGCGCGGCGCTTCCCGCCAGCGCGTCGGTTGGCATACTTAGGACAGCGATGACGGCAATGAATACGTACAGAATTGTGGACACGATCAAAGCCGTCACGATGGCGCGCGGCAATGTCGTCCGCGGCTCTCGGACTTCTTCCGCAACGTTCACCATGTCCTCGAAACCGATGAACGCATAGAACGCCACGAATGAGCCAGACAAGACGCCTAACACGGACGCAATGTCCGCACTGGGCAGCAGATCGGTCCAGCGTTGCGGAAGCTCCGACAGGCTGCTGCCGGCCACTACGCACACGAGCACGAGCCCGGCGACTTCTACGATCGTCACAATGCCAGCGAGCAACAGCGATTCACTAATACCCCAGGCGGCAAGGCAAGCGACTGCGCCAACGAGCACACAGATGACAAGCGGCGGAGGCACAGAAACGAATAAGTCGAGATAGCCGACGAAACCCCGTGTCATCGTCGCCGCAGAAACAACACCGGTCACGATGACGGCCCAGCCCACGGCAGTCGCGGCCGCTGGCCAGCGAAAGCCCTCGGCTACATAGGCAGCCTCTCCTGCACTACGTGGAAGTCGCGCGGCGAGTTCAGCGTATGAGAACGCAGTAAACCCCGCCATGAGAGCGGAGATCAGGAACGCGCTGGGCGCCGCCGTGCCTGCGCTGCGAGCCACCTCACCGATGAGAACATAGATTCCGGCTCCGAGAATCGTCCCGAGACCATAGAGCGTCAGCAGCGTAAAGCCGATGTCGCGCTTGAGGGTCGGCTCGCTCAATTGGGAGAGTCGGTTGCGCCTGCAGCGCGAAGCGCGTGACGCGAAAGGACCGGCGCGACGATCTCGAGGACGATCGTCGAGGCAAGCACTACCGGTAGCACGACCGATCCCGCCTCAGGAAATCGTTGCGATGCCAGCAATGCCATGCCGAGTGCGACGCCGGCCTGCGGGAATAGAGCGAGCCCCAGCCATCTGCGCATCTGAAGGCCGGCACCGGTAAAGCGACCACCCGACCGAGTGCCGATATATATTCCCGTGCAGCGCGAGAAGATGTACAGCGCGGTAAGTCCGCCGACGATCGCTACCGAATCGATTTCTAATGACGCTCCCGCAAGCACAAAAAAGAGAATCACGAAGGGCCATTCGATACCCTCGATGGCATGAAACGGCCGATCATGGTGGGTCGCGAGCGTGGCCACGGTACCCCCCATTGCCATAGTCGTTAGAATCGGTGACAGAGCGAACCATCCCGCAATTCCGGCGCCGAGTAATACGAAGCCCATTGCCTCGGCCAGCATCGGCTCTCCGGGTTGGATGCGGCCGGTCAAATAGGCCATGGGCACACCCAGCGCAAGGCCAAGCGTCAGGCTCCCGCCGATCTCCACGAAGCTCGCAGCGACGCCACTGCCGGCGGCGGCATCTCCATTCAGCGTACCGGCGAACGCCATCATTACAATGAATAGAAACAGGCCCAGAACGTCATCCAACGCGACGATCGAGAGCAATGTCTCGGCGAATTCCCCGCTAGCGCCGCTTTCGTGCACGAGGTCATAGGTCGCGGCTGGTGCCGTGGCGGGAGCGATACCGGCGAGTAACAGCGCGATGATCGGATCGACGCCAACCACCAACAACGCAATCCCCACGGCGAGCCAGGCGCCAAACACCTTGGAGAGAGATATGCCGACGACGACGCGTCCGCGTTTTCTGAGCGCGGGAATCGAGACCTGCTGCCCGAGAAGAAATCCGATGAGTGCCAAAGCGATGCTGGTTAGCGCCGGAAACCAACCTTCAACGAAACGTTGAGGAAGCATGGAGAAACCGGCTGGCCCGATTGCGAGGCCGCCAAGCAACAATAGCGTCACACGGGGTAGAAACGTAAATCGCCCGATGAGATCAGCAGCAAGTCCGATCAGGAACAACAGCCCCAGCACGAGCAAGATGGTAGTTTGGCTCAGGGTCTCGCCCATCGTGTCTCTTACCCGCTAGCCAGAGAGACAGGGAGTTATCGGCTACCCTCCCCCGGGCTTGACGATCAATACATCGCAAGGGAGGCGATCTAAGACCCGTTCCGCAGTGCTACCGACAAAAATCTTGTCGAGACCCTGGCGCGAGATTGCACCCATGACGATGACCCAGGCACTTTCTTGCTCAGTGATCTCCGGTAATCCTTCATACGCCGTGCGTAGTAGCAGATGGGCCCGGTCGTCGGGAATCGTATGCGGCGCTAGAAATTCCGTGAAGGCCTCTCGATGGGCACGCTCGACCTCCTCGGAGATCTCAGCGACCAATGTCCCTTCGGGAACAATCAACTCGATAGGCGGCATAAACGTATGGACCGCGTGCAATTCGCCTCCGACGCCATCAGCCAAGGTCTTAGCGAGAGTAACGATCTCGTTATCGAGCTGAGCCGGTTTATCGTGGACGTGCAGCGGATCTACCGCAGCGAATACCTTCGAATTCTCGGTGACCGGGTTCGGCTTGACCAGCAACAGCGGCGCTGGGCAGTGGCGGATTAAATGCCAATCGGTATTCGTCAGGATCGTCCGCTTAAGGGCATTGTGATGATGGGTGTCTTTCGCGACGAGCCAGGGCTGGCTCGCTTGGACTTTGCGCACGATGCCGTCATGTAAAGGATGATCCCAAGCGAGATCGACCGCGACGTCGAGGCCTCGTTCCCGAAAGGGTGCGGCGATCTCCTCCAGTTTTTTTCTCAGAATCGTTAGCAGATTCTCACGAACCGGTTCCTTGATCCATATGGTGGCACCCCGCCCCGCGTCGATGTCCGGATCGAAATCGCAGATAAAGAGCTCGAGGCTGGCGGACAGGTGCTCGGCCAGCCAAGCAGCACGTTCTGCGGCCGGTTGCTCCTCACTCCTCGGGTCCACCACTACCAGTATTTTTCTTTCCGTCATTACAGGGCTCCAAATTTCAGGCCGATCGGTTCGAACGCCGCATAGGCAGATACGCCGATCATGAAGATAGTATCACCGTGAGCAAGTATCAAACTACGGGCTTTCCACAACGGAGCACGTACCCAAAGTAGGGGCTTTTCACCATGTCGTATGTGGCGCACAATGCTCTAACTCGAATTCGAAGGGGAAAAACATGCCGACACGACGCAGATTCTTAACAAACGGGTTGGGCACCGGTGCCGCCATCGCCCTCGGCCTGCCCGGGGCGCGCTGGGCCGTTGCGCAGGACACCACGACCGAGGAAGCCCGTAACAAGGCCACAGTCAGGCTCTTCAAGGAATCTCAAGGAACGGCTGATTACGACCAGGTACTCAGAGAAGTCCAATCACCGAACTATCGGCGGCTCCGACAGGGATTCGCTAATCTGGCGACGAATGCGCGCGATTCCGAGCTGGCGGAAGCAGCTCAACCGGTGCGAACGGCGTTTCCGGACCGGTCGGACGTGATCGAGCAAATGGTTGCGGACGGCGACATGGTCGGCATGTTATTCCGCGTCCGCGGGACTCATGAAGGAAATTTCTTCGGCATCCCAGCGACCGGTAAACCAATCGATATCCACGAAATCGGGATACTAAAGCTCGCTGACGGGAAAATCGTCGAAGCGTGGTTCATGGCCGACGAGGCAGCAATCCTGAAACAACTTGGCGTGGGACTTCCCGCCCGGCGCGACGGACGAATAATCGCGCCTCAATCACTGACGAGCGCGCGCTATGGTCAGGCCGTCTTAGAGGAGATTCTCGACAACCCAGTCGATTCACAGACGTATCGCAATAAACTGACCGTTGCCGCATACAAATCAGCATCACCGCCGGCAGGCTTGTTACCGGATCGGCCTGGCCGCCCCTATGACGAGTATCTCAGAGGCGGTTTTTCTCATATGGGCGAGTATGGGAATGCGAACGGCGTCGGTGACCAGGGTATCGGCCAGGCATTTCCGGATCGCCAGGACAAGGTAGATCACGTGCTCGCCGAGGGCGATAACGTCTGGATTCAATTCAGGCTCAGCGGAACCAACACCCAGAGTCTATTCGGCCTGCCACCGACAAACGGTCCGATCGAGGCTGCCGAGGTCGGCATTATGACGTTCGACGGTAACCGCTGGGCCACGGGTTGGTTCTTCGGCGATGACCTTGGGATGGCACTCCAATTAGGCCAGCCGAATATCTTCACGCCGTAACGGATTCGGAACTCGGCGTTACTCGTAGCGCAGCGAACTAATAGGGTCCAGGTTCGCTGCCTTCGCAGCGGGTAAAATCCCGAATACGACGCCGACGACGCCCGAAAAACCGAGCGCCAACGACACGGCCCACAGCGGCGTGTAGGCTGGCGGAAACCCCGGGATATACGACGCGGCTACGGCACCGATCCCGTAGCCGAGCATGAGTCCTACAACACCACCGAGCAGGCACAACACGAGCGCCTCCAGAAGAAACTGTAGCAAGATGTGGTGTCGTTTCGCTCCAATGGCTTTGCAGATGCCGATCTCGCGCGTTCTCTCGGTAACCGTCACGAGCATGATGTTCATGATGCCGATGCCGCCGACGAGCAACGAGATGCTGACGATACCGGCCAATACGATCGTCGCGGTACTTAAAACAGAATCCAAGGTCGATCGCAATTGTTCGGCCGTCTGAATTCGAAAATCGTCCTCGTCATCCGGACCCAGGTTGTGCGCACTCCTGAGTAGCCGTGAGATCAATCCGACGATCGTATCCATTTCGTTTAGGTCGGAAATTGTTAGTTGGATCTGAATATCAGGCAACGCCTGGTTGCCTTGCATACTGGCCATCGTGCTGTAGGGAATCATCACGCGATCGTCGAGAGATTCTCCGAGGAAATCTCCTTTCGGCTCTGGGATTCCTATGATCCTTAGCCATTCACCGTTGACCTGAATGAACTCACCGACGGGATCGTCCGGTAATCCCAGATCCTCCCTGACCTGTTCGGCGATCACAGCGACCCGTCGACGCGTTCGATTGTCGCTGTCGGAAAGGAACCGTCCGTATTGAGAGAAGTATTGGCCGACTTCCTGGAACGAGTACGTCGTACCAAGAACTCGTGCGACAGCGGTTTGCGAGCCGTAGCGAATCTGACTCTGACCGTTTCGCGAGTACATGATCGGCGTAATCGATTCGATTCCGTCTATTCGGTAACTGATCAGGTCGAGATCCTTCTGAGTAAGGCGAGAGAAACGGCGCTGCAGGCGGTCTCTCAGCGGTGTAAATGACTGTACCGTAACGCTGTTACTGCCAAATCCCTGGAGTTCTTGAGAGATGAAGAAGCTCAGTCCCTGAATGATCGATACCATGCCGATCACCGATGCGACGCCGATTATGATCCCGAGCGTGGTCAAGAAGCTGCGAAAACTGTGTGCTCGGATCGAACTGAATGCCGATCGCACTCCTTCTGTCACGGCAAACCACATCGGAAATCTCGTGCCCGTCAAACGACTTCGAGAGTTCTTATTATCCGATTCGTCGACTGTGGTCGTTCGCATAGTCCTCTACTATTTGACCGTCTCGAAGCCGCGTCACACGCTCGCTGTGCGCAGCAATATCCGGTTCGTGCGTGACGACGATGATCGTCTGCCCGTCGTCGTGCAACTCGTCAAACAGCGCCATAATCTCCACGGTTGTTTGCGAATCCAGGTTTCCCGTCGGCTCGTCCGCCAGCAGGATCGACGGGTTGGTGACCAAAGCGCGGGCGATGGCCACGCGCTGACGCTGACCGCCCGACAATTGATTCGGTAGATGGTTGCTGCGGTCGGCCAAACCGACGCGCTCCAATACGCGCTCAGCCTCCGCGCGGCGATCCGCATAGCCGATGCCGCGATAGATCAGCGGCTGCATTACGTTTTTTAGCGCTGTCGCGCGCGGCAGCAGATTGAAGCTCTGAAATATGAAACCGATCTCCTGGTTGCGAATGTCGGCGAGTTCGCCTTGGTCGAGTCCGTTCACGTTTCGGCCATTCAGCACATAGCTGCCGGTGGTAGGCGTATCCAGGCAGCCGATGATATTCATGATTGTCGACTTTCCCGAACCGGACGATCCGATGAATACGACGTACTCGTTCGGGTCGATGCTGAGGTCGATGTTGTCGATAGCTTTGATCAGCTGCTGCCCCATTTCGTAGTGCTTGCTGATAGAGGTGAGTTCGATCAGAGCCATGGCGGCTGAGTTAATCCGTCTCTAATATCGTTACATCGTCGCCGTCTTCGAGATTACGCAGAACGCGGTCGGGCCCGACAATAATTTCGTCTCCTTCGCTTAAACCGTCGGTGATCTCCTGATAGGAGTCGTCCGACAGGCCGATCTCCACCTCCACCTGGCGAACCTCTCCGTCGTCGTGAACAAACACGTGATACAGCGTCTGATTCACGCTGCGATCTTCGTCGACACGAATGGCCTGAATGGGAGCGGCGAGTACACCGTCTTGAATTTCGGTGAATATTTCTACGCGACAGCTCATCCCAGGTCGTAGCACGATGTCAGCAGCCTTCTCCAACCGTATCTTGACCGCAAAACTCAAGCCCTGAGCTCCTTCGGCTACTTTGGCGGACACGGCAATCGAATCGATAACCCCTTCGATCGCTTGGTCTGGATAGGCGATCGCATAGATCAGTGTTCTCTGGCCGATCGCAATATTGGCGATATCCGCTTCATCGACGTTAACTTCGGTATGGATACTGTCCGGATTCGCAACCGTCATCAGGCCGGAACCGGGAATATTCGTCGTGCTCGAGATTGCCGTTTCACCCACTTTTATATCGAGCGATGTCACGGTGCCGTCGATTGGCGAGTAGGTGCGCGTCTTGCTCAAGCGATCCATCGCCTGCTCGAGTTGCGCCCTGGCCTGGGACAATGATTCACGACTCGAGCGCAGGTCGATTTCTGCAATGCCCAATGCGTTGGTCGCATCGTCGAAAGTATCCTCGTCGATCAGATCGCTCTGATAGAGCTCTTCTGTGCGCCCCCACTGCGTGCGCAGATTGTCAAGAGTCATCTGCTGACGCTGAATGGCGATCTCCTGAATTCTCACGATCGCCTCACTCTGTTCGGCGGCGGCCCGGAAAGTCTCGTCATCGATCTGAAGTAACAGCTGCCCCTCTTTTACGTGATCGCCTTCCTCGACGAATATATCGGTCACTTTACCGATCTCTTCGGTCGTTAACTGGACCTCTTCTTCGTGCACGAGTCTTCCTGAAGCCAACACCGACGCCTGGATGCTGCGCGGAGTCAAGGTCTCGATCTCGACTTCGAAGGCATTGCCTCCATCTAACACGCTGCGCAGCAGCGGCACCGCCATCACGGCGGAAACGATTGCAACGACGATGAGTATCTTCTTGGGCATGATGCGTGTTAGTTACTCGTGAAATACAAGATGCTGCCAAACAATAAAATCGCGGGCGCAAGTACGATCAACGCTGACTCGAAGAGATTCTTCTTAGTCCAGGCATGATAGGCAAATACCGTGAGCCCCATGGACCAGATCGCCGTTAGATCCATCGACTGCAAGAACTGCCGCATTGAGTTGCCGGCGGCGCTCTCGAGGTCGAGCAGGCTGCTGAACGACAGCGGATTCATTCGGTCGGGGCGCAAAAAAGTTGCGTCGCTGAAAAAAATGTTCGCGACCGATGCGGCGTGCCCGAGGACGACCGGCAACGCACACCAGCAGAGCATCGCGAACCACTGCTTGCGACGATAATCGTCGTTCGTCAAGAGCGATACGCCCGCGAGATAGGCGGAGTTCAGAAATAACCAGACTGTCAGGAATAAGGCACTGGACGCGGCCGCAGCGGACGCCACAACCATCGGAGAAATATTTTCCATGCGATCTGCCGCAGCTTGGCGTTGTCTCGGCCCCATATCTTCCGACGCGGCCTCCAGGCTGGTCTCTAGAACCCACGCGAGATCGACTTGACTGTAGTACGAGAAGACAACCGCCGTGTTGGCCATGATGATCGCGAACAGCGGCAACAGGACAGTTGGTTTTAGCCTGATCGTCGCCAGCGCTTCGAGCGGCGCTGCGATGATATTGACTGCTGTATCCAATGGCTTACTAGCGGTCACTGTGATCTCCCCCGTTCGTGATGGCAACTCAACCCGGATGATGATCGTGCGGTGCACCTATTATAAATGCTCGCCGTTCACCAAAAGTAGCCGCGCAGAGCGATTGACTTTCTATTTCTAGTGTCCTAGTCTACTAGGACACTAGGTTCATGACAAGGCACCATGATTCAAATTGAGCAGCTTTCCTTTAGCTACGGCCGGAACGAGATTTTCCGTGACCTCGGTCTCGTGCTCGAACCGGGCAATATCTATGGGCTGCTAGGGCTCAACGGGGCAGGCAAATCGACTTTGCTGAAGCTCATGACCGGTCTCCTCTTCCCGACCACCGGTAACGTGACCGCGTTGGACTATCGACCTGCCAGGCGTGAGCCTGGCTTTCTGTCGAGATTGTTTGTTCTACCGGAGGAATTGAACACGCCTGGCATCACGGATCGGGAATACGTCAGAGCGCGAGCGCCGTTTTATCCGGGTTTCGACCATGATCGATTAGGCCGTTACCTGAAAGAATTCGACCTCCCCCGAGGGCGCAAGCTCACGACACTGTCATACGGTCAAAAGAAGAAGTTCCTGCTGTCCTTCGGGTTGGCCTGCAACGCGTCCCTGGTGATGCTGGACGAACCCACGAACGGGTTGGATATCCCGTCGAAGGGTCAGTTTCGCCGCCTTATCGCCGAAGCGCTCAACGACGAGCAGATATTTATCATTTCCACGCACCAGGTGCGCGACGTCGATTCCCTGATCGATCCCATCGTGATCCTCCACGAGGGCGCCGTGTTGTTCAACTACACGCTGGCTCAAGTGACCTCGCAACTTCGTATGTCCCAGAGCGTGGCCCGGCCGGACGAAAACGCGGAAGGGCTGCTCTATAGCGAGCCTACGGTCGGCGGGTTCAACACGGTCTGGAAGGACGAGAACGCCGCCGACGGGCGAGTCGACCTGGAGGTGCTGTTCAAATCCGTCATCACGAATCCTGCAACCTATTCAACTTTATTTGGCGCTGCGAGGCTCGAGACGTGAACGAAATTTTCTCTTCTCGTCGCTTCGGGATACTGCTTCGCAACGATGCGATTTCCGGTTACCGTTCGTTGCTTACAGTCTCCGCGACGCTGGCCGGACTCCTTCTAGTCGGCGTATTGCTCTCGCGTGGCGGGATTAGCTACCACGAGTATTTCTACTTAGCCGGGTTCGTGACGATGCTGCTAGTCTGGGGCCCGATCGCCTCGAGCCGCTCGTTTAAGGAACTCCACAACAAGACAAAAAATGAGGCCTATCTTCTTCTGCCCGCCTCGGCGCTGGAGAAAATTTGTGCCCGGCTACTGTTCGCCACCCTCTTCTTCTACGCCTACCTGCTGGTGTTTACTAGCCTGACATCTGTTGTAGTCGAGTGGCTAAATGCCATGCTCTTCGGGCAGCAAAATCAGCGCTTCAATCCGCTCGATGCGATGGAGTGGCGCGTATTCGGCCATTTCCTGGTGATTCAGTCTCTCTATTTTCTCGGTGCGGCCTGGTTTCGAAAGAATCACTTTATGAAGACCACGCTCGCAATAACCATCGCGTGCATTGGTCTCGCCGCGCTCATTCTGGCAGTCGTCCGGGTCGTTCTGATTCCATCTTTTGACGACTTTGCAATGAGCGTCGACAACCTCTACTCGCTCTATCAGGGCGTCATTGATGCAGCCGCGGTGGGTCTAACCGTTCTCTATTTCGTTGGACTACCGGTCATGTGCTGGCTAGTGGCTTGGCTACGGGTCAGGGAGACCCAGGTGAGTGATGGAGTTTAGTGAACCCAAGGGAATCTTTCAGCAGATTGCGGACCAGATCCGAGAGCGGATCCTCGAAGGCGAATGGCAAGCTGGAGAGCGGATACCTTCCATCCGTGAGCTGGCGATTGATCTTGGAGTAAATCCGAATACCGTCACAAAAAGCTATCAGGTCCTTTTGGATAGAACGATCATCGAAAACCAACGGGGTCGTGGATACTTCGTGGATACCAACGCGATGGCCACGATTCTCGGCGAGATGAAAACCGAACTCGTCCGTGACGAATTGCCGAGACTGTTCCGAGCTATGAGAATTCTAGATATTGGAATTGACGAGCTCGCTGCATACTTTGACAACGATCAAGGAGCTAACAAAAAATGAAAACCAGTCAAATTACGATTGCATCCGCTGTGGGATTTCTAACATTGATCATGATCGTCATGGCCGGGCTCGGCCGCGTCGCGCTCTCTCAGTCGGACCCGAGTACAACACGGGCCGCGGCCAGCTCGGCACCTATTGTGGGCAAGCAAATCATCGAAACGTTCGAACTCGAAGGCTTCCACGGTGTTGAGATTGAGGGTGCGTGGCAGGTTAACCTCGCTCATGGCGATGAGTGGCAGGTTGAAGTGTCTCACTCCGAAGATCTCGAGGATGAACTGAATGTTTACGTCAGCGGCAATCGGCTGGTGCTGGACGTCACATCATCGGGCGGTTGGCGATGGTGGCGCAGAGCCGACTCACGACTGACGGCTGAGATCGTGATGCCCGAGCTGACCGAGCTGGAAATGGCCGGCGCCAGTCAGCTCAATTTCTCCGGGTTCGAAGGCGATCTTCTAAGACTCGAGATCGCGGGCGCCAATCAACTCGAGGGACGTGAGGGACATTACGATAACCTGGATCTTACTGCCGCCGGAGCGAGCGAGATCGATCTAAGCGGTGTTGTCGTTACGGACGCACAGATTGATGTTGCCGGCGCTTCAGAGGTGACGTTGCGCATGGGCGGCGGCGATCTCGAAGGTTCAATAGCCGGCGCGGGAGGCATCGATTACTACGGAACGGTCGCCGAAGAGCGCATAACAGTTGCCGGCATCAGTCGCGTGAAACGCCTGGACTGATCAGCAGATACCGCTGTAGGTAAGTCTGCCTCTCAGACAACCTGCCCCGCGGCTTGCGCAGAAGCCCAGGCCCACTGAAAATTAAAGCCGCCGAGATGCCCTGTCACGTCGACGACCTCGCCAATACAGTAAAGGCCGGGTTGCCGCGCGCATTCCATCGTCTTCGACGATAATTCTTCGGTATCGACTCCACCCAGTGTCACCTCGGCAGTACGGTAACCCTCCGTGGCGGCGGGCCTCACCACCCATTCGTGCAGCTGAGCCGCCACCCCAGTTAATACTTCGTCGCGTACTTCAGCAAGCGGTGTTTCTGCTGACGCTTGCCACCAGATCGTCTCCAACTCCAACACCAACGCCCGGGGCAGCAGCTCCGACAAGACAGTCCGCAACAGCGCCCTCGGCTGCGCTGCTTTGGCGTTCAACAACAGCGATGCGGCGGCGTGAGCAGGTAACAGGTCCAGCTGAATGTCATTGCCCGGGGTCCAATAGCTGGAGAGTTGCAAAGCAGCGGGGCCACTGAGCCCTCGATGAGTGAACAGAACGTCTCCAGTAAAGGCCTCGCCGTTTGTAGAGAGTGTGGCGTGCAGACTGATACCGGACAACTGACCGGTCAGTTCGCGCATCGCGCCGGAGAATGTAAATGGAACGAGCCCGGCTCGGGTATCGCGCACACGTAGTCCGAATTGACTCGCCAGGCGGTATCCGAAATCCGATGCGCCCATTTTCGGTATCGACAAACCGCCGGTGGCAATGACCAGAGACTCAGCAGAGAAATCGCCCTTGTCCGACTTCACGGTGTAGCGCTGCCGATGAACAACTGATGTGATGTCGCAGTGCGTCAGGATGGATACATCTGCCCGCGCGCATTCCGCCTCCAGCATGGCCAGAATGTCCTTTGACGATCGATCGCAGAAGAGTTGGCCGGCCGTCTTTTCGTGATACGCGATTCCGTGTGCTTCGACCAGCGCGATGAAGTCCCACTGCGTATACCGACTTAGGGCGGATATGCAGAACCTTGGGTTGGCGGAGATAAAACACGACGGCTCGCAGTGCAAATTGGTGAAATTACAACGGCCACCACCCGACATCAGTATCTTCTTACCGATTTTGTTCGAGCTCTCGAGGACGAGCGTGCGACGACCACGATTCCCTGCCGCCATAGCGCACATCAACCCGGCCGCGCCGCCGCCTAATATAATGACGTCGTAATCGCTCACGGCCGCAATATAGCAGGACCCCACCGGGCGGCTCACACGACCGCTTGTACCGGGGACAACCGACGCCAGACACCCACATGCCGCCAATTCTGGTATGATCCGCGTGCCCAAGCGGGACAGCAGCCCCGCAATTCCCTGCCAATCCCATTTTTTGCCGCTGATAATCGGTTTTACGGGCCGATGAGTCAGCCACAACCTGGCCAAAAAACATGATCTCCACCGCCAATCTGTCGATTCAATTCGGCGCCAAACCCTTGTTCGAGAATGTCTCCGTTACTTTCGGCAACGGCAACCGCTATGGGTTGATCGGAGCAAATGGCTCCGGCAAATCGACCTTCATGAAGATTTTGGCAGGAGAGCTGGCGCCGTCCGCAGGTAACGTCTCCACCGACCCCAATGCGCGGATCGGCCAGCTTCGCCAGGATCAGTTTGCGTACGAAAACTGTCGGGTGCTCGACACGGTGATCATGGGACACGAGAAGCTGTGGGCGCTGACACAGGAACGCGACCGGCTCTATTCGCTACCGGAGATGAGCGACGCGGAAGGCATGCGCGTCGCCGATCTTGA
>Ga0255049_10000095_pt1 | contig 47991 bp, 42 predicted proteins | sample JV7_2_3_MG_FD_183615 | JGI IMG/M metagenome (GOLD analysis project Ga0255049, IMG submission 183615) | Seawater microbial communities from Jervis Inlet, British Columbia, Canada - JV7_2_3 | ecosystem: Environmental > Aquatic > Marine > Inlet | place: Canada: British Columbia | collected 2016-10-06 | reverse complement strand
AATTTCCACGTCTCATTCGGTATGCGGCCGCCACCAAATTGAAACAGGGGAAATCCGACGGCATGTATTCTGACCATCTGGCTTCCATCCGGCTGCGTTCTGTTCTTTCGCGCAATGCTTCTGATGACCGGTTCCGCAGACTTGCCGCCGAAATCATCGCCGAATACGTAAATGCTGATCTTCTTATCGGCTGACCAGAATGTGTCGATCGCATACATGATGCCATCGACCGGGTTACTGTCGCTGAACGGTGCCCATGATCGCATCGTATTCATGATCGCCTGGCGCCGTCCGGGTGTGTCGGGAATCCACTTCCCGGCATATTGCTGGAACATGTATTTGCCGTTGTCATTCATAATCTGGATTCCCTTGACTTCGGGATACACTTCCAGTGTTTCTGTTAGCTTGGCCTGTACGCGGCCCCAGTTGTATTGCTGCATGCTCCCGGACGTGTCGATGACGAAAATAATGTATTCGCTGTCCACAGGGATTCCCGCCACGGCGTCATCGTCCGGACGATTGTAATAGGGCCGAAGCCGCATCATTTCCGCAGTCAGCGTTTGCCTGGCGGCTTCCAGATCGCCTTCATCAATAATGGCCTCCGCCGAATCGTCCATCGTTACGGCGTATTGTCCCTTGACCGTGTCGAGTTCGCCTTGCAGCCTGGCAAGAGTAACCTTGGTAGTCGACGTCTGTTCGCGAATTGAAACGAGATCTCGATTGAGTACGTCACTCTCCCCGCGGATATCGAACAGTTCCTGCTGTAACAGGGCGATCAGCGCTTCCAGATCCTCCTGCGTCTTCTCGATGATTACGGGTTCGTAGATCTTGCTGAGTACGAGAAGCAGAATAATGGCGCCGAATCCGCAGGAGATGACGTCCAGGAAAGACAGGCTGAATGTCTCGATATGTCTGCGGCGCTTGCTCATGGCCAGTCCCTGCTAACGCTGACGAACGAACCGGCCGTCATATGTGCCAACGCCCAGTAAGCAACAGCCGCGTCGTAGTCACCTTCCATCGGAAACAGCAGCGTGTTGATGGGCACGCCGCTCGGAATCTCCCGCACCGCTTGCGTATGCAGCGCAAACCGTTCCTGGCCCGAAATCATCCTGCGGCTCGTCGAGCTTTCCTGCATCGTCGGCAGACCGTCGGTGATCAAAATCACGTTGTCGGGCTGCGGCGTTAACTGCCGGATCACCCGATACGCCGCGTGCATATTGGTACCGTTCTGCGGCGGCGCCCGGCGCAGCGCTTTGATGGCTGCATCGATCTGATTGACATCGCTCATATCCAGCCATACGCCGTCACTGCCCTTGACCGCCGCCGTCGCTTCGGTATTGAACATGTAAATCTGAAACTTGGCCTCCGGAGATAATTGAGTTACCAACCAGTCGACGCTCGCTACGGCCTGGCGCCACTTGACGGCTCGCAGCTTGTCTCGTTTTGCCATATTGCGGCGGCGAATGATGTTGACGAGCTTGGCGTCAAGCATGCTCGCCGAGTTGTCGATCAGGATGAGTACGTGATTACCACCAACCCGGAGTCCGGTCAGGTACTGGCGGTCGCCGATACCCTTGAATGTTCTGGCCTTCGTTCCTTCGGAATCTCTATCCGCAGCCAACGCCAGCAAGCGTTGCACCTCTTTTTCCAGAGATTCGATATCCGACTGCAGTTTTTCGACGCGCTCGATCTTCGCCAGCGTATCCTTGTCGTATTTGGACAGCTCGGCCCTCAGTTCTTCAAGGAGCGCGATGATCTGCGCTATCTGTCCTTCCGCGCGCACTTTCTGGTCATCAAGGTCCTCGATCGTATTTTTTGCAAGGACCATTTTTTTCCGTCCGTCGAGTACTTCGATCTCGAGACGGGTGGATTCACTCATGAGATCGCTGTTGTCGGACTCGGTGGTTTCATTTACCTGCGCATTGATGATCATGAAAAACAGAATGACGGCGCCGAGCCCGCAACTCATAACATCGAGGAACGACATGCCGATTATTTGCGTTGGTCGTCTTTCACGAGCCATGCGATTCGTCCGTCACTATCAAGTCCAGTTCGTGTCCGGGCGAGCCCAGCCGGAGTGAGTCGCCCACCTGCAATACTGCCGATCCATCAATTCTGTGGCCATTCAAGAACGTTCCGTACCGGCTGTGGTCCTCCAAAATGCACTGGCCGTTGTGGCTTCGTACCGAGCAATGCCGTCGCGAAACACCTGGCATCGCAGCCGGCAGTGGTACCGAACGTTGGCCCTCCACGGTCTGCGACCCAAGCACGATTGGAGACTCATCGATCTTGTAGGCCAAGTGTTCGAAGAGCAGGTGCGTCGGGCGCGCCACGTGCTCCTGGTCGAGCTGCTCCGACCTGACCTCGACGGCCGCCTGGTCCCAAGGCAGCTGTCGGATCAGGCCAATGCCGTTACCCGAGTCTGTCTGATCACGACATCGCGCCAGTGCGCCTCGAGCCGTTGCGCCAGGCTCCAGCAGAAAGACTTCTCCACCGACCCGGGCTTTGAGCATGTCCGCAAGACCCGGCAGGCGCGCCAGCCGATCCGACAACTGAATCGCAGGCGTGTCCTCAGCCCTGTATAAGGCCCGTAGCTTGGCAGCAATGCTCTGATAAATCGGCGCAGCTGCACCAATCAGCTCTAATGATTCGATCTCCGCTTCGTGGCTTAAGTTCCCGTGTTCCAGCTCGAGTTTTACAGTCTTGCTCGAGCAGGCGGCTGCCAGCCAGTCGCCGAGATTATTCAGAAGCATTTGCTCGGTCTGCGCGGTATGCAGGGGATCGAATCGGGATTGCTGCACGAACGCCTCAGCCGCTGTTCTGATCCACGCATCGAAAAGCGCATAGGTGCCGCAAGACTCCAATATGTCGACACGTTCTATCTGCACCTGCCCAGTTTGTGCCAGACGCGTAAAACTCGTCGAGTGCAAGCTCATGTCGATATGCACTAGAACAGCATTCTGATACTCGCGGCGCGTCGCCGCGACGGCCGAATCGACCATCGCCATAACAGGAATTTTGAGGTCCGATGCTATCCCCAGGAGCAGACCGAGATTATCCATGCTCATAGTCGGCGGGACGACCAGAATCGCCTTGTCGTAGTTGGAAGACAGCGGCCGCCACATCTGCTCGAGCTGATGACTTGCCAGGTCCGCCGCACTCAGATGCCCGAAACGCTGGTCGGCAAGAGGCGCGGTATTGAGGTCGGACCAAAAGTGATGCTGAATTCTTCGAGGTTTCACGCGAGCGACCGCGTATGCTTCGCTGCCTGTCGCCAGTTGATCATCTTCAAGAAGCGCAAAACCAGGCTCACGATATAGGATTCGCCTGGAGTCGAGCACCGTGATCCCAGCATCGTTTATGTGTGCAGCAACAACACTCAAGCTTGAATACCTGGCAGGCTCAATCCGACCTCATATGGCGGATCAGCTTGACGTCGCAATAATTCTCGCTGTCATAAACCATACGCTCCTGCAGAAGTTGTAACTGATGCACGAGAAACATCAGGAAAATACTGATCAACAGTGCGATAAACGTAGAATTGAAGGCAACGCCAAGGCTCAAGGTTACACCGGCGATGTCACCCTGTACGGCTTTGTCCGCCTGTGCCAGCGCTTCACCGATGCCCCGTACTGTCCCGATAAAACCGATCGAGGGAATCGCCCAGGAGATATAACGGATCATCGACAGTTCCGACTCCAGCCTCTCCGCTTCGGATTCGCAAATCGTGTGCGTACTGCTTGAGACGTCCTGAATGTTCCTGGTCGAGCTGAAACGATGCAGCGCATTCAGCAAGGCCCGCGGCAGCAGCATTCGTTGATTGTCCGAGGGCAGCGCCTGTACCTGACGCGCAAACTCACGGGTATCTTCGGGCAGAATTCGCATCCCTTCGGCGACCGGGACCAGATCGACCTCGAGCAATTTGCGCTCGTTGAGAATATTGACGCTCTTGAAGCTCATGATGGCCAGTGCCCAGAACATCAGGATAAAACAGGACTCCTGCTCCAGGTCTTTGATGAGTACCCAGGTCGATCGCTCGCGAACATAGTCCGGATTCTCCGCGGCTGCCTGGGTTTGTTCCTCGATAATCTGAGCGGCATTCGGCCGAACGACCGACACGTAAAATGCATGCACGATAATGATCGAAATAATCAGCGCGAAGAGTTGAAAGACAAACTCGATCGGGATGTTCTTTTTCTTCATATTCAGATATCCACCGGAAATTCCAAGGATTGATCAGCAGAGACTTCCTCGCTCGGAATGAAATCGTCTTCTTCCTCGTCGGTACCGTAACCCGGTTCGTCGAGTTCCAAGTCGTCTTCCTCCTGGGTCGCGACATCCTCTTCGCTTGACTCGGTTACCCCAGCTTCAGCAGCGGAAGATTCTTCGGTCTCCTGGGACCAGGAAACCGACATTAGAAAAAGGGCCAGTAGTAAGGTAATAAACTGTCTCATCTCTTCATGCCTGTCCACACTGTATATGTATGACCGTTTCAATCGAATATTGTCTCACGAAATCTCGATCGACATTGGTCGGCCAGGTTCTCATTCAACGTCGGCCGAATGGGCTATTCATTCAACATTGGTCGAACGGGCTCTTCATTCAACATTTCTCGCGAGGCGGAATCCGACATCCGTGCGCAGCTCCGTGCCGAAATCCCGATAGCTCAGTCTGAGCTCAGTGATGCCCGCGTGACGCCAACTCGAGCCGCGGATAACGTGATGGGTGCCTCTATCGGGACCCACGGGGTTGATTACCGCTGTGGTCTGTCCCGGTGTAGGCACCGTATAGAGATCGTTGACCCACTCGGCAACGTTGCCGCCACCGTCGTGAATACCGAGTGCGTTTGCGGGAAAAGTGCCGACCGACGCTGTCGATGCGTAGCCGTCGTCATAGCTTGGCAATATCGTCGGCACGAGCTCGACCGCCGACTTGTCGGCGAAATTGCCGGCCTCGCCGCGTGGCGGAAACTTGTTTCCCCACGAAAACCGGGTGGCTTTGCCGCTGCCCTGGTAACGAATCGCCCAGGCCCACTCGGCCTCACTGGGCAACCGGTAACCACTTGGCACGGGATATATCGGAATCCATTGATCAAACTTGCTTTCGTAGGCCGGCGCCAGTCCCTCTTTCGCGCTCAGCCAGTTGCAGTATTCGACAGCATCCGACCAACTCAGGTTTGCCACCGGATTTGTATCGCCGGCAAGAGACACATGAACATTGCTGCCCGAATCGTGGCTCTTTTTGAATACAGCAAATTCCTTGTTGCTGACTTCATTGACACCGATAAAAAACGGTTGGGTTAGCGTAACAGGTACCAGCACTTCGTTGGCACGCCTGCCCTGCTCGCTGCGCGAATCGCCCATCACGAAACTGCCGGGTTCGACGCGCCTGAGTACCTGGTCCTCGGCTGATGTGACGGTAAGCGCGATCGACGCCTGCCGAATCTCCTCCTCGGATCGCAACCGTATCTGTACGGTTTGCGGATAGCCGGGGCGAGGCGTAATACTACGGCTGTAGGATTCGTAGCCCTGGCGGCGGACTTCGATTCGGTGCGGCGCAGAGCTGAGATTCAAAGCTACCGTGCCGGTCCCTCGCGCGCGCCCATCAACGTAAACCGTAGCGTCGGCCGGATATGACCGCACGGTAACTCTGCCGGTTCGCGCCGTCAGGTCCACGGTAATCTCCTCACTCGCGGCGGATTCGAGACGAACCTTCCGCGATGCTACGCCGTATCCGGCTCTCGACATGCCGATTTCGTAATTGATGTCCGGAGAGAGCGAAAGATTGACGGGTGACTGTCCCCTGTAGCGTCCGTTGACCGTAACGTTTGCGCCACGAGGAATCGTTTTGACGAGCAGCCGCGCATTTGCGGGCTCAAGCTGAATTGTCGGCATCGTCTGATCAACATTCGGTTCCGCAACGATCGTGCCGTCCCATGCCTTGTATCCGTCAAGAATCATGCTCAGGTCATGCGACCCTTCGAGCAGCTCGAGGCTCATCGGTGTCTGCCCCAGCTTTTGCTCTCCTCGATAAATAATCGCCCCGGAAGGCGCTGTCGATACCCCGACATTCGCCCAGCGCCGTACCAGCTGAACGTGAATCTCTTCCTGCCGGCCGAGGCCGGGAATTTCGAATACATCTGCGAACGGCAGGAAGCGCTCGGTGTTGACAGAGACCGAATGCGTGCCCGGTTGCAGCTCGACGGGACCATAAGGCGCCTGCCCAACGATGCCCTCATCGATCGTAACGATCGCATCGACCACGGGGTTGGTGATTACCGTAAGATAACCCGGCAATTTTCTGAGTAACAGTTCGAATTGCTGGCTTTGTGCGTCGCCGACTGTCAGGCGCTGGCTGAGATCGTAATAGCCGTCCTTCCTGACGCGAACTGTGTAGTTCCCCGATCGCATCAGGAAACGATCGCCCAGCGCAATCCGAAACCACCCACCGTCAATTTCGAAATCGTCAGGCCCGCTCGGCTGAACGGCGAACTGAACGGACCTCGCGCTGAACAACAGGTACGACGCGATCATCAACGCCACCAGGACACCGGCCACGATCGTCTGCCATTGATACTTGCGCGACTCAACGGTAAGCGCGGCGGTTGCGGCCGCACGCTTGAATGCCGTAGGCGCGATCGCCTCGTCCTGAAGGCCGGCCGCATCGGGCAGCTCCGGTGGCTTCGTGACGTAAGCGCTGTCTTCGAGTTGTATGCTTAGCCGGAGCACGCCGTCCTGCGCACCAATCTCGATCCGGCTGCCATAGAATTCCAGCGAGTCGCCGCTGCTCAGTCGCTGGCTTGTCGTCAACGGTGAGCCGTTGATTTTCAGTGCGCTGGCGCCACCGACAGGTTGTACGAATGGTGCGTCGTCGAGCAGATCGAGCAAGGCCACCGGACCGCCACCGGGCCCCGGCAAGCGAAGTTCGCATTCACTGCCGGTACCGACACGCAACGGCAGGCGTTCGATGCCTATCCGCCGCTCGCCTTCCGCATCAAGAATTACTATCGCGTCAAAACTCAAATCTTTTCCTCACACCGGACCACGATGGGTTGAAGTTCAATCTCCGGGGATACTCTAAACTCGAGCCGCACATCGCGATAGCCCGGCCTGCTGCCGGTTGCAACATACTTGCCGGGACGCAGGCTGATTTCCTGCGATTCGAAACTGCCCAGTCTGCCAACCCTGAATATCACAACGTCCGTCGCATTGTCGGAAATCAGACGCACAGTCAGCGGCGTCACCGCTCGCTTCAGCAATCGGGACAGCTGGTTCTTCTGGTCCTCGAGTCGGGGCCCGACCGACGGCATGCGCGTAATGTCGAGCAACAGCGCGGTCGCAACCCGCATTTTTGCTGGGTCGCTGAGACTGTCTGGATCGGCGATATAGCTTTGGAGCTCTTCGTGCAGGTCCGATCGCTCGTTTGCTCTCGAGAGGCCCTCGTGCGCGAATACGAGATCGGAATCGACTTCCAGTATGGCGTTATATTTTTGAACGGCGGCTTCCCATTGCTCCGTATTCTCCAGGCTGATCGCGTCGTTCTCCAGGTCGGCGATTTTCTGCAGTCGAATGCCCTGGTCGACCTGCAAGAGGCCATCGGCCGGCTCCCTGGATTCGGGCTGCAGGGCTTGCGCGGTCCTGAATGCCGCGCGGGCCGTCGGAAAATCAGCGTCGGCCAGCGCCTCGAGTCCTTCTGACATTCTCTGATCGAAAGACAATTGGTTGCTTGCCACGAGAACTCGCTGCAGCCCGTCCAGTGCCCGCGGCCATTCGGCGTCGAGCTCGAGAGCTTTTTCGAACGCGAGCTGCGCTGCATCAAGGTCCAGGTCTTTCTCGAAGTCCGAACCCTGTTTTGTCAGGCTCATGACGAGGTCCAGATTCCTTGCGCGTATGAGACCGCCGTGCGCTCCGGCATGACCGGGACTGATTGCTACAGCAAGCTCATATTTGCGCAAAGCGACGGCGCTGTCGCCAGCCTCGAGCGCGGCACGACCCTCGATCATCGTCTCTTCGAAAATTGCATCCACCTGATCGAGTAGCGGGCCGACGACTGCTATCGCCTCCCTGTATTTCTCTGCAGCCGTCCGGTAGTTACGGCGCAGGTATTCCCGATCGCCGTCGGCATATATCTCCTGCGCGTCCTTAAATGTCTGCCCGCCCCAGCGATTGACCGCACGTGCCTCCAGAGTTTCCATTTTCGACAACAATTCGCCAAGCGCCTGTTCGGTGTCATATTTCAAGCTCAGGCGATCTTCACGTGTCGCGAATTCATCGACGTTCTCATTGAACAGCACTTCGTCTTCGCCGTCTGACACAACGCCTTCAGGGCCGACGGCCGTACTGTCCGTACCGGGTAACTCTCCATCCCGGTTACCGACGATTCTCGGCAGAAAAAATACAACCGCAAGAAAGAGAACCAGTGCTGCAGCCAGGGCACCGCCCAGTACTCGCGGAGAAATGCCGGTTTGTGGCTCTGTCCTGGCCCCTGGCTTTGTGGGCGGGAGGGCACGATGCTCCCGGGGACGAATGGTTGGCTCGACTGGCTCGACGTCGGGCCTGGCGCTGCCGCCGACCAATCGGCCGGGCACCAGTCCGGGTTCAAATCCGGCTTCGCGCAACCGGTTTGCGACGGATTCCGCACTCGGCCGCATGTGAGGTTCACTGGTCAGCATCTCTGAGACAAGTGTGGCAACTGACGCGGGCACGGGGCCGCCCTTTCCTGACTTCAACGTTGCTGGTCCGGTGTTCGGATCGGGGGGGTCGCCGCTGACGAGTTCGTAAATCAGGACGCCGAGGCCATAGATGTCGTCTTCCGGCCTCGGCGGCTCGCCGGCGAGCTGCTGCGGACTCGAGGCGATCGTCGAACCGCCCGTCGCCGACGTGCCGGGAGTGGCGGCAACGCCAAAATCGATCAGGTACGGCACGCCCCGCTGATCGAGTAAAACGTTGGATGCCTTGATGTCTCGGTGAACAATGCTTTTTCCGTGCGCGTAACGCAGCGCGTCTGCGATCAGGCCGATCGGCCGCGACACGATGCCGACATCCTCGCCGGCAAGCACGGCTAAGTCCGGCCCACCGATGTATTGAAGGCTGAAGAACGGTTGGTCAACGTCGTCATGGTATTCAAATACACGGACGATGTTGGCGTGCATCAAGCGGGAACCCAATTGCCATTCCGCGCGAAGAAGCTTTCTGAAGCTCAGGTTTTCCGCGAGTGCGGCCGACAGAAACTTGAGTGCGACGGACTTCCCGGTCTGCCGGTCCTGTGCGAGCCAGGTCTCAGACATGCCACCCGAGCCGAGTTTGCGGACCAGCGTATAGCGATCAGCCAGCTGTACACCTTGTTCCAGGACGCGCATGGGATTCCGGTACTAGTGTCAACCTGACGGTTGGTCGCCCCTGGTCGGAACGCCGACATCGACCTGGTTTGAAAATCCGGTTTCCGACTCGTAGATTTGTTTTAGGAGCCGGCGCCAGCTTTCGTACTGAGCCGCGGCAGTTCCAGTCAGGCGGCGGGCCTCTCCTTCGACCGTAACAACCATTGGTGCAGCTTCGGAACCGAATGACTCTGACAGTTCCTTGATCGACTCGATGTGCATCTTCGCTTCGCTGCGCCGCGTCAGGCCTTCGAATATTGTCTCGATCCCTTGCGAAATACCTACATTCTGAATGCCACGTTTCATTCGTCGCGTCGAAGAACTCGAGCTATTGTCCGTCTCCATTGCCACCGAACCGGCTAGCACCACAACACCCAACAGCGTACGCATGGCTGCGGACCGTCGGACTTGCCGATAGTTGACCTGCTCTTCGCGTGAGATTTTGCGCCAACCCTCATATGGAATCGCTATCCCGTAGTAAAAATTGGCGTAGTGCTCGTTCAGAGTATCGACGACGAGGCGATCCCGTTCGCGAATTTGCCGCAGGCGGTCGACCGTCGGATCGTTTTCCGCCGGCAGGCGAACTACACTCGTGGTCCCCTCGTCATCCGTCGTGAGGTGGTCACCGAAATTCAGGGGCGCCATGTCACCGAAGAATTGAAGCTCGGACACCTGCCTGATTCTTTGCACCTGTTTCGGCGGTATCGCCTCCACGTAATCACGTAGATCATTTGCGATATCGTTAAATACGTTCTGATAGGGATCGTTACTCCGATCACGGTACTTGTCGAAGGACGAGATTCCAGTCTGGGTCTCGTAGGATTTCTCAAACCACTTTTGGCCCGTTGCGTCGTCGACCCTGATCCTCAGTGTCACGAATTCGCCGTCGGATTTTTCGATTTCTCCACTGATTATGACATCCGTAAAAGCATCGAGTGACGGAATTACGCGCACAGCGCCCCAATGACCGGTACTTTGCAGTGTGGTTTTCAGGTGGTAGGGAAGATAGCGAACTTCCGCAGATCGAACTTCCTGATAGACGCCGGTCTCCAATGGATCGTTATTCTTGGGCACGCCATCGTCGAATTCCACGATACCGATGTCGATGAGCTGGTCTTCCGGGGGAGCAACATCTGCTACGTCGAGCTGGTTTACCTCTGCCGTAATGACTTCATTGACGGCACAGCCGGAAACCATCAGTACTGTACAGGCGAGGATGCTTATTCTTTTTATCATCACGTCAGGCGGCGCTCCTTATAGGCCATTGTACTTACGATACTCTTCCCAGAGCCGCTCTCGAAGTGCCGGATCGTCTTCGGCCACAGCCGCTTCGTAAAGTTGTTTGGCGACGATATCGTCACCTACGGATTCGATAATATCTTCCGGAACCCGGGCCTGAATTTCTTCATCACTCATGCCCTGGACAGTTGAGGCACGATCTTCGGACGGGTTAAGAATGGACACCGTGCCAGTGCCGCCACCACCGCCCTGTTGTTCACCGAGACCGACACGCCCGCCTTCGCCGCCACCTCCGCTGCCACCGCCACCAAATCCCTCAGTGTTCCGGCCCACGGTTGAGATCTCGCGCTGCTCCTCCATGAGTACTTCATCGAAATCTCCCACGGATTCGTCCAACTCCTTGCCGAGACGCGCAGCACGTTCTGCGTTGGATTCGCCAGGATATTCACCGACACCACCGGCGCCGCCGGCGCCGCTCGCGCCCTCTGCTCCTCCTGCTCCTCCTGCTCCTCCTGCTCCTCCAGCCTCGCCTGCATCTGCACCCTCTCCGGATGAACCTTCACACTCTTCCGTACTACCCATACCGGGGATCTGGTAACCACCACTGCAGTCTCTGTCACCGCCGCTGTCACCGTCACCCTCGCTACCTGAAGAGCCACCGGGTAATCCTACGCCGGGAATCTCGAGCCCGGGAATGCTTGCACCACCTGCTGAACCACCGGTCGGGCTACCGCCGGGCATGCTGCCGCCGCCGGAAGCTCCGCCACCGGCCTCGCCGCCACCCGCAGAACCACCACCGGATGAACCGCCGCCCGAAGAACCGCCTCCGGACGAACCACCACCGGACGAACCACCACCGGATGAACCGCCGCCGGACGATCCGCCACCGGACGAACCACCACCGGACGAACCGCCGCCCGAAGAACCGCCGCCCGATGAGCCGCCGCCCGAAGAACCGCCGCCCGAAGAACCGCCTCCGGATGAACCGCCGCCCGAAGAACCGCCTCCGGATGAACCGCCACCCGAAGAGCCGCCGGAAGACTCCATCCCGGCACAGCCAGCGACAACTCCTATGAACAGGATTGCTGCGAGCAGAACGAGCCAACGGCGCAGCGAGGCAAATTTGCTGATTATGTTCATTGACTTACCGCCTTTATCGAATGGTCAAACGGCCAATGACAAGCTGTGCGAAGCAGCAGCAAACCAGCCGTATCACTGCTTAGATAGACGTAGAAGGGCCTGAGTTCAATTTGTATCCACATTATGCCTTACCGACTCAGGCTAGGGCATAGCGTGAATGACATTAATTCGGCGTGACAATCCCGGCGAGCCTGAATCCGCTCGCACGCAAGCCCTGGGCCCGAGCGGCGTCCGTTCCCTAAATCATTGATTTATCATCGTTTCGGGGTTCGAAGACCGATCGATCCACTGTCACACTCTATTAAACGTTTGATGCAGGTCGGAGGTTGACTTCAGGTAGTCATTACTTTGCCGGGCTTATAGATCTTTCGAAACAGTATTATCGACAAGTCGTCCGGCTTGCTCGGCTGCAATTTTGATTCGTTGATCATGCGATGGTGCGCAAGCCGGATCATTGACTCCATCGATTTGGCCATCGGTCCCGTACGCATGATGTCAATAACATCGTCGATCTGAATGTTGTCAGTCAGGCCATCGCTCGCCAGCAGCACGGTGTCCCTTGGTCGTAGCTGCACTGCCGGACCGATATCGATTCGCATGTCGTTGGTGCCGACGAAATTAGACAGAAGATGCCTTTCCTCGTGGTGCAGCGCCTCGCGCTTGTCCAGGAAGCCGGCCTCGACGGCGAAGCCTGTCGGCGAGTGCACCATCGTCTGCGACTTGATGAGTCCGCGTTGGCCGACGATGATCGCTTCCGAGTCGCCGACCTGGTAGGTGCGCGCAACCAGGCCTTCGATTGTCACCACGGTCATCGTCGTTGCCGAGCCGTTGCCGATGTCGAGTACGGACTTGTTGGCAGCTTCGATTCCGTCAAGTATGGCCGTGCGGAGAAGCAAGGTTTCCGTTCTTGCTACATGCAAGGAATCTGCGAGTATCTTGACCGCGGTCTCTGATGCGCGCTTTCCTCCGGGTAGTCCGCCGACACCATCAGCGACGACGAGTACGACCGCTTCGGGACCATAAGGAATCGCGGCGACTGTATCTTCGTTTTCTGTCTCTCTGTCCGGCGAGCGGTCAGAGTAAGCGACGACAGTGCCACCGCCCAGGCTTGCCTCGATACTGTCGGGCTCGGTCGCACCATCCAATAAGGTTATTTGATCCGCGGACATCATTCCCGCCTTACGGGTTCTCTGCACCAGGCACAGTAATTCCAGAACTCTTTTGCTATGCCCCAGTGGCAGGCGCGACAGCTGTGTTTGCTGCCCTCTATCTTCCAAGGCCGCCTGACTTTCGTACGACACCAGGGGCAGTAGCGCATGAATCGCATTAACGGCTCCCGGCATCGCGTGTTGGCACAACGGCTTGTGTATCGCTGGTCAGGATAAAAGCGATCAGACTCCACTTCGAAGCCAGCGCCGTAGCACCACGCACAGTAGCCCCAGTCGTTCTTCACACCACGCTCGCACCGCGGGCAATGCGCGGGCATCCGGCTCGACGTTCCTCTGGCGGGATTATCCAGGCCGCACCAGGGACAAGCCTGCATGCTTTCCGAAACCGGCCCCTCACAGCGGCGACAATGATGGCGAGTCTCGAGCACGCTCTTGAATTGCCGCTGGAATTGACGCCACTGCATCTGTCGCCAGGACATGCCCTGTTTGCTGAGGCGCTTCGACCCGGAACGCCGTTGCCTGCGCGCACGACTATGCACCCTCTCGAACTCGACCTGCATCTGTATCGCGTTGCGAAATCTGTCAGCAGGGTCAAGTTGAATCGCCCGTCGCAACATCTCCGCAAAATCCGAACTTACGCGATTTCTTAGTTGCTCGTTTCCCACCATCGGCCATGAAAACGGCCACTCCGGCAACTTGCCGGAGAAAAGGCGGTAAAGCACCAGCCCGAGTGAAAACACGTCCGACTGAAACTTCGGGCGGCCCATCGCCTGTTCCGGAGCGATATAGTCGATGGTCCCGGAGCCTGACGCCTTTAGTGTTCGTAAACTGAGCTTGGCGAAACCAAAATCCGCGAGTTGCAGCCTGTTGCCCGGAAACAATATGAAATTTTCCGGCTTGATGTCGCAATGAATGATCTTGTGCTCGTGCGCGAACGCGAGCGAGGACAGCGCCTGTGCAGCAAGGTCAAGCGCGCGCGCCGTCGATATACGTCTTACAATTCGATCGGCGAGCGATTCCTCGCCAAGATCCATCGCGATCACGAATCTTCCGTCGATATAACTCGCGTTCTGCACCGACAGTATGTTCGGGTGCTGCAGCTTTGTAGCGACCTGAACCTCGCGCAAGAATTCCTCTTCGGACAGGCCACCGCTCGTCTTCGGGATTTTTAGCGCTACCCTGGTCTTGTGAATCGTGTCAAACGCTTTATATACGTCGGCCAATGGGCCGGATGCGATACGGCTAATGATTCGATATTTGTCGAGTTTTTGCCGGGCGCGGAGCATCAACAAATTTCGAAAAGACCGGCGGCACCCATGCCGCCACCGATGCACATCGTGCACACGACGAATTTCGCGTTGCGGCGTTTTCCCTCAATCAGCGCGTGGCCGACCAACCGCGCGCCCGACATACCATATGGATGGCCGATCGAAATCGCACCGCCGTCTACGTTGAGCAACTCATTCGGTATGCCGAGCCTGTCGCGGCAATAGATGACCTGCACGGCAAATGCCTCATTCAGCTCCCACAAGCCTATGTCATCCATGCTGACGCCGGTTCGCTCCAGTAATTTCGGAACAGCGAAAACAGGACCGATCCCCATCTCGTCCGGCTCCGTCCCCGCTACGGCGACTCCGCGATAAATACCGAGCGGCTCGAGCCCCTTTTTCTCGGCCAGTTTGCTGTCCATGACGACTGCGGCCGAAGCACCGTCGGAAAACTGGCTCGCGTTACCGGCCGTGATGTGGCCATTTTCGAATACGGTCTTCAGACCACTTAAAACCTCTAATGTCGTATCGGGCCGGTTTCCTTCGTCTTTCTCGAGCGTGACTTCGTGAAAACTTACTTCCTTGGTCTCCTTATCCATGACGCCTTTGGTCACTGTCATTGCAACGATCTCGTCGTCGAACGCGCCCGCTTCCTGTGCAGCTGCGGTGCGTTGCTGGCTTTGCAGGCCAAATTCGTCCTGCTGTTCGCGGCTGATGCCATAGCGCTTGGTAACGACTTCGGCTGTATCCAGCATTGTCATGTAAACGTCGGGCGCCGCCTCGAGCACGTTCGGGTCCGAGGCCCGATAACGGTTGTAATGTTCGTTTTGCACGAGACTGATAGATTCGAGGCCGCCGCCGACCACGACCGGCATATTGTCTTCGAGAACCTGCTTCGCAGCGACGGCGATCGCCATCATGCCGGAGGAGCACTGCCGGTCGATGGACATTCCCGCAACCGTTACCGGCAGTCCGGCTGCCAGCAAAGCCTGTCGCGCAACGTTTTGCCCGCTTGATCCCTGTTGCATCGCACAGCCCATGATGACGTCGTCCACTTCGTCCGGCTCGACACCGGCGCGAGAAACGGCCTCTCGAATGGCATGCGCACCCAGTGTCGGCGCTTCAGTGTTGTTGAATGCCCCCCGATATGCCTTACCTATCGGCGTGCGTGCGGTAGATACAATGACAGCTTCTTTCAAGGTCAACTCCCGAGTGTTATACCGAGTGCCTTCGCGGCCTCGGTAAGAAATTTCTCCGTTTGTTCGCCACCGAACTGCAATTCGCGCATGCCTTCGGTCGCCGCAATTTTGTCCCATCCTGCAGCGACGTTCTCGGCCGTCCGTTCATCGGCATTGAGAAAGATCCCTGGCGTCTCCTGGATCGTTACTTTTGCGAAGCCGCCGGCACCTGCTGCAATGATCTGGCGGTTCGGCGCGTCTTCGCTGGCCATGAAAATAACCGCCGGTGTCACCGCCTCGGGTTGCAACAATTCCAGCATCTGCTCCGGCATCAGGTCCGAAGTCATTCTCGTTGCTGCCACCGGTGACAGCGCATTTACCCTGATACCGTACTTGTGCCCCTCCAGGCACAAGGTGTTCATGAAACCTACCAGTGCGAATTTTGCTGCACCGTAGTTGGATTGCCCGAAGTTTCCGTACAAACCGCTGGAGGAGGTCGTCATGACGATGCGGCCGTACTGGCGCTCACGCATATGCTCCCATACAGCTTTGGTGCAGTTGACTGAGCCCTTCAGATGGACATCGAGCACCATCTGGAAATCCGCAAGATCCATTTTGGCGAATGTCTTGTCCCTGAGGATGCCGGCGTTGTTAACCAGGACGTCCACCCTGCCCCACTTATCGATCGCCTCGCCAACCATCGCTTCGACCTGATCGTAGTCTGCGACATTTGCGCCGTTCGCGATCGCCGCGCCGCCGCCGCCCTCGATTTCCTCGACCACCGTCTTGGCCGCCGCACTGGACGCGCCCGACCCGTCACGCGCTCCACCCAGGTCGTTGACGACGACACGCGCGCCACGACGCGCAAATTCCAGCGCATGTGATTTCCCCAGGCCATTGCCCGACCCTGTAACGATCACAACCTGATCGTCAAATCGAATGGTCATACGTTATTTCCTCAATCTTCGTGATTATTGAATGATAAACAGACTTAGAATTTCAGCGACCAGCGCCGGTTTATCCTCACCCTTTATTTGGATCTCTATTTCGTTTTTCAATAGCAGCTGTCCCGGCGCTTTTTCCGTCACTTCTCTCAAAGTCGCTTTACCACGAAGCTCGCTATTCACCGGTACCGGCTGCAGGAAACGTATCTTGTCCGATCCGTAGTTGATGCCCATAACGGCATCCTCCGGCACCACACTGCACTCCGGCAGAAAGTGCGAGATCAGCGACATCGTCAGATAGCCGTGTGCAATTGTTCCGCCGAACGGTGTTTGCGCGGCCTTCTCCTCATCGACATGGATAAACTGATAATCCAGCGTTGCGTCAGCAAAGTCGTTGATCCTGTCCTGGTCGATCAACACCCATGCAGATGCATCAAGTGACTTGTCGATGTATTGGCTCAGTTCTTCTGTTGGTACCGAAGGCATTATTCTTGTCTCCTGCAAGTCGAAGTGTACCGACTTTCACGGCCATTATTGGAGATAATATCGTCCCATGGCGAAACTGAAACAGGGATTTCCAGATGGGTAAACCCGGTAATAACGGCATTCGCCGAATCATTCGAGCGACTCGTTTTTCAGCGCAGGGTTTGGCACACGCGTGGCAGCACGAAGCGGCTTTTCGCCAGGAGATCGCCCTGACCATCGTGCTGATTCCGGCGGCAATCTGGCTCGGACGCACGGGCTTCGAACGCTTCATCCTGATCGTTTGCTGTGTCTTTGTATTGATCGTGGAGCTGCTGAATTCGGCGATCGAAGCAGCAATCGATCGATTTGGTGAAGAACATCACGAGCTATCCGGACGCGCAAAAGACCTGGGGTCAGCCGCCGTTTTTCTGAGCTTGATCGTAGTCGCAGCGACTTGGGGCACCGTCGCATACATGAGGTTTGCTACTTAGGTTTGTACACGAGAAACGGCATCGAGCCATCCTGCGTACAGGCGCTCCCGTTGTTCGTTACTCATTGATGGTTCGAACAGTGCCTCGCGGGACCAGAGTTTTCGCACCGTGTCGGTCGATTCAAACAGACCGCAGGTAAGCCCGGCCAGACAGGCGGCACCGAGCACCGTCGATTCGACATTCTCCGGGCGTTCGACGGTCAGGTTCAGAATGTCGGAAAGAAACTGCAGGAACCAGTCGTTGGCAACCATGCCACCGTCGACTCTGATGATATTCGGCTGTATGCCGTCGTCCGACATCGCATTGATCAGATCCTTCGTCTGGTAAGCCACGGCTTGCAGCGTCGCCGTGACGATTTCGCCGATGCCGCTGTCACGGGACAGGCCGAGAATCGCACCGCGCGCATCCGGGTCCCAGTAGGGTGCGCCGAGCCCGGCAAATGCCGGAACCACGTGCACGTTGTCGACGATACCGGACGCCTCCGCTATCGCGGCCGAGGTCCCGGCCGAGTCGATGACCTTGAGCTGGTCACGCAACCACTGCATCGCCGAGCCGGCGACGAAAATGCTGCCTTCAAGGCCGTAGGTGACGTTGCCCCCGAGCCGGTACGCAACCGTCGTCAGCAGCTTGTTCCTGGATTGAAGCGCCGTATCGCCCGTGTTGGCGATAACAAAGCAACCAGTCCCGTAGGTGCTCTTGGTGATGCCCGCGTCGAACCCGGCCTGCCCGATCAGCGCCGCCTGCTGATCGCCAGCGATACCACATACCGGTATGGATGCGCCCAACACGGAGGGGTCGGTCGCTCCATATTCGAAAGCGCAGTCCTTGACTTCCGGTAGTAACGATCCGGGGACTCCGAAGAGTTCGAGTAACTCATCGTCCCAATCCTGCGTGTGAATATTGAACAGCATTGTGCGAGACGCATTTGTCGCGTCAGTCGCATGCACCTGACCGCCCGTCAGGCGCCACAGGAGAAAGCAATCGACGGTACCGAACGCGAGCTTTCCATCCATTGCCCTTTGACGGACGCCTGCAACATTGTCAAGAATCCAGGCAAGCTTGGTCGCCGAGAAGTAGGGGTCCAGGCGCAGGCCCGTCTTGTCGATAACCGCTTGTTCCGCACCTTTGTCTTTCAGCTCGCTGCAGTAACCCGAAGTCCGTCTGTCTTGCCAGACAATGGCCCGGTGCACGCATTCGCCGGTCTCGCGATCCCAGACCAGGGTCGTCTCCCGCTGATTCGTGATGCCGATCGCTGCGATCTGATCGATACTGACGCCGCTTTTCTGCAACGCCTTCTTGCTGACACAAAGGACAGAGCCCCAAATTTCTTCCGGATCATGTTCCACCCAGCCCGGCTTTGGATACTCCTGTGGAAACTCCTGCTGGGCACTGGCGATAACAGTAGCCGTGCCGTCGAAGATCACCGAGCGACTGCTGCTCGTACCCTGGTCGATTGCCAGTAAGTATTTTGTCACTGCTCCACACCCACGAATATCGGTTTGCTCACTTTCATTTGCTGGCCTGCCTGCTCGGGCTTTGGCAAGACCCCCTGTTCATCTGCAAATTCGTGCAACGCATTCATGACCGCTGTGGGAAACGGGGCGACCCGACGGCTCGTCAGATCAATGTGCAGAGCCATCCACTCGACCGTCGCAGCCAGGAATTTTTCTTCATCATGATACATTCGTTGAAACAGGTGAATGCGTTTCCCGTCGTAAGCCAGAATCTGCGTCGTAATGAGAAACGGATCGTCCTGTTTCAGCTCCAGCTGATAAGTAACGTGGTTTTCGACCGCGAATGTCGAACATTTGGACGTCTCGATGTATTCGTCGGTGATGCCGAGGCGTGCCCAGAAATTATCAATGCCCAAGTCGAATGCAAGAAGATAGTAGGCGACATTCATGTGCCCGTTGATGTCGATCCACTCGGGCAAAACTATGCCGTTCGAGATCACAACGCCGTCCGGTTGAACCACGCTCACTCCGTCGTCAACTCGGCCAGACCGCGAAAATGCTCCAACGCCAGTGGGTTTGCCAGCGCATCGGTATTTTTCACTTCCTCGCCGTGAACAGCGGATCGAACGGCGAGCTCCACGATTTTTCCGCTGATGGTTCTCGGAATCTCCGGCACGCCAACGATCTTCGCAGGAACATGGCGTGGCGTCGTGTTGTCCCGAATCGCCTTGCGGATTCTTTGTCGCAATTCTTCATCAAGCACAGCGCCGTCTCGCAGCACGACGAATAGCACAACGCGCACATCGTCATCCCAATCCTGGCCGATCGCAATGCTCTCGAGAATTTCGTCCAGTTGCTCGACCTGCCGGTAAATCTCCGATGTGCCGATGCGCACTCCGCCCGGATTGAGAACAGCGTCTGATCGGCCGTGTATCAGCATGCCGCGTCCGTCGGTGATTTCGGCAAAGTCTCCATGCGCCCATACACCGGCGAAACGCTCGAAATAGGCGGCATGGTATTTCACGTCATCGGGATCGTTCCAAAAGCAGACCGGCTGGGAGGGAAACGCCTTGGTGCAGACCAGCTCACCATTCTGATTGATGACGGAATTGCCGTTCTCGTCGTATATTTCGACAGCCATGCCGAGCGCGAGACACTGCAATTCGCCTCGTCGTACCGGCAATACCGTATTGCCCGCAGCAAAGCAGCTAATGATGTCGGTTCCGCCGGAGATCGACGACAGCTGGATGTCCTCGGCGATGGCGTCGTACACAAAGTCGAAGCTTTCTGGTGCCAGTGGCGAACCAGTGGACAATATGGCCCGCAGGCTCGGCAGGCTGAATTTGTCCTTTGGCCGAACGCCGGCTTTCTCAAGCGCCGATATGTACTTCGCGCTCGTACCGAAGACGGTCATATTTTCGGCTTCGGCCAGTTGCCATAAAACGTCGCCATCGTCGAAGAAAGGCGATCCGTCGTAAAGAATTAGTGTTGCACCCGAGGCGAGGCCCGTGACGAGCCAGTTCCACATCATCCAGCCGCAAGTCGTGAAATAGAACAGCCGGTCATCGGGACCGATGTCGAGATGAATCGTATGCTCTTTCAAATGTTGCAAAAGGGTACCGCCGACGCCGTGAACTATGCATTTGGGTATCCCCGTGGTCCCCGACGAGTACATGATGTAAAGCGGATGATCGAATTCGACTTGAGTGAATTCGAGTTCGGCATCAGCTCCCAGGAAATCCTGCCAATGCACCGCACCGCGAACGTCGTCCAGACTGAACTCGTTACTGGAGAAAGGCGTAACTACGGTTACCTCGATGCTGTCGATAATATCGAGTACGCCTTTGACCAACGACAGCGAGTCGTGTCGCTTGCCATTGTAAAAATAACCCTCTGCGCAAAACAGAACTTTGGGTTTGATCTGCCCGAATCGATCCACGACGCCGTTGATTCCGAAATCGGGCGAACAGGACGACCAGACAGCACCAATGCTGCTTGTCGCCAGCATCGCGATTATCGCTTCGGAGCAATTTGGCAAATAGCCTGCAACCCGATCGCCTTTGACTACTCCTGCTGATCGCAGGCCCTGCGCCGCCCCGGCTACGGCCTCTTTCAACTCGTCAAAACTGAGCTCGCTCCGCACGCCGTTCTCCCCGCGGAAAACGATCGCCGCCCTGTCGCCGCCGTAGCGTAAAACGTGCTCCGCAAAGCTCAGTTCGCCGCCCGCAAACCATTTCGCCGTCGTCATGTCGCCAGGCTGCACGAGTACCGAGTCGGCAGTCTTACTAAAGCGCACGTCGCAGAATTCGCATAGCGCCTGCCAGAATTCCGCAATGTTGTCGATCGACCATTGATACAGGGCGTCGTACGATTCGAATGACCGCTCTTTCATGAATCGGTACATCGCCGTTTTCTTGACTTTGTCCGGATCGGGCTGCCAGATGATCGGGTTGTCTGTCACCAAAGACTCCTTCGTTCAGAGTAGTGATTATCTCAGCATGGCGCGGCGAGTCCACACCCATCGCTTGTGTCATACTCGGTTTCCGGAGGCGTAGATGCCAGATAACTTCTTTTGGATAACAGGCGCAATAGTCGTATTGATTGTTGTCGTCCGGTTTATTGTCAGCAAGAAGACAGGACCGCGTATCCCTGCCGCGCTTCGGGCCGGTCGATCATTGCCGGACTTCCCCGCCGCCGACGAGCGAGGCAACCCGATTCGATCGCTACAAGTAGTCGGCTCGCCGACTGTGATGCTCTTCGTACGCGGCAACTGGTGTCCGTTTTGCACCAGGCAGGTAGAGGGTCTAACCACGAATTACAAGGACATTGTCGAACTTGGCGCCAAACTCATTATCGTGACGCCGAAGCCGCTGGAGACGACCCGCCGTGTAGCTGAGTTTTTTGAAGTCGAGTTCGACTTCTGGATGGATGATGATCTCAATGCTGCGAAACAATTGGGTCTTGTTATGACCGCAGGCGTTCCGGATGACAATCAAAAAGAGTACGGTCTCGATACGGTCTGGCCGACCGCGCTAGTCATCGACGCGGCAGGTATTATTCGTTACTCCAAACTTTCGCGCCTGCTGATCGATCGCCCGGATCCGAAGGTGTTACTCGCCGAACTGCGAAAACTCTGAATAAGGACGTACCTCCGGTCCGTCCCGGTATACGTCCCCAAGTCAACCAGCGTTCGTGATGAGTTCTCGTGCTTGGGCGTCGGCGATCACATTGGTCGGCTTGCCGGAATCGGCGGCTGATTCGAATACCTTTGTGAGACGAGGCCCGATTGCAGCAACGAGCTTCTCGACTTCAGCGTCCTCGACATTCCCGGCATATTCACTCGCGACATTGATGATACCGCCGCCGTTAATGACATAGTCCGGCGCATACAGAATTCCCGCGTCGGCCAGTCGTTGGCCGTCTTTATCCGTCTCCAGTTGGTTGTTGGCGCCGCCGGCAACGATGCTGACTCTTAGTTTGGGAATCGATTGCTTGTTCAGGATCGCTCCCAGCGCACACGGTGCGAGCACGTCAGCGTCCTGAGACAAAATTTCGTCCAGCGGCGCTGCGGATGCACCGAATTCGTCGCACACTCTTTCAACGCGAACGTCATCGATGTCTGCGACCACTAGTTTGGAGCCGGCCCCGGCAAGATATCTGCACAGGTGGTAACCCACGTTACCGACACCCTGTACTGTCACAGTCAGGCCACTTACGTCGTCCCGACCGAGCTTGAATTTCACAGCCGCCTCGATGCCTTTGAATACACCGAAAGCTGTCTTGGGAGACGGGTCGCCGCCCGCGTGACCATCTGTCCGCGGCAGACCGGCCACGTGGCTGGTCCGTCGGGCGACGGTTTCCATGATCGATACGCTCATTCCGACATCTTCAGCGGTTATGTATTCGCCATCCAGCCCTTCGACGAATTCGCCGAACCTTTCATAAAGCGCCTCCGAACCATCGAAGTCCGGCGTCTTTATTATCACGGCCTTGCCGCCACCAAAATTGAGGCCGGCCATGGCATTCTTGTAGCTCATACCCTGAGACAGGCGCAACACGTCATGCAGCGCCTCATCCTCCGTCTCGTAATTCCACAGCCTGCAGCCGCCGGCGGCCGGGCCGAGCACTGTCGAATGAATGGCGATGATTGCGTTTAGTCCGGTATCCGAATCACGGCAGAATGTCACGCGCTCATGGTCATCGAATGCAGGGTCGTCACTAGCAGCCATGCTGGTTCTTCTCGGTCGGGAATTGGACTTGTGGCGCGCGGATTCTAGCGCAGTGCCTGCGCCCGGTCGATGATATAAGCCCGGATCGCCTGACTCTGCTCTGGTGTAATCACTCCCGCGAACGGAGGCATCGCATTAGAGAATCGAGATCCACGCAGAACGATTGCGTCCCAGTCTGCATAGACCTGTGCGTCACTGTAACGGAGGTCCGGTATCAGACCGCCGCTGACAGCGCTGAATCCATGGCAGACCAGGCATCGTTCAGCATAGACCCGATGACCTTCGAGGATGGTGTCGTTGTTAGCCGATTGTTCAGGAAGATTCGGCAATGAGCGTGGTTCCACATCAGGCAACTCTGGCAACCGTACAGACGTACCCAGCCTGAATGTCAACACCCGACTCCTGTTCTTCATCTGCAGCGGTATGGAGGTCGGTCCAGCCAGCATGCCCATCAACGTCCCCCAACCGACGGCAACGGAAACGTATTGCTCTCCATCGATTTCATAGCTTACTGGCCCTGCGGTAATGCCCGTCTGGGTTGGAAATGCCCACAACCGCTCACCCTTGTCGGCCGAATAGGCGACGAATTCTCCGATGACGTTGCCCTGAAAGACGAGATTACCTGCTGTTGCCAAGACTCCGCCATTCCACGGGCCAACATGCTGATAGCGCCAGACTTCTTTCTGTGCAACGGGGTCCCAGGCCGCAAGATGCCCACGCAACATTGCGGCGACCTGCAGGAGCCCCAACGGGTCTTCCGGCAGATCACCCAACATGAAATCAGTACCGGTGTTCCATTGGCCGGGCTGGTACTCAAACCCTTCTTTACTGGCATATAAGTGCGGCGCCTCTTGCGCTGAAAGATACACAAGTGACGATTCAGGACTGAACGCCATCGGGTGCCAGTTGTGACCGCCAAGCGGTCCCGGGAGAAGCAAGCTGGGTCCGTCGGTATATCTCGCGTTGGCTGTTTCGATCGGACGGCCGGTTTCCTGATCGATCCCGGTCGCCCAGGTGACCGGCACATAGTTTTCTGCCGAAATAAGCTCGCCCGTCTCGCGATCGAGCACGTAGAAGAACCCGTTCTTCGGCGCCTGCATCGCTACTTTTCGCAGTTGCCCGTCAATCTCCAGGTCCGCGAGAATAATGTGCTGCGCCGCCGTGTAGTCCCAGGTCTCGCCGGGTGTCGTCTGATAATGCCAGACGTATTCACCGGTCTCGGGCTTTAACGCAACGATCGAGGATAAAAAGAGATTGTCGCCACCCTCGGGGCTGCGGATCTGGCGGTTCCAGGGCGAACCGTTGCCGACGCCGATGTAGAGTAGATCGAGTTGCGGATCGTAGGCCATGGAGTCCCACACCGTGCCACCGCCGCCGTACTGCCACCATTCGCCCGTCCAGGTTTTGGCAGCCACTTCCATGGCATCGTTCTCGAAGCCATCAGCCGGGTTGCCGGGGACGGTATGGAAGCGCCAGTTTTGTTCCCCGGTTTCGGTGTCGTAGGCCGTCACGTAGCCTCGGACGCCCATATCGGCACCGCCGTTTCCGATAATGACATTGCCTTTGACGACGCGAGGCGCACCTGTGATCGTGTAGGGCTTGTTCCGATCGATCGTGTTGACCCGCCAGGCAACGCTTCCATCCGAAGCGTTGAGTGCGACCAGATAGCCGTCAATCGTACCTACGTAGACTTTGTTGCCCCAGGCCGCGACGCCCCGATTCACGACATCGCAACAGGCGTTTTTGCCCCAGAATCTCGGCACCTCCGGATCGTAAGCCCAGATCTGCTCGCCTGTCTTCGCACCGAGTGCGAAGACGGTACTCCAGGAACCGGTGACAAACATGACGCCGTCGATGACCAGTGGTGTGGATTCGATACCGCGATCGGTGGGAATGTCGAAGAACCAGTCCAGGCCTAGTTTCGCGACGTTTTCGGCATTAATCGAATCCAGCGGACTGAAGCGCTGCTCGTCGTAGGTCCGGCCGTGGCTCAACCAGTTCGATGGTTCGCTGCCGGCGGCAAGCAGTCGCTCTTCTGTCACCTCAGATCCGGTGGGCGGGTCCAATGCATCTTCAACGCCGGCAACTTCTGTCTCGCAGGCCGACGACAGCATAATGGCCGCGAGGGCTGTTACGCATCTGAATTGAATTCTCAATGGGTTCCCCGGCTAGAACTGCACACCGACAGCTTTGCAAAGAAAGCGCATATACGGAGTCGCCGCCTTGAACGCCGTTTCCACTTTACGTTGAAACTGTGGACTCAACGCATCTTCATGTTTCATGTTCTTTATGGCAATGAAGCTCTTGCGCTTTATGTCTTCGATCAACGGGTGTTCCTTGTCGAAGCCGCGCGGCGGTCTGGTCAATGAAGTGCCGCCGAGTTTGAAGTGCCGCGCGAACGTCGTGTCCCCTTTCGCACGTTTCCACTCCGTGGGTTTGTCCGAGATGCGCTGTCTTATGCCCAACAGGGGTTCGGATTCCGGCATCCACATTCCGGCGCCGAGAAACACCTCGTCGGGATCGATATGCACGTAATAGCCGGGGGAATGCACGTTCCTGGCCTGTTCGTGCCGAAACTGAATGCCGATGTTCGTTTTATAGGGTAGCTTGTTCTTGGAGAAACGCGTGTCTCTGTAGACACGCATCAACGAGCCGCCCATGCGCTTCGGAATCGCCGTGAAATGCGGCGCGAATTCCTTCAGCGGATCCTGCATCGACTGAATGAAATGCAACGCGACATCGAGAACCTGCTCTTCGTATCTCGGCTTGTTCTCGTTGAACCAGTCGCGATTATTGTTTTTCTTGAGTTGCCTCAGGAATTTTATGGTTTCGGGCGTAAAACCCGCATATCGACCGGACGCCATGGCAACTCCGTTGTTGTTATTCCTGCCCTTCCTGCGAAGAATCCGTCACGAATGTGGAAATTCACCTGGTCCACTTCGGTTCGCGCTTGCCTAAGAATGCATCGATGCCTTCTTCGGCATCTTCGGCCAGCATATTGCGCACCATCACGCCCGATGCGTAATCGTATGCGTCACTTAGCTTGTATTCGACTTGTTCGTAGAACGCTTCTTTGCCGATAGCTATCGCGTAGCTCGATTTGCGCGCGATTTTTTCGGCAAATCGCTCAACTTCGGCATCAATCTCGTCTTCCGGCACAGCCTTGTTGATCAGGCCAATCTGTTCGGCGCGCTCCGCTGACTGCATCTCCCCGAATAACAACATCTCCATCGCGTGCTTGCGGCTCAGATTTCGACTCAGGGCGACCATGGGTGTCGAACAAAACAGGCCGATATTGACGCCTGGCGTTGCAAATTTCGCGCTCTCCGTCGCGACCGCGAGGTCGCAACTGGCCACGAGCTGACAGCCGGCAGCCGTGGCAATCCCGTGCACCCGGGCAATTACCGGCTTGGGGCATCTGACGATGCTCTGCATCATCCCGGAGCACTGGCGCATCGTGTCTTCGTAAAATCGCCTGCCACCGTCCGCATCCGATCGATGCGCGGTCAATTCTTTAAGATCGTGCCCGGCGCAGAACGCAGGTCCGTTGGCGGCGAGAACGATGACTCGTACATTTGGATCCCTGGCGGCCGCAGCAATCGCCGCAGTAATCTCCGACATCAACTCACGCGTCAGGCTGTTACGCTTCTCTGGCCGGTTCAGCGTCAGCGTCAGGACGCCATCGGCGATTTCGTTGCTTCGGGTTTCGAGTACCGCGGTCATGCTTAGTATGTGATCGATTCTGCGAGCGTATGCCATCTCCCATCCTTGATCTGGGATAGCGTGGATTCACTGACGCCTTTGTGGTCGTCCGGCCCGAATGACAGGTGATAGCCGAATATATCCTCGTAGTCATCAATGGCTTCGAGGCCGGCAATCAGAGTATCGACTGTCAGATCGCGGCCGGCATTTTGCAAACCCTTGACTACCAGATCGGCGTTGCGATAGGCCTCGAAAGCAATGTACTCCGGATTGCGTCCGTATTTCGCGACGAATTTGTCCCACCAGGCAGCCACTTCGTCGGACCGTGGATTGTCCCGATAGATCATCGCCATGTGCACGAACGCATAATAGCCTTCACCCGCGCCGCTCTCCTGGTCCGCAACGGCCTGGTTGTAGGCAGCATTGTTTCCAACCCAGGCGACATCGGTCCAGCCCATCTTGCGCGCCGTCTCGAGTACGAGAATCGTGTCCCTGACTACTGTCCCCATGAGCACGAGGTCGCATCCTGCATTGCGCAACCTCAGTATTGCGGCAGTAAATTCGTTTTCGGTGGGCTTATGTGCCGAGAATCCAGCCAGTTCCATGCCCATCGCGGCCGCCTGGTCCAGTGCGCCATCGTAAATCTCCTGCCCGTAGTCGGTATCCTGATAAACGACACAAGGCTTCTTCATGCCTTTCTCTTCGACGAAATACTTGGTCGCGGCGCGGATCTCGTCGTAGTAAATGCCGCGCGCATGAAACTTGAGCTTGTTAAAGGGCTCGACCATCGAGCGGGCGCCGGTAATGGGAAAAAGGTTCGGTACGCCCGCTTCGAGTTGCTGGGTCAGGACGGCGTTGTTCGTTGGCGTACCGATGGACATGACCATCGCGAATATCTTGTCCCTGTTGATCAGCTTGTTCGCCGCCTGAATCGCTTTCGGCACCTGATATTGGGAATCCTCTACGATGAAACGGATCCTGCGCCCGTGGATCCCACCCGCCTCGTTCGCTTCCTCGAATCGCATGCGGGCACCGTTGGCACCGTCAACCCCGAGGATCGCGATCGATCCGGAAAGATCCGTATGCGAACCGAGAATGATCTCCGTATCTGTGACGCCCTGAACGGCCGACACCGAATCGGTGTCGGGGGCATCCCCACCGCCGCACGCGCCGATCAGCGCAGCCGTTGCCAGCGCGCTCCAGATGTATCGATGCATGATTTACCTCCCAGTCACACATGCCCGCTACTTATTGGTACATGCTATCAATGAGGTCTGAATATTTCACGTTTACAACCTTGCGCTTGAGTTTCATGGTTGGCGTAAGTTCCTCGTCCTCGGGATCCAGGAGCTGATCGATCAGGCGAAATTTCTTGATCGTCTCGACGCGGGCAAATTTCGAGTTAACACGCTCGATCTCTCTCCAGATCAGGTCCCCGACCGGCTGCGTGTGGCACAGGCTCGTGTAATTGGTAAACGGAACATCATTGTCCTGCGCAAACTTGGTGACGTTTTCAAGATCGATCATAACCAGGCAGGTGAGGTAGGGTCGTTTGTCACCAACGACGACGGCGTCAGATATGTAAGGCGAGAATTTCAGCTGATTTTCGATTTGGCTCGGTGTGATGTTCTTGCCACCAGACGTGATGATGATGTCTTTCAGTCGATCGAGAATATAGACATAGCCATCGTCATCGATTCGACCGACGTCGCCGGTGTATAACCAGCCGTCGCGAATCGTTGTGGCCGTTTTCTCCGGTTGGTTCCAGTAACCTCGAATGACGCCGGGACTCTGGATCAGTATCTCGCCTTCGTCGGAGACCTTCACGCGCACGCGTGGTATCGCCTTGCCCACGCTTCCGATTCGGAACGCCTCAGGCGTATTCGCCGTGGCAAGGGCCGTGCACTCTGTCTGTCCATAGACCTCGTACATCGGCTTGCCCACCATCCAGTACCAGTCGATCAGGTCCGGCGCAATGGGCGCGGCGGCCGTCGACAGCCAGCGGCTGTCGTTGATACCGAGCATCTGCCTGATATTCCTGAAAACGAGTTTCTCGGCGAAGAAAAACAGAGACCGCCATAGAATCGGGACTGGCTGGAAACGCTTGCGGTACCCGACCACACGAGACCCGATTGCCATCGCTTTTTCATAGGCAAAGCGGCCAAGCACTGTCGCCTCCTTCAGCTTGATCGCGACCGTCGAGTACTGTTTTTCCCAAACCCTGGGTACGGCAAAGTGCACGGTGGGCGCCACTTCCTGCTGGTCCTGTACCGTCGTTTCGAGGCTCTCGACGATATTGACCGTCGAACAGGATTCCATTGGTGAGAACGTATAGAACACCCGGCCGGCAATGTGTGCCAACGGAAGGAATGCGAGTTGCTCGTCGCTATCGTAGATTCCGTAAGTCGTTTGCAGAGTCTCCATCATGAACATCATATTGCGCTGGCTGATCATCGAGCCTTTCGGCATTCCCGTGGTGCCCGAGGTATAGGTCAGTATCATCAGGTCTTCCGGACTTGTAGCTTCAATCGCCAGAGCCCAGGCATCCGGATGCCGTTCGCCATATTCCCTGCCCAGCGCCAGAAGTGCCTCGAAGCTCATGCACTGATCATCGTCCAGGCTCCGAAGACCTTCCATGTCGAATATGATGGTCTTCTCGAGCGTTGGCGTGCGCTCGCGAACTTCGAGAACTTTATCAAGCTGCTCTTCATCCTCTGCGAAATAGAATCTGCTGCCGCTGTCATTGATCAGGTACTCGACCTGATTCGGTGCATCCGTCGGATAGACGCCGTTGGTCACGCCACCAGCACCGATGATGCCGAGATCCGCAAACATCCATTCCTTGTTAGTCTCGGACGCAACAGAACAGATTTCGCCCCGTTGAAGCCCCAACGCCATCAATCCCAGACCCGACAGGCGCGCCTGTTCACCAAAATCACCCCAGGTATGTTCATTCCATATGCCGAAGTCCTTTTCACGGATGACGACTTTGTCGCTCCGTTCCGTAACACGCTTCCAGAAAAGACCGGAAACCGTGTCACAGCCGTCGATTATTACTTTGTTTTCAAGTTCGTTGGTCACTATCGCCAGGTCTTTCTCTGCTTCCATCGGCGCCGTCCGCGAACGCCTTCGTCTTTCATGCCCAGATAGAATTCCTGAATGTCCGTGGCGTTTTGCAATCGCCCGCTCGTGTCTTCCATAACGACACGCCCGGACTCCATGACGTAGCCGTAATCACTGATCTCCAGTGCCATCTTCGCGTTCTGCTCGACGAGCAGAATGGTCACGTCCTGCTCTGTATTGAGACGCTTGATGATTCCGGCAATCTCCGCGACGAGACGGGGCGACAGCCCGAGCGACGGTTCATCGAGCAACATGACGCTTGGCCTCAACATGAGCGCACGACCGATTGCCAGCATTTGTTGTTGGCCCCCGGAAAGAAATCCGGCAGGCAATTTGCGCAGCTCAGTTAGAACGGGAAAGTACTCATAGACCAGTTCGAGGTCCTCGTCGATTTCGCCGTCATGTCGGCTGAACGCGCCAATCCGCAAGTTTTCATCGACCGACAAAAAGGGAAATACCTCACGCCCTTCCGGCACATGAGCAACCCCGAGGCGAGCGACCGCATCTGGATCGCGACTCTGGATATCCTCTCCCGCCAGCGTCACAGTTCCTTTTTGCGGATCCATCGCGCCACTGATCGTTTTCAACACTGTCGTCTTGCCGGCGCCGTTTGCCCCGAGCAGCGTTACGATCTGTTTGTCCCGGACTTCGAGGCTCACTCCCCGAATGGCCATGATGGGCCCGTAATAGGTTTCGACGTTTCTGAGTTCCAGTAGGGCCGTCACGTCAATCCCCGAGGTAGGCTCTTAATACTTCAGGATGATTTTGAATTTGTTCCGGCGAGCCTACTGCCAACACCGCGCCGTCCGCGAGAGCCATTACCCGGTTCGATGCGCGCGAGACCAGGTTCATGTCATGTTCGACCATGATTATCGTCACACCGAAATCCTTGTTGATGTCTTCGATCCAGAACGAAACGTCCTCCGTCTCTTCCGGATTGAGTCCCGAAGATGGCTCGTCCAGCAGTAACAATTCCGGCTGAATGCAGAGTGCACGAGCGACCTCGACCATCTTTCTGACGCCATATGGCAGGCTGCCGATGACCTGATTGCGGTAACTTTGAAGGTCGAGCAGATCGATTACATCCTCGACGATCTCACGAAACCGAAGTTCCTGACATGCAACCTCGGGCAGAAACAGCAGCTCACTGAGGAGATTCGTCTTGCGATGAACATGTCGGCCGATCAGCATATTCTTGAGTACCGTCTCGTGTTCAAAGAGCTCGGTATTCTGAAACGTTCGCGCGATCCCGAGCCGGGCAATATTGTGCGGCGGCATTTCGATAATGCTCTCGCCCTTGAATTCGATATTTCCGGCGTCAACGTCGTACAGGCGGCTGATCAAATTGAAAATACTCGTCTTGCCGGCACCATTGGGCCCGATGATGCTGTAGACCTCCCCCTGCTCCACTTCGAAGGTGACATCGCGTACGGCCTGCACGCCACCGAAGCTCAAGCACAACTCCGACGTGCTGAGTAAAGTAGCACTCATCGGACACGCTCCGTCCGAAGGTAACTCTTTTGCCGCTTATGCGTCGCTTTTCTGTACAGCGGAAACTCGTCGAAAAACTGCCGAATCTTGCGCCAGCGGCCATAGATGCCGAGTGGCTCATAGATCAGGAACAAAATCAGGATCAGGCCGAACAGTCCCGGTTCGAGGCCCGGCAGCTGGCCGACGGCCGGCGGCAGGTTGTCTCGCATGATCGCGATGCCCTGTGGCAGCAGGCCGATAAATATGGCGCCGTAGAACACACCGTGCATCGAACCGAGGCCACCAACGACTACCATCAGCAGCAATTGAATAGACATCAGCAAGGTAAAGGCGTCGGGCGCCAGGTAGCCCAGCTTGTGAGCAAACAGGCCACCCGCCAGCCCGGTAAAACCTGCCGATACTGCGAAAGCGATGCTCTTCGTCCTCGCCAGATCGATGCCCATGCTTTGCGCCGATATCTCCGAGTCTCTGACGCCAATCATGGCGCGGCCCGTCGGGCTGCGAAGTATATTCAGGGCGGCGAGCAAGCAAGCGACGGTGACAAACAGGCAGACGTAATAAAAAGGACGACCATCGCTGACATCGAATCCAAACATCGTCGCGTCGGGCACCAGCATGCCGCGGTAGCCGCCCGTAATGGACTCCCAGTGCGCGATCACTTGCTCGACTATGATCGCGAACGCCAGCGTCGCGATTGCGAGATATATGCCCTTCATGCGCATCGCGGGCAAACCGACGATCGCGCCGACGATGGCCGTGAACATTCCTGCGGTCAGAAGTGACAACGGGAACGGCCAACCCCTCGATAACAGGTAGGCATGCACGTACGCGCCGATGGCGAGGAATGCGGCGTGACCGAGGCTTACCAGGCCTGTGTAACCGACCAGCATCATCAAGCCGATACCGGCAATCGCGTAAATAAAAACCAGTGCAAGTTCGCCGACGTAAAATCTGTCCAGACCCAGTGGCGCGAGCAGCGCAGCGATTGCGAGCAGACCGTACCAGAAGCGCTGGCCGCTGTGTTCGAAGAGATCAACGTCCTGCCGGAACCTTGTCTTGAATATAAAACGCACCGTCAGACCTTTTTTTGCTGCATGGTTGCGAAAATTCCCTCGGGCCGAATGAACAGCATCAGCAACAGGATTACGTAGGCACTGGTATCTGCGAATCCGGTTGGCAAATACAAACCGGCAAACTGCTCGACGATGCCGACCAGCAATCCGCCGACGATCGCACCCGGCAGACTGCCGAATCCGCCGACGATGGCCGCCGCAAACGCCTTGATGCCGATAAATCCCATGACGGGCTCGACCAGGGATACCGGCGCTACAAGGATGCCCGCAGCCGCCGCAATTGCAGCCGACATCGCCCAGACAAGCGAGTAGATTCGCTTGACGGGAATGCCAACGTAATAAGCCGCCAGCTGGTTCTGTGAGGCTGCCTGCATGGCAATACCAAGGCGCGTGAAGCGAAAAAACAAATACAGGGCGACACAAAGAATCGCCGTGCCGAAAATAATCGCCAGGTTCTCAAAGCCGATCGTGACGTCGCCCATCCGCACCACGCCACCGGTGAACGGATTGGAGATCGCCTTGGTATCGCTGCCCCAGACCGCCCCGGCGATTGCCCGAAGAACGAAGCCCAGACCGATCGTTATCATCAGAACGGCGAACGGCGGCTCACCGATCATTGGGCGCAACAATGCCCGTTCGATCAGTACTCCGATCAGGGCCATTGTCAGCACGGTGGCGATCAGGCCCCAGAAGAACGGCAGCCCCATCAGATTGATGTATGTGAACGCGACGTAGGCGCCGAACATCATCATGTCGCCCTGTGCGAAATTCACCATCTCCGTCGCCTTGTATATAAGTACAAAGCCGAGCGCGATCAGGCCGTAGACGCAGCCTTGCGAGATGCCACTAACGAGGAGTTGGAGTACTTCCATGAGCGTTCAATAATGGGCACGGCATAAGCGGATTATAAGGAGTCGAGCAATCGGCGAATATTCGCATCGTCCGGAAACTGCCCCTGTAGTCTTTCCGCCACCGCCCTCGCGTCTTCCGCCCTCCCCAGATCCCGGTAAATCGTTGCCAGCGCCCAGGCAATATCGTAGTCGGCAGGGAAGGTCTTGCGCGCGCCCTCCAGTGCCGACACCGCTTGCTCCGTCTGGCCGAGTGAATTCAGGGCGACCGCATGGACGTAGGCGAACCTGCTATTTTCGGCATCGAGTTCGGCTGCCCGCGCGAGCTCGACCATTGCAGCCTCCTGCTCGCCGCTACGTACGAGCATCAGACCGAGTGAGTGATGCAAAGCCGCACTCTCATCATCGATTTCGATGCCGTCACGCAACAATCGCTCTGCATCGGCATCGCGCCCCGTCTGGCGATACAGATCCGCGAGATTGGCGCGTGCCGCGACTGCACGCGTTTCCATTCCTAATGCTTTGAGGTAGGACTGCTCTGCCCTCGCAGCGTCTCCGCGCCCGACATACAGATTGCCGAGATTGATGTGTGCCTCCGGCCTTTCAGCTATCGCCGTTTGCGCGTTGATGTATTCCCTTTCTGCTGATTCGAAGCTTTCGAGGTACGACTGCCGGAGCGTGTCGCGGGCGAGGGATAACGCGGTGACGGCCTGAATTCGTACCGCCCGGATCGGATCTCTTAGGAGCGGTGCCGCCCATTGTGCCCGGTACTCCGGTGCAATACCTTCGATTGCACGTAGCGCAGCAATTCTGATCAGTGGATCGCTGCTGGACAATTCGCGCCTGATAGCCGCAGCCGCGTCATCTGTGAACGGTGCCGTCAGCAAGGTCAGCGCCGTCGCCCTGACAATTCCGGAATTGGCGTCGTCGCCGATGACATTTACCAACGCCGTGTTGGCGCCCGGCTTGCCACCTCTGCCCGCATGTATGGCCTCGGCAAAATGGGAAGACCCTTCGTCTGACTTTTCGTACCAGGTCTCGACGGCGTTCGCGGCCCACGAGGCGTCTTCGTCGTTGTGACATCCGTTACAGACATTCGGTGATCCTGTCTTGATCGTCAGTTCGGGCGCAGGTATGTGAAAACTGTGGTCGCGACGTGGATCCACGACCATGTATGTGCGAGTCGGCATATGGCAGTCGACGCACTCGAGCGTACCCGGCGAATGATGATGGTGCTCCGGCGAGGCAAACTTTGCCGGGAGGTGACAGGTCGAACAGATTTCGCTCACTTTACCGCTGGTCTTCAGGCGGGCCGAGTGCGGATCATGGCAATCGCTGCAGGTGACACCCGCCCGGTACATCTTGCTCTGCAAGAATGAGCCATAGACATAAACCTCGTCCTGTATCTGTCCGTCCGGGTAGTAAAGCCGTTCCTCGAGCAGGGACGGCAAATGCGTGTCAGTTAGTGGTCTGCCGAACTCGTAGTCGGGCGAGATCATCCCTCTTCGTGAATGACAGCGCCCGCAAGCTTCCGGCTGTACGGTGGGTGTACTCACCTTCTCACTTCGTTGTGCCATGCCGGTCACATTATTCATGTCCCAGGTGGATTTCCCGGCGTCATTAAGATCGACCTCAAGAGGCGCATTCGTATCGGCAACATGCCGCGAGCCGCGACCATGACAGGCTTCGCAGGCAACATTGATCTCCGCCCAGCTCGTTTCGAATTCATTCCTGCCCTGCCGGTAGTTCTTTTGCAAATCCGTGCTATGACACTCGGCGCACATGTAATTCCAGTTTTGCTCGCGTCCGGTCCAGTGCAGCAGGTCTGTATGTCCAATGTATTCATCGTCGTAAATATGAAACCAGCGCTGCCCACCTTCCTCGCGTGGCCGCGTATCCCAGGACGTCGCCAGGGTCTGAAACCGACCATCCGGAAACTCGACCAGGTATTGCTGCAATGGCGTTACGCCGAATGTGAATTTGACCTCGTAGTCCTGGAGTTCGCCTTTCGCATTGTCTGTACGGACCCAGTATTTGCCTTCTCTGAGGGAAAACCTGCTCGTTACGCCGAAATGTTCGAATTCGCTGTCGGCGAAGTCACCAAGCACCGTGTCCTCATTCGCCGGTAACATTGCTTTCGCATGGTGCGAAGCGGACCACGCCTCGAATTCCCCGGCGTGGCAGCTTGCGCAGGTGTCGGCACCAACGAAAGCGAGCGGCTCCGCTACCTTATCTGCAGCCGGTTCGCAGGCAGACAATAACGGCAGGACCGCCACCAAAACGGCAGCATGAAATGGTAAGCGTGGACGCAGCAAGACAAATCTCAAGCGCACAGAATCACATGCGCAACACTCATACAAACATCGCGGACATTACTGGCACGAAGGGCCGGCTTACTCGCCAACCTCCGTCGGAACTCCCCCGCTGCCCGATATGGGCTGACCTTAATTCGTGGTACGACTTTTCGATCAGGCCGGCACTACGTTATTCGGCGGCGAGTACGTTTTCCGCCTGTGGCCCTTTTTGCCCCTGTGTCACTTCCATAGTGACTTTCTGGCCTTCCTTCAATGACTTGAATCCTTCCATCTGGATTGCGCTGTGATGAACAAAAACGTCCTGACCACCCTCGCGCTCAATAAAGCCAAATCCCTTGTCGTCGTTGAACCATTTGACGGTTCCTTCAACTCTTTCGCCTGACATATCAACCTCATTTCAAAACTCACCGGCTTCCGCCGGTGTGTGACATTGCCTGCCTCGCGGCAGAGCAGCCGTCATCTTACCCGCAATCGCGCTGCCAATCCCGTTATTTAACATTCGAAATGGGTGAATTCGAGAGCAGGACCGACCGCGCCTTGATAATTCGATGCTAAATGTGGATGGCGGTGGCATCTCGGCTACGCGTATACTCCCTGCTTATGCAGCTTGAGATGGCCAGTAAAGCAGTGAGTAACTGGAGAGGGATTCACCTTCTTCACTTCGATGCCTCGCCTGACTCGCAGAAGGTGCGCATCCTCCTGAACGAAAAAAACATCGATTGGGAATCTCACCACATCGATTTAAGAAAAAATCAGCACGTTACGCCGTGGTTTCTGAGTGTAAATCCGCGCGGAGTGGTGCCGGTACTCGTACACGATGGTGCCGTTCACGTGGACAGCAACGATATCATGGAGTACGTCGACGCTCTGCCGTCCGCACGCGCGTCATTCATTCCCAGGGAATCGAAAAAACGCGCCTACGTGAAGAAGGAACTCGCCTTTCAATCCAGCTTGCGGCTCGGCACACGCGCACTCACCGTGGAGTTCATGCCCCCTCAGACAAGGCATCTGAACGATCGCCAGGCGTTGCGCGACTACAGGAAAAACGGCACTCGCGATGTCACCCGGGATATGGAGATTGCCTGGTGGCAAAGTACCGCTGACAACGGAATATCGCGCAAGACGCTGATCGAATCGTTCGCGTCTCATCGCTGGGCCCTGAGGCGGCTCGAAGACCGACTGCAAGCCCGTGAATGGTTGTATGGAAAGCGAATATCGGTGCTCGATATCGCCTGGTTTACTACCATTCACCGCCTGAAAGTGCTCGACTATGACATGTCGCGGCACCCGTATCTTCTGTCCTATTACAAACGCTTATTGCAGCGGCCGGCCTTCCGCGAAGAAATTCAGATCAAGGGGCCGTTAAAAATCATCGTGCCAGCATATCGCCTGTATAACCGCATGACCGGCAGGAAACTCGAAAACCTTGTCGCTGACTAATCTGTATCAGTCACCGCTTGACTAAGCAGACCCTGTACACTATGCGGAAAAGACGTGGCAACATTCCACAGGACGCAAAAGAAAAAAGTCAATATTCCAGAGCTAGATAAACCGAACAACGTAAACCCGAACAATCGCGATGGCTGCCAGGACTTGAGGCGGCCACACCGTGCTAGATTAATTCGCAAAAAACGGGCTCATCTTTGAGGATCATGTAATGTTCACCAGCAATCCGTTTGCAGACTTGATAGTTTTTTTGCCTCCTCTCGCCATGCAGGTTTACATTGTGTTGATGATCATTGCGGTTACCGTTGGAACGCTCCTCGATATGCTTCACAAAAGCAGTGGTAAATATTTCGCTCGGAATTTGAAGAAATCACAGGCTCGGGCAACAACGAAACTGAGTGGCGCAGACAAGGCCTCACTGGCAGTCAAGACCATCGCAATAGACGTTGCGACCGCTGGCGAATTCTGCAACCTGCAGAGAAGGATTTCCCATGTGCTGATGTTCTATGGCTTCCTGTCTTACTTAGCGACCACCATCGTCATGGTATTCGCTTATCCAACATACGACACACCGACGCCAGCGATCATAGCGGCTCTCTGGAACATCGGGGCCGTAATGATTCTCATCGGTGGCTACTGGTTTTTCTTCTTCCTCAGGGTAAACGTGGCGCACGATGGTCAACCTGTTTTCCGCCTCGTGCTCGCTGATTTGTTCATCGTCAGTCTACTGGGGAGCGTTACCTTCGCCCTTATCTGGGAAGTCGTGCAGACGACAGGCAACCTCACTGCGACCAAGATAGCATTTGGTCTCTATATCTTATTCACTACCTTGCTTTTTTGCGCTGTGCGCTGGTCGAAGTTTGCCCATATGTTCTTCAAACCGGTGGTGGCTTTTCAACGAAGGGTGGAGGAGGCCAGCGGCGCATCCTCCCTGCCGGCGCCGGCAACCCGTCACGAGCGGAGCTGATCGATATGCCTACTTTCGTTTATATGACAGATTGTGACGGTTGCGGTGAGTGTGTGGATATCTGTCCATCGGACATTATGCACATAGACCCAACACACAGGCGGGCATTAAACATCGAACCTAATTTCTGTTGGGAGTGCTACTCCTGTGTGAAAGCATGTCCACAAAACGCGATTGACGTCAGGGGCTATGCCGAGTTCGCGCCACTGGGCCACAGTGTTCGGGTACTCCGGGAAGAGGAGAAGGGAACGATCTCCTGGAAGATCAGGTTCAGGGACGGCCGCGAGAAGAATTTCGTGTCCCCGATCAGGACAACACCGTGGGGATCGATCAAGTCGCCGTCTGACTACGAGGCGCCGAGGCAGCCTGACTTCAAGACTCAGGAACTCGCGCATGAACCGGAATCGCTCTACATCGAAAAGTTACCCGCGTTGCCTCCGAATACAGTCGAACCAGGGGGCGATTAATGGGCCTGTTCAGTCGCAGAAAAACGGTTTTTGTGGATTCCGATATCCTCGTCATCGGCGGTGGCATGGCGGGTTGCGGGGCCACGTACGAATCCAGGTATTGGGGGCGCGACCTCAAGGTCGTGTGCGTCGAGAAGGCGAATATCGATCGCAGCGGCGCCGTCGCTCAGGGTCTCTATGCGATCAACACCTATATGGGCATGCAGTGGGACGAAAACCAGCCGGAGGACCATGTCCGTTACGCGCGGAATGACCTCATGGGTCTCGTGCGCGAGGACTTGGGATTCGATATCGCCCGGCATGTCGATTCCTCAGTGCACAAGTTCGAGGAGTGGGGCCTTCCGATGATGAGAGACCCGGAGACCGGGCATTATCAGCGTGAAGGCAAATGGCAGATCATGATTCATGGCGAAAGCTACAAGCCGATAGTCGCCGAGGCTGCGCGCAAGGCCGCCACCAAAGTCTACAACCGGATCATGGTGACCCACCTGCTGATGGACAAGACGAAGCCCAACCGGGTCGCCGGGGCTGTCGGTTTCAACGTCCGTACGGGCGATTTTTACGTCTTCCACGCGAAGGCAGTTATCGTAGCCGCCGGTGGTGCGTCTCATATCTATAAGCCGCGTGCAGCCGGTGAGGGCATGGGACGGACGTGGTATGCCCCCTGGAGTAGCGGCTCTTGCTACGCGTTGCCGATCCAGGTCGGCGCCAAGATGATGCAGATGGAGAACCGGATCGTCCTTACCCGATTCAAGGACGGCTATGGTCCGGTCGGTGCCTACTTCCTGCATCTAAAGACGTACACCGAGAACGCGTATGGGGACGAATACGAGTCCAATTGGTACGACCACACCAGGGAAATAGTCGGGGATTACGTTGATCGGCAGCCGGTGCCGACCTGTCTTCGGAACCATGCCATTCTGGAGGAGATCAAGGCAGGCAGAGGTCCCATCCGCATGGTAACGAAGGAGGCCTTCCAGGACCCGCACAAGGAGACTGTCGGCTGGGAGAACTTCCTTGGCATGACGATCGGGCAGGCGGTCGTCTGGGCGTCGCAAAACATCGATCCCAAACATACCAATCCCGAATTGACCACGTCCGAACCCTACGTCATGGGCTCCCACGCCACCTGTTCCGGCGCGTGGGCGAGCGGGCCGGAGGATTGCGCCCCCTCCGACTACCAGTGGGGTTACAACCGCATGATGACTGTCGACGGACTTTTCGGTGCCGGCGACACCATAGGCGGTGCCGCGCACAAGTTCTCTTCGGGTTCCTTCGCGGAAGGCCGGATCGCCGCGAAGGCGGCGGTCAACTACGTGAACGACCTGGGCAAAGACCAGCCTCAGGTCAGCGAGGCCGAGTACGAAAGTCTAAAGAAGACAGTCTTCCAACCCATGGAGAACTACGAGGTGGGTCGTAACGAGATCGTTGGGGGCACCGTGTCGCCGAGCTACCTCCTGCCGATTCACGGTCTTCAGCGACTCGAGCAGATCATGGACGAATATGTCGGAGGTATCAGCTCTCACTACACGACAAACGAACCGCTGCTTACTCGCGGGCTGGAGTTGCTGGACATGCTCAAGGAAGACCTCAACCATCTCGGCGCCGAGGACCTTCACCAACTGCAGCGGGCGTGGGAGCTTCAGCACCGGGTCCTGGCTTCTGAATCCGTGACACATCACACGATGTACCGGACGGAAACGCGCTGGCCGGGGTATTACTATCGGGGCGATCATCCGAAACTGGATGATACCGATTGGCATTGCTTCACTTTGTCCCGCTACGACCGGGAATCCGGCGAGTGGGATCTGGAAAAGGCGCCGGTGCATCACATCATCGATTAGGCGGGGTGATTCGATAGACGGCTTGATACATGAAAAACCCGAATAACCCGTGCCTGTTTTGCACGCCTCGGGCGGTGACCCGGCGTAACGAGCTAGGCTACTCGACGCGCGACAGCTACCCCGTCAGCCCGGGCCATTCCCTTATCATCCCATTCCGGCACTGTGCCAGCTTCTTCGATCTCACCCCTGAAGAAACCAACGCCTGTATGGAGCTATTGGCGCATGAGCGTATGGCATTGGATGAGGAATTTCGTCCCGATGGCTACAACGTAGGGGTGAACGTAAACGCGGCCGCGGGACAGAGTATCTTCCATGTGCACATCCATCTGATTCCGCGCTATTCGGGTGATTCCTCGCGTCCGCAAGGAGGCGTGCGACAGGTTATTCCCAAGAAGGCCGAATACGCCCGGAATGACCCGACAGAATTATCCTGAATTTGACGGATCCGCGATCACCCCGCGCCGGATTTGATCCAGTTCGAGCGATTCGAACAGTGCCTTGAAATTTCCTTCGCCGAATCCTTCATTACCCTTGCGCTGAATGATCTCGAAGAAAATCGGGCCGATGACATTCTTGGTGAAAATCTGCAATAACAATCCCTGGTCATCCTCGGGCGCGCCGTCGATCAGAATGCGGCGTTTTCTCAACTCGTCCAAAGGCTCTCCGTGACCGGCAACGCGCTCGTCGACCATGTCGAAATAAGCGTCGTTGGTATCCTGTAACTCAACGTCATTCGCAGCGAGCCGATCGACTGTCCTGTAAATGTCATCGGTACCCAGTGCAATGTGTTGAATGCCCTCGCCCTTGTAATCCCTGAGGTATTCCTCGATCTGGCTTTGCTCGTCCTTACTCTCATTGAGCGGAATACGAATCTTTCCGCAGGGGCTAGTCATCGCCTTGGAAAACAGCCCCGTCATCTTCCCTTCAATATCGAAATAACGAATCTCGCGAAAATTGAACAGCCGTTCATAAAACTCGGCCCACGTGGCCATGTTGCCCTGATGCACGTTGTGCGTCAGGTGATCGACATAAGTCAGGCCTGTATCCAGCTTTGCCGCTTCCGATTGCCACTCCGGCTCGAAAACGAAATCGATGTCGTAAATCGTGTTGTCACCATAACGGTCGACGAGATACAAACGGCTGCCCCCAATACCCTCGATCGCTGGTATGTTCAGTTCCATCGGCCCGGGATCACCCGCTACCGGATTCGCACCGAGTTCGACTGCCCGATTGAACGCGTAATTCGCATCTTTGACGCGAAAAGCCATTGCACAGGCACACGGACCATGGCCTCGCGCAAAATCCTGTGCGAATGAATCGGACTCGGCGTTGATTATGAAATTAATGTCACGTTGCTTGTGCAGGGTGACGTCTTTCGAACGGTGATGCGCGACCGCCGGCATGCCCATCTTCGAAAACAGCTTTCGAAGTAGCTCGGGATCGGGTGCCGCGTATTCGACGAATTCGAATCCGTCCGTTGCCATTGGATTTTCTGGTTTTGCCACTGCCGGGACCCTTTATGAATGGAGGAGAAAAAAGCCCGCTGCGCCAGGCAACAGGCTTTTTAATGATAATCGAGGATTCGTCGGATATCCCGGCAAATTCCGAGCTCGAGCGCCTCCAAGGCCGGTACGGGCTATTTACCGTGACGTCAGCATTGATGGTTTCAGCTCGGACAGGGACCGACAGCCCATCAGTATCATGTCTCGTTCGATCTCGGCTTTGAGCAGGGACAACGCACGTTCGACGCCCGCCGAACCGCCTGCGGCGAGGGCATAAAGATACAGGCGCCCTCCCGAGCAGGCGGTTGCGCCCTTTGCCAACGCCTTAAGCACATGCGTGCCGCGTCGCACTCCGCCATCGAGAATGATCTCGATTTGCCCGCCGACCGCATCAACGATCGCATCAAGCTGATCAAACGGTGAACGCGATCCATCGAGTTGCCTGCCTCCATGATTGGAAATCATAATGGCAGTGGCGCCGATCTCGACAGAGCGTCTGGCGTCATCGACAGACATGACCCCTTTGATGGCAAAAGGCCCGCCCCACTCTTCGATAATCTGCGCCGCATCGTCCCAGTCGATCGAGCGCTTCAAGTGGGTATCCAGGTACTGCAATACGGACGAATGCGCAGCCGAACCCTCCTTCAGATACTTCTCGATATTGGGCAGCTCGAATCGATCACGAAGCAGGTAGTTAAACGTCCAGTTCCAATGCACCGCAAAACTCAGCAAACTGCGTGCCGTGAGCTTCGGCGGCGTGGTCATGCCGGTCATGTAATCCCGTTCCCGATTGCCGGCAACGATTGCATCCACCGTTAAAGCCAGTGCGTCGAATTTGGCCTGCTTGCATCGATCGATGAGATCGACCGTCATGGCCGCATCATGATGCACATAGATCTGAAAGAACTTCGCAGCATTTGTACAGGCACCCAGCTCCTCGATACTGCGTGTGCCGATGGTGGATACACCGAACATCGTGCCGAGCTTGTCCGCCGCATTCGCCAGGGCAAGTTCGCCTTCATGGTGGAATAATCTCTGCATGGCCGTGGGAGACATGAACAAGGGAAAGCTCAGGCGCTGCCCCAGAACCTCTACCGAAGTATCGACCGCGTCGTGACCTGCGAGCACGTTTGGCACCAGGTCGCAGTCATCAAACGCTGCAGAGTTTCGGCGCAGCGTGATCTCGTCGTCTGCGCCGCCGTCTATGTAGTGAAAAATGGGCGACGGCAGGCGCCTTCTAGCCAGTTGCCGGAAATCTTCAGTCTTGTAGCAGTTTTTGAGCCGCAAAGTTCGCCCTTGTTCTTTTTTCGTCGGCCTCCGCCACAAAGCGTAACATGCCTTCTTGTGGCAATTTGCCGGGGCATTCGATCCAATCATCGAAGTTGACATCATGGTCACGTTGAATTTATGACAGAAACCACCGTCAGGACGAGCAGGCTCACGTTGCTGGGCTTCCTGGGCGTGCTGGTCCTCGCGTGGTTTTGCTACCGGCCGGCGCTCAGCGGCGCGTTTCAGCTAGACGATATTCCCAATTTGCGCGGACTCGCTCAGGTTGAAGACGTTCGGACGGCCAGCGATTTTGTTCTGGCAGGTGCGCGCGGTCCGACCGGCCGACCCCTGGCGTTACTGACATTTGCACTGCAGGCGGACCAGTTCGAGAGCGGCCCAGGGGCTTTTCTCAGGGTCAATGTAATGATCCATTTGATAAACGCGGTCTTGCTGGCGTGGTGCCTGTATCAGTTGACGTTGCTGATGGCTGTCGAGCGCGACAGGGCATTGCTGGTCGCCACGAGTGCGGCGGGGCTATGGTTATTGCTGCCGGTACTCGCGACGTCGTCTTTGTTGGTTGTGCAGCGCATGACCACACTCAGTGCACTGTTTTCATTGCTTGGGCTGGGCGGCTACCTGGCTATTCGCAGGAGCATCGGTCAGACACCGCACAAATCGCTCGGCGCTATGACCATGGTGCTGGCAGTTTCGACCTTGCTCGCGGCTTGCGCCAAGGAGTCAGGCTTTTTGTTGCCGGTGCTCGTACTGGTAATCGAGGCAACCGTGCTGCCTCAGCCCGACAGTATTGAGCAACGCGACTGGCGCGTCTGGAAATTGGCGGTCCTCGTATTACCGAGTGTTGCCGTGTTTGCGTACCTGGCAAGCCATTTATTCTATCCAGACTGGATGCAGGCTCGGCGAGATTTTGACGGATGGGAACGGGCCCTGACCGAGGCACAGATACTTTGGGTTTACGTGCAGAACGCTGTCATCGGGCTGCCAGGAAAGCTCGGGATATACCAAACGGAATATCCGATCTCCCGGTCCCTGTTCGAGTTCAAGACATTTATTGCTGTCTCTGCCTGGTTGGCGCTTATGATTGCGGCAATCGTCTGGAGACGGCGCCGACCCTTGTTTGCATTTGCCGTACTTTGGTACCTCGCAGGCCATGTGATCGAGTCGACAACACTGTCGCTCGAGCTGTATTTCGAACACCGGAATTATCTGCCAATGATTGGACCGGTGTATGCGCTGTGCGCTTATCTGCTACTTCGATCCGGCCAGGCTCTGCGCTTCGGCGTGGCAACATTTTCCCTTCTTTTTTTCCTCAACGCGTATCTGCTTTACGATTTCGCGTCTATCTGGGGCAAGCCATCCGTCGCATCGCGGTACTGGGCCCTGAAATACCCGGAATCCAGTCGGGCGGCAACCAACCTCGCAACATATCAACTTGTGGAAGAAGGACCGCAGAGTGCTCTTCGCACTATTCGTCAGTACACGGCGGCGCATCCGGAGTTCGCTTATATCGGCATCCAGGAGTTGAATATCAGCTGCTTGTTTGGCCTGGAGTCAGATCGAGAGCAGATCATGGCTGAGCTGGATCGTGGTTTACCCGGCGTTGTTTTTACGTACTCCGCGGGCACGATGCTATCGCAGCTATTCACAACAACCACCAAAACTGACTGCGGGCAAATTACGCCGACGACCGTGGAGAGACTTGCGATCCGGTTGCTGCAAAATGCCCGCTACATCGATGATCCACTCTATAATCAGTTCCACCATAAGTTGCTGGCAGGCATCGCACGATTTCAGGGTGACCAGGCGGTGACGCTCGAAAATCTCAAAAAAGCGATCTCGTATCGGCCTTCGTCGGAACTCAACATGATGATGGTCACGACCCTGGCCGGTGCCGGCGATTTTTCGGGCGCCGACAATTACATCAACAATGCTATGCTAAAGAAACCGATGAATCCGCTAAAGGCGCTAGCCTGGCAGAGGGATCTTGACGGGTTACGCGCGTACACCCGAGAGCTTGAGGAATACATGTTACGGGATCAGGCTGACGAGGCGGCACAAGGGCTGGAGACAGACGTAGAATGAATCAGGGAGCCACCGGCGAGAGTCTGTCTATCGTAATACCGGCGAAAAACGAGGCAGCATCGATTGGCGATGTCGTAAGTTCAGCAAGTGCTGAGTACCCCGGCGCCGAAATTATAGTTGTGGACGATGGTTCAACGGATAGTACGGCAGAGATTGCTGAAAATGCCGGTGCGACCGTCGTCAGACACCCTGAGAGTTTGGGAAACGGTGCCGCGGTCAAGAGTGGCGCTCGCGCTGCAAGCGGCGATATTCTGGCGCTTATGGATGGCGACGGCCAGCACGATCCGCGCGAGCTCAGGCATTTGCTCGACAAACTCGGAGGTGGTTATTCGATGGTTGTCGGCGCCAGGGAATCGGAATCTCATGCCAACGTCGGCAGGCTGTTCGCCAACGGCTTATACAATGAGTTTGCGTCGCTAGTGACGGGTCGGCGTATAACTGATCTGACGTCGGGTTTTCGCGTCGCCCGCGCAAAGCTGTTCAAGGAGTTCCTGTATCTGTTGCCGAACGGTTTCTCGTATCCGACGACGATCACGATGGCGTTCATGCGCTCAGGATATCCGGTCTGCTTTGAATCTGTAAAAGTGGCGCAACGCGAAGGCAGTAGCCATATTCGACCTGTCCGCGATGGCCTGCGATTCCTCGCCATCATTTTCAAGGTCGCAACATTGTATGCGCCGCTCAAGATCTTCTTGCCGATCAGCGGGGGATTCCTGGTATCCGGCCTGAGCTGGTACGCCTATACCTATTTCACTTCGGGCCGGTTCACGAATATGAGTCTGATGGTTTGTACCGCGTCAGTTATCGTTTTTCTGATTGGCCTGATATCTGAACAAATTACGGCTTTGACATACAGTAAAACCGGATAATGCGACGGTTCGTTTTCGCCAGAACCTATCTCGATTTACTCAAGAGGACGCCATTCCATCCGCAGTGGTTCGCGTTTTTCCGCGAGGAACGATTTCTTGCCGAAATTTGTGCGGACCTTGCCGGAGTCGTCCTGGATATCGGTTGTGCCGACGCCAGGCCGCGACAATATCTACCGACTGATGCCACTTACGTCGGAGTCGACCACTACTTGACCGCGACCGACTGGTACGACACCCGTCCGGACCTGTTTGCCGACGCGGCGGCACTACCGCTGAAAAACAGTTCGGTCGATCACGCCCTGGTACTCGATGTTCTGGAGCACCTGCCGCATCCGGAACGATGCCTGGACGAAATTCATCGTACTCTGAGAGCGGACGGCAGCTTGACGATTCAGGTGCCGTTTCTATATCCGATCCACGATGCGCCGCTCGACTTTCACCGCTGGACCCGACACGGCCTGGAACTAGCTGCAGACAAGCATGGTTTTCGAATCGAATCGGAAACGGCGATCGGTCATCCGATCGAAACGGCAGCGTTGAATGCGAACATAGCAATGAGCAAGACGGTTCTGAACTGGATTTCCGGCAAGAATCCGCTGGCGCTGACGGGCATTGTCTTGCCGTTCGTCGTCCTGGCCCTGAATTGTGTCGCCTGGGTCGCCGCGATGCTGAGTCGATCTGACGATATGATGCCCTATGCCTATCGCATGACCTTGATCAGGGTCTGACAAGTGCATGTAGCAATCATTACGACTTCTTATCCTGACGATGTGCCTGGCAGCGAAGCGGCAGGAAGTTTTGTTGCAGACTTCGCTCGTCAGCTTGCCGAGCACGTACAGGTGACCGTGATTGCCGCGGCGTCATCGGATTCGATATCTCAAGACGGCGCACTGAAAGTCATACGATTCGCAGTACCAAAGTTGCCATTGTCGTTGCTAAGTCCCCTGCGGCCGGCGGATTGGCTGGCGATATTGAGGACTATTCGAAACGGCGGGCGGGCCGTCGAGCGTGTGGCGGCCGATAACAAGCCGAATTACCTGTTCGCGCTTTGGGCCCTCCCATCCGGGTATTGGGCAGCATCAGTTGCCCGCCGACATGACATTCCTTATGCGATCTGGGCGCTTGGCAGCGATATCTGGAGCCTCGGAAAGGTCCCGCTGCTGCGCCGGAAGCTGCAACTCGTTTTGCGCGCGGCAGATCGTTGCTTTGCCGACGGGTTTGCGCTCGCACAGGACGTAGAGAATCTGTCGGGCCGTAGCTGTGACTTCCTGCCGAGCACGCGCGTATTGCCAAAACGCGGTCATTTCGGTGGCAACGAATCGGCACCGTACAAACTCGCGTTTCTTGGTCGATGGCATCGAAACAAGGGTATCGATATTCTGCTCGAATCATTGCGGCAACTGTCCGATTCTGACTGGTCAAAAATATCCGCTGTGCGGATTTTCGGGGGCGGACCATTGCATGACGAAGTGCACCGAATCGCGGGCGAGCTGCAAGCGGAACATCGACCTGTGGAAGCAGGCGGGTACCTCGATAAGGAAAACGCCGCCGATCTCATTGCATGGGCTGATTACCTGATGCTTCCGTCCAGAATCGAGAGCATCCCGGTCATTTTCTCGGACGCGATGCAACTCCACACGCCAATCGTGGCGACACCCGTAGGTGACCTGCCGCGACTTTACGATAAGTATTCATTCGGTTCGCTGGCGGCGGAGGTTTCGTCAGATTCATTCGCACGCGCGCTGCGAGAGGCGCTGGATCAAAACGCCGGAAGTTTCGGGGCCGGTCTCGATGCCGCTGCATCAGACTTCGACATGGTCAATCTGACGCAGCGTTTCCTGGCCGAAATAGAGCGACCCGGCTCGTGACTGGAGTCTCCGTAAGCAGCGCACCACCGGCCGGTTGGTCCGAAAAATGTGCCACGGAAATGCTCCTGTTTCATAGCGCCGATTGGCTCGAGCTGCTGGAGTCCAGCTTCGATGTTCAAACTCAATACATCTGGGATGAGCACGCACAGTGCGG
>Ga0255049_10000093_pt1 | contig 48457 bp, 38 predicted proteins | sample JV7_2_3_MG_FD_183615 | JGI IMG/M metagenome (GOLD analysis project Ga0255049, IMG submission 183615) | Seawater microbial communities from Jervis Inlet, British Columbia, Canada - JV7_2_3 | ecosystem: Environmental > Aquatic > Marine > Inlet | place: Canada: British Columbia | collected 2016-10-06 | reverse complement strand
TCGTCCAATAAACGGTGAAATATAGCATCTGAACGACCGCAACCGAGCGCAAACTCACCGCTAACGTAGGTAGATATGCCTATGCGGCGGCAATCTGCGAATTTTGCGCTACACTACGATGCTAAGAAAATTCGGTGCCGTCCGTGGGCACATGGGAGACCCATGATGAGAATTCCGCGATCGTTGTTCGTTGCCTGCGCACTCGCCGCCGGGTTGTCCGTAACCGCTTCTGCACACCACTCTCGTACCAACTTCGATCAAGACACGCTGTTGGAATTCGAGGGTGTAGTCACGGAGTACACTTGGCGAAATCCGCACAGCTTCGCGACGTTGGCCGTCGAGACTGAGACCGGGGAAACACGAGAGTTGCTGATGGAGATGAACTCAATCTCCGTCCTGGGTCGCGGAGGCTGGACGCGTGACACGATGAAAGTCGGTGATGCCGTAACGGTCTTCGCAAACCCCGATAACGACGCAAATAACAATATCTATTACTCCAACTACTGGGTACTGCCCGACGGAAGTATTATGGCCTCGGCGCCCGGAAGCGCGCCGGACACCGTGCGGGTCCCGCCACAACGGCAGGTCGATGCAACGGCTAGATCAGAAGATTTCAGCGGAATCTGGCGTGCAGCCGGCGGCCGCTTTGGCGTCGGCGGAATGGGTATGGGTATGGGCGGCGGCAACGCTGGTCCGCCCTCGGCGTCTCTGGGTGGCCAGGGGCCGGCCTCCGGATTGCCCCTGACGGCGTTGGGCCAGGCGGAACTGGACGCCTGGGACGTCGAAGATAATCCCTGGTTCCGTTGCATCTCCAAAACGCCCCCGTGGCTGTTCTCCGGCGTTGGAGCGCATCGGTTTACCCGCACCGACGATCGCCTGATTATTCGTCACGAGATCAACGACGTAGAGCGTGTCATTCATCTTGGCATGACCGAACATCCCGTAGATATTGCGCCCTCGCATCTCGGGCATTCCATCGGCTGGTTTGACGACGAAACGCTTGTCGTCGATACGGGCTACTTTGCGCCGGCGCAATGGGGTATCGGTAGCGGTGTTTCTTCAAGTGAGCAGAAACATCTGACCGAGCGATTCACGCTGACCGACGAGGGCCGGCGGATGCGGTTCGAGTACACGATCGAAGATCCGGTCTATCTGACGGAACCCGTGACGTTGTCGACGACGCTCGCCCTCGATTCCGGCTACCCGTTCCAGGACGAGTATGGCTGCGATCCGGAAGCAGCCAGCCGGCATATCATCGAGTAGAACGCCTACGGTGTGAAAACCTCTGCGTCATCGGGCACTCGGAAATCGCTATCTTGAAATTACCGGTAGCGTAAGTTGACTGTCGTACTCGCCCCCCACGTGCACGATGTGATGACCCGCATTCACTCCGTCTATATGCTCGATGCCGCCTGCCCCAGCCAATTCGGTGCCTTGTACTCTCACGACCAATGACTCGCCTTCCTGAAAGAACGTACTCGATGGAAGAATCTCGATCTCCACTGGCACGCGTTCGCCCGCGGCCAACTTGAGTTCCCTTTCGTGCCGTAGAAAGGGGCGGAGCGCCGTACTTCGTTCGGCATCCAGTTCGCGGTGAGACACGCGTAGCCACCCGCTCGCCACGTGCCCTTGTTCAACGTCGTCGTAACCTGCCATGGGCACTTCGTCGCCGTTCTGATCGAGCTTGCTCAATCCGACATAGAGGTCCATGTCGTCGGTCCCGTCCGCCTCGACCCAAAGCTTCAGCTTTGTTGTGCCAGTGACTTCCGTATCCGCCGCGAAAGTGTACTGAAACGCAAGCTGCTCATCGCCATCGAGCGATGCATAACTGAGCGATGCGAAATCGCGCGAGCGCTCCACATCCAGTCTACCGTCGGCATGCAAGTAGTAGGTCCGAGCTTCCGTGCCGGGCAAGGGCCATGCGTCCGCATAGAGGATGTCACCGTCATAGAAAGCGTTGCGGCGCTCGTACCGGACTCGGCGAACGTCTTCGATGCCGGTGTCAATGCCCTTGAGAAACTGGTCGTAGAATCGCCGCTGCCGCTCTAGAGAATCCCGAGAGTAGTAGTATTCCCACTTCTTTCGTCCGTGCACTTCCAGCCATTTTTCTTCCGAGCCTATTTGCTCGAATCCAATAAGCGTTCCTCGGGTGTGTAAGCCGTGATCCGGCCAGCTCGCTATCACGTACGTCGGTACGGTGATATTGGCGAGATCAGGCGCCAACGAGGCCCAATATCCTTCATAAAACGGGTGTTCTTGCAGTGCCAGATCAAAAGCGCTGATCAGACGTGCGCTTGACGTTTTTGCTGGATGAACCCTGTATTGCATCCAAGATGGAATGAAATCGGACGGGATGCCGCCATGCCGGACGGCGTCCCGATAGGTGTCCGTGAAGGCTTCTCCGGGCATGATCGCCTTCAGGTGCGGAGGATTCAGCGCCGCGACGTACCACTGGCTGATACCGAAGTACGAGACACCGCCGACGCCGACGTTGCCGTTGCTCCAGGACTGAACTCCCGCCCACTCGATGACGTCGTAGTACGCTTCGTTCTCGATCGGACCGAACAAGTCCATATCGCCACCGGAGTTACCCGAACCCGGGCTGTCCGCAGCGATGACAACATAGTCGTAGTGCACCCAGTACTCGGGGTCCGGTGTCTCGAAGGCCGCGTACTCCGAAACTACAATCTGCCCGTCCTCGAACAACCCCTCGTACTCAGTTGGCAGGGCATCCTTGCCATAGGGCCCCATGCTGATGATGACGGGAAAACGACCTGGTTTGTCGGGGCGGTAGACATTCACCGCAACGCTAAACCCGGCGCGGGTAGTCACCATGACGTCGGTCTGGATGAGCATGCTTTGCGGTTCTTCGGCCCGCTGAGCATGTGCGAAATTCCAAGCGATCAGGCTACTTGTGATCAGCGCCCATCCAGACCACAGACTCTTCATTATGATGACCTTTTTTTCCAGTTAGCCCGCTCAAGGACGGCCGTGCTCGCCTCGGCCGCTTCACGGATGACTTCCTCGACGTCGAGATGTGTGAGCGTGCCGCCACGCTTGAGGATCCGTCCGTCTGCCATGACTGTATCGACATTCGCGGGCTGAGCAGACTCGACAAGCATGCGGCCCGGCTCCCCGGGCATCCCGAGATTGAGGCTGCGCCGATCGACCATGATGATATCAGCGCGCTTGCCGGGAGTGATGGATCCGACAACGTCGTCGATACCCATCGAGCGAGCGCCTTCTATGGTCGCGAGCTCCAGGACTCGACGCGGCGATAGCTCGAATTCACTCCGACTACGCGCATTCTCGACGTTCAGGATTACTTTCATCACAGCGAACATATCGGCGTTTCCGGACAGCGCAGTCGTATCGACCGAGAGGCCGACGGGTATGCCCGCTGCCAGGAGTTCGCCGGTCTGCGGCAGGCCGTAACCGATGCGAAGCTCGCTATACGGAGAGAGACTCATCGACGTACCGCTCGCGGCGAGCATCTGAAGTTCGTTGGGAGTCGCGGCGATCCCGTGGATCAGTTGCAGATGTGGGCCGAGCAGTCCCTCGGCGTTGAGCGCGACGATGTCGCCGGCACTAGCGGCGTTGCTACTCGCGTGTACGGAGATCGGTAGGCCGAGTGACCGCGCCGCCTCGTAGTCCCGACGGAATACCTCCGGCACGACCCGCCCAGTGGTTCCGGTTACAGAGGCGCGCCATGCCAGCCCGAGGCTCAGTAGTCCCTCGTTGGCGAAACGATCCCAGTCCGCGAGTAGTCGCGCCATGTCGGCGGTGTCGATGGGTATGTCGTTCGTCTGCGCCGTCGCAATGCCGTAAGAGAAACGAGCACGGATCCCGCAGTCCGCGAGCGCCCGGAGATCGGCTTCAGCGTAATCAGGGTCGCGGACGTTGTGACACCAGTCGTGAACAAAGGTGATTCCTGAATGAATCGCCTCGGCCGCGGCGAACCGGGTTGCCACATACATGTCGGCCGCCGTGTAGAACTGACCGATACCGCGTGACATCGGGAAATATCCCCGATCCGCTTCGTCGCCCGTCATGCCTCTCAGCAGCGAGGTCCACATGTGCCAGTGCGTTTCGATGAAACCGGGTAGAGCAATCATGCCGGAGCCGTCGATCGACTCGACCCCCGGCGCCTGGATATCCTTCCCCAACGCGAGTATCTCGCCGTCGCGAATATGAATATCGCCGTTTTCGATGTCACCGAGTCGGTCGTCCATCGTTAGGACGTATGCGTTACGAATGAGATAGTTGCCGCGAGCCGGAAGCGCGCTTGTATTGGCCATACCAGAACTCGACGACAGGCTTGCACAGCCGGCCGTGTGAAGCGCCCCGAGCGCCATCGCCGTTCCCATGAAATCACGCCTGCTAAGTTCAGATCTCGCCATGCTTTTCTCGATTTTTATTCGATACACTAGACTTGGCGCCCCTAGATATTCAGCGGCGCGAGACTCAACTGTTAACGACCGCTTCGGGTCAATTCGAGCCCTTAGCTTGAACTCGGAAATATAGCATCTGAATGTCCCGTTTGGGGTGCATTCGAGACGCTCAATTTCCCCATGTTAAGAATTTGTTTAACGGCGACTATCGGCCAGAAGCGGCCATATTTGTGTATCTCGTTCTCATCTGCTGATACGTCAAGGACGAGTCTCGCCGAGCCGTGTGATTCTCGACTGGCCGTCGGTCGTGACGTTCACAGTGACATTCGTGCCGTAGTAGAAAAGCGTCGACACGCCCGTCCCCTGGCCGGTCGCCACGGAACCTGACAGTGCTGATCCCACTCCCATATTGAGCGTTGCCTGACTGACGCCACTGACATCGATATTGGCGTTACCGATCGGTCGGTTGCCGCCAAGGTCCAGCAAACTCACGCCGGACACGGTGGACGTCAAATCACTAATCATGAGTCCTTCACCACGCAAGACACTGACGCCCGCAAGATTAACTGTCATCTGCGGCTGATTGAAATCCCTGAGTGTGACGTTGGCTAATGCACCGGCCACCACGTCAATTCGGTTGAGTACCGGCATCGTGACGACGGCATCCATTATCTGAGTGTTGTCGTTGCCAAACGTGACGGTGTCGCCGTTCTGGGTGACTTGTATGTCGTTGATAATATCTGCATTGCCCGTGGCCTCAACTGAATAGTTCGGTCGTTGGGTCACCCTGACCCTGGAGAGACCGAACACCGATATGTTAGTGAAATTTTCGAAGTCGAATGTCACTACGGTCCGGTCGCCGACGGGACGACCGAACGTCACACGGCTCGCCAATATCGTAGTGCCGCCGGGGCTGACGTTTCCATCGATGGTGACTTCCGCATTGGCTACAAGATCGCCAACAACACCACTGGCGTAACTCGTGTTCGCATTGGTCGTTATTGGGAAACCGTTGAGATCAAAGTCGGTGGGCGACGAAAAGCGCGTGATGATGCCACCAAGGTGACCACGCTCTCCTGGCGTAGCCGTTAAATTCATGATACCTGCGATCTCGTTCACGACCAGGACGCCGTTAGCCAATGACCCACGAATAATCACGAGCAGCCCATCAGTGGGCATCCCCATGGGAAGATCAATGACTGTGGCACTACTGTAATCAACCGTAAGTCGATCGACAGAAAACAACATATTCGCTAAGTCCAAACCCGCGACGGTCCCGATGAGCTGCACGCCGATACTTGTCGTATCGGGCTCAATCCGCATTGCCATCATGTCGCCGTCGGCGTTTCTAAGTCCGCTAATCTGTATGGTCGCGCCATCCAAAAGACCGGCGAACGTATCCGGATCAATGCTCGGATCAAAAACCGTATCCGCACTCGTCAATACCGTCTGACCCAGGACAATCAACCGGTCGAGTGTTGCATCGATATTCTCAACGGGGCCAATGATCGATGCGGAATACCCAATCGCGGCGGCTCTACCCGTCGCATTACTAAAATTAACCTCGCCTTCCAACGCGACAACTTGTCCCAACTTGAGGTCAGAGACATTGCCCGGTTGCCCATTGACGATTACGTTGGTGGCATTCGTGTCGTAGCGGATACCATTGACCGTAGCACTGTTCAGCTCGGTGATCGTGCCAAACGCTGAAGCCGCAGCCGTATCATTATCGATAATGTTAACGGTTGCGGATGAATTAGCACCCAGCGTAGCGCCCGAGACATTGCTCAATGTCACCGTAAACGACTCCAGACCTTCTGCCGTATTGTCATCGGTGATGGCGATACTGATGGTCTGGTTGCCACCCGTCTGATTAGCGTAGGTTAATGTGCCACTCGCTGCCGGATAGTCCGAACCTCCTACAGCGGTTCCGTCCGAGGTGACGTAATCGACGCTTACGACGCCAGAGTTACCACCACTGCGGGCGACTCTGATATTGACGACTGTTCCTTCGGTGGCGTCAAAAGAAATTTCTAAAAGCTGTATGGTTCCGGGCGTATTTCCACTACCACCACCTCCACCTCCACCTCCGCCTCCACCGCAACCCGCACAAAATGCGCTCCAGCCTAAGACATACAGAAATCTTGCAAACGCTCTCATGCTGCTCCTCCAGTTATGGCGGCAACCTGGCGGTCTTGGATCCTTCGGCGGGGTCGTCCTTGGCATGTCGAGGGAGGCAAGGACCCGTGGCTTTCCGTCCCACCATTTCGGTGGGTTTGGCTTTATCGTTTGTACATAGCTACGCGAATAGCAGAGAAAAAGCGATTAGCATTTGTACGTAGAGTGAGGAAGTCGCTCGAATGTCCACTATGGGTCGGTTCGAGACCTTAGCTCCCGACCCCAAATTAACATTTTTAACGGCGACTTTGTGCTCCAAAGCGGACATTCCATTTAGTCATGTTAACGCTGAGATTAACGGAGACAAACGGCCAGGAGTGGACGTTCAAGCCTGTTGACTAACGACATAATCCTCCATGAATCGGATAAATGATCAACGCTCTCATGTTGTTTTCTCAGTTAAAGCCCAAAGGCCCCTTTGAAATAGACGACGAAGGAATCAAACCGGATGTCGATGATGCCCTTGAGGTCCTCGTCACCGGAACGCACATCGAGCCCGAACGTGTTGAGTCCAAAGCCGAAGCCGAACCGCTCCCAGGTGTCGTGCTCAACGGTCAAGATGTAATCGGAGAAGGTCCCGCTGAAGTCGCCCGTCTTAATGTCGAACCATTCCAACTGGCCCACTAAGCGCCACTTGTCGGCAAACTGGTACTGACCCCGGATGCCGAATACTGGGAGCGGTGCGTCCGCGGTAGAGCTCTGCTGACGACTGCCGTCGAGCACCCGCAGGCTGGTATTGAACTTCATGGTGTGCAGGCCCGCGGATGCTGCCATTATGCCCTTCGGTCGAATCAGGAACGTGTACGCATAGGACAGCTTTAGGATTTCCTGCTGGAAGCGACTTTCCACCGAGCCGCCAATGGGAAATACCTCTCCATTCCACTCGATTTCCCGAAACAGGTCTCGTGAACCCCTGCGGTCGATGTCGTAGTAGCTGAAGGCCATGCTGTGCCGGTCGGTAAACCGATATCTGGCGTCTAACCGCGCAACGGTGATCGTTTCGTCCAGGTTAGTGTCGTCCTCCAGGGAAAACTCAGTCCCTCGCCCCAGGGTCTCGGAATCGACGCGAAGAGTGGTCCTGAAGCGCGTGAAGGCTTGACCGCCGATTCTGAAACTGAACTTCTCGTCGAGGAGCTCGCTCTCGGGCGCTTGGGCGACGGTGAGACCGGGCGCCAGCAGCGCCAGAACAATGAACCAGTATTTCTTGTACACGGTCGTTCTCCTCAGGGGGGTACCTGTTGTGAACGGTAGTCAAAGCATTCAATCGGCGCTAACGAGACGTTAAGAATGGCTATGTTAAGGCGATTCTTAACGGAGACAAACGGCAAGTTCCGGTCACTCATTAAGTTCAGCGTTCATGGTCTTGGCTGGAGCTTCGTTCCCGGCCACGCCTGCTCGATCTTATCTGCCTGTTGCTCGGCAGAGAAATTCTCCCACACGATTCCATTCACATCCATATCAACCGAAAACTCCTCGGCGCTCGGGTCTTCCCAGCCCACATGCCGGAGAGACCCTGGTGCCGAAGCTGCGTCCAGTCGAACAGAGAGATTTATGGTTTCGGTCCGCCACAACGCGTACTCGCCGGGCACAACAACACAGGGCTGACACCCAAGTCGCTGCGAGTAGTCGCTGACAGTTTCCTCGATGTCAGCGACGGAAATTGCTAGATGGAGTTTACGCACTGTCGAGTGAATCTTTATATGTACGGGATGGCCGGAATGGATCAGTCCACGCTACAGCCTAGCTAGAATAATAACCCGTGACTACCCGCCACGGCTCCCAGCACAGTCACCAGACTGATACCCAACAGCACCCAATGAAGCCGCTCGATGAGCTGGAACACCCGCTCCGGATTTTTCTCGGCACTTCGCCGGAACCAGCGGTGGAGAAATAGTGGCTCGGCCACAAACAACATCACAGTGAAAACAACCCACACCAGTACCATGGCATGCATCCACCAGAACTGAACGCTGACAAATCGAGCCCAGAGGTTCCAGACCCAGGTGATATAAAACCCCGAGATACCGACGAGGAGCGTAGTTGCGCGGGCTTGCCAGGCGAATCTCCCCTCGATCTGCTCGAAAAACGCTACGCGCTGATCCGGAGCCTTCAGACGGCGAACCGCGGGAAGCAGGACAGTCGTCACAAAGCTCACACCGCCAATCCAGAGGACAACACCAAGAACGTGTAGTGCTCGGGCGATAACAAGGTCATTCATGGTTTCAGTAAATTCTACAGTCAGACGGTGTGACGAGTCACGGTCGGGTGGTAGAGGAATATCGAGAATCCTTACGGCTCATTTTTTATAGGCCATGGATATGAGAACGACGTCGCCATCTTGTAGATGAAACTGATGGCATTCGCTACCCCGTCCTCCGCCCGGACCTGCTCACCAAGTGTTCTTGCGGTAGCGACTATTGCTTGGTCCGTCGTCACCTCCTTGATGCCCGCCGCTATGCTCTCAGCCGTCAGCTTCGGGGAGCCCACCATCCCCAGGTACCTGCCAATACCCCGAGCCTGCGCAATCGACCCATGGAACGGCTGGTCGCCCTGTGTGGCGCAAACGATAGTCGGGCAGCCGGCACGGATACCGGCGAGCTGTAGGCTCTTGATCGCCAAGGTCGAGAGCATTTTGCAGAACTCTGGGTTGCCCTTCATGCTACCGAAGCCAATGTAGACCGGCCTGTGCTTGAGAAAGTCGACGAGTTCAGGCGGGGGCGTGTAGTCGCTGCCACCTGAGAGAAACCACCAGCCACTCATAAATTTCTGGGCGGGCCAGTCCGCGGGCTGTGGGCACAAGCTTGGAGAGACCGCGCAGGTTTGCGGCAGATTGTGTGGCCACACTTTGAACCGTGAGCCATCAGTGTACGTGTCGAGTGGAAGCCCGCAAATCTCGCGCATCATGTCGAACTTGGGTTTGATTGTCTTCGGGTAAACAAGCGCCTTGATTGCGTAGAGCCTGCGGTTGAGAAACTTGGGGACCTTTCCCACCTCCATGGTGAAAAGTGGAAACTCAGAGGTCGGGTGATTGACCTGCAAATCAAAGGTGACCACAGGAATTTGCAGTGCTTCGGCAATGCACATGAAGGGACCGTAGATCAGGTTGGGCACGACGAGCACGTCCGGCTTGAAGTTCTGCGCCGCAGCCAACGCGCGTTTCATGTCAGCTTTTTGCGTGGCCACGTAGTCCGGGCTGTTTAGGTACTCCTTCGCAAAATTGGCCAGCTTAATGAAACCACCGATAGAGCGATCCGAAAGGTCGGCTCGTCCGAACATATTTTCCACGAACTCTTCGACATTCTCTTTCGCAACCACACAATCAATGCCATTGGCCTGGATCAGGTCGGTCGCGGGAGGCGTGGCAAAAACGAGGACGTCCCGGCTCGCCTTCTTGAGGCACAGCGCCAGTGACGTCACGGGTTGAAGGTCGCCTCGGCTACCCCAGGCGACGATCATAACGCGCTTCGGTGATGTCATCGAGCTGCCCTACCTGATTGATCCGGGTTGAGAGTTAGTTTACGCGGCCATTCGAGGACATGGTGGAAAACCCGTATGGATGGTGGTGGCGTTGACGGTGACAATAGCGACCAATGGCTTTTTGATCGGTTTTGCACCTTACACCCACAAAGAACAATTACATGCATAGTGTAAGGGGTGTGAAGCGGTCTTCCTTAACTGGGGAGCAACAACATGGGTCTCTTGCTGTGGCTTGAAAACAGTTCACTCGCTGACGCGGTAAGGTCAACGACGTGGGTCTATCCGTGGGTAAATGCCTTTCATAGCGTCGGCATGGGCTTCCTGGTTGGTGTGGTCTTTATGATTTGCCTACGGGTTCTAGGCTTTGGACGTTTCCCGATTGCTCCGCTTGAGAAGTACTTGCTCGTGGTGCGGAGCGCATTTGTCCTGAGCCTTGCAACGGGCATCTCGCTTTTTTCTGCCGAGGCTCCGCGGTTCTTCTTCAGCCCGACCTTTCAAATCAAGGCGCTGCTTATCGTGCTGGGAGGAGTCACTGCCTGGAGGCTTTTCAAGATTGTGTTTCGCGATGGTGCAGGTTGGTCAGGCGCAGGTGGTGCTCCATTGGCGGCCAAAGTGATCGCGGGTGTATCACTCATGTGCTGGGTTGGAGCAATTTTTGCGGGGCGTATGACTGCTTACCTGCCGTAGTCCGTGGGGGATGAAATGATAGAGTGGATACAGAATACCTGGCTCAGCGAAACAATGATCTCACTGCAGTGGGCGTTCCCCATCTGCGAGGCGCTTCACTTTGTTGGCCTGTGTATCTTGATGGGTTCGATCGCAGTGATCGATCTGCGCCTTCTCGGATTTGCACGGAGTTTGCCGGCCCGGGTGATTCATCAGCTGCTGCCGTGGGCCTGGATCGGTTTCGGGCTTAACCTGATCACAGGAACCTTATTTTATTTCTCGGGCCCGGACTTCTACTATCCGAACACCGCCTTTCGCGTCAAGATGGTGCTGATACTGCTCGCCGGACTGAATGCGCTATGGTTCCAGCTCACGGTGAATCGCGACTTGGACAGTTGGCCGGATGATGCCGATGCGTCCAGTCAAGTCAAGGCGATGGCGGGCATCTCGCTCGGATTGTGGGTAGCGGTCATCTGTTTCGGCCGCTTCATCATGTACTGGCCCCCTATCTAATCGGTGCCACACTCCAAAGCGGTCGTTAAACTCGAAACTCAAAATTAACGCCCATTAACGGTGACTTTCGGCCCCGAACCTTCCGTTCGTATGCTAGATTTCGGCGCTGAAGCTAAGGTCGCGAATCGACCCGAAGTTGACACTAAGCGAAGTCACGGAGAACGGCACTATGAATGGGATCAGATCGGGCTTTCTATTACTTCTGCTTTCTGTGGCCCAGATTGCGGTTGCGCAAGACAAACCTAATATCTTGTTGGTCTTTATGGACAACTTCGGTTGGGGCGAACCGGGATTCAACGGAGGCGGAATCATTCGCGGCGCTGCGACGCCGAGACTCGATCAATTGGCTGCCGAAGGCTTGCGGCTGACGAATTTCAACGTGGAGGTCCAGTGCACACCATCACGTTCCACGATCCTGACGGGACGATATGCAATCCGCAGCGGCAACGGGACCGTTCCGTTGGGCGAGGGAATATACGGCCTGGTGCAGTGGGAAGTCACGATGGCCGAGATGCTGTCCGATACGGGATACGCCACAGGCATGTATGGGAAATGGCATCTGGGGCGCACCGAAGGGCGCTTCCCGACGGACCAGGGGTTCGACGAATGGTACGGGATTCCCAATACGACCGACGAGTCGGTTTATTCGTCCTTGGAGGGTTTCGCCGAGAGCGGCGTTGAGGAGACGTACGTGCTCGAGAGCGAGAGAGGCGCCGTTCCGGAAAGCGTTCGCCCGTACCGCCTGGACTATCGACCACTGATCGATCGTGATCTGACCGACCGTGCCATCAGCTTCATGCGGCGGCAAGCTGAGACCGAGAAGCCGTTCTTCGTCTATTTGCCATACACGTCCACGCACTTCCCGACCATGCCCCATCCTGACTTCGACGGCAGGTCCGGTAATGGCCCGTGGGGTGATTTGCTGATGCAGATTGATAGTTACGTTGGCGAATTGCTCGACACGATTGAAGAATTGGGTATTGTCGAGGAGACGATCGTCATTTTCACGGCGGATAATGGTCCTGAGGCCTTGAGTGAAGGCGAAACGTCGCTCACCGTAGAGACGGCAATCAACGGTACCGCGGGGCCGTGGCGGTCGACACTTTTTTCCGGTTACGAGGGGGCGCTGCGGGTACCGTTTGCGATTCGTTGGCCAGACCAGATCGAAGCTGGCCGCGTTAGCGACGAAATTGTTCACGAGATGGACCTTTTTCCGACGCTGGCCCGAATCGCCGGTGGTGATGTTCCCGGCGACCGTGTCATCGACGGCATCGACATATCCGAATTATTGCTGGGCGAGAGCGAGGAGTCTGGTCGAGAAGGTTTTGTCGTTTACATGGGGAACGACGTATTCGGTGTCAAGTGGCGAGACTGGAAGATCCACTTCCAAGAACAGAACGGCTGGAATGGCGTTCTGCGAGAGTACACGATGCCGCGTCTATATAATTTGATGAACGATCCTTATGAACGCGATAACGTGCTTTTCCCTCATACGTGGGTGCTGAAAGCTGGTTTGCCTCAGTTGGAAGATCACGTCGCCTCTCTCCAGGCGTATCCGCCGGTCCCAACAGGTGCTCCAGATCCTTACGAACCACCCTATTGAGATAGATTCAGCGAAGAGGACAAGCCTAATGACAAATCTAGTTAATAGAACTTTGGTAAGCATCCTATGCGCATGCGCGCTATGGACAAGTAGCAGTGCCCTGGCGGGAGACCCGATTCCAGAGGGTTGGCTAGCGCACAACGTAGAGCCAATTGGATTCTTGGATTACCAAGATCGCTACGCCGGCAAGTTCACCATCAAAGAGCAGGACGGTCGTTGGTACCTCTATACGGCTGTCTCGAAGACTCAGGAGGGTCGCGGGCCGATTCTTCCGCCGATTCTGAGGATTATGGATGTTACCGACCCAACTGACCCGACCGTCCTTAAAGATATTGAGTACCCCATGGACGGCAATATGTCCCAGATCACTTCTCAGGGCGATCTGCTGATGGTTGGTATGGCGAGGGAGCTGACGCAGTACGACACCCAGAATGCAATCAACTTTATGTCCGAGTTTCAGCCGGAAGTAGTTCCAGCAGATAAGCTGAAGTACGAAGGTGTGCTGTTTTTTGACATCAGTGATCCTGTGAATCCAGTTGAGCTTTCCCACTGGGAAACCGGCGCCTACGGTACACACCGAAATATCCTGCACGACGGCTACGCCTATATATCAGCCAGTGCGCCGGGTTACCGTGCCCAGATCTTTAAGATTCTGGACGTTCGTGATCCTAGAAACCCCGTCGAAGTTGGCGAATGGGCGCAATTTGGGCAGCGAGTGGGTGAGATGCGCCAAGATGGCGTAATTCCAAGCTTCCATGGGCCAGCCATTATCAGCCCGGACGGCAATACGGCGATCTTGGGCTTTACGCCAGATATGGTCTCTCTGGATATCAGCGATAAAACGAATCCCAAGCTTATTGGTCGACTGCAGATCGTTCCGCCTTTTGTGAATAACGTAACCCAGTCGGTTCATTCGGTAATCCCCTATTGGGATCGTGGCCTGGTCTACGTCAATGGCGAACCAAAAATTGCGCAGTGCGGTGAGTCCATATCCGCCAACATCATGGTGCAAAACGCTGATCCGACTAAGCCATACATGATGTCCACTTTTCCGATTCCGGAAGTACCAGAAGGTTATGCCTGGGACAACTTTTGTGACAAGCGTGGGCGTTTTGGTCCGCACAACATCAACAATGAAATTCACAACCAGGACGTAATGCAGCCAAATGACCTGATTCACTTGGCCTACTTTAATGCGGGCCTGCGCGTTTACGACATCGGCGAGCCTCGCTTACCTAAGGAAGTGGGTTGGTTCCTGCCGGGTGATCCCGAAACTCCCAAGCGTTCGCAATCCGGGTACATGCCAATCGCTATTACTCAGGAAGTTCTTATCGATACCCGAGGTAATATTTTCACTTCTGGAGCGACCGGCATGTACGTATTGCGCAATAGTGGTGATCTAGAAGGACGCTAGATCTAGTAGGTAAGGGGCTCTGTTGAGCCTGTTGTATCGCTCTCACGCGCGTCGGCTAAAGGATGTGGCCGCTCGCGCCGATGCAGCAGGCCGCCGATCACCATATTCGAATCCATCGCTTCGCCCGTCCAGCGCGAGCGAATCGTGTACGGGTCGATCTCGACCCCGTTGCCCGAATTGAAGGCCGGTAGGTCTATCGGTTGCTGCGAGTCATGCGACATGTTTCCGCGGAAACATCCTGAGTCAGCGATGCGGCTGCCGTCGGGGCGGGTGAATACGTTGAGGCCATCGTCGGTGGTGCGCAAACCGAAGCCGCCTTCGTGCAGCAGCCGATGGTGAAACCGGCACAGCGTGATCAGATTCGAGAGTTTGGTCTCGCCGCCGTCGGCCCAATGATGGATGTGATGACCTTCGGTGAAGCGCGTGCGCGTGCAGCTCGGGAATCGGCAACCACCGTCGCGCGAGGCGAGGGCGCGCTTCAGCGCCGGTGGGATCGCGCGCGTCTTGCGGCCGACGTTCAACGGTTCGTGGTCATCGCCCTCGACTAAGCCTAACAGCGGCCCGTCGCAAGCGAGGCGCCTGGCCGTCTCGGCAGCGAGCGTCGGGCCGTGCTCGAGTTCCGAGCGTTGCGGTTTGAGAGGAAGCGTTGTGTCCTCCGTGTCTGCGGGGTCGCATTCGCTCAGGCTTGCTTGATCGATATGTACAGTAACGAGGAAGCGGTCGCTCGAGCCGGTGTTGTCCGCCTCGCTTGCCATGAATCGCTCCGTGAGGAGCGCAAGCGCGTCGGCACGGCGTGCGCCGGCCGAGGTCTCTTCGCGTTCTGCTACTGTAGCCGGGCGTCCGCCGTCGGATGTTTCCGCGGAAACATCATTATGTAAAATCGAACCGAGCACTTCCTCGGCCGCTTCGATCGTCTTCCTGAACAGCGCGCCGACTTCCGGTGGCAGCCGTGCCTCGAGGACGAATGAGCCGTCGTCGTCATAGCGGTAGTGGAGATAGCGGCTCCGATGCACTTCTTCCGCGAGACGCGCATCTTCAATTCGCTCGACTCGTCGGTACTGACGAACAATGCGTTCCATGTGCGCGGCCGTACCGTGCAGCGCGATAGTCATTAATACCGTTTCGTTCTCGGGCGTCGCGATGCGGGTCATGGCCCGGACCTTGGAGTAGGAGATCTCACCCTTCTCGAATGACGCGCTGATCTGTGGCAGTTCACCGAGCGCCTTGGCGACACGGACTTTTTCACGCGCCGCGACCTTGCCGATGCCGCATTGCCAGTTGAGCCACTGCGCGCAGTCGGCACAGCCGTGCCGGCCCCAGCCCTCGTGCGAGTCGTACTCGGCGACGAGTTTCAGGAACTGATAGGTGGCTGCGTTGATGTGCCCCCACAGCTCGGTGATCTTTTCTTCGAGCGGGCGGCAGGGCCAGTCGATGGGAGTGAAGCTGCTGGTGGCGGTGGGCGGGGCGAGATTCGGGCCTTCCATGGCGGTCTCCGGAGGGTGCTACGGTACTGGAATAATATACAGTAGAATAGCACTATTCCGCTTATTTATCAATTAGTTATCTTTGCTATTAGCGGAGAAAATCAGCCAGGAGCAGTCACGAGCTCGTATACGAGAACGGCAGCCGCCGGTTCTCAAGAAAGTGCCCGGATGTGACTTCGGTCCAGTCCATGGCCTCATCCCGAAACGCGATGTAGGAGTCGACGACCTCTTTGGCGAAATCGTCGGTCGCCGCAACCTCCTCGCGCACGTACTGTGCCGACAGCTCGCCGAAGCGCAACATGACGTCACGTGGGAATCTCATGATCTGCATGTCGTGTTCATCCCGCAGTGCGCGTAGGGCTGCCGCGTTGTCAGACATGGACTGCGCCATCGCGAAACTCAGATGGGCCATCGACACCTCTTTGACGACCCGCTGTTGCTCGGTCGAGAGGCTGTTCCAGATATCGAGATTAAAACCCATGGCATAAAACGTATGCGCCTCATGGAGGACCTCGGGATAATAAAATCTGACGCCCGTGTGGTAGCCATCCTTCATGTCGTTTGACGGGCTCGACCGTTCTGCGGCAAAGATCGACCCATCGCGCAACGCCTCGACGATTGGTCCTTCCAGTTCGTAGTCTTCAGCATCCCCGCCTAGAGCGCGCATGATGTAGCCGATCACACCCGGCATGTCCATGGCTTTACCCCGGAAGTCTTCGACTGAATGAATCTCTTCCGTGAACCAACCGATGGACTGATAGCCGAGCGTGTCCGCCGCGAAAGCTTTGATATTGAATCTCGCCCCGAGCTCGTTCCACCGCTGCTCACCGCCGCGGTGATAGAACCAGCCCATGTATTCTTCCATGCTAAGTCCCAGTGGCATGGCGCCGCCGAAGAGACCGAACAACGGATGCTGTGGCGTCCAGTGGTATTCGCCGGCGAAGTAGCCGTCTGCTTCGCCGGCAAGGGCGATCTCGAACTCTCCGTCCTCGGGGACGTCGCCCTCATACGGGTTAAATATGAGTTCGCCGTTAGTCGCATTCTCGAGCCAGCTAACGAAGCGATTGATCTGCCGGCCCGTGTACGCACTCGTGTAGTCGCCACTAAAGTTACCGACGATCGTGAACTCACGGCGGTTCTGCGCGATGGCTGGCGCTGCGATGGTTGAAAGGCCGGCGGTTCCTGAGACGGCTGCGGCACCTTTGACAAAGTCTCTTCTTCTCATTCTGCTCTCTCCCCTGACGAACTATAGGCGCGGGTTATGCCCCAGCGAAATAGAAGTCCTCGAAGCGTAAAAAAATTGTTTACGACTTGAATGGAAAATTAACATCTTTGACGGTAATTTTGGGGTCCAAAGCGGACATTTCCTGAGATCGAAGGGGAGGGCGCCTCGTTCAGATTGACCGTCCCGGAGATCTGTGCCATATAAACCAGGGGCGAGCGTATAAAAAACTAACGGGGGTGTCAGTTGCTGTTCAAAAAATCGATTCTCGCGGCCGTGATCACGACATGGTTGGCTGTCTCCGTATCGGCTCACCACTCCCATGTCCAATACGATATGACGGAGTACACGGAAGTGGCAGGCATCGTGGCGGAGGTCCATTGGTTTAACCCGCATTCCTGGCTGTACATCGATACCCTGGGTGACGACGGCGCGCCTGCGATCTGGGCGCTGGAAGCTACCGGACCTGGTGGGCTCGAGAGGAATGGGATAACGCGAGACATGATCAAAGTGGGTGACACGATCTCGGCGCGCTGCCACCAACTCCTGGACGGTTCCAACGGCTGTCTTCTGGGATATCTGACCGGAGCGGATGGTGTCGAGAGGCTCTGGGATTAAGCGCAGTTGCTCAACGCACTAAGGAAAGACAGATGACTCGCCTCGATCAGTTTGTAGCCGCGGCCATTATTTCGCTCGTGGCCGCGCCTTCGCTCGCCCAGAACTGGGTGGAGTATATCCACCGGACTGAGCGGTTCGGCATCATGCTTCCGGGTGTGCCCGAGGTTTCCGAGACGACTCATCTATCGGCATTCGGTGTTGTCTTCCCGGCCCGCGTGTACTCGGTCGAGGCGGGTTCCGGCAACTACTCGATGACCGTGGTCGATTACACGGACGCCGCGCGGAGGCACCGGGAGCGGCCAGATCAAACCGACGCGAGTTCAGGCGAGCGGGTCTGGGTGATGGACGTGCGTGCATCGGTCGCGAACGCGACGCAGAATTTTCGCGCGCGCGGCGGTGAAGTGACCTTTGACGCTTGGGCCGATATCGATAAGGTCGAAGGGCACAATCTGCAGATTACCAACCCCGATCAGTCCCGTAGTTTCATCGCGATCCACCTGAACGAGGGCCGCCTCTATATTCTCGAAGGCACGGTACCGAGGGGTTACCCGCCGCCCGGGCTGGTTCAGCAGTCGCTGATTTTTCTCGATGAGGAAGGCAAGCGTATTCGTTATACCGTCGATCCCGATGGGCAGAGAATCGCCAGCGAGCAGAGGGAACTCGGCGATGATCTCGACGGCGTCACTCGAATGGTGGTGCCTTAGGTTACTGAGTCATAGGAGAGCGGCCAGGTGGCGGGCCTCAATCGAATCCTGCCTGTCTGGAGGTCTCCGGATCGCAGTTGTATGTGAAGAACTCGAGCTCGGGCACGTACACGAGCGACTTGGTATTTCTAAGCGTCTCCGCAAGAAATTCCGGATCCGAAAGTTCGATGTCGACGACCAACCGCGATCCGTCGTCGTTCAAGTAGAAACGCTCGATCAAGTGCTTCTGCGCGCCGGACGGAACCCCGTGGCCGCTCGCGTCGCGGTGGCCTGCAAACAGCGTCGTGTCCACAACGAGAACGTCACCTTCACGCCGGCCGATCGAATGTCCCTGATTCGTCCGTTCTCCGTTCTCAGGATGTGCGCGCCCATCGAGATACACAGTGCGGACCGCGTCGAAGAACTCGCTTCTGATGATCACGCGATCATCGAGCACCTCGATCTGATTCAGGTAAACAGTAGACGCAATGACGCTGTCCGGAGCAGGCGGCGGAACACAGTTCGCGATGGGGCTGTCGGCCTGATAATCAAATTGCGCCTTGGCCGCGGCGCCGGCTGGCGTCAACGCGATCGATTCGAACGCCCGGACAAACTCGGACGTAGTTTCTGCGGTTCCCTTCCAAACGCCTGCCATGCTCGTTGCGGTCGCCGTCGTACCAAAATCGCTCTCGTTCTGAGCCCAAGTCGATCCGTCGGCCTTCTCGAACGAGATCATCATCACGTGAGTACGATGGTCTTTGTCGGGATGGGCCCGGACGATCACCTCGTCACCCGGGACCAGCATGTCCTCGCTCCAACCGCTGCGAGACATGATCGGTATTGAACCAGACTCGATACCCCACTCGACGAGTTCGCCCTGGTCGTTCTCAGCCTCTATGTAGAATGTAATGTGAGGGTTTCTCCATACGAGGCGAGTCACGGCTCCTTGAAGTCCGATGACGCTGTCCTGATCATAGCGAACATCGCTGTGATGAGCCCACACCGGTCCCGCAAGAATCCAGGCTGCCGTAAGGGCCAAAATATTCGAGAATTTCATATTGTGTCTTTATTCGGGTGACAAGGTATTGATGTAAGCGACTACATCGAGCAATGCCTGTTCATCGGGTAACAGTGTTGCGAACGGCACCATCTGCGCGCCATAGATGTCGTCCGGGTGATCGCCTCGCAGACCGGAACGGAATTTCTCCAACTGGATCACCATATACCAGTCCGACATGCCGGCCAGTCGCGGGGAGTTGAGCGCCGGGATCCCCATGGCACCCTCACCGTGGCAAAGTAAACACGTTTGCGTATACAGATCCTGACCGCGAGTCGTGTCGCCCTCGATGGTTGCTTCCGCCGGCGTGTCTTCCAGCGTCCCGATATAGTCCACAAACATTTGTAACTGGGACGGAGAAAAGTCTTTGATATGGAAGGCCATCTGCCTGGACCAGCGCTCGCCGTCATGGTCGCCGCGCACGTCGTTTCTGAAATTCATCAACTGGCGAGTCAGATACCAATCTTCCTGCCCGCTTATCTTCGGGGAGAACTCCGTTTGATGGCCATTACCGTTCTGCGCATGACAAGGAGAACAGGCACCGACGAAAAGCGGTCCCATTCCACCGCCCATGCCCATCGCTCCACCCGGTGCCATGCCGGCACCCGGTGGCGGCCCGGCGCCATCTTCCACGGGCTCGGCGAGGACGATGGGATAAACCTGGTCCTCGCGAGGCAATATCCATTGCGTAAAGGACTCATCGGTGTCATCGCAGCTGGTCATTCGGGTCTGACGACGAAGATTGTTTCCAGTTGGCCTGCTGGTTACGCCCACTGCAAGGCAGAATTTCTCCGCAGAATCTGTCGTCACTTCGACTTTGCCGTCGTCGCGGAAAGCGAAATGCTGTAATGGCGCATCGGAACACTCTTGCAGTACGACTTCCGCGTCTTGCTGCGCGTTGTCTGCTGCCGCGCATAGCTCGTATTCCGGCAGGTAGATCTGACCCGGTTGCGGATAATCCACCAACCAGGTCCCGTCCTTAAAGAGGCCTTCTTTACAGGAATGAACGATGACCGGAGCATCCAAATCAGTGGTGTAGGCATAGCCTTCGAGATCGAGGCAATAACGCTTGGGCGCGTCCAAAGCGTCCGTCAACATGAAGTTCCCGCCCGTAAATTCCTGGGCCTGCAGAGCAGAGCCACAACAAATAGAGGCAACAAGCATTAGCGTCTTGAATGAAATTGTTCTCATCGTTATTCCTAAAAGAGCTCCAACAGCTCAAGAATACCAGTTTAGGGCGATTCACGACGGCGAATGACGTTAGGACCAGGCTCGGGCGAGTCGGTAGAGGGTAGCTCCCTGTAGTCCGAACATCAGTAACAGTAGAAGTCCGACCACGATATCTCGCAGATAGGCGACCGCATAAACCAGCGGTGTCAGAGCAATTCGGGTAAGAAACCGAAGAGTCTCGCTCTCCGCAATGACCGCCGCGATGGGCGGAGAGTATTTGTAATAACCCGCAACGAAGATCCGCCCGGGCCAGTTGGTCAGAAGATATTTGTCGCGAAATTGCCTGAGCGCGAACACGTGCGGATCGAGATAGGAGCCATATGCGGCGGTCGCGATGAAGCAGCCGCCACCGGCATCACCCAGACTCGATATGAGGCCCTCGCCGAGGCCTGATAAATCAATATTCCAAGTCGGTTCTGCTGGATCGTCGGCACTGGTGCAGGCGACGAAAAAAAACCCCACGCACTTCTGCGGCTCGCGAATGCGTAATTCCGCTACACCATTCGTAGTCGAGATAGTCGCCTCGTCGGTATCTGCAACAGGAGTAGTCAATATCAATGACACGGTTTCATAGCCGCTGTTTTCTATAGCCGTATCGTTGATTGTGTTTACGTCAAACGACTGCGAGGTCACACCCGGCAGGAAGGTCAGCTGTCCAGAAGCGGGCCGATAATCGGATCCCGCTCGTGCGGTGCCGGACCCGGTCCTATAACGGACGGCCACTTCGTTGCGGGTATCGCCGGTCCTCAGCACGGTGACACGTGCGGTCCTGCCCTCGTCCACTTGCGAGAATCCTTGCGCGAAGGCCAAAGTGGCCACCGAACAGGCCGTCACGACCGTCTCTCCGCTCTGCTCGTTGTTGGCCGGCGAAATATCCCATTCATACGGGTTGGAGGCCAAACCGAATTGCCAGGGGATAGCGCCATCCGCCTGCGGGACGGGAAGCGATGCACTGATCTCATGCGATGAACCGGGTGCCAGCGGGCCCAGTTTGCAGGTTCCCTTTGAATTGGTAATGCAGCCTGAGAATTCGCCGGGCCCCCCCGTCAAGCGAACATCGGTCGCCGGGGCGGGCCCCACGTTTTCTATCCTGAGCAGAAAAGTCGGATCTGCACACTGTTGGAACGTCTGCGTCTGCGGGGTTACGGCCAACTGCAGATCGTAACAGCGCGGGCCACCGACATAGGTTCCGCCTGGGACGAGAACGGCGGCCGTATCGAAGTCGTTGCCGGGATTGGGATCGCTAAGGCCGTCCAGTCCGGCCGAGTTGACGACGCAAGCAACGCCGGCATCGGGAGAAACCAGCGCCGGAATCGTCATGGTCGCGGTTGCGCCGCTCGGTAGCTCACCGGCAAACCACAGGCCCGTCTGTGGGTCGTAGCTGCCCTGGCTCGTGAACGGTGCCAGGCCGACGGGGATCTCAAGTTCCGCAGGCAGCAGATCCCTGATGGCCACATCGCTTACGGATTCCGCACCGCTGTTTGTCGCCGTAATCGCAAATTCGACCGGGCTGCCGTCGCTCGGCTGCGTGTTATCCACGGACTTGACGATACGAATGTCCTCGGAAGCGACCGAATCGCCGATGTGCAAAGACGCCACGTACGCTGACGCAGTAGAAGCAGAACCCGATGGCGCACCTGTGACGGAACGCAGTGGCGAGCCGATGATGGCCATGTTGCCGTCTACGGCAACTGATCCGCCGAATCGACCAAGTGCAGCTCCGTCGGCCGGGAGGAGCTTCGGTGCCGTCGTCCAAGCATCCTCGGTTCGCACGAAGATGTATGCGGAGCCCGCTTGATCGCCTTGCTCGTCGTCCGAACTGGCGCCGACAACGACAACATCGCCGTCTACTGCGACTGCGCTGCCGAAATGTGCAACATCGCCTCCATCGTCAGGAAAGAGTTTCGCCTGTTCAGTCCACGCGTTACCGGTACGCACGAACACATAGACGGAGTTCGAAGTGTCATCCGAGTAGGAAAAAACAGCGACAGTGTCACCATCTATGGCGACTGAGCTGCCGAAACGATCGCCTTCGGCTGCGTCGCCCGGGCGAAGCACTGCCTGCTCGGCCCAGGTGTCGTCACTGCGGACGAATACGTAGACGGAGCCTGAACCTAAACCCTCGCTATCACTAGAGGGAGCACCAATGATTGCAGTGTTGGCATCCAGGGCGACCGAATAGCCGAACTTATCACCTTCGCCTGCGATGCTGGGGATCAGCTCCGCCTGTTCTACCCAGGTACTGTCGTTGCGACCAAAAACGTAGGCGGAACCTGAATGAGCACCTCGGTCGTCATCGTGCTCAGCACCGATGATCGCTGTGTCCCCAGCTAGAGCGACCGAGCCGCCAAAGCGATCGGATCTACTATTCTCGCCACTGTGAAACAGCTTGGCCTGTTCGACCCATGTATCACCGTCGCGCATGAAGACGTACGCAGTCCCCGAGTTGATGCCCCGGTCGTCGTCATCCAGATAAGCACCGACGATCGCGGTATCCGCGTCCAGGGCGACCGAGCCACCAAACCAATCGTAACTTCGATCTTCGCCACTGGGGAGCAACTTCGCTTGTTGTACCCATGTGCCACCACGGCCGACGAATACATAGGCAGCTCCCGAACTGCGCCCCTGAGTATTGTCCCCGGACGCGCCGATGATCGCCGTGCCCCCATCCAGAGCGACAGATTCACCGAATTCTCCATCCGTAGTTCCATCGCTCGGTAGAAGCTTGGCGGTTACATGACCGGCAGTCTGAGCAGAGATCGGACTTGCGCCTAGCAGCAGAGCGAGTCCAAGCGTCAGTGGAGTCTCACTACACGCGTGGAGCACACGCCCGGTACGTGATAGCCCGAAACGGGAGACTCGAGTCCGCCCGGGTCGATGTTCAAGATTTGCTCTCATTGTCCGCTCCGGCTAGAAGAACTGAGTAGCTCCAATCTAGCCGGCGAGCGGTTACAACAAGCTTACAAAGGGCTTACTCGTGGCCTACGCGGTGATCCGCTCGTAGATTTGACACGTTTCCGGGGATGGCTCGATATCGAGCCGCGAAGATAACGTCGTGCGGCAGCGATTGAACACCTCGATAGCCTCGGCCCGCCGGTCCATCTGCTGATAGCAAAGCATGAGCTGCCGGTACAGTCCTTCGGCAAGATCGTCTGCTTCCAAGCCTCGTTCCAAAAATACGATCGCTTCGTCCTTACGGTCCGTGTCAGTGAGAAAGCGGGCAACTCCTGCCGCGAAACGTACGAACTTTATTCGCCAGCTCTCTCGAGCCGCCAACACCCAGGCGGGATCCTCGCCTGCCATAAAAGCCCCGCTGTACAGTCCCAGGGCCCTCTCGGCAGTAGTCATGAGCCGCTGGTCGTCGACGAATTCATCGGCTTCACGCAGCAGTTCCGCGGCTTCGCTTAACGTTCGCTCGAGCGTCCATACGTCCAGCCAGAACCAACGCTCATTCAGACTCAGACGTCCACCCTGCAAGATGACCGCGTCATCGTCACCCAGGAGTTTTCTGAGTCTGTGCAGCGTTGTATTGAAGGATCGGTGTGCGTAATCGGCATCGATACGCGGCCAGAGCGCATCGGAGATACGTTCCACATTCACCTCTCGACCGCCCAAAGCGACGGCTACCTTCAACAGGTCGAGCGGCTTCCCCTGCTTGCCGCGAAACGCGTCTGTGTCTCCGTCCCGTTGCAACGAGAAATTTCCGAATGAACGCACTCGGTATTCCCAGGGCCACTCTTCCACATCTCCGGATGTGAGGTCTGGAATCAGCTTACGCCGACGTATCAGGCTCCTGACGTAATCGACTTCGATGCCACTCTCCAGTGCTGTCGCGGCAAGTCGCGCCATCATCTTTGGTTGCCACCAGATCGTGTTGCTATATCCCATTTCACGACCAACCTTCAGCGCATACTCCAACGCTCTCAATCCAGGCGCTGGACGCCCATGCTGCAATGCGAGGTCCGCGTAGAACAAGAAGCTAGTGAATTCGAGATAGTGGTTCTTGATCTTCTTCGCCACCTGACGAACTTCACGCAGATACATCGCTCCCTTGCGCTGATCCCCGCACTCGTACAGGATCTGTGCCAACGCGATGCCACCAAGAACCTCAAAAAATGGCAGCCCCATATCGGTAGCCAGTCTCAGTGAGGTGCGTTGCTGCTGATAGGCCTCCTGCACATCGCCTTTTAGAAGCGCAAGCCACGCCGAGAAAAAGTGATAGATACACGAATCAAAACGCCGGACGTTCAGGGCGCTACTGTCTATTCGACCAAGAAACTCTTCGGCGGTTACCAGATCGCCCTCTGCGAGCGCGCCACCGACACCATTGAGCAGTGTGCTGTTCTCCCAGATGTGGACGCCGCTGATATTCGCCATATCCAGACCACTGCGCACAGCATCCATACACCGTTCGTATTGACCATCGAGCATGTAATTCATGGACTCCACCATGTGCAGCGTTGTCAGCACGAACGGTGACTCCTGCGGCTCATCGGCTAGACGCCTGATGGACTCGATGATTTCCGCGACCTTAGCGAAGCGGCCGGTCCACACGATTCCGGACACCAGGACGATAGCCGCTTGCAGGCGAACGGATGTAAGCGAGGTCTCATGAAATATTCGATAGACCCGCTCACCCCACACTTCGATCTCAGGGTGAAATGGCTGCCGAAGCACGAGCGCCATGTACATGTGGCACGTGGCCCATTCTCCATACTCCGTCTCCGGGAAGTCCGGATATCGCTCGAGCAACATCTGCACCTCGTCGATCCATCGATCGAGTAACGTCAGATCATCCAGATCGTAGAGGATGGCTCCGAGCACGCCTGCACAGGCCCGAAATAACCCCTCTACCTCCGGTTGCTCCTGAGCCAGGAATAATTCATAAGATTTTTCGTAATGGCGCCGGCTTTCGCGAGGCCCGAAGGGTAGACGGCAAGCGCCAAGCCAATATAAAAGCCATGGATCACTCTGTAGCTGGCCCCGTGGAACCTCTTCGATCCAACGCTCCAGCGTTTCGCCGCGGCCGTGACTGAACATAGACGACGCATGCTCGCGAATCAGGCGAACGACTTCAGCCCACTCGCGGTTATTGATACGCAGCTCGATCGCATCTTCTGTATAGCCGGAGTTTTCCAGTAGCTCAGCCGCGCGTGTCTGGAGCTTCCGAAGGGCGCCGGCGTCGAACGCCTCCGCTGCTCTATTGTTTAAGAACTCCCGCAGCAGAGGATGATATTGATACGCTAATCCGTCCTCCGTCCGCTTGGCGGATACGAAGTAGTCGTGTCGCGCCACGTAGTCAAGAATATCGCCGGCGTCCGGTCGCCCCGTGAGATCCGCGGCAAGCGTCGGAGTCAAGTGCGGGTAGATCGCGGTTTGCAGCAAAAATTTCTGATGCTCATCTTCGAGCTTCTTGAATACCTCGCCGGCCAGATAATCGAAGATCACGTCGGGTGTGAATGTCGTGGGAATCTCCGCCACCGTGCCGGCGTTGCGTAGATTTTCGAGCATGAGTACGGTACCGGCTGCCCAGCCCTGGGTGCGTTCGTAGAGTTGCTCGCGAGCCGCCTCCGACAACTCCAGACCACGGATAGCAACGATCTCTGCGGTCTCTTCCTGGGTCAGGCGCAATTCGTCCCAACCAAGCACCATCATCCGCTGGTTAGCGCGAAGACGTGCAAACGTGGGAGGCGGATCGCTGCGCCCGACGATTGCAACGTAGCCGCCGGTGGGAATCTCATCGAGACCGTCCCTGATGACTTCGTGAAGCCGCGACTGAGCCGGTACCTCGTGGTAGTTATCGAATATCAGCGCGAATGGAGTGGCCAACTGACTGAAGAACGCCCGAAAATACCGCCGCGTAAACACAGGCAAGTCGCTTAGGTACTCAGGCGAGAAAGTCGGTAAGGAGTCTGCGGGGCTGGCCTCACGGCCTTCCAGCACATGACTCATGTAATAGAAGAAAGTGGCGACATCCGCGTCGCCCTGGTCCAGCTGGTACCAGGCGTAATCCAACGCGAAGGTATCCAGATAATCGGCGACCAGCGTTGTCTTTCCGGCTCCCGGCGGCCCAGCGATCCAGATCACGGAACTCTTTCGAAAGCTGTCGAGTCGTGAAAAGAGCCGTTCCCTGGCCACCACGCTGGCTAGCGTGGGCCGGCTAAGCTTCGCCAATCTGACGGTCGGCTGCACCATACAGAGTTTTCCCCCTCGACCTACATCATGCCCGTAGATGGCTCTTGCTGCGAGCATTAACAGCTTACACTTAGCTTACAACAGCCTGGTAAGCCAGCCGTTATTCGAACCCGTGGAAACCGAACTGCAGCATGACCACTGGGCCGGACAGGTTCCCGGCATTTGGCCCCAGGGTGCCCGGGCCGAAGACGAATCCCTCGTCTGCTACATTGCCGAGATCGAAGTAGTGAACCTTCGCGGACATGAAAAATCCGCGCCGCCAATTGCTCTTCCTGGTTGGGAAATCAACGGTAACTCCGGCGTATCCGCCGAAGGCTGAGTCCTCCCAGACCTCATCATCAGAGAAGCCCCCGTTGGCAGAGATCACTTCGGCGATATCGACCAAGTAGTATCCGAGTCCGAAGTCGAAGCCATACCGCGGTCCGGTACCGTTATCGAACATCAGTTTGACCGACGGTGTTAGATAGAGCCCCCGGGAAGTCACGTCCGCACTGATATGGTGAATGTTGCTCTCGTTGGAGAACAGCGCGAAGTCGAACCCAGCTAGTATGTTGCTGCGTCCCCACTCACTCACGCCCCAGTGAACGCCTGCACCTAAGTTAACGCCACCGGAACTAAAGCCTTCGTTATCGGGGGATGAAAGCTGTGCCAGTGCGTCCCATTGGTGATATCCGAGAAATACTTCTCCGCGCACGCGGCGGTCGTGCGCTAACTCTTCTTCTGGGGTTTGTGCGACGCTGACGGAAGCTGGTCCGACCAGCATGACGATAAACAGGATGAGATATTCTTTGCGTAAAAAATTGTTTCGAGCTCGGCGCTTCATCTGTATGCCTCCTCCTCAGAACCCCTGAGCAGTTCGCTTGCTGCTCCCGTAGATTCCAGGCTAGTCGGCTCAGGCATACAACGAGCCTACTCAGCACTTACAAGTGAATTACTCGTCGGTTAACGAGCGAGCGGGTATTGCGATTTAAGCGGCGGATCGTGGCCGGGCCGGCCGTTCCTACAATGTTTGTTCAGCCGCTGCGCTCTCGGGCATCTCCAGCACCCTGCTCGTCAGGACCCCAGCGGTCATCGAGCCGCTGACGTTGAGTGCCGTGCGCGCCATGTCGATCAGCGGTTCGATCGAGATCAACAACGCCACCAGCGCCACCGGGAAGCCCATTGCCGGCAGCACGATGAGCGCCGCGAATATTGCGCCGCCACCGACACCCGCAACGCCGAAGGAACTGATTGCGACGATGCCGACCAGGCTCGCGATGAAGATTGGGTCCAGCGGGTTCACGCCCATGGTTGGGGCGACCATGACGGCCAGCATCGCGGGGTAGATGCCAGCGCAGCCATTCTGGCCGATCGTTGCGCCGAACGAGGCCGACAGGTTCGCGATCGGGCTCGCGACATTGAGTTCGTTTACTTGAGTCTCGACGTTCAGCGGGATCGATGCGGCCGAACTCCGCGACGTAAACGCGAACACCAGTACGGGCCAGATTTTCTTGAAAAACTCCATCGGGCTCGCGCCCGAGAGGGCGATGAGTGCGCCATGGACGGCGAACATGAAGATGATCGCGACGTAGGACGCCACGACGAAGCCGATTAGATTAAGTATGTCCTCGCCGTTCGAGCTTGCCATGACGTTCAGCATCAAGGCCAGCACGCCGTACGGCGTCAGGGCGATGATCATTCTGACGAGCCGCAGCACCACGGCCTGCGCCGTCTCCACGAACGACCTGAACGCGGCGCCCTGCGCCTTGTTATCGCGCGTGAGCTGTAAGCCGGCGACGCCGAGCAGCACGCCGAAAATAACGACGGCAATGATCGAAGTCGGCCGTGCGCCTGTCAGATCCATGAAGATATTCTGCGGCAGCAGGCTCACGAGGATCTCGGCCAGCGTCATCTGGGCGATGTTGGCTTGATCGACGATGAGCTCTTGCGCCTCAGCTAGCTCGCGCGCGCCTTCTGTCAGGCCCTCGGCCGTTAGTCCGAACGTCAACGTCACCGCGATGCCGATCAGCGCGGCGATCATTGTCGTGACAATTAAGATACCGATGACGAGCCCGCCGATCCTGCCGAGCGTCGCGACCTCTTCCATGCGCGTGACGGCTGCCACCATCATGACCAGAATCAGCGGCATCACAATCATGCGTAGAAGACTCACGTAGCCGCTGCCGATGACATTGCTCCAGATGAGTGTTTCTGAAATGACGTCAGGGCTTGCGAAATAGACTGCCTGCAGCGCCAGGCCGACGATCGCGCCCGCGGCCATGCCGATCAGCACGCGGCGGGAAAGTGGCAGGCCCGCCCGGCCGAACCGGTTGAGCCCGATAACGAGCCCGGCGACGATGGTCAGATTGATGGCTACGGCCAGAGTCATAGGCGAGGGTCTTCAGTTATTGCGGGCGGCCTGCTACTGGCGGTCGAGGAAGCGCCGCGCAACTTCACGGTTACACTCGAGCCGCTGCGGCTCGAGGTCCGGCCGGTAATCCCAGACGACGCCACCCGTGACGGTTTCGGTTAGATACTCGGGGTCCGTCAGTTCGAACGCGTAGTCGATTCGTTTGCCGTCATTGCTCAGGGTCAGGCGCTCGACGAGCTGCTTAGCCGTACCGGACGGTACCTGAAACGCATTGCCCGCACCGTGCTCGGTAAAGTTCGCGGTATCGACGATCAGCGTGCCGCCTTCCCAACGCCCGACCGAATGCCCCTGGTGGAAGCGCTCGCCGGCTGGCGGATGGTCGCGGCCGTCCAGGTATATCACGCGCTCGACATCCAGCCACTCGAAAAGAATGTCGGCGAAATCATCGGTAACCCTCACTTCGAAGATATTCGAGTACAGCATCAGCGAGGGTGACGCGACGGGGATGCAGTCGATCTGCGGGTTCAGCGTCTGATCGTAACCGGACTGCGCCGCGTGCCCCTTCGGCGTCAACGGCCACAGATGGAGATCGAACGAGACCTGCGGCAGGCCGTAGCGCCCGAGCCAGCGCCCGGACAGTGACGTCGAAAACGCGTCCGGGTCGGCCGGCCCAGGGATATCGCCTTCGCCACGCACCGCAAGCCGGCTGCCGTCCGCGAAATACATCGTGGCGATGCGTGCGACGTGCTTTCCCGCAATCTTCGCGGGATGGATGTCGATCGTCAGTTCCTGGCCGACCGTAACGGAGTCGCCGCTCCAGCCACGGCGGATCAGGTTAGGCGTCGAGGATGCTTCGAGCTCCCACAACGCGGTGCCACGGTCCGCATCGTCGGTCTCGAAGTAGACGTAGACGTGCGGGTTCACGAAGTCGTACTGCGTGACCGTGCCTCTGATCGTTTCGATGGCGGCCGGATCGAGGTTGAACTCGATCTGGCTGTGGTGCGCCTGCACCGAGCCGGTGGTGCCGATGCCGATTAGAAGGAGTGGTGTCAGAACTCTCGCGTGCATGATTTCCCGCCGCGGATTTATTCGATCTTCGTCTCGGATAGTAACAGACTAGTGAGCCGCGCCGCGTTGCAACAGCCATTGACATGCGCCTGGGGATATTGCTTATTCAGTACTATGGCTTCTGTATACTTTACGCCCAATCTCGCCCGGCAGACCGAATGCCCGAAGTCCGACGTGGACGCCTCGACCGTCAACGAACTGTTCGAGCGTTACTTCGAACAGTGGCCGGCCGTACGGAGTTATATCCTCGACGATCAAGGTGCCGTACGGCAGCATGTGAAGGTGATCGTGGACGGCAACTATCTCCGGGACCGCAGCCACCTCAGTGATTCAGTCGAGTTTCGGTTTTGGCGTCGTCGTTCATCCGGACGATCCCGACCGCGCCTGGTTCGTGCCCGGAGTTCGCGACGATGAGCGCTATCCTCGCGATGGCGCCGTATCCGTGACCCGGACCCGCGACGGCGGCAAGAGCTTCGAGAACCTGCGCAGCGGGCTGCCGCAGTCGCATGCGTACGACCTGACTTATCGCCATGGGCTGCCTATCTCCGGCTCCGGCGAGGAACTCGCCTTCGGCACCACGACCGGGAATTGCTGGTTGAGCGAGGACCAGGGCGATAGCTGGAGCCAGATCACCGGGACACTACCGCCGATTTACTGCGTACGATTTCGGTAGACCGTCCCCGTATTTTATTAGAAGAGTGCCAGGAACTCCTGATGCGTCACGATCCCGCCGTGGATCGGCACGTGTTGCTCGACGTCTAGTCTCAGCTTCTTGATATTCTCATTTAGCGTTCGCATTCCGGCGGTTGGTTCTGCCGGCGCCTGTCCCCGCGGTGAATAGAGGTCCGCATTCACGAGGATTCCGTGCTTCGGCAGATAGGCGATCAGCATGTCTTCGCTGTGAATGCCCTGTGCGAGCGAGCGGTCGCCCAGCTCGTACGCCATGTCCTGCACGCGAATGATCTCGAGGATCTGCTCGCCGTCGGTCACCACGTACTTGCCGGTTCTACGCACGTCGCCGTCCACGGTTTCGATAGGTGCCGGCCGGCGGCTGATCCAGTACATCGGGTTGTACTGAGACATGCGGTCCGGTTGCAGCGTCCGCGGCCCCGGGTGGAACAGGATGTCGAGGTAATACTGCTTGTTCGACTCGTGCGTCACGATCGTCGTGCCCTGCGAGAGATAGGTACGCAGGCCGCCCGCGTGATCGAAATGATGATGCGTGTTGATCACGTACTGGATGGACTTATCCGGAACGAGCCGGCCGGCTTCTGCAATCACGGCCAGCGATCGCGCCTCGTTCTGCGGCGCCTCGACAATCGCCACGTAGTCGCGGAACTCGACCAGGATGCTGTGATGTGAGCCGCCTGCCAGTCGCCACACGCCGTCGGCGAGCTCCATGCTCTCCACTACTGGAGCCGGCGCCATCGCCGTGCGTATCGCGCTGGGCACCGGCATCGTCTCCACCGCCGCATTGATCGTCACGCTCGCGATGTCGTACTGGAAGTAATTGTGCGCCGGGTTCAGCCGCGGGTCGGCCTGGTGCGTGTGGATCTGCATCGGGAACATGACACCGTCGTGGTTCTCGTAGCGCGTGTAACGCATCTCGTAATCCATATCGCCGTAGACGGGATTCGGGATCCATGTGCCGACCAGCTCGACGAGATGGCCGTCCGTAATCGTGCCGTTGATCTTGTACTTGTCGAGGAACGTGAACGAGACGATCGTCACCTGCCGGCCGAACTGCGAGACGCCGAAGTCCGAGGCGCCGATGATCGGCAGGGAGATCGCCGTCGCGTCATCGGCGGCCAGCGCTGCCTTCAGGAATCCATGCGGCGTAATCGCAATCTCGAGCTGGCGCAGCTCCCCGTAGGGGATGCCGTCGAGATAAGGGCGCGTCAGCGCCACCGGCTCGCCGTTGCGGACGTCCCAGGCGTACTCGCCGCTGACGATCGCGGTGATCGGCTCCGGTCCCAGCGGTGTTCTGCCGAACAGCGGGTAATCGCCCTGTTGTCGTATGTAGTCTTCGCGTGACCAGCCGGCCTCGAAATCGATGCCGCGGGTGTAATCGACGACCTGGTAGGTCGGCCAGCCGGCATTGACTGAGTACTGCTGGCCGATGCGCGACGAGAAGCCGCCGCCTGAGTATTCGATGGTCTCGAGTTGGTCCGCACCCATGGCTTCAATCGAGGCGAGCAGCGCGGCGCGGGCATCGACTTCCTGGGCGGAGGCGGTACTTATCCAGAGCCCGGTTATCGTAAGGAGTATCGTTAGTTGGCGCATGTCGCGTTCCCCTGATTGTTATTGGTAGTTAGTTTACGCCAGGCGCGGCAAAGAATCGCGACGAGGCCGTCGCTCCTACAGCGGCAGCGCAGATCCTTGTGGGAGCGGCCGCCTGGCCGCGATTACGGCACCGGCACCCGAGCCTTCAGTAAGGCGGCCCCACGGCCACGCGCTTGCCCATCGACTGCCCAGTTTCTGCTTCATCGATCACGGCAATCGCGAAGTCTTCCGTCGAGAGAAGGCTACTGCCCTCGGCGTCGAAGAGCACCTCCTCCAGCCCCAGCCGGTACTCGCCGGTGCGCTCGCCGGGCGCCATGGCCGACGGCGGCGGTGACATCACCGTCCATTTCACGCCTTCGGATGCCCGATAGTGCTCTATCGCCACATAGTGGCCGAAGTATTGACCATGACGGGACGTACCTTCCACCAGCGTCGGGTCGTCGAGACCCCAGACGCCGTCGATCCACAACGAGATCCCGCCACCGATCTGTATGACGTGCGGAGCGGCATCGCCCAATTGCCCGGCGGCCTGGATAAATGTTGCCGCGGCGACGGCCGTCGTCGCTTCTTCCGGCGTATTGCCGGGCCCGATGCCGCGCAGCGCAAGGATAATCACATCGGTTCCGGAGACTACTTCGAGCATCGACTCCAGACTGGTTACGTCGCCCGCGACAGCAGAGAAGCTGTCGTGGTAATTCGTCAGGTTCGCCGGGTTTCGGGACACGCCGACGACGTCATGGCCACGCGCCAGGGCCTCCGCCACGATCACGCCGCCGACCCGGCCGCTGGCGCCGTAGACGACGATCGTCTCGGCCGCCGCTTCAAGCGCCGGCAGGACGACGAACCCAACGAGCGCAGCGGCTCCCGCGATAAGGCCCGTGCGTTTTCGTCGCGTCATCGTTGTCTCCTTATAAGTATTTATCCGAATTGCCGTTGCCCTGTAATAGGAATATCTGGATATAGGCGGAAAAGCAAATCTGGCGTGACGAGAACGACAACTAGGATGGAGAAACGATAACAATGACCTCAACATTCGACGGGAAGGCAGAAGCGATCGACCTGGCAACCATATCCCTTGCGGCGCTTACCGATCATCTTGAGCAGACGCACCACGCTTACCTGCGATCCGAACTCTCGCGACTGGATGAGATGACGAAAAAAGTAGCGGCGGTCCACGGGGAAAAGGACCCGCGCCTTTACCAGCTAAGAGAGACCTTCCTGGAGCTGGCGGCAGAGTTCTCCAACCACCTGATGAAAGAGGAGCAGATTCTCTTTCCCATGGTGCGGCAGCTGGAAATCGGTGACAAGGCGCCAATATTCCATTGCGGAATGATCGCTAATCCGATCCGCCAGATGGAGTTGGAGCACCAGGAGTTGAGCTCGATGATGGGGCGGCTGCGGGAGCTGGCGGACGGGTTCACGGCAACGGACTGGGCCTGCAACACGCACCGCGCCCTGCTGGATTCGCTAGCTGATCTCGAACGCGACACGGAGGAGCACACGCATAAGGAGAACGACGTGCTCTTTCCTCGGGCGCTTGAGATGGAGTTAGACAAACGCGCGACCGCTCTCGCTTGAATGCACGAGCCGCGATCGGCGCCTTACTCGGGTTCTGCCAACCGATGGGCGCCTGATCTCCGCGTATAGTCTTCCTCCGCAGCAGATGCTATAAGAAGCGCCATGCCGGACAAGACCAATGGGCCCGACAGTAACGCAGACGTCCAACGGCTGACTGACGCTAATGCCGAGCTCGAGGCCCGACTCGACAAGAGCACGGCCGCGCTCCAGCAGGCCGAAGATCGATTATCGATAGCGCAGCGCATAAGCAAGGCCGGTAGTTGGGAGCGGAATCTCGATACGGGCGGAGTGTGGTGGTCGGATGAGCTTTATCGGATTTACGGCGACGAGCCCGATAGTTTCGAGCCCACCTATGAAAATTTCTTGAAGAGAGTGCACCCTGAGGATCGACCGCGAGTAGAAAAAGACATGGCGGCTGCGTGGGAGAGCGGCGAATCCTACTCGGCGGAGATCCGGGTCCTTCTGGCGGACGGTACGCAGAAGTCGATGTACTCGAGTATGGAGATCCGCTGTGACGAAGAAGGGCGACCGCTCTGGATAGACGGCACCGCACAGGACATCACCGAGAGCAAGAAACTGCAACGGGCGCTTCAGGAGAGCGAAGCACGGGCGCAGGCGCTACTCGATGCGAACCCGGATCTGATCTTTCGTATGAACAGAGAGGGCGACTATCTGGATTTTCATGCATCGGACCGAGCGCTACTCGCTGTTCCGCCCGATCAGATCATCGGCCACAATGTAGTCGAATTTTTCGAGCCGGGTTTCGTCGCCGAGCACCAAGAGCACGTCAACAACGCGCTTGAAACGGGACAAGTGCAGCTCTGGCAATATCAACTTCCGATACAAGGCGAGATTCGGAACCTCGAAGCGCGGATTATTCGCAGCGGAGAGAGTGAAGTTATCGCCATCGTGCAGGATATTACTGAGCAAACTCGATTGGAACGAGAAGTCATCTCAAGCAGCGAGAACGAACGCAAACGAATCGGACACGATCTGCATGATGGACTCGGCCAAGAGCTCACGGCGGTTTCGCTAACGTTGCAGGCTTTGTCTCTGAAGCTTTCCCGCGAGAAGTCGCCTCATGCGCAGTTCGCAAAAGATCTCGCCGTATCGACGCAGAACATGATCTCGCAGGTCCGGCGCTTTGCCCGGCAGCTCTCACCGGTTTTCTCGAAAGAGTTCGGGCTCAACGCGGCGCTTAAAGCGCTTGCAGACGATGTCAGGGCATACTCCGATGTCGAATGCCACGCGCACTGTTCACACGAATTCGATACTCTCGACGCGGATGTAGCAGTACATCTTTACCGCATTGCCCAGGAGAGTATCAATAATGCCGTCAGACATAGTGGGGCAAAAAACATCGCGCTGGAGTACGGGCGTGACGGGGACTCTGTGTATCTAGAGGTGCTCGATGATGGTGCGGGTATTCCTACGAAGGACTACCGCATCGACGGGATTGGCTTGAGGAGTATGCGTTACCGAGCCCGAATGCTTCGTGGTCGCCTCGACGTAGCGCCGAGAGTACAGGGCGGCACCCGGGTGCTTTGCTCTTGTCCTATCCCGCGGGCTTAGGCGTTCGGGGCACTTCTAGTTCAACCCCCGCCGCTCCAGCAACGGCTCGACGTTCGGCTCCCTGCCGGCGAAGTTCCTGAACAGCGTCATCGCTTCCTCGCTGCCGCCTCGGGATAGAAGCGTCTCGCGGAAGTGCTGGCCGTTGTCCCGCAACATGCCGCCGTTCTCCTTGAACCACTCCACGGTGTCGGCATCGAGGACCTCGCTCCATATATAAGAGTAATACCCGGCTGAGTAACCGCCCATGATGTGGGAGAAATAGGTCAAGCGGTAACGAGGCGGCACGGCCGCGAGATCGGCGCCGGCCGCGGTGAGCGCGTCGGCTTCGAACTGCATGAGCTCATCCGCGGACGGGACTTCGTCCGGATTAAGCTGGTGCAGCGCCTGGTCGGTAAGAGAGGCTGCCAGATACTCCGTCGTGGCGTAGCCCTGGTTGAACTGCTCGGCTTCGAGCACCTTGGCGAGCAACTCCGCCGGCATTGGCTCGCCGGTGTCGTAGTGGCGCGCGTAATTCTGTAAGACTTCGGGCCACGTCGACCACATTTCGTTGACCTGGGACGGATACTCGACGAAGTCGCGCGGCACCCGCGTGCCGGCGAACGACGGATAAGTCACGTTGGAGAACATGCCGTGCAGCGCATGGCCGAATTCGTGGAAGATTGTGGTCACTTCGCCGAACGTCAGCAGCGTGGGCTCGCCCTCCGGCGGTTCGGAGATGTTGATGTGATTCGCGACGATCGACAGCGTACCTTCCAGATGGGACTGACTGACGTAAGCACGCATCCACGCGCCACCTCGTTTACTCGAGCGCGCATACGGATCGAAGATAAACAGGCTCAACGTCGCGCCGTCCGGGTCGAAGACTTCGAAGACGCGTACGTCTTCCTGATAGACGGGCAGATCGAAGCGTTCCTCGAACGTGATACCGAAGACCTGCGTGGCCGCATAGAACAGGCCGTTCTGCAACACGCTGTCCAGTTCGAGATAAGGTTTCAGTTCGGATTCGTCGAACGCGTAACGTTCCTGGCGGACTTTTTCCGAGTAGTAATCCCAGTCCCAGGCGGCCAGTTCGAAGTCGCCGCCTTCCGCATCGATCATGGCCTGCAGGTCGGCCGCCTCTCGTACGGCATTGGCGACTGCCGGTGGTGTCAGCGACGCCAGGCGTTCGTTGACGGCGGCCACGGTCTTCGCCGTCTGATCGTCAAGAATATAGTCGGCGTGCGTCGCGTAGCCCAGTAACTGTGCCTTCTCCGCTCGGAGCACCGCCGTCTGAACCAGGATTTCGCGATTGTCGTAATCACCGCCCTGGTTGCCTCTGACCCTCGACGTCGCGAGCATGCGCTCACGCAGCTCGCGATTCTCGAGCGCTGCCATCGTCGGTTGTTGCGTCGTATTGAGCATCGGGATGACGTACTTCCCGGTCAGGTCCCGTTCTTCGGCCGCGGCCGCGGCGCCCTCGATCTGCGCGTCGGTCAAGCCCGCAAGTTCTTCACGCGTGTCGACGACGATGGCGGAGTCGTTGACTTCGTTCAAGACGTTCTGGCTGAACTCGGTTTGCAGTTCCGCTAGCTTCGTGTTGATCATGCGCAGTTCCTGCTTGTCCTCTTCGGAGAGCTCGGCACCGGCACGCACGAAGTCTCGATGTGTCTCTTCCACGAGGCGAAGCGTCTCCGGGTCGAGGTCCAGGGAATCGCGGCTGTCGAACAACGTCTTGATGCGCGCGAACAATGCGGCATTCAGCAGGATCGCATCGCTGTGCTCGGAGAGCTGCGGCGCGATTTCGACCTGTACCTCGTTGAGGGTGTCGTTGGTATGCGCCGCGATCATGCCGAAGAATGCGCTGGAGGCCCGTGTCAGGATCTGTCCGGATACCTCCATGGGTAGCAGCGTGTTCTCGACCGTGGGCGCTGCCGCCTGCGTGGCAATGATCTCGATCTCCGCGAGTTGCGCTTCCATGCCGGCCTCGAACGCCGGCAGGTAGTGGCTGTCCTCGATCCGGTCGAAAGGCGGGAACTTCATATACAGAGGGCTCTCGGCGAGAAACGGGTTGTCGTTTACCATGGGGATCGGGGATTCCGTTGTCGCTATCGTGGTGCCTGTAGCCTCTGCGGAGCTGACTTCGGATGGCTCCTCGGAGCAGGCGGCAAGCATCGATATCGCGAAAAGAAGTGTCGTTACGACGTAGAGCTTCTTGTGCATGGCTCTTCCTGGCTGGCAGCGTGTGACTAAGCGAGTCCGGTACTATAGCGCTCTATGCGGCCCTCCCAAAGCTTCGCTCCCATCACCGCGCCCGATGCTACGGTTCTGATACTCGGCAGTCTGCCTGGACAGCGCTCACTCGCCGAGCAGCAGTACTACGCTCAGCCGCGAAACGCATTCTGGAAGATCATGGGGGCGCTGTTCGATGCGGGGCCTGAATTGCCATACGCAGAGCGAACTGAGCGGTTAACCCGGAACGCCATCGCGCTCTGGGATGTCGTCGCGTCGGCCGAACGGCCGGGCAGCCTGGACTCGGCGATCGTGCCGTCGAGTGTGGTCGTCAATAATTTCCGCGGGCTGTTCGAGACGCACGCCGGCATCGAACTCGTGTGCTTTAACGGAGCTAAGTCGGCGGAACTGTACGATCGACAGGTTCTGCCGACGCTCGACGGTGACTTTGATCACATTCGTTACCAACGGCTGCCGTCAACGAGTCCGGCGCACGCCGCGATGCGTTACGAGGAGAAACTCGAGCGGTGGTCGATCGTCCGGGAAGTCGCGATCGACCGCAGCTAGAACGTGTACTCCAACGCGACCGCGGTAAACGTGTCGGTCTTTTCGGTACCAACCGGCACGTCGGAGTTATTGCGGATTGTGTAGGAGAGGATAACGGAAAAGTTGCCACGAATCTGAGCTGTGAGTTTCGTGACGGCCTCCGTGAAGGTGTTGTCGGAGCCGCTCTCGATCGAGAGCGTTTGGGTGAATTCCGACATTTCGCTGATATTCCAGAGATAGTCACCGCTCAGGCGAATAATCGCCTCGTCCTGGCTCGCGCCGTCGCGCAGGTCGGCCTGGCGTGCGCCGCCGCCGATCTCGCCGTTGAGTTTATGTACGTCCGTGTCGATCAGGCGCTTGCCATAGCCGACGACTTCCCTGATCTGCTGATCGTAACCGCTGAATTTATCCTGATTCCATGCGATCAGGCCGAACGCGTACGTGGTGTCGTTAAAGTCGTAGTCGGTTTGCCAATCCAGGCTGTAAGCCTCAGCCGTGTCTATGCCGCTGGAACTCGCCCGCACCGCCGCGCCCTTAAACGAGTGATGCCAGGGAGCATAGTGCCAGCCGAGGTCGAAACTAGTGCTCATGGTCTTGTTGTCGGTGTTGCCACTGGTAGCGAGATAGCCGAATGCCGCGCGCCCGGAGAAGCCTTCCTCGTCCTGGGCGTGAGCGTGGTTAACGACGAACAGCAGTGCTGCGAGTAAAATCCGTCCAATCGATCTTCTCAAGTCTCCGTCTCCTTAGCCGGCAGTGCCCATCGCAATACCGAGTAGCCCCAGATCGCGCACAGCGTTGAGCCGATAATGACGCCGAGCCGATCGTTTGGTGAATAACTGACGCCCGCCTCATCGAAAGCGAGCGTGCCGATGAATAAGCTCATCGTAAAGCCAACGCCGCAGAGGACAGAAACACCATAGATCTGCCACCAGGTGACGCCGTCCGGCAGCTTGGTGATGCGTAAGCTGCACACGACCCAGGTCATAACGAATACGCCGATGGATTTGCCGAAGAAGAGCCCGAGTGCGATACCCAGTGTGACCGGGTGCAGGAACACGTCCCAGGTGACGCCGATCAGTGAGACACCGGCATTTGCGAAGGCGAACACCGGCAGCACGAAGTAAATGACCCACGGATGCAGGTCGTGCTCGAGTTTCTTCGCCAGCGGTTCGCCGTCTTCGTTCTCTACATCGATGGGAATAAGAAAGCCGAGTGCGACGCCGGCGAGCGTCGCATGCACGCCGGACTTCAGCACGCTCGTCCACAGAACCAACCCGACCACGAAGTAAGCGGCGATACGCGTCACGCGCAGCCGGTTCATGACGATTAACGCGATAATCGCGATCGCCGCGATGGCGAGTGACAGCTCAGACAGGTCCGTCGTGTAGAGTACGGCGATCAAGATGATCGCGCCGATGTCATCGAGTATGGCGAGACTGAGCAGGAATATCTTTAACGCGGCCGGTACGCGGTCGCCAAGTAGCATCAGCACACCGAGGGCGAAGGCGATGTCGGTCGCGGTCGGGATGGCCCAGCCGTTGAGCATCACGCCGTGATCCCAGGTGATGTAGCCGTAGATCAGCGCCGGGACCACCAGGCCACCAATGGCCGCGGCCACCGGCATGACGAGCGTCGAGATACTGGAGAGCTCGCCTTCGACGAACTCCCGTTTGAGCTCTAGCCCGACGAGCAGGAAGAACACGGCCATCAGCCCGTCGTTGATCCACAGCAATGCCGGTTTCGCAATGATCAGGTCGCCGATCTGGATAGAAATCGGAATGTTCAGATACCAGGTATAGAGAACCTGCAGCGGCGTGTTCGCGACGACCAGCGCCCATGCTGCAGTGACCATGAGCACCAGCCCACCGCTCGCCTCGAGTTTCAGGAATTCTTTAACCGAACGAATAATCAAGATTGGTTTCTCTTGCGCCACCATGCGAGGCGTTCCGCGACGTTCTTTTCGAAACCCTGGTCAGTGGGCTCGTACCAGCTGGCACCTTTAAGCGCCTCGGGCAGGTAATCTTGACCTGCGGCATGGCCGCCCTCGGCGTGATCGTAGCGATAACCGTCGCCGTAGCCGTGTTCCTTCATGAGCCGAGTCGGCGCGTTGCGGATGTGCTTGGGCACGGGTTCGGCCGGGTATTCACGCGCGGCCTGTTGTGCACGCCCCCAGGCTTCATAAACGCGATTCGATTTCGGCGCCGACGTAAGAAAAATTACGGCTTCGACGAGCGCGAGTTCACCTTCGGGCGAGCCTAAAAAGTGATAGGCGTCTTTCGCCGCAAGTGCTAATTGCAACGCACGCGGGTCGGCCAACCCAATGTCCTCCGACGCCATACGCACGACGCGCCGCGACAGATACATCGGGTCTTCGCCGCCATCGATCATGCGTGCGAGCCAGTACAGGGCGCCTTCGACATCGCTGCCGCGCACGGCCTTGTGCAATGCCGAGATCAGGTTGAAGTGTTCCTCGCCGCTCTTGTCGTAACGCGCGAGGCGCCGTTCGAGTACGGATTCGATGAGGTCGGCGGATACGGGTTCCGCGGGCGACGTCTTGAGCGCCGTCACGTGTTCCCACACGGCCTCGGTCGCGTTCAACGCGCGGCGGGCGTCGCCGTCGGCGTGGCGGACGAGGAGTTCGAGCGCGTCGTCGGCGAGGTCAATCTTGCTTGCGGTACTCGGTCGATCTCCCGATAACGTCGTCCAGGCATTCTGAACAATCGAGCCGATATGCTCGCTCTCGAGCGGTTCGAGCACGAACACGCGCAAGCGTGAGAGCAAAGCGGAGTTCAGTTCGAAGGACGGGTTCTCCGTTGTTGCGCCGATCAGTGTGATAACACCTTCCTCGACCCATGGCAGGAACGCATCTTGTTGCGCTTTGTTGAAGCGATGGATCTCGTCGCAGAACAGGATCGTGCCACGGCCCTCGACGTCCTGGCGTTGTTTTGCCTCTTTGATAATCTCGCGCACGCGCGGCACGCCTTCCGTAACCGCGCTGAAGAGTTCGAACGCGCGGTCGGTGTAATTCGCGACAAGCCGCGCGAGCGTGGTCTTCCCCGAGCCCGGCGGTCCCCAAAACACCATGCTGCCGACGGCGCCGCGCTCGATCGTCTCGCGAAGCGGCTTACCCGGTCCGAGCAGGTGCGCCTGGCCTAAGAAGGTTTCAAGCTTCTCGGGCCGCATGCGGTGGGCCAGCGGAGTTCTTCGTTCGCCGGCCGGCGGAATGAGCGATGGTTGCGAGGTCACGGATGTATTCTAAGCGTGCCGGTGTTAGCTTGTTAGCTATTCCGGTTCAGCTCAGGAATATTTGATGCCCGCAAACCTCGACAAAATCTCTCGCCGCCAGGCGCTCGGCGGGGCAGTCGCCCTGGCCGGGGCTCTTGGGACGTTCGGCGGGACGCGCTTCGCCGCCGCGCAGGATGCCGGCATGGCCGAGGGGCCGCTCGTCTGGCTCGCCATGGATCAGCGGGGGCTGGATGACGCCTACAACCAGCGCGCTTATGCGCCGGCATTCGACGCCCACCTGGCGCGTCGGGCCGCGCGCAACGAGGCGGCACTCGCTCGCCTCCCGGCACCGAAGAACTTCGCCTATGGCGCGCGCCCGATCGAGAAACTCGATGTGCATCTCGCGGACCTTGGTGGACGGGCGAACGCGCCGATCAACATCTATTTTCATGGCGGTGCCTGGCGAGGCGGCGTGGCGCGCGGCTCTACCTGGGTAGCCGAGCCGTACGTCAATGCCGGAGCGCATTGCGTGATACCGGAGTATTCCAGCGTCCCTGATGTCGGCGGCGATCTTGCGGTGCTCGGCGACGAGGTACGCCGTGCCGTGGCCTGGGTTTATGAGCACGCCGCGGAGTTTGGCGGCGACCCACAGCGCATCCATATCTCCGGCCATTCCTCCGGCGGCCACCTCGCCGCGGTCGTTTTGACGACCGACTGGGCTGGCGAGTTTGGTTTGCCGGCGGATTTCATCAAAGGCGGCGCCATTGCCTGCGGTATGTTCGATCTCGAGCCGGTGCGGCTGTCGTCGCGGAGCGAGTACGTCGCGTTCACCGATGAGATCGAGGACGAGTTGAGCCCGCAACGCCACTTGGATAGGCTGACTGCGCCGTTGATTCTCGGTTACGGCACGCTCGAGACGCCGGAGTTCCAGCGCCAGTCGCGTGACTTCGCCGCGGCCGTTCGGGCGGCAGGGAAACCCGTCGATCTGCTCGTTGCTGAGGGTTGTTACCATCTCGAGGTGGAGCAGACGCTCGCGAATCCGTACGGCTTACTCGGCCGGGCGCTGCACGAGCAGATGGGGCTCGTCTAGCCAGGCGGTCAGCGCCTACAGGCGCTGCGTCGGCATTGTAGGAGCGACGGCCTCGTCGCGATTCTTCGGCGTCGTTCGCCGCCGGGCAGAATCCTCTGTCAGGCCGTTACATCCGCCACCGAGTACCGATAGCGGCAGTAGTCACAATTGCGGCTCGCCGTGGGTACGTGATTCTTGTTCAGGCAGCCGTGGATCTCCTCCAGCGTGCCCTCGATCCAGTCATCATGACCGGTATACGGAATGAGCGTGAGCTCGAATTCGAGCTGGGCGTCGAAGGCCTCTCGATCCGTTGCGCCGTTCGCGTAGACGAAGTAACCGGTATCGGATACTTCGAGGCCGTTATGACGTAACAGCCACTGGTAGATTTCCATCTGTCGCTTGTAGCCGGCGTGCCACGGCTGATCGAGAACATCGATCGTGTCGTTCTTTGAGGTCGCCTTGTAGTCGACGACGACGAAGGCGCCGCCCGGTTCTTGCCAGAGATCGTCAATAGCGCCGGTGACAACGAGATTCGTACTCTCGTGAAAGTGTTGTACGCCGACGAAGTTCTGCCGCCAGGCATTAAGGTCTTCGTGGGCGATGGGCCGTGCATCAACGCCATACTGCTCGAGCAATGGGTGCTGCGTATTCTCGGTCCGATGGATATCGAACTCTTTTTTCAGCAGCGTATCGACCGCGTTGTTCAGGTTAAACGGGAACCCCGGTGGGCGATCGACGCCCAGGCGTCGATCAATATAGAAGCACCGCGGGCACTCGATATAGCGGTCGATCTTACTTCGGCTGAGCTTAAACGGCTTCGTTTCTCCCGGCGTATAGATATTCCGGGTTCGCTTGCCCTTGTAATACTTCGACACGCCCGTTTAGCCGGCTACTGAAGCGATAAAAACAATTGCCTCTGCGTATTCCATTCTTCGGCTACTTCTTCCTGATCTTCGACCTCGGCATTGTAGGCTTGAAGCGCCAGGTCGTGATCCTCTTCCGCAAGGTCATCGTCCTCAACGATCTCTTCCAGGCATTCGAGCATCGCATTGCTCTCCTCCATGTACGCTACGATGCTACCTTGCGTCGCAACCATATCCTCCATGACTGCGGTGTTCGCGTCGGGAATAGTGGGCTCGTCCGGAAAGACGCAGTCCGCCGCGAGTTCAGCCAAGCGCTGTTGATCGGCGGAGGTATCTGCTGCTGCGCCTGGGTCGAGCGTTCTCGCTAGCGACAACGCTTCGAGGTAGGTCTCGCTGGTGTTGTCGGCAACTCGCAGATACTCGGCGAGAGTCTCTACCGCCGCCGCGTTGCGGCCGACGGCGGCCAGGACATTTGCTTCGGTGTACAGCAACTCGGGCCCGAGTTCACCGCACGCAGCTCGGTATGCACCGAACAGGTCGGCGGCCTCGTCGTTGTCCCCTGCCGCCACGGCGGTCTCAATATCCTGTTGGAGCGCGGCGTGGCGTTCATTCGCCGATAGCGTTGGGTAGATTTCCTCGCCGACGCGTGCCATGGACGTGATCGCCACGAGCGGGTCGGTGACGTCGGTCGGGAACGGGCCGTCTGGACCGGTCGGTAGCGCGGCGATCGCATCGACGATCTCCATACCCTCGGTGACCTGACCGAATACCGAATAGCCCCACCCGTCGCCGGCCGCATTCAAGGACGGATTGTTCTCGAGATTGACGAAGAACTGCGATGTCGCTGAGTGCGGGTCGGCCGTCCGCGCGGCCGCGACCGTGCCCCTGGAGTTGCCGATACCGTTCTTCGATTCGTTCATGACCGGATCGGACGTGATCTTATTGCGAAATTCACGCGTGTAGCCGCCGCCCTGGATCATGAAGCCGCCAATGACTCGATGGAACACCGTGCCCATGTAGTAGCCACGGTCGACATAGTCCAGAAAATTTGCGGCATGTGCGGGGGATTGCTGATCCAGAAGTTCGATCGTGAAGTTGCCGAGGTCCGTGCACACGGCGACATCGGTCGCGCTGGCCGAACCTGCGTAACCCAGGGCCATCAGTGAGACGTAGAACGCATGCCGTACGCGCATGTTTGTTTGCATCGTGCTGTCCTTAACTGTTATCGGGTGCCGGTGTCGGGCCGGACGGAAAGCGCACCCTAGCCCCGAGTCGGTCGTTGGTCAATAACTGATGACCACTAATTTTATCTCTCGCTATATATAAGGAGTCCCGCTGGCGGCCGAATGGGCGCTGCAATTCAACCGGGACGGCGTATCGGGACCCGGCCGGGGCTTCCACGGGCTTATCGTGCCGTCAATAGAGATCTTGAGAAAGTTGAGCACGGTCGCATGGTAAAATAGCTCCATCACTAAGTGGGACTTCTCTGAGGCAGCCATGAAATCCGTGTTTTCCCTGTGTTTAGGCCTGATATTTGTTACGAATCAAGTGGTTGCGCACCACTCATTCGCGGCGTCCTTCATCGACGAAGAGATCGAAGCCGAAGGCGTTGTCGAGCGGTATGTCTTCAAGAATCCGCACGTCATTATGTATCTGAACGTGACGGATGAAGAAGGGAACGAGACTCGCTGGATGGTCGAAGGTAGCGCGGCCACGAGCCTGCGCAGGCAGGGCTGGTCGAGCGAGACGATCGAACCCGGGGAATACGTGCATGTCACCGGCCGAGCGGGTCGCGACGGTAAGCCGATGATCTCGATGGGAACGGTTGACGTACTGGACCCAGTGACCCGTGTTGTATTGCGAACGCCGACCGTGCGTGGAGGCTTTGATGAGTCTGCCGCGGAAGTGGTTGCAGCGATTCCGTCAACGCTGGACGATGGCCGGCCGAATCTAAGCGGCGCCTGGGGGCGCGGCCGAGGTGGACCGGGATTCCGTAATCATCGTGCGCCACCGTTCAACGAAGCCGGTATCGCGTTACAGGCGCGGTGGGATCCCGCCGACGATCCTCAGGTCGCGTGCGAGAACCCGACTCTCGTCCGCCAGGCAGGCTTTACGCCGCATCCGGTTCGGATTGAGCAGTTCGACGATCATGTCGTTGTTTCCTACGAAGAGTACGGTGGAGTGCGAACCATCTATCTCGACGGCAGAGACGCCGGTGGATCCGGGGACGGCCTGGTGAAGCTTGGGCGTTCCAGTGCGCGCTACGAAGGTAATGCGCTGATCATCGAGTCCACACATATTCCGGCCGGTCCCACCGGTACTTCCGGCAATCAACTGAGCGATCAGACGACGACGGTGGAGACGTACCGACGCCTTGACGATCCGACGCAGGGGCCGATGGTCGAGATGGAGATGATCATCAACGACCCGGGCCATTTGACTGAGCCGTGGGAGATGGTCTGGAAGAAGCTCTACACACCGAATTATGAGTTTATCGCCGTGGAGTGCTACACGCCGCTGTAGCGATTAGACTACGAGGATTCACCACACGCGCCCGTAGCTCAGCTGGATAGAGTACCTGGCTTCGAACCAGGTGGTCGGGAGTTCGAATCTCTCCGGGCGCGCCATTAAATCAAGGTCCATACCGGACACATGGGTAACAGTTTATACCGGAGACATAGGTAACACCTTTGGGCTAAACGGGTTTTGGATGGGCTCCAGCCTGCAGGTTTCATGATCGAAGTAGCCGAGATCATACTGCATGAAGCTGACGAGCCAGATTCTGTCGCTGACCTGCTTGATGCCGACCTTTTGACCGGCGAAGACAGTACTCAAGTTAATTTTCCGGCGCTTGTAGCAGATGCGTCCACAGATGGTGACCGTGGCGGTCCAGTCATGGAACGGGTACTCGAGTTCACGCAGACCCCGATAGGGTCTGGGTGAGTGTTGATACCGTTCTGTCGGGTACTTCATATTCAGCGCCTGGTGTGGTCGGTCATTGTTAAAACCGTCGATGAAGTCATCGAATCGCGCTTGCTGTTGCAGGAAGTTGTCGGACGCGGGTTTGGTGGCTTCGTTCTTTAGTGTCAGATGCATGCGCTCGTGTCGGCCGTTCTGCTCGGGGTGACCGGGCTTGATGCGCTCGATGCTGATGCCTAGGCGTAGCCACCATACCGAGAGCTTGCTCAAGCCATACAGGGCATTGGGGCAGGAGAACGGAATACCGTTATCCGTGCGGATGGCTATGGGCAGGCCGAAGTCTTTGAAAGCTCTCTCGAAAACACTGAAGGCATAGACCTCTTTGGTGGTGGAGAGCGCATCGCAGGCGATCAGGTAGCGGCTGGCGAAGTCGGTGATCGTTAACGGATAGCAATAGCGCCGGTTGGTCAGCATGAACTCGCCCTTATAGTCGGCACACCACAGCTCGTTGGGCTGGTTGGGCCTGGACAGTGCTGTTCCTTTGGCCTTGTGGCGGCGTCGCTTGCGCCGTTTGACCAGTCCGTGCCGATCCAGGACGGCGTGCACGGTGCTGATCGCGGGACAGTGGATATCCGGATAGCGTCGTTTCAGGCGGTCACGGATCTTTGGTGCACCCCAATGGGGATAGTCCTTCTTGAGCCTGACGATCAGTTTCTCGATCTGCATCGGTAGCTGGTTGGCGTGGCGATACGGCCGCCGGCTACGATCGGTGAGGCCATCAATACCGCAGTCCTTGTAGCGATTGAAGATCTTGTGGCCGGTTTTACGGGAGATGCCGAACTCACGGCACAGGCCCGCTATCTTCTCGCCATCGAGCACACGGGCAATAAATCGGAGACGTTCTTCCACCTTCTTACACTCCTTCCAAGGCATCCTGGTCTCCCGTAAAGGGAGAAAGTGTTACCTATGTCTCCGGAATGAAGTGTTACCCTTCTCTCGGGAAGGGCACAATGTGTTACGGACTGTTTGGTAACGGGTTCATTTGTCGAGTCACCAGTAAGTCACCATCCGGACTCGCTTGGACGAAAATCCCCCCAAGTTGACGGCCATGGAGTGGCGCATCAGATCTGCGCACCATTTCATGCGTACGCTTGCAAATTAACTGTTAATCAATGTCCGCTTTCGGTGGTGATCTCAATCGGTCAACGCAACACTTAGACTCTCAGTATAGAGAGGAGGATGTTGCAAATGAAGCGAAGGCCAAGGATTTACTACAGCGCAGAGCAGAAAAACTTGATGTGGGATCGCTGGCAGGCAGGCGATTCTCTGCATGACATTGCACGCCTCTTTGATCGCCATCATTCCTCGGTCCGAGGGATTCTAGAGAGGACAGGCGGTATTCGCCCGCCGGTTCGACGGCGCTCACGATTAGCACTGACTTTGGCGGAACGCGAAGAGATCTCACGCGGCGTAGTGGTTGGAGAGTCAGTACGATCGATAGCGCTATCACTGGGTCGTCATCCGTCAACGGTGAGCCGCGAGATCAACCGCAACGGTGGCCGACGGTGCTACCGAGCGAGCCAAGCCGATGAGGCTGCCTGGGATCGGGCGCGCCGACCGAAGCCCTGTAAACTGGTCGAGAATCATGCGCTAGCCCGCATTGTGGCAAAGAAGCTAAGGGAGCTTTGGTCACCCGAGCAGATCGCTGGCTGGCTCAAGTATGCGTATCCGGACGACGAGGCCTATCAAGTGTCACACGAGACAATCTATCGAACCCTCTTTATTCAGACCCGTGGGGCCTTCAGGAAAGAGCTGCTGCAGCATTTGCGTCGCACACGAGCCATGCGTCGATCACGTCATCATACGCAGAAGACAGAGACTCACGGCAGGATTACGGGCACCGTCTCGATTCGTGAGCGGCCCGCTGCTGTGGAAGATCGAGCTGTCCCAGGACACTGGGAAGGTGATTTGATCATCGGTAGCAATAACAGCCAGATTGCGACTTTAGTCGAGCGCCATACGCGTTACGTGATGCTGGTCAGAGT